>Ga0213868_10000122_pt1 | contig 66059 bp, 53 predicted proteins | sample PICome_9_FD_160087 | JGI IMG/M metagenome (GOLD analysis project Ga0213868, IMG submission 160087) | Coastal seawater microbial communities near Pivers Island, North Carolina, United States - PICO127 | ecosystem: Environmental > Aquatic > Marine > Coastal | place: USA: North Carolina... | reverse complement strand
TAGAAAGTGAAATCGCAGCAAGAGCACAAGCAGCAAAGGAAGTGAGGGTGGATTTAGAAGGGAGTTTCATGGGCTTAAGTGGAGGGCTGCTTGCTTGAGACAACCTCTCGTTGCTGGGACAGACGCCCCAGTTGGCGCACTATTCAACTTATCTTAACGATCCAGTCTGCTTGAATCGGCCTCTAACTGGAAGCGAACAGCCTCCCAGAGGGGTTCGCCATACCGCGCATAAAGTTTTGATGGGTCTTTGGGCGTCAGCGGGGGCAGTTCAAGGGTGATGATGGGTCGACGAAGAGTTTCGCCAAAGTAGGCCCCTAGAGAACCAGACCTGGAACCTAGCTTCTTGAGTGGAAGATTGCAGGCATCAGCCATCTGTTTTGCGAGAATCTTGGCAGATTCTGGACCGTCATAATCAACGCAGGTTACCGGCTGATGAATACTAACAATAACGTCCGGTTGTTTGGCTTCAATGAGACCGTGAAGTGCGCGGCTCTCGGGCTCAGATAGCGCCTGATCTCCATAGCGCTTTTGATTTCGGCGATTGTCCGCAGGGAAGTTTCGATTGAGGTCCACACCATTTCGGTTAAGCCGCCGCTTTAAGCTGTGGCCATCCGGATTTGCCACGGGCACGATGGGAATACGGCTGTCCCGGGCGAGGCTTGGTTGCTGGCGGAGATGATCGGCGAAAGCCCGCATCAACGGCGTCCCCGCACCTTCGCTCCCATGAATTGAGGCCACAAAGAGAACTCCCCCAGAGCCTGAGCCTCGCTCCAAGCAATAGATCGGAAGTCCCCCCAAGGATTGGCCAATCTGGGTTCGTTCCCAGGCGGGTAACCCTTGGGCTCACTGGGATTGAGAGAGCACCAGCACGAGTAAAGAAAGAATCGCCGATCCTAGAAGAGCGCCAAAGCCATCACGAGATTCCATAGAACAGACTTCACCAGAATGCGATCTGCGTAAATTTAGAAGGGCAACTCTCCAAAGAGAGTCGCCCTTCTATAGATCTAGTCTGTGAAGAGACATAGAACCAACCAAGGAAATGTTTCTACTTGCTAGAACCGACGCGGACGGCAACACAGAAACAAGGCCCCCAATCTAACGGTGCCATACTGGAGGGCTCGGGAGTCGTTTTGAAGGCGAGATCACCGCCTAAAAACGGGCACGTCTGGAGTCGCTCCTCGCGAACCGGTATGGCGGGACCATCAAGGCCAGGAGAGAACACACCCAATCCTCGAGCCTGTTTTCGCGGTATGGGTTTGCCCTCCGCTGTGTTTGTATACGTGAGCGTCACGCGATGTTGTATGAGATATCGACTCCATAGGCAGCCGATCGGTTGACAACGCCAACGCCTGTCATCAGAGCAGCACAGAAGGAATCCATAATTTACTCATAGTAAGCGCAATAATCATAGCCATAATTAGCGATTTTTATAATCTGATTAATCAAACTGAGTGGTCATTCTCTCAATTTACAGATTCAGAATGCCAGAATTTCACAGTCGAAAATGGCATTATCCGCATCCTCAAGGAAAGGTGAGCGATGCCGCCAATCGAAGAGGATCTCGTGAATGTGATCTGGATCAAAGTTTCCGAGGGCCCTCCTGAGGACACGCTGACCGCTATGCAGGCGTTCCGCGACGAGCAGCCCACGCTGTTCAGCTGGCTCACGGCACCTGCAGAGTCCACCAACGAGCGGCTTGTTGAGGTCATTCTCTACCTGGGTGTCACCCTTGCGCAGGTCTTCGCCTGGCGCCGCCTTCCCCAGGGACCACTCGCTCCGCCAATGATCGATGACGTCATGCTCACCCGATGGTCGGAGAAACGTACCGGCACGGTGGCGTCTTTCCTTGCTGGCAAGCAAGCTCAAGCCACTACGCTGCCAGAGGCGTTGGAAATGCTCGTGTCACGATTCGATCTTCCACAGCTCCCAATGCTCAGCTATGCGACCGAAGCCCTCCTTGTCGCTCACGAAGATTCTGATCTTACGCGGACAGAGGTTGAGCATTGCTTTGTTAGGCTCCTGGTCTTGGTGGACTGCCTTGATCGTGTGGTGAAATCCTAGAATACGGTGCTAGGCTAATCCCCATGTTTGAGATCCGAGATAAGCCTAACATGGTCGAGCGCGCCCTCCTCGTTGGAGTGTACTTTGACAAACATGAGGCCGATGAAGCCGAGAGCTTACTCGACGAACTCCGTGAACTCGTGAAGACTTTAGGCATCGGTGTCGTCGATCAATTGCTCGTTCGCGTACCCAAGTCTCACGCGCGTTACCTTATGGGCACGGGTAAGACGGAAGAGGTCATTGATGTCGCCAAGGACTTGGAGTGCGACTGCATCATCTTTGACAATGAGCTGACACCTGCCCAGCAACGCGCTTGGGAACAAGACTCAAACATCTGCGTGATCGATCGACAGGAAGTGATCTTGGACATCTTCAATGTGCGTGCCCAAACGAAGGAAGCACGCCTCCAAGTTCAACTGGCCCGTATGGAATACTCGCTCCCGCGACTTGCACGCATGTGGACACACCTCGACCGTCAGGGTGGCGGCGTCGGTGCGCGTGGTGAGGGTGAGAAACAGTTGGAAACGGACCGCCGCTTAGCTCGTAAACGCATTGATCGCGTGAAGGCTCAACTCGAGGAAGTGCGGAAGCAGCGAACCACGCAGCGCAAAGAACGCGAACGCATGCCCCTGCCGCACGCTTCGATTGTAGGTTACACGAATGCTGGGAAGTCAACGTTACTCAACCGCCTAACAGGCAGCTCAGTCTTGGCCGAGGACATGCTCTTCGCCACACTGGACACGACGACGCGACGCATTGAATTGCCAGATGGTCAGCCGCTGTTGCTCACCGATACCGTTGGCTTCATCCGACGTCTCCCTCACCGCTTGGTCGAGGCCTTCAAGGCAACGTTAGAAGAAGCCTTGCTAGCCGATTTCCTCATCCACCTGCTGGACGCGAGTGATCCCGAAGTCTTGGCCACTTACACTACGACGCAAGAGGTGCTGGCTGAACTTGGTGCCGAAGAGAAGCGCAAGCTGCTGGTGTTCAACAAAGTCGATCTCGTTGAAGACAACGCCATGCGACGCGAACTAGAGGGCCGGTTTCCAGACGCCTGTTTCATTTCCGCTGGCACCGGTGAGGGCTTAGAGAATCTCCAGAACCGGATGAGCACGATGTTAGCCGGTCGGGTGCATCGCCTTCAGCTGCGCATACCTCAAAGCCGGCATGATGTCGTGACCCGCCTGCACCGCGATGGCAAAATCATCTCCACTGACTACGAAGGCCAAGATGTCCTGCTGCAGGCGGTCATCCCCAAAGCAATGCAAGATCTTGTCACCCCTTTTATCGATTCGGAAGCCACTCCGACCGCAATGGAGTAGATCGCATTGCGCGCCAGACAAATAGGTGCTCCATATTAGCTCATGGCAGCGTCTCTCGAAAGCCTTCGTAAAGTGCGTGACGGCGGTCCACCCTTGGCCACGCTCACTGCCTATGACTATCCCTCGGCACGCCTATTGGATGAGGCAGGTGTCGACCTCATCTTGGTAGGCGATTCCCTTGGCATGGTCGTGCTTGGCTATGAAGACACGACTCACGTCACGCTAGCAGAAATGCGCCACCACACACGTGCTGCACGCCGAGGCGTGAAACGCGCGGTCCTCGTGGGTGATCTGCCCTACAAAACGTACGAAACGCCAAAGCAGGCTGTGGAATCCGCGCGACAACTGAAAGACGATGGTGCCGATGCCGTCAAACTGGAAGGAGGGCGCGAGGTCGAACCTCAATTACGTGCGCTGATCGACGATGGCATTCCTATCATTGGTCATCTCGGTATGCTCCCACAGCGAATTCAAGAAGAAGGGCGCTACAGGAAGAAGGGAAAGTCCGAGGACGAAGCCGCGCGTTTGTTAGAAGACGCTCAATTGCTAGATAAGTTGGGTGTCAAAGCAATGGTCTTGGAGAGCATGTTTAAACGGGTCGCACGCGAGATCACTGCGGCTGTCTCCATTCCCACCATCGGCATCGGTGCAGGAAATGGCTGCGATGGTCAGATCCTCGTCACGCATGATCTCATTGGGGCATTCCCTTGGTTCTGCCCTCCCTTTGCAATACCAAAGGCAAACGTGGCCGAGTCTATTTCGCGGGCAGTAAGCGCCTACGTGGAAGACGTCCGCACCAGCCATGACTAGGCTTTTCATCTACGGAACACTGAAGCGTGGCCAGGTGAATCACCATCTTTTAGAAGCCGAAACATTTCTCGGTGAAACGCAAACCGTGCCCCACTATCGCCTCCTAGATCTTGGCTGGTATCCAGGGTTGGCCACAGTAGAGAACAACGGCCGATCCATTTCAGGCGAGCTTTGGGAAGTCTCCCCCCAACGCCTCCAAAAACTGGATGCCTACGAAGGTGACGAATACGCCCGTCAACCGGTGACCTTGCTAGACCACAACTTTAATACAACGACAGAAACTTATGTCTTGAAGGCCCCCGATTGGACACGGCCTGACGCTGGAACAATGTGGGACGGTTAAGACTCTACTTCAAACGTCACCGTAACGGACCGTCCCGTTCCGGGATCGTACGCACGCACCTGCCACTGACCAGGCACAAGTGGCCAACCCACCCCTGCAGAAGCCTCATCATTGAGGAACCACTGAAGTACTTCTGGCTCTGGGTGGTCCGTCAGGAACGGCAGTCTCTGCTGTCCAAGAGGTAGCGCTGGATCGATCACGTAGTGGGCTCCGTCGCTGGGACTCGTGATACACCACGGGTTCCGCGAGCCAGCTTTAAGATGATTGTGAGGACTTTGACACCAGGCTACATAGGCAGCGGGCAATACGATCTTTCCACCCTCATACCAGGAAGAAATCGCTTCCTCTGGCTGCGTTCCAGGAAGGAACCACTCCCAAAGTCGGCGACGCGTCTCCGTCACCGGCAGAGCACCCGTCAGTGAATCGATCTCTACACTAATTAAACCGTCATTCACCGCGTCCAAAGCAATCAACCCAGGAGCGGGCCGATGCTCACCTAACCAATCCATTAACTGCCTCCACACAGGTCCCGCCACGTCGACTGAAAGCGCTTTATTCATGCTTCGACCGTCCAAATTCCCTACCCAGACGCCCACTGTGTGACTCCTATTGTAACCCACGATCCACGCATCACGAAAGTTCGAACTCGTCCCCGTCTTCACCGCAGTGCGCCGATTGGCCGGGAAACTCATCACCGATTGGCACCCAAAGGCTCGGGACCGAGCCCCATTGTCACAGAGAATATCCTCAACGAGACGGCAAGCAGCACGATCCGCAACACGCGAGGGTGAGACCGGAGAAACACTTGAGAAAACAGGGCCACCAATAGAAAGCCCGCCCCTCGCAAGCACGCTGTAGGCAGTAGTCAGATCGAGTAGAGTCACCCGCCGATTCCCCAATACAAACCCAGCACCATCAGCACCGAAACTATCGTGCGGCCGCAAACTCCACTCAGTCAATCGCTCGAAGGCTCGACGAGAACCGACCTTGTGAGACACTAGAATCGCAGGAATATTAAGCGAATTCCCTAACGCTTCGCGCAAACGAACCGGCCCGTAGTAGCGTTTATTGTAGTTCTTTGGATCGTAGTCCGGGTAAATCACAGCCACGGCTTGAGCGGTATCCGTTAGAACGGAAGCGGTCGAACAAACTTGCTCCTCCAGTGCCTGTTGATAGACAAACGGTTTCAACGTCGAACCCGCGTGCCTTGGTGTCATCGCAGCATTGATCGCTGAGGTATCCTCAGCAGCCTCCGTTGCAAACGCCGTCAATGCTTTCACCTGGCCTGTTGCATTCTCGATCACGACAACGGCACCATTGCGAATATCCTCACGTCTCAATGATTGCAATTGCCCGCCTAACAGATCGTTAGCCTGAGTTTGAATCTCCGGATCCAAGTAGGTCACAACGGTTCCGCTGAGATCAATTGTGAGTGAGCGGCGCATCGCGTCAACGTAATGACGAGCACGTCGACGATCCTTGAATTTCTCTGGAAGTGGCGGAGCTTGAACCAAGGCCCACCCTTGTGATGGCTTCAGATAACCGACCTTCACAAGACGATTGATAGAGCGCTCATACTTCTGCAAAGCTTTCTTTGGATTCTTCCAGGGATTGTATCGCGTAGGCGCCTGCGGCAAGCCCGCCAAGTAGACGGCTTCAGCCAGCGTGAGGGCACCACACCGTTTCCCAAAGTAGGAAAGCGAGGCACTTTCTGCTCCAATCCGCCGGTTCCCATAGTCCAAGCGGTTCAGATAGCCTTCAAGCACCTGCCTTTTCGTCCACTCACGCTCTAACTTTAACGCAAGGATAGCCTCCAACCACTTTCGACGCCAGTCACGACCACGCTTCCCCAGATCTTGCTTAATCACCTGCTGAGTAATGGTCGAGCCTCCCCTTCGCAAACGACTCGCGCGAATATCAGACCAAGCTGCCGCCACAATCGCATAGGGATCCACTCCACTGTGATCATAGAAACGATGATCCTCCAAAGCCACGGTCACTTCTGGCAACCATCGCCCCATTTCTGACAGTTTCCCCACGACACGCGAGCGGGCTCCTTTCTCCGCCAAGGTCGCCAGAACACCTCCCTCCGCATCATAGATCACGGGAGTGCCGTTCAATGGTTCTTTCGTCGAATCCGGAAATCGAGTGGTGTGAATGAGGATCTCAAGAAAGACCACGCCAAGCAGGCCCAGCCCAACAAGCCAGAGAAACCCACGCCGAAGACGAGTTGGCCAAGGAATCTTCGTTTCAGGTGCGATAGCCATTCATTGGTAGCCTTACTCAGTATCAACAGGGTTTCACCTCGATTCGTCGCCCATTCGGCACTAGAAACTGTCATGCACCGGCAACTCATCTCGCTTCTATGTACACTCCTACTCGCGCAGGCCCAGGAGGAGGCCTCAACCTGGAATGTCGACGAGCCTCCCGGCCCCAAGCGGGTGCAGATTATCGACGTGGACGAAGGCACCTGGATCAGCGTCGACATCAGTCCCGATGGCAAGACGGTTGTCTTCGATTTGTTAGGCAATCTTTACCTCATGCCAATCGCAGGGTCCGCCAATCCTAGCAAAATCACTTCAGGAATGGCTTGGGACATGCAGCCACGTTTCAGTCCTGATGGAAAAACGATCGCTTTCACAAGTGATCGTACGGGCAAAGCTGGTCACGGAGGCAACAATCTCTGGACAATCCAACCGGATGGCAACGGGCTCACCCAGGTTACCGACGAAGATACCCATTTGGTCAATGGGCCCACGTGGTCCATGGATGGCGACTACCTGGTCGCGCGAAAGCACTTTACAAGTCGGCGTTCCTTGGGCGCCGGGGAAATGTGGATGTATCACCGGAGCGGGGTCGAGGGCGATGCCGCAGGCGGTGTGCAACTGACGAAGAAGCCCAATGAACAGAAGGACGTGAATGAACCGGCCTTTTCACGCGACGGCAAGTTTCTCTACTACTCTCAAGACTCCACCCCAGGCGACACGTTTGAATACGACAAGGATTCGAACAAACAGATCTACGTCATCAAACGGCTCGACCTCGAGACCGGAGAAACCATCAATCTGATCTCAGGCCCAGGAGGCGCGTGTCGGCCCACGCCATCTCATGATGGGAAACAGATCGCATTCGTGCGCCGCGTGGGAGCGAAGACAGGCCTGCACGTCTTCGATCTTGCCTCTGGCGCCATTCGGTTAGTCAATGATCAGTTAGAACGCGACATGCAAGAGGCCTGGGCCATTCACGGCGTGTATCCTGCCTTTGCCTGGACACCCGATGATCAGTCGATCGTCCTGTGGGCACGCGGAAAGATTCGTAAGATCGCCATCGCAGATGGTAGCGAATCCGTCATTCCATTCCGGATCCAAGATGAACGCCAAGTCGTTGAAGCCCTCCGCACACCGGTCAAGGTTGCAGAAGACACCTTCTCTACCCGCATGCTCCGTTGGGTGCGAGTATCACCGAACGGCCGCCAAGTCGTCTTCCAAGCGTTGGGCTATCTCTATGTCAGGGACTTACCCAACGGGTCACCACAGCGACTCACGAGTCAGAATGATCACTTCGAGTTCTGTCCCAACTTCTCTCGAGATGGCAAGGAACTGGTCTACACCACATGGAATGACAAGACGTTAGGCCAATGTCGAATCCTTGACCTTTCCACGAAGCAAAGCCGCGTGATCACGTCTCAACCTGGCCATTATCTCGATCCCGTCTTCTCCCCGGATGGCCAGACCATCGTGTTTCGCAAAGCGGGGGGAGGCTACTTGCGCTCCCATCTATGGTCCCAGGATCCTGGCCTTTACCGCGTCAACCAGTCCGGTGGCGAAGCCGAGCAGGTAAGCAAACGCGGGAAACACCCGCAGTTCGCTGAGACCAACGACCGTATCTTCTTTATCGTGTCGTCTCCTGACAAAGACGCGGATCACGTGCGACTCATTTCAACCGACCTTGATGGCCATGAGGAACAAGAACACTACTCTAGCAAATGGGCAACCGACTTTGCCCTCTCGCCCGATGGGAAACGCATTGCCTTTATCGAGCGATTCAATGTCCACCTCGCACCCTTTGTCCGGGCAGGCAAAGCCATCGAGGTTGGGCCAGAAGCCAAGGGCATCCCGGTTACAAAGGTTAGCGAACAGGCCGGCGATTGGATCCATTTCTCTGCCGATGGCACTCAGCTTCACTGGGCTCTCGGATCTCAGATGCACACCAAGGACCTCAGCGATCTTCAGAAGGCCTCGACCATGCAGGACCTCTCCTGGGAAGTGCCACATGCCAAGCCGACGACCACTTACGCCCTCACGGGCGCAAAGGTCGTCACGATGTCAGACAAAGGCATTCTCGAAGACGCTTCCATTCTCGTAGAAGGCAATCGTATTGCGGCAGTCGGCACACGTTCAGAAGTTGAGATTCCTGACACTGCCATACAGATCGATATTGCCGGCCAAGTCATTCTACCAGGATTCATCGACACGCATGCGCATGGCTCTCAAGCGAGTCAAGGGATCACGCCACAACAGAACTGGGTGGATCTTGCCCGACTGGCCTTTGGAGTCACCACCGTTCATGACCCATCCAATGACACGAAAGAGATCTTCGCCGCCAGTGAGATGACGCAAGCGGGCGTCATCACCGCACCACGGACGTTCTCCACTGGCACCATTCTATATGGCGCAAGGGGAAGTTTCCGAGCAGAGGTGAACACCTTAGAAGATGCCACGTTTCATTTGGAACGCATGCAAGCCGTCGGTGCGTTCACGGTCAAGAGCTACAATCAACCCCGGCGGGATCAGCGGCAGAAGGTCCTTCAGGCAGCACGTCAGTTAGACATGATGGTCGTGCCCGAAGGCGGCTCCCTCTTCATGAACAACATGACCATGATCGTCGATGGCCACACCGGGATAGAGCACACGCTTCCTGTGCAGTATACCTATGATGATGTGATGGATCTCTGGAGAGGCACGGGCGTTGGCTACACGCCCACGTTGTGTGTCGCTTTCGGAGGAATGTCAGGCGAGATCTACTGGTATCAGGAAGCCGACCTTTGGAAACATCCACGCCTCCAGACATTTATCCCTCCACACGTGCTCGAACCACGCTCGCGCCGCCGGGAAACGGCTCCGATTGAAGATTTCAATCACATCAAAGTTGCTAGCATTACCAAACAACTAATCGACCAAGGGGGTCTCGTCCAGGCAGGTGGTCACGGTCAGCTCAACGGCATTTGTACCCACTGGGAAATGTGGAGCTATGTTCAAGGTGGCATGACGCCACTCGAAGCGCTTCGTTGTGGCACCCTGAATGGAGCCAAGTACGTTGGGCTCGATGGCGATCTCGGATCCTTGGAGCCCGGCAAACTCGCCGACCTCATTGTGATCGCTAAAGACCACGATCCTACCATCAACATTCGCCATTCGGAGAACATCCAATGGGTCATGGCCAACGGAAACCTCTACGACGCTAGCACGATGCGGGCGATCGACGGTGAGGAACGAGCGCCGTTCTTCTGGGTTCATCATGGTCCCGGGTCGGATCTCAGCGCACTGCCAACGTCAGGCTGTCAGCATTGTCGCCCCGGTGCCGGGACACTTCGCCATTAACGACAGATCAACTTCCACAAATCGATCATCCCACTCGGCCGAATCCCCACCTCACGATTTCGAGCCCCAATCTCGAAAGCGATCTGCCACTGCTTGAACAGCGTCCGGTAGGCATGCCACAAACCATGCTTGGGATCGTAGATGTTCGTGGACTCCGACGTGACCCCATTGAGCTCTAGCACTTTCAGGTTCCGGCCTTGCTGGAAGTCTTCTTCACTGGGCACACGAATATCATAACGTCCAAAGTAGAAGCCTGCAAAGCCACGACTCATGAGATCGATGCTCTTTCTAAGCGAATCGGTCAGATGCTCGCCACCATCGAGAAATAAGGCTCCTCGACAATGGGTGCCGACCTCAGTCAGAGCGACCCATTCGCCAGCCCTGGGAACCTCCAAGAGACGTGCTCCCAATTGGCTGATGAAGAACGGGGCCATGCAGACCGCCCGATCATCTGCGAGCAGCAGCGCTTCCAAATTCCGCACACCATCGCCTGCCACGCCAATCAATCGCTTGTCCGTAATCGAGAAGAGGTGCCCTTCCGCTTCATCAGGATAACGATAGTAGAAGACCCCAAACTCCCGTCCCCCAATGTACTCCTGAACAATCGTCGGTTCTATGGCTTGAGCGAAGTAGGCTTGCGCCTCGTCCTCGGACGGCACCACCTTCACACCACTGCCACGTTCCCCGACGTCGGGTTTCAGAACGACGGGAAACGTCAGCGACTGAAGGGCCATAAACTCCAGCATGTCAGCTAACATCACTTCGGCATCCTGATGCCCAATCAAGCGCCACCGAGCCACTTCCGGGATATCACCCAGCCCCTCAAGAATCTCACTCTTCGACTCCTTGACCACGCCACTGTGCGGAATCGAGGGATTCGCTGCCGTGAATAGCGTGAGACTCCGGTAGCGAATTGCAAGCCAAAGCAGATACAGGACGACCGGCGGATAGAAGAGCCACATCGGCCAGAACTCCCAGCGGATCTTGCGTCGCCAAGAAGACAGCAGAAGTCGTCGTCCGCGATAACTACACAGTGGCACGACGAGCTTCAGCATAGCCCAAAGAATCAACACCACCGCAACCAGACCTAACAAAGCGTAAGTTTCAAAACGCTCAAACCACCCCAACAACGGTCCGCCGATCCAACAAGCCATTCCCACTAGCAAAGGCGTCCAGACGGCTGCTGCTAGCAAGAACCAACCGGCAAACTTCAAAAACGGCGCTCGAAACATCCCCGACGCAAAGTAGGTCGGCAGGCGTGTTCCTGGGACAAAGCGGGTGGCAAAGATGAGGGCGGGCCCCTGCTTCTGAAAGAACGCCGCCCCACGCTCAACTTGATTCCTCTTGAACATCCATTTCAAGGGGGCACGGCGAAGAGCCGGCGGTCCGATCCACCGACCAGCCGCGTAGAGAAGCATGTCTCCGACGAATATCCCAAGGAGACAGCCCATCGTCGCAGGCACGAAATCCATCGCCCCACGCGCAACAAGTAGTCCAGCCCCAATGCACGTCAGGTCTTCCGAGACCAAGGTCGCTAGGGCTAACAACACCATCATAAAGATCACCGTTCCCCAGGCATCTCGCTGAGGGCGATGCTGGTCAAAGGGTTCGCTTGCGAGACTCACGCGACTGGGCACCGCCTGGGTGCGCGACGTCCCCTGCCCTGCTTCTACCCGATTCACAAAGTCGATCACTGGCGCGGCTACTTTCTCAGGCTGCCGAATGACCGTGATGTGATCTCCATCCTCGATCGTAGCCAATTCACTCTGTGGGACGAGCCGGTGGTGCTCCACTGCAGCGTCATAGGGCACCAGAAAGTCATTCTCCCCATGCACAATCAGTGTGGGATACTCCAGCTTTTCTAGATAACTCCGATAAGGACGCTGATCGGTATCGTAGAAATTGCGGGCGTAGGATCGGTTCAAGGGAAACCGATCCATCCATCCGAAATGCGGCACGCTCGCTTGCAATCCGCTCAGGGCAGCGAGCTGCAATCCATGCACCGCATGATTTAAAGTGTAGTCTCCAAGCAACTCTAACTCTTGCACACCAATCGACGAGACCATCACTATTGAAACCACGCGCTCCGGCTTCATCTCCATCATCTCCAACGCCACACCACCACCCATACTATAGCCTAACAGGTGCGCTTGATCGATCTGAAGATGATCCATCAGCTCAAAGACCGCAAACGCGTGAGCACGCGTTGAATAGTCTTCGACATCTAACGTGGAGCCACCAAAGCCCGGCAGATCAGGCACAATGAGCCTCGCATTCCCTTCAAGCGCATTCATGAGCGGCGTTAACGACACCGCAGCCACTGGGCTCCCATGCAATAGCACGAGATTTGGTAGCGAAGCCTCGCCACGATCGCGGTAGGAAACCTCGACCTCGCTCGATATCGTCACCGTCTGAGCACCATCCGGCGCCACGCCCGTCGTAACCTCTCGTCGCACACAATGCGAGGCGCCTAGCAAGAGGCAATAAATCACCAAGAAGCTTCGAATGAGAACACGCCGCATGACTAGGAAGCGCGCGGCATTCGCGTGCACGTGGTCTCTAGCATATCTGCAAACTCTCTTGCCTGAGGCTCGTAGTTCACCACGACCTCCCCCGCCGTCACACAAATGTGGCTGATGCTCATGGTCTGAGCATCGTCACGCCTCATGAGCACAGCATACGGCGATCCATGCACCGAGCCACTGCGATGGAACGCAGAGAGCGCCTTCGTGTCAGGATCCGATCCCAAACCTTTGAAAGCTTGCGCACGTAAGGAAATGGCTCGTCCGGAGTCGTAGGATGACGTGGTCAGTGGCCGATCTTTATCACGAAGTCTGAATGCCTGTAACGATGCCCCATTCCAGATCCAATGCCTCGGCACTTCCTCCGGAGCCACACACACCAAATGGAACGGTCGATACCGATCCAAGTTCATTGATTCCAAAGAGACGCACTCCTCGGATGCCAACTGGAACGGCAAACGCCCTCGGCTCATCGGATGCTCTGGAGACGGCCGAATCGCAGCAAGATCGTAGTGATTCAGAAGAGCAAAGGTAACGCCCCGATCATTCACGGCCAACCAGGTGCCGCCGTGATCCGCATCGCGCGGGGCGATCAACCGCACGCCATTCTCTTCCATCACGGTTGGACTCAACTCAGGTAAGCGAGTCTTTTTCTCATCACGATTGAAGAACACATGATAGGCGCCATCGGCCTCATGCTTCCAGGTCAACGTGCACATGCCTGGCTCGCTTGCGCTTGGCGGAACTTCAACGTACTTGGAGCCACACCAAAGTCTTGCGGTATTGCATGGCCTTGCATTCGGCAAATCATGCCAATCAGCGCATAGTGATGCACCGTGTGACTGAGAAGAAACTGAAGTTCACGCCGAACGGATGATGCTGACCATTCAGACTCGCCACCACAGTCCATCTTGACCTGCAGATCTCGATCGAGGTCCGCAGGCTGGATCTCCGATAAGTCTGTCACCACCCCCTCAAGGATAGCTTTGGCCAAAGGCAACTCTCGCTCCAATCGATGGTCCCTCACACGATGGTCATAATCCACACGCCCATCGGCCAGTCCCTGGCAGAAGCAATGATAGTGATCAATGTTGTGCCGAAGATGCGCTCCGATCGAAGCCTCATAGGCCGGCTTCTCCACCCGAACAAATTGTTCAGATGACAAGGTATCGAGCAAGGCGATGGCCTGCTGGACCGAACCAGTGTTGTCGAGAAGTATGGAAGCCAACATGAATTCGGGATTTGAATAGCGGATCAGCCGACTTGAGGCAAGCGAATCTGCCAAGGAGAAGAGCGAGAATTCACCCGAGATCAAGCACTCAGAAATTCTGGGAATAACTCCGTTTCACCCTCGTCATGCCAGGTCAGAGGGGCATCCGGCACGCAGGAACCCGCTCGACATCACCACGGTTTCGAGCCATCTTCCTGGCATGAACCACGCTCACGCCCAGGATCTGTTTCGCCAGCACCGGCGCACCTTTCTCAAGCAATCCGGCATTGGCATCGGTAGCCTCGCCTTAAGTTCCCTCATTCAGGCGACTGGCAAGACCATGGCGATGGAAGATCACTGGTCTGGGATGATCGATCCCATGCACCTCGCGCCCAAAGCAAAGCGGGTGATCTTCCTTTGCATGGCGGGTGGTCCTTCCCACCTGGAAACGTTAGACTACAAGCCCAAGCTAGCAGAAATGCACGGGCAACCCATGCCCGAGTCGTTCACGAAGGGGCAGCCAATCGCTCAACTCCAAGGAAACAAGAAGCTCACCTGCTTCGCACCACAACATCCGTTCGAACAATTTGGCGAATCTGGCCAACAGATTTGCTCCAAATTCCCTCACATTGGTAGTATCGCGGATGACATTTGCATCATCCGGTCGATGAAGACCGAACAGATCAATCACGATCCCGCTCATACGTTTATGAATACCGGGTCGTCCGTATCCGGTCGTCCCAGCATGGGATCCTGGGTACTCTACGGATTGGGGAGCGATGGGCAAGACCTGCCGGGCTTCGTCGTTCTCACCTCCAGTGGTGGTGGCCAAGATCAACCGATCGCTGCTCGTCAGTGGCACAGCGGCTTCCTCCCGAGCCGGTTCCAAGGCGTGCAGTTTCAATCAAAGGGCGATCCCGTTCTCTATGTCGGCCGCCCCGATGGCGTCAGTGAGCGTGATCAACGGCAAGTGTTAGATGCCGTCAATAAACTCAACCAAGTGCACAATGATCAAGTCGATGATCCCGAGATCGCCACGCGCATCAGCCAGTATGAAATGGCCTTCAAGATGCAGGCCAGCGTCCCTGGCCTCATGGACATCTCGGACGAACCCCAGAGCGTGTTAGACATGTACGGCACCAAAGGCGGCGATGGCTCCTTTGCCTCCAACTGCCTGCTCGCCCGCAGGCTTGCCGAGCGCGGTGTCCGGTTCATCCAACTTTATCACCGCGGCTGGGATCACCACGGTGGAATCAAAAACGGCATCAACACCACGTCTCGACTCGTCGACCAAGGCTCCGCTGCCCTCGTCCGCGACCTCAAGCAACGCGGCATGCTCGAAGACACTCTCGTTGTCTGGAGCGGTGAATTTGGCCGCACGCCCATGGCGCAAGGCTCCGGTCGCGATCACCATATCAAAGGCTTCTCCATGTGGATGGCCGGCGGCGGGATCAAAGGCGGCACCAGCTATGGCAACACCGATGAACTCGGCTACAACGCCGTCGAGAACGTCGTCCACGTACACGACTTCCACGCCACCATGCTCCATCTCTTGGGCATCGAACATAAGCGGATGACGTATCGCTTCCAAGGCAGAGACTTCCGTCTAACAGACGTGCATGGCAACGTCGTGAAGGCGATTCTTAGTTAGCAAAGAGCGCACATGGTGTCGCTCAACAAGAAATGGCGACACTTCCATCTCCGCATTGGCAGCGCTTCCATAGCCCGGGCAATCCCGACGCCGCTGGCTCTGAAGCTACCCCCAGAAAACACGAACACAGACCGGCAGGTCTGACAAAACCAGATACATTCGAAACCCAGGAGAACAAGATAAGACCTACACGAAGAAGTTCCTGGAAGAAGCCGTAGACCTGCCGAGAACCAGCGACAAGCCGCCCTCTGAGGTAGCCCAAAACACGAGCAGGCGCAAACCGGTCGGGAGTAACCCAGCTCTATGCTGAGCATCCATCGTAGCTTCTTTATTTAGCTCGTCTGCAGCATGCGGCTCTGCTTGGATGCCAAGCCATGAACGCTCTTCTGTCGTTGTTGCCGATTCTGGTCGTCGCTATCTTTCTGGTCGGTCTGAGGTGGCCGGCTAGCCGAGCCATGCCTCTCTCCTTTGCAACAGTCGTGGTGTTAGCCTTGGGTTGGTGGAAGATTGCGCCGATGCAAGTGTTGGCGGCATCATTGAAAGGATTGGTGATTACGGGGACGTTGCTCTACATCATCTTTGGAGCTATTCTCTTACTCAACACCTTGCGGGAAAGTGGGGGGTTGGCCGCCATTCGCAAGGGGTTCACGGACATCACTCCTGACAGGCGAGTCCAAGTGATCATCATCGCCTGGCTCTTTGGCGCCTTTATCGAAGGGTCAGCCGGATTTGGAACCCCGGCCGCCGTTGCCGTGCCCTTGTTAGTGGGCTTGGGGTTTCCCGCCATGGCGGCGGTAGTGGCTGGGATGCTCATTCAGAGCACGCCTGTCTCGTTCGGTGCCGTGGGCACGCCCATTCTGGTTGGGGTAAACAAAGGGTTGGATGGTTCGCCACAGGTGTTGGCCTTTGCCGAGCAACAAGGGTTGACCGATTGGCAGGCTCTTCTTCCTATCATTGGCGCGAAGGTCGCCATTCTTCACGCAGTGGCGGGCACACTCATCCCGCTCTTCGTGGTAGCTTTCATGACACGCTACTTCGGGCCCAACCGAAGTTTCCGCGATGGACTGCGGATCTGGAAGTTCGCCTTGGCGGCGGCCTTTGCCATGACCGTGCCTTATGTAATCATCGCACATCTGCTAGGACCTGAGTTTCCATCCTTGTTAGGCTCGCTTGTTGGCCTGGCCATCATCGTGCCGATTGCGAAACGTGGGTGGTTGTTGCCAAAGGACGACGGCGCTTGGGATTTCGCACCTCAGGATCAATGGGAATCATCTTGGCAAGGTGCCGCTCCCACGGAGATCCAGGGTGAGGGTGTGCCGAAACTTAAGCTGTGGGTGGCGTGGTTCCCGTATCTGATGATTGCGATTCTCCTTGTAGCGTCGCGTCTCCCTGCACTCGGAATCGGTGACTTGCTAAAACGGGTCGCCATTGGAAGCGAGCAGTTTCTCGGCACGACGATCGGCGTGAATGTGCAACCTCTCTACCTGCCTGGCACTGTCTTTGTAACTGTGTGTTTAATCACTTATGTGCTGCATCGGATGACACCGCAGGCGTTTGGCCGTGCGTTTAAGCAATCGACTAAGATGGTGGTCGCGGCATCAGTCGCGCTCGTTTTCACGGTGCCCATGGTTCAAGTCTTCATCAATTCTGGGGGTGGTAATGCTGGTTTAGCGTCCATGCCTGTGGTATTGGCGGAGGGCGTCGCTTCTTTGGTGGGTGGGGCTTGGCCATTGTTTGCCCCGCTGATTGGCGGCACGGGTGCGTTCGTCGCCGGAAGCAATACCATTAGCAACATGATGTTCTCTCTCTTCCAGTTCGAGGTGGGCACCCGCATTGGCGTGGATCCCAGTTGGGTAGTGGCTTTGCAAGCAGTTGGTGGCGCTGCTGGCAATGTCATTTGTGTTCACAATGTAGTGGCAGCATCTGCAGTCGTGGGGCTGGTCGGCCGAGAAGGTGATGTGATCCGCAAGACGGTTCTGGTGTTTCTTTACTACGTCGCCATCACGGGGATGTTGGGCTTCGTCATCACCCGATTGGCCTAACGATTCGATCAGCACTTCCAGAACTTAGCTCTGCTGAATTCTTAGTTTCGTACACGCAAACGTCACCTTTGTGATTTGCGCTTTGGAATGGCTGTAGGAGGCTTTCTCATCATGACCGTCAAAGAACTGAAAGAAAAGCTGGCGCAGTCTCCAGACCAACCCGTGACCTTCCAGTTGCCCGAGGGAAGCTTGGTCCCCGCTCACTTTCACATCACAGAAGTGGGCTTTGGGAAGAAGACTTTTATCGATTGCGGCGGCAAAATTCGCGTGGAAGGCAAGTGTCTGATCCAAGTATGGGTGGCAAACGACACTGAACATCGCGTGGACAGTAGCCGCTTGGTGAAGATCCTTGACCACGGCAAACCGGTGCTCCCTTCAGAAAGTCTTCCGGTGGAGGTCGAGTACAACAATCCCAGCCTAACACACATGCTCTTGGAGCAAGTGGATGTTCGGGAAGCCGGGGTGTTCTTAATCCTCGCTCACAAACAGACCGATTGCTTAGCCAAGGATGTCTGTGGCATCACGGCAGAGAACGATTGTTGCACGCCGGGCTCAGGCTGCTGCTAGTAGGGACGGAATCAATGGGATAGAAGAATAGTCCCCTACTATTTACCGCCATTGGCGTCTATTCGCGTGCATTCGCGGTCCTGATTTCCTATTTTGGTATGATGAGTTCGCCTCTCGTTTCCACAGTTGAGCATCCGCTCATTGCTCGCAGCCTCACCATCCTGCGTGATGCAACGACAGACTCGGCGACGTTTCGGTCTCATCTCCGATTGATCGCACGTCTCATGACGGCTGCAGCCACACAGAACGCGCCCACTCGCGGAATCAAGGTCACCACACCACTGGAAGAAACAGATGGTTACGAACTGACCCACCCTATCGTGGTTGCGCCGATCCTGCGTGCCGGTCTCGGCATGGCCGAGGGCGTACTCGAAATGATCCCTGATGCTCAGGTCGCCCACCTGGGACTCTTTCGCGATGAGGAAACGTTAGAACCCAAGGTCTATTACCAGAGCTTTCCCAACGATTTTACAAATAGCGAGATCCTTCTCATTGATCCCATGCTAGCGACCGGTGGGAGTAGCATCGCAGCCGCGTCCTTGCTAAAAGAACAAGGAGCCAAATCCATTCGCTTTCTCAACCTCGTAAGCTGCCCGCCCGGAATCGAAGCGTTTCACAAGATCCATCCAGACATTCCTATCATCACTGCATCAATCGATGCTCGTCTGAACGAGCAAGCATACATTGTACCTGGTCTCGGGGACGCTGGGGACCGGTATTTTGGGACGGTGTAACGAGCGACCGAGGGAACTCTGGTGGGTTGCGCTACCTACAAGCATTCGATTTCGTAGAAATCGACTATTCTGAGAATGCTAAGGCTTCGCTTCTTCCTGACGGCTCTTCAGCCACTGATCAAAGAAGCGCTCTTCCTGGACCCGTTCGTGATCTTCCATCAGATCTCGCGTGCGACGGCCTAGGCGAACATCCACCTCGAGCATGCGTGGCTTACCGCCCACATTGCGTTGGAGCTTTAGGGTCACCTTCGTGCCTTTCTTTCGACCACCAATGTAGTCCTTGAACAGTTCAAGCGACGCTGACGTCCGAAAGCGACCAGCGACGGCACCCGGCTGTCTGGCACGGGGCACGCCATCAAACGTGAGTTCATCCACTTGGATGATCTGATCCCCCGAACGCACGCCAGCTCGAGCGGCGGCCGAGTCTTTGAGCACCTGACTCACCTGAATGCTAGAGACCATCTTCTTGTTTACCGTGATGGCACTGTTCAGCATGATGATCCCGAGAAAGCCGCTGTGTTCCATTTCATCGACCACCGCATCGTAGATGACTTCGGCCAAACGATAGCGCACTTCCGCATCCACAGACTCCAAGTAACTCGGAGCCAAACCCTCCTTCACTTTGTTAGGAAATTGCCGCGCATACTTGGCCAGCGCGGCTTGCGATTTCTCGCGAATCTTAAAACTCTCGGAGGCGAGCCCACTCGCGATCTTCTGCAGATCCTCGGCCTTGGGCTCAGCCAGCTGGACTTCAGTGGACTTGACCGGCGGCTCACCACCCGCTGGCTGGGGTTGCACTTGGATCTGCTGCGCCAACACTGAAGTGAGCGAAACTAGGCCGATCAGAAGGTGCATCGCGGGACGTCTCATAGAAAACAAACCTAACAACAATTGTGCTCAGCGCAACCGCCTCAACGCGCGGCTTTCTGTTTGCGAAATCTCCCTTTCGTCTTGCGGGCAAGAGCCTTGAGCATGCGCTCTTCTTCACGGTCGTCCTTGCCGGTGACGTAGTAAATGGTGTGGATTCTGGGCACTTGGGGCAAGTCTTCGGCAGACTTGTCGATCAATTCCGTCAGCTCCTTCGCCTCAATGACCTCAAACTTTCCTCGCCCCTGGCTGCGCGTGGCGTTGCCATCGGTGAGCATGAAGGCAACCTCGGCTCGCAGCTTGAGAAGGGCCTCCAGGGCATAGTCATGGCGTGTCCCCCCCGGCCTACCACCTCGCGGCCCCGCCTTGTTGTAATCGACCCGGCTTTGAATGTGCTCTTTGGCCAAAGCTCGGTTTGCTTTCGTCGCAGGAACCAGACTTTCCTTCCACAGCCTCGCGCTTCCCGACCAATGGATGACCCCAAAGAGCGTATTCACACTGAGACTATCAATAAGCTGCGACGCTTCATCTCGAATCGTTTGGAAGGCTTGATCCTTACCCTTACGCACAAGCTTGCTCGAGCTGTAATCAAGATCACCTGTCCTCCCAAACATTGATGCGGAGACGTCGATCATGATGACGACGCTACGGGCGTTGTCCTTGATATTGAAGAAACTCATCCCACTGCCGGTCCCTTGACCTCCTGCCAAGCCTTTACCAAGCGCCGTTCCCAAACCGGCACTTCCAGAGAGACTGGCTAACTGATCCGAGATCAGCTCAGATGGATCCAAGGGAATCATTTGATCGACTGGAACTTCAGGCAACTCAGGCAACGCGAACTCTGTCGGCCGAATACTGACTAACTTTTGATCAAAGACTGGCTTCGGAGTCATGGCCATGTGCTTTGCCATGTTCATTTTGTGTTCCCGCGTCTGCGCGGGGACGACAATTCGCTTCTCGACCGTAAACGTGGCTTCCGGTTCTTTGAAATACTCTGCGATCTTGAAGAGACCAAATAGCACCAAACCGATTGCGTGTACGGCAATGCTTCCCAGAACGATCGTCACGATGAGCCCGCGCTTGCGATTGCCATCACGAGGCTTGGGTTTCTTCGACTTGCGTTTCCGCTTGGGAGTTAGGCGGTCTCGATTTGCTTCGATCATAAGGCAGATTCGTTAGATTGATCAGCAAACGTGACACCGTTGATCCCGGCACGAGCACAGGCGCCGAGAACATCGACGATGCGTTGATGAAGGACCGCATCGTTAGGATCTAAGGTGACCATCGCCTTGGACTTACTCAAATCGGCGGCACGTTTGAGCCGCGTGAGAATGCGCACTAATTCAGGAAGCTCGCTCGAGGTCGGGTCATCAATGGTCATGTCATTGAGTATGATCTGCCCATTAGCCTCGATTTTAATGCGTTGTTCATCAGGCAGATCAACAGCTTCCTCTTGGCTCATGCTCCCTGGCAACGTCATCTTGATATCGCTCTCTGGCTGAGTCGGTTTCGCCGTGACCATGAAGAATACCAGCAAGAGAAACGTCATATCTATCATAGGACCCATCTGCATCTCAACGAGATCCATTCGGCGTTGGCGGCGGCGCATGCTCATGACTCGGACCGATAACTCCCTATGATGATGTCTAACGCACCTGCTTCGGTGCACATGCCGAGCAGCTCTTTCAACTTGCGAGCCGGCGTCTTCTTATCGGCTCGGATGTATACGCGCAAGGGTGGAAAGTCTTTGAACTGCCGCTTGAGGTGAAACATGACCTTCTCTTTCGATGCCAGATCGTTCTTAAGATAGTAGTCGCCCACATCGTCGATGTTGATGATATCGCGATTGCTCATGTCACGCGGCGTCTTCGCTGTCAGAGTCACCGGCAGATCAATATCGAGCTTCACCTCTTCCTTGGACATCTTGAAGGTCACCATGAAGAAGATGAGCAAGAGAAACGTCATATCGATCATCGGCGTGATCTGAAAGGTCATCTGACCGTGCTGTCGCTTCCGTCGCCTCATGGTATTTAGTCTTCGGACTGCCCGGACAATTTAACTTCACCACTCAGAACATCGATGAGGAAACTTGTCTGCTTTTGAATAGAACTGATGATCGCCGTAAGCCGATCCCGAAAGAAGAAGTAGAAGAACATCGATGGAATACCTACTAACAAGCCTCCTGCTGTGGTCACCATGGCTTTGCGGATACCGCCGGCCAATTGAGAGGGTTCGGAATTGGCCTGCTCCAACTGCTGAAACGACTCGATCATCCCCACCACCGTTCCCAGGAGACCGATCATGGGGGCCAAGGTGGCGAAGACGTTGAGGTAGTTGACCCAGAGCATGTAACGGGTCTCTTCCTGATCAAGTGCTTCACCAGCCGCCTCCATCATGGACTCCTTGTTCGCGCGATCTCGATCAAAGTTCACCTTTAGCAAAGCCGAGGACAGGACTTCCGAGTAGCTGCTCGGATTCGACTGACAGAGTTCGTAGGCATGCGTCACATCGCGTTTCTCCATGTACTTTGTCATGTTCTCTGCCAGCGCTACTGGGGCCATCTTCTTCGTATTGACCTGAGTGAAACAGTAAACGGCCACTGCTATAGTGCCAACCGAACAGAGAAGCAGCACGTGCATCATCCAGCCACCGTCTTGGTAGTAATCTAGCAGTGAAACCGTACGCTCTGGCACGAGTTCCGCCACTTCTACATCCGCCTCTTGAGCAGAGACCTGAAGTAGAAAGCAGCCCAACAGGCAGAGAATAAGGAGGAGGGAATGTCGTCGATTCATGATTTCGGGGAAGCCTCATCGAGTAACTGCCTAGCAAGGCCGCTCTCATTGGACTCAGGGTAAAGTTTCAGGAGATCCTCGGCAGTAGACTTGGCCTTGTCTGGCATCTTCCCGTGGAGATAAACCTCGCATACCTGCCAGAGCCCACTCGCAGCCGGTTCGCGAAGCGCACCTTGGAAGAGACTGCCATAGAGAAAGTGATCGATGGCTTCATGAAACAGGGCATGCCGTTGAGAGAAGATCTCGTCATCCTCCATCCACCGGGGGTGGGCTTCGACGAGTTCTTTCAGCGTGTCGAACGCCGCATAACCTAAAACCTGCCGAGCTTCCACCGTGACTTGGGGATCGGTCGTCTCCTCAAGCAATCGTGTTGCCGCCTTCTTGGCCTCTTCCGCTTGCCCCGTGAGGACAAGTGCTTTGAGTCGTCGTTGCTGAGCTCGGCTACGCCTAACGTCATCCCAATCAGCTGAAATAATCTTATCGAGCAAGAGCAGCGCGGCCCTGGCGTGGTCCTCGCCACTCGCAAGCCATTGCTCAGCTAACAAGATTCCATAACTACCAGCTGGACTATTCGCCTCTGCCAAATAGCTCTCATGCCTCACCCAAAGACGACGAAGCTTCTCGACATCGGCTGATCTCTTTCCTTCAACAATGGCCAAGTTCTCCTCTGTTTGCTCAAAGTCGATGAAGGCAACGTCTTTACGAGGAAGCCGCTTGCGAGATTCGCCACGGCCCCTAGGGCCATCGATGATGACGTTAAACTCGACCCATTCCTCGTTAGTCGAAAGGGTCTTTCCATCGAAGGAATCGCCAGAATGGAAATGAACGACGTCTTGGGCGTGGGCGCACGTTGCAATCAGTGCTAGCATATAGAATACGATCCGACACCTGCTGGAAGCCAGTACGACATTGCGCTTTGCCAGAGATCTCATCCGCTTACTCGTGCCTTGGCCAAGGCGTACTCCGGATAAGTTTTCAGTTCTTCGCGCGCGACAAACTCTCGGTAGACTTCTTGCGCCTTCTCGGCTTCACCTAATTTCTCTAGCAATTGTCCACGCGACCAGTAGGCCGTCGAGACCAAGGGCGCATAGCGCCCATAGACTAAATAGACGCGCTCGAAGTAGGCCAGGGCTTTGTTCTCCTCTTTGCCCTCGGCCAACCATTGGCCAATGCGCATGAGAGCTTCTGCTTTCTGACCGCTAGTAACTGATTTCTCAGCTAACAGACCATCTAGCGTCTTAAGACCAGCGCCACGATCTCCGGCAAGGTCCTGACAAGAGGCTTTGACCAAGAGCAGCTGACCTAAAGGAACGACGCCACTTTGTCGACGTTCAACGCGAGAGAAATGACCCAGCGCTTTCGCATAATCTCTCGCCCGCATTGCTTCTTCGCCCAGGCCAACCTCGGCTCGATCACGCTCAAGCGCCTTCGGATGCCACTTGACAATGTCTTGATAGATAGTTGCCGCTTCTGGCATCGCTTCCGTCTGCGCAAAGGCGTCTGCCACATCCACCAACAAACGCGCGCTATGAATCTCGGGATTCAGTTCCGGCGCCATCTGCCGCAAGAACACGGCCGCCTGCGCAGGTGAACGCCCTTGGAGAAGCATGCCTCTGGCCCACAGGCAGCACATCGCATAAGTCGCCTGTTTCGATTTCAAGGCCTCGACACGCTTCGACTCCCACGCCTTGCTCAATGTCTCCCGCTCATCGCTATCATAGAGTTTCTGCAAGCCCAAGATCAAGTCCAGCACCGTAGACTTCTCAGCATCATCACCATACTCGTCCAAGGCTTTCCAATAAGCCAACCGGGCTCCCTCGAGGTCGCCTGCGTGCTGCTTCAACCATGCAAGGTGATGCAAAGCTTCGGGCAAGCGAGCACTTTTAGGGTAGGCCTCGACGAAGTTCTGGTAATGAGCCGCCATGTCTTCGTAGCGCTCACTCAGTTTCAGTGCTTTGCCTGACTTGAAATAGCCTTCTTCAAAAAAGCGAGTCGATTCGGGAGACACAGAAGCATATGCAGCCATTCCGTCCTCCAATTCACCTTGGGCAAAGTAGGCATCGCCTAGCAGAAGCTTAGCCTCATCTGCATAGGAGCTATCAACATGGTTTTTGATAAACGCTGTCAGACTGATAATTCCTTGATCGTACAAGGCCACCGCGTGCTCCGAGAAAGCAATTCGAAACGTGGCATCGACGTGGTAGTAGCCCTGCGGGTGTTTCTTAAGTAGACCTTGCATTAACGTCAGACAGCGCTCGTGCTCGCCGGCAAAGGAATGAGCCATGCCTTCCCAATACTTCGCGCCTTCAACCAGTGCTAGTTTGTCAGGAAAGGACACAGGCACACCTCGAAACACCTGGATCGCTTCAGGATAACGATCCAACTGAAGCAAACAAATCCCCCGCATGAAGGACGCGTTCGAAGCCATCTCCCCCTTGGGGTAACGCTCCAGGCAATCGTTAAAAACCTCGAGTGCCGCATCATAGTTCCGCGCGCTCTGCCACGCCTGCCCTTTCATGAACAATACGGTGGCGGAACTCTTCGCCTCATAACCAAAGCGCTTCAGATACCTATCTGAAGAAGCAGCGGCACGATCCCACCTCGACTCCTGCATCCAACATTGGACCAGATTGACCGAAGCGCCTTCGACGATCTCGTTTAGCTCCATCTCAGCTAGCATGCCTTCCATGATCAGCGCGCCCTGCCGATACCGCTGCAGCCCTAGGTAAGCACTCGCAAGCCGCATCCGTAAGGCTTCATTGTAATGCTCCACCTTGGAAAAGTGCTCCAGCTCACGGGTGATCCGTGTGAGAACGCCATCTAACTGAAAGACCAAAGCATCGGCATTTCCACGCGCCTTCAACATGCGCAGACGTCTCTCCAACCGCTCCTGCCGACTCGTCTGGAGATCGAGCAACTGCTGCTGAGGCCAGACATAGTGAAAGCAACGGATCGCTTCATAGTATTGTTCTTCATCGAGCAATCGCGAGCCTAGCTGCAGAATGAGCGACTGAAGCCCAATAATCTGCACAAACTGATCAAACTTCTCCGACGCACGCAGTGTTAGCGCAACGGCCTCTTCCAATTCATCTGTTTGTATGAGCGCGTGAAGCTGCAAGGTGATCATGCGCGCCGCAGCCTCAGGAGCATTCGCTTCAAGCTCCTCAACCCGAGACCGGAAGAAGGCGATAGCATCAGGATACTGTTCCTGAATCAAATACCCTGTCCCAAAGAGAATGGCGGCTTCAATCCGGCGCGGATCCGTCTTTGGCGCGTGTTTGTAATAGGTCCCAAAGGATACTTGTGCTTTTGCATGGTCAGCTGCCTGCAACTGACACACCCCTTGCCAAAACGTGAGTTCAAGTCGCATCGCTTGATCGACTCCCTCCGCTCCTAGCACTTGCTTGATGACGCCCAACGCTTCACCAAACTCACGTAGGCGAATCAAACAGATGGCAAAGAGCGGCCGCACAGCGTGAACGGCTTCCTGCGCTTCCTCGGAATCGCCATAGTCCGTGAGGAAGGTTCCAAAGTGTGCCTGCGCCGTCTCGTAGTCACGCTGACCGTAGGCTGCTTGCCCGGCTTGGACTAACTCAAGCGCCGTCATCGGCTCGCTCTTTTCCACCGCTCTACTCTGCGGGGCGAAGAGCGCCAGAGAGAGCATGAACAACAATGTGAGAAGAAGCCTCATACGATTTGAGGTGATCCTCACACAGGCTCGAAGATGGCGTCAACTCGCCATTCTTGGATTCTTACAATGGTCGGCGACTATCACCCATTCGACTCCGGCAGGATGCCAGAGCTACCTTTCAGCTTGGCCTCGCTGTGTGGGACTGAGCCAGTTCAGTGCTTTCTTGGGATCGACGCGGCACCAAGCGTTCACTTTGGTTGCCTGCGCCCCATTGAGATCAAGCTTAGCAAAGACAGTGCCCTGAAGTTGTCGTCGCTGGTCGCTCACTGGCGCTTTCCGATAGTCTTTCGAAAAACGCACGGTCTTGGCACCCTTCACACTCGCGGATCGCTTCTCCAGGTAGACTTGTTCTGCACAACTTAACTTGCTTGCTTTGCTAATTAAACTCCTCAACGTCAACCGGCTTGGGTCGAAGGTAACCAAGGTAACCTCATGCCCATCGATAAACCCTGCTTCAGTTTCTAACACACCATCTAACTGTCCTAGCTTCATTTCGCCGGTCCAGAAACAATGCATGGCTAGAGCGACTTGAGATTTCCGGGAAGTGTCGAGATGATCATCGGCGAGAGCTTGCAAGTAATTCGGCACAGGACGCTTTGCCGCCTTGAGAGAGGCGAGTATGCGGCGAGCCAACGGTCCTGTTGCCCACACCTTGTCTTGCCGCGGAATGAGATCCTTCCCCTTGGCGGTCAGGAAACGAACGACTTGGTAATTCCAAGCAGGTTCACCAAACCGCTTGAGAATCTTGGCATCAGCACCAGGGCGGTTGTTGACAATCAGCAGTGGCACGAAGGCCTCCTCTATCGCGTCGACGAGTAGAGGTTCTGTAAGGACGTTCTGACCGAACGTCTTGCAACCAGCTCAACCCGGTACTTCTTGAAACAGGGCAAAGATCGGTTTGCCGGATTTCTTGGCAACTGCGACTGCTCTATCGTAGTCGCACTTCCACATGACGTTGCCAACCTCCACCGCGTTTCCTGAGTTCGGTGAATTTGCGGATTGCAGTCCTTTCCCCAGGGCCACAAAGGAAACCGCGACGATGATGTAGTCTTGCCAGCGCATACGAATGAGATGCTTGGTTATCCTGTTCTATTCCCGAGTCCGCTGGCGCAGAGCTTCGAAGAGGGTAACGCCTGTGGCAACAGAGACATTGAGACAATCCACCCGACAATTCAGTGCCATCGGAATAGACACAAGGAAATCGCAGTGCTCCCTCGTGAGGCGACGTAGGCCAGTCCCTTCCGCTCCCATGACGATGCCCATCGGGCCTTTGAGATCCACATCGTAGAGTGTTTGAGTCGCTTCATCTGCCGTCCCCAACAACCACACGCCCATTTCCTTCACGCGGGCCAAGCACCGCGAGAGATTGGTCACTTGAACGAATGGCGTGTGCTCTGTCGCCCCGCAGGCCACCTTGCGAGCTGCTTCCGTTAGGCCGGCAGACTTGTCCTTCGGCACAATCACCGCAAGGACGCCAGCGGCATCTGCTGAACGCATGCAAGCGCCAAGGTTATGAGGGTCCTGGACACAGTCTAGCACAAGCAGCAGAGGTGCCTCTGCCTGAGCAAGCTGCTCGTAGAATTCATCCTCCGTCCAGCAGAGGGCGCTTTTATCGAGGCTTGCGTGCCGGTTAGCCCGTTCCTTGCGTTCGTTCAAAGCGCGCGTCGGACGTCTAGCCATGCAACGAAGATCGAAACCTAGAGGCCAGCGTCAGGAACAAGCGTCTCCACCTTTGTCTCAAGGATCCTGCCATCCACGTAGAGTAGAATACTCTCGTCGGGGCCATACTTGCTCGTCACTTTCGCCCCTTGCTCAACGATGGGATCCCCAATCAACTCGAAGCGGTCGTGGAAGGCATCATAATAAATCGCTTGGGCACGACCCACCGTATTCACCCTAGAATGCAAAGGCACTTGTGTTGACGTTAGCGTTGCTCCACCCTGAGCCGACGCACGCAATACTTGCCGCTTCGTTTGATCACGTGTCACACTGATCGCATTACCTTCAAGATGCCAACCACTCATATCGACATAGTTGGCGCCTTTCTCCTCCGGAGGATCCCGCACGACCACATCATCAGCTTCGATGGAGTAGCCTGCGCTAAAACTGCGTTTGAATGAGGCACAGCTCGCCAAAGCCAACGAGAGCAACACGGTGATGAAGGAAAGAAGACGCATGACTGAAATTTGCTGGTTATCCACGAGAAGTAAGCGGCAGCCCACCTCGTCTTTGTTTAATTGCGAGCTCGAGGTTCGCGACTGATGGACCCGGCCGTGGATGGCTGGGTGACAAAGGGCCCCCCCTCGAGGGGTGCGACCCCAGTGAATGCGACGTCAGGCATCTCACTCGGCTTGCCCGCGAGCGGAAATTCCTTCCGGAGCGGATAGAACGGGTAGCCTTCCCACATGAGAATACGGCGCAAGTCCGGGTGATCAACGAATTTGATGCCCATCATGTCGTAGACTTCGCGCTCATGCCAATTGGCAGTCGCCCAGAGATCGGTGACGGTTGGCACCACAAGGTTGTCCTCGGATACAGAAGCTCGGACACGCAAATACACCTTGGCGCTGAGCGAGTAGAGTTCGTAGACCATCTCGAATCGAGGCTCTTCGCCCAGGTGATCAAGGCTGGAAACATCAGTCAGCGTATCGAAGCCAAGCTTGCCTTGGCAATGCGCGAGGATGTCGTGGAGCTTCTCGAGACTTACCACGAGGGTGTGCTCGTCGCGGAATTCTACCGTGGACAGAATGGCTTTTCCAAACTGGGATTTCAGGGTCTGGGCTGCGTTGCTTGCCATCGTCATCTCTTTAAACCTTGGCGAGTTGCGAAAGGAGTTCCTTCTTCTGTTCTACGAAGGATGGCTCCTCGTCAATCTTCCGCTGCAAACGGAGCATGCCCTCAATCAGCGCCTCAGGACGCGGCGGGCAGCCGGAAATGTAGATGTCCACAGGGATCAGTTGATCGATTCCCTGAAGGACAGCGTAGCTCCGATACATGCCACCGCTGGAAGCACAGGCGCCCATCGCAATCACCCACTTAGGTTCAGGCATCTGGTCGTAGATTCGCTTCACCGCGAGCGCCATCTTGTAAGTCACCGTGCCAGAAACGATCATGACGTCAGCCTGGCGAGGCGAGAAACGCATGACCTCGGCTCCAAATCGGGAGATATCAAAGCGAGACGCTCCTGTGGCCATGAGCTCGATCGCGCAACAGGCGAGGCCCATAGGCATCGGCCAAAGCGAGTTCTTCCGCATCCAGTTGATCGCCGTATCAAGGCGGGTAAAAATGACATTTCCCTCGATCTTGGAATCGTAGGCGGCCTCAGCTGGAGCAAGTTCGGTATCCACAGGTAATAAAACGTTCATGAGCGAGGAATCGCTCATCAAAAGCCTAGATTCCGCCAGAAGCCTCGCAAGCCCTTTGTGAAACATTTCACAAGCCCTCAGCGGTCGCGACGATTCCTAGAGAATGGGTTCCATTACAGAAGAGAATCTAGTACATCAGCTTTCTTCTATGGCCTCCTACATCCGCATTGCTCTTGCACTCAGCCTCGCTCTCGCCGCCGCTTCAGGCGAGGAACTCCGGAGCCGGATCGGTCTGATGGCCCTGTATGATTTCAATGAGAGCCAGGGTACCGACATCAAAGACGTGGCTGGCGTCGGCGCTCCACTCGACCTTGAGATCGAGAAGATCACCCAGGTGACCCGCCAGAAGGGTGCTCTCAAGGTCACGGCCAGGGCCACGATCAAGTCAAAGAAACCAGCAGCTCGGTTCCAAGCGGCTGTGAAGCGCACCGGCGAACTCACTCTCGAAACCTGGGTAGAACCCGCCAATCTCAAGCAGAGCGGCCCTGCGCGTATTGTCACCCTGTCCAAAGATGGCAGCAACCGGAACCTAACCTTGGGCCAGGAGGGCAATCAATTCTCCGTTCGGATGCGGACGAAGAAGACCAGCGCTAACGGCATTCCATCCGTCGATTCTGACAAAGGCACCGTCAAGACAGCTCTGACACACGTCGTCTACACCCGCGACCGCAGTGGCCGAACCCACCTCTACCTTAACGGCGAGAAAGTAGAAGAGAAAACCATCGATGGCAGCACGAGCAATTGGGCACGGGATTACCATCTCGGCTTGGCCAATGAGATGAGCAATGATCGCCCCTGGCTAGGAACGTTTCACTTGGTCGCACTCTATAGCCGCGACCTCCTTCCCCACGAAGTGCGCAATCACTTTCAGTTAGGCCCCGATGCAGAAACAGCACCCGCTCCTGAGCTGGTCAAAGTCGATCCCAATGAGCAACTTTTCGACGAAGCCATCGCGCCGATCTTCGCCAAGCATTGTCTCGAGTGTCACGACGCCGCGACGAACAAAGGGAAGCTGGATTTGTCTAGCAAAGTGGCCGCTACAAAGGGGGGCTCTGAAGGCACGGCCATCGAAGCTGGTCACGCCGATCAAAGTCTCTTGTGGGACGTGGTCCAAGCAGACGAGATGCCTCATGATCGCGAGCCTCTTTCTCCCACCGAGAAGGCCTTGCTCAAAGAATGGATCGATGGCGGGGCAAAGTGGGCCTCGCCGACGATCGATCCCCTCGCCCACAAGCGTGACCGGCGGGCCACCGAGAACTGGGTACGCAGACTGACGCTTTCCGAATACATCGATACCGTGCGTAGCTCAGTCGGCGTCGATATCAGGAAGGAAGCGACCGAACTCCTTCCGAAAGATCTGCGGGCGGATGGCTTCAACAACACGGCCTACAACTTGGGCGTCGATTTCAAACACATCGAATCCTATGCCGAGCTAGCTAGCATCATCGTCAGTCGAATGGACATGAAGGCATTCGCCAAGCGTTTTAATCGGCGCATCCAGTTCACAGATAAGGCCATGGCCACGCTTCTGCAGCGGATGGGCACCTGGCTCTTGCGAGGCCCGTTGGAAGATCACGAGATCATCGCCTACCGTGGTATTTCCACCACTGTCGCCAGTGGAGGTGGCTCCTACGAGGAAGCCGCCGCTTACATCGTGGAAGCCATGCTGCAATCTCCCCGCTTCATCTACCAAGTGGAGAATCAACGCGGTGACGGCCAAGTATGGCCTGTCAGCGAGTATGAGTTAGCGTCGCGCTTGAGCTACATGCTTTGGGGCAGCTCACCTGACAAGACACTCATGGACGGGGCAGAGAAAGGGCGCCTCTATGACCGGGTCGAAGTCGAGAAAGAAGTCGACCGCATGCTCGACGATCCTCGCACCATCACCCGTTCGCTCGAGTTCGCCAGCCAGTGGTTGAATCTTGGACGACTACAAAACCTGCGACCCAACGCAGACAAGTTCCCCAGCTGGGATCCAGCCCTAGCAGAAGACATGAAAGCCGAGACCCTAGCCTTCTTTAAAGAAGTCGTCTGGGAAAACGGCCGTCCTCTCGGCGATCTTTTGAACGCTCCCTACACCTTCACCACACCACGACTTGCGAAGCACTACAATCTTGCCGTTACGATTGACAATACGCCGAACAGTCTCCAACGCGTTAACTTGGAAAAAGACAAAGCCCGCGGCGGCCTTCTCACGCATGGCAGCATCCTCACGATCGGCGGCGATGAAGCCTCCACCGTGACACGTGGTCTCTTAGTCCTACATGACCTTCTACGAAGCGGAGTAAATGATCCCCCGCCTGGGGTCGACACCACCCCCGTACCTTCCGAACCCGGCCGCACCCAGCGATCCATTGCGGAAGAGCGTATCCAAAGCAAGTCCTGTGGAGGCTGTCATCAGAAGTTTGAGCCTCTCGCCTTTGGCATGAGCAAATTTGACGGACTTGGCACGTTCTTGGAGAAAGATCACTTTGGCAATGCACTCCAAGACGATGGCGAGATCCTCTTCCCGGGCGATTCGAAAGCCATTCCCTTCCGGTCGTCAGCCGAGCTGATGGACTTGTTAGCCAAAAGTTCTTTGGTACAAGAGAATCTAACGTGGAAAGTTACCCAGTTTGCCCTCGGCCGACCACTGGTCGGCAGCGACACCCCACACATCAAGAAGATCCATGCCCAAGCGCAGAAAGAGGGTGGCACCTACAAAGCCATTCTCAAAGCCATCGCTCTCAGCGACTACATCCAGAGCACACGCACTGAAGCCCTAAACGAACCCTAACTGAACGCTAAATCATGAGCAAATCCTCACTCAATCGCCGCGCCTTTCTCCGAGGAATGGGAGGCATCACTGTAGGCATGCCCTTCCTAGAAGAGATGCTGGCCACCTCGGCGTCCGCAACTGCCGTAACCGCGGCCAATGCAAGTGCCGTGCCGGTCCGGGCGTTTAACGTCTTCTTTGGGCTAGGAATTCCGTCGCCGCTACAAAGTGAGGGCTATGATGGCGTGTTAGAACCTCTCAAGGCACTCAAGGATCAACTCCTCATCATGCGGAGTCTCGATCACGTGCGCTGTGACGAATCCGGTATCAATGCCCACTTCGATGGCGCCTCGGCAGCCTTCACTGCCGAACCACCCAGTGGCGAAGCCAAGTCAGGTGGCCCATCCATTGATCAGGTCATCCGGCACTCACATTATGCTGACGGGCTCCCTCCCGGCATGGTCCCCACGCTCGTCGGCGGCACTTTCTTTCGACGCAGCAGGGTCAGTCGCTATGTCCACAGCTACAACTTGGACGGCACCGTGGCTGCAACCATGCAAGAGCGTCCACGCGACCTCTTCGATCGCGTCTTTGGCAAGCTCGACGTTGCTGACAATGATGTCAGGAAAGAACGCCTCAAGCGAAGCGTGCTCGATTCCGTCGTCAATCAGTACAAGTTTTACACGGGAGCCCGTTCTCCCTTGGGCAATGTGTCTAAAGGTCGGATCAAGGATCATCTCGATCGCGTGCGCGAGTTTGAACAGCGTGCCTATGCCATGAAGGAACACGCTGCCGATGCGCCCGATCTGCCACCTGAATCCAAGCTCCTCCACGGCGGCTCAGCTGATCCCGGCGGCGAAGGCATCGACATCACGCTAGACGAACTCACGACTGAGTGGCGGCTCATGGCAGACCTTTACGCACTCGCGATTCAGTGCGACCGCGTCCGGTTCGGCTCTCTCACCTTCCTTGCTGCGGGAGAACGCATCCGTCTCACTGGCGACTACATGTTCAATGGCAAGAAGCGTTTCGAGTTTGATGACGCCAATCAGCTCCGAGCCTCTGGCTCTGCAGGTTGTAGCCATGAGTGGTGGCATCGGTTCAACCCGAAGAAGGACAATAAACAGCTTCGCATGCACGCCCACATGAAGATGCGCGAAGTGGCTTACTTCCTCCAACGCCTCAACGAAGACGAGACACGTGAAGCCAACGGAAAGACTTTGTTAGAAAATGCCCTAATAACCGTGTCGACAGAGTCAGGCGATGGCCGCCACAACGACGTCAAACGCGAACTCTCCGGCGTTTTCCATGCTGTCAGTGGTGCCAATGGTCGCTTCAAAACGGGTGAGATCGTCGACGTCAAGAGCGAAGGTATCGATGTCTACAATACGATGCTGGGTGCCATGGACGCCAAGCGGCACATCGGCCCAGCCGACCGCGAGAAGCGTCCTGTGGATAGCATCCGGGCTTGATCGCCTCACAAGAGTTAGCGGACCTTCCAAAGCCACCTAAACCACGCGCTCTCTCCAACGCAACTTTGGAAAGTTGGGCCACGCGCTAACGCACCGACACGCGAAGGCGCCAGTAGGCAGATTCGCCGGGCAGTGAGATCGAGGCTCGTTCCATGCCGGGCAACGAACCAATCACCTGAGGTTCAGCCGCCTCTGGGAGCCACTCCTTTAAGTCACTTGATGACTCTAGGACCCAATCAATCTCATCCAGACCAAGACGGCGTGTGTATGTCAGCGCCTTGCCCAACTCCGTCTCAGAAATGCTCGCCGTGATCGCCGCTGCGTTACTGAAGTCATCGATCCCAAAGGCGTAATAGAGCAGGGCAGGCTGATCGTCAGGACCGACCGGATCAAGGCTGCCCATTAGACTACGCGCGGTGAGCCACTCGACCAAACCCTCACCAGAAGGCGTGGACTGATCGGCCGCCCCGGGACTGCCCCCAGCAGGCCCAGAGGTCCAATTCCCTGGATGAGCGATGCTTGCACCTGCACCACCGACATAGGCAAGGGAGCGCCCTTCGCTTGGATCCCAACTCGGCCACGGCGCCTTATCGTTATAAGTGACGGTATGCAGGAGTACCCCATTACGGTCTCGAATCGTCAGCCGCTCGCCATTGTTGTCCAAGTTACTCGCATCGGCAAATTCACCAATGAGATTCTTCGTCGCAACCGCTGGATAGCGAAGTTGGAAAGCAGCCTCATTGGCTGCGATAATCGCGAAGGCGTTGGGAGAAAGCGTCGCCTTCCTCTCATCCTCAATCGTCACGTCAACGCCGTCGCTAAAGTGAACTCCGGAGAGATCGATCGTCTTGTCAGAAATGTTCGTCAGTTCTAGGAACTCGAAGTCAGGCGTGGCAAACCCTGCGGCTTCTTCCTCCGCGGTGGCGGGAGTCGGTGCATAGTGCAATTCCGAAATGGAGAGAGAGTCACTTGTTGGAAGTTCCGCCAAGTGAAAGAACGCCTCCGCAATAGGCGACCACTCGCCGCCAGCACTATCATAAACACGGGCCTTCATGGTGAGGGAGTGACTGATCACCGGTAGCTCAGTCCGATCATACACGACTGCCTGAGGATGCAGAGAGCCGTCGGGAAGGCGCGGATCCGTCCCGTCTACCGTGTAATAGATATCGCCAATAACCGGGTTGAAGATCGTCGCGTTGAAGACCTTCATCGTCACAGGAATCCCCGCAATGACAGTACCCCCGAATGGCTGAAACTCCGGGAAGCTCATTCTACTTGGGATGAAATCGCGATCAGCCAATTGATCTAACAGAATATTTGTTCGGGCGGGAAACCAAGATTCGTTCTCCTTATCAAGCTGCGTCTGCCAGTTCCCCTCTCGGGTTTCCGGCGTACTCACATGGAGATCCCCCCAACGCGCACTTTCTGCAATGAGCGGTTCATAGACCAAATCCGCAAGATCGTTCCATGACTTCGCCGCCCCTTCCGGTGTGAGCTCGCCCCCATTGAAGAAATGTTTGACCACACGATCCGCGAAGCGCAAATGATAGTCCGGATTCTCATGCATTTCGGAATTGAGAAGCGACGGTCCCAGCGCAGTCCTCTTGGCAGTCGTGTCCTGCGTAAGGTTCTGGTTGCTAAGACCGTTGAAACCCGCCCGTTCAGAGTCCCAGGCGAAATAGGTCCACCCATTGCCCACTGCGCCATTCTCTAACGGAACCCGGCGTCGTGCGTAGCGCATGTTCTTGTGATCCCAGTCTTGGTTACCACTGTAGAAATTGATCAAGAGATAGTCGATCTGGTTATCCACATCGACATACTGAAGAAGCTCGTCGTAGTTTTCCTCTACGGTGAGGTCTTTCTTCGCCAGTTCATGAGTCTTGCGAAATGCGACGTCATCGCCATTCACGACAATGTCTTGAAATGCCGGCGTGTCCTGTAACGCATCCCAATCTTCTTCGTCTCCACCAAAGTGTTCTGAGAGTAGGCTCGCCTCAAAACGTTCGAACACGTGATACATTCCCCAATAAAGACCATTGATGTAGACGTGGGCATAGATTTGCGATTGGTTAGGCATCGACATCCGCCGCTGGACTTCGCGATGCCACTGATCCCGTATGTATTGTGCCCGCACTCGCACTCCAGGGTGAATCCACGAATCCCCATTACTGCTGCGAAGGTTGATACTATTAAAACGGCTCACCTCGGAGTCTTCAAAGAGACGAAAGTTCAATTTCCCGGGGCCATAGTCAGACCGAAAGATCACTCTCATGTTGTGCTTCACGCGGTTGGGACTTCGACTCGCGTTGCCTTGCATCCGAATACCGGCATTCGCTTGCACCGTCTGGCCATGCGGAAAGCCAAACAACTCAACAGATACAGGACGTTCCCACTTGTCCAGGATGCCGTCGTTTACCAGGTCTTTGGACTGGCTATTCGTGTAAATACCATCCCTGGCAAAGAGGTTGTCATTCTCCGTGACAAGAGAAATGCTCGGCACCGATCGCAGCGCCGCTTTCACCTCTTCATTTGAGTAAATAGGCCCAACGACATCTGGGTCCATTCCGTAGTCCGGGTTACGGGAACCCCATTTTTCAGGAAATCCCTCTGGCTGATCGGGCTGCCCTAACACGTCGTCGAGGAAGATGTAACTCTGAGTTCGAAGCACACTATCTTCCATGCCCGTCTTCTTTGCCACAGCCCTTACAATCGTCGTCTGCGTAATCTCGATTGGCTCCGTATAGGGGTCGCCAACCGGTCCTGTGAAGATTGTCCCCGAGCCAGCTTCACGGTCGTCCAAGGTGTAAACAATCTCCGCCCCTTCCGTCGCCGTCGTCAGCTCGAGCATGAATGGCGCATCATGAAAGCCATGCTTCACGGAAAAGGCCACGTCTTCAACAAAGCCCGTGACACCATGGCGATTCTTCGCACCCGGCGTCGGCGGATCCGCGTACTGCAAAGTGCCATCATCGCGATACCCATACGAGATGTCGCGTCTCTGATCAGGAAAGGTAGGTGTGAAGTCTGTAACAATGGTAAGACCATCTTGCGCAATCAACGCGAGACGTTCACCATTACTGTTGAGCTTGAAGCTCGCATGCAGCTCGTCGCCAACCGATTCCTTCGCTCCCGATGCAAACACAATCAGGTAACCGTCTGCGGCCAAGTCAACCTGCGGAAACTGCCAGAACGTCTCGGGATCTTCTGGAGTAAAGCCCTCGTCATCTGTCAGGTAGTAACCTTCAAGATCAACACTCTCTGGACCACTGTTATAGATCTCAATCCAGTCTTCCACCGCTCCATCCGTCGTCGTGAGACTCTCAGAATTCGCAGCCAAGAACTCGTTGATCCTTAGTTCAGCACACAACGACACAAATGGCAGACCGGCCAGGAGACAGACAAGGAGCAGGGATTTCATAGGGGTGTCTATGAATCTAGCGGATCCCTCCCTTTATGGGAAGTGTTTCCTCCTTGCCCTCCCTACGGCGTCGCCTGCGCTTCTATCACAAATGGGACGAATCGGCGACGATTCCACTGCTCCTCATGATCCGCCCAAAGCGTCCACCTTAGGCTGCTCATGATCTTAACCCGTTTGTCATGGAGGAGGCGAGTAGGGGCAGCAGACTTTATGTGCTTATTGAGCAACTGGAGGGCATCTCCAAAACGCTCATGCCTGCGAAGCCAACGGATATGGGCGAGAATGTAGTCTGCGTTCTTGGTATCCACCCACTGCCCAAGCGCGGCAAAGGCATCTTCAAACGGCTCCTCATCAAATGTCTCACCAGCTTTCTCATGCTCTCCGTCATGATAGGCAATGGCGCGGCACTTTCGATAAAGGGTGTCCGTAAGGATCTCATACTCACGATCAAACCGTGCCCCTGCTTTCTTAGCCTCGTCATCATCTTTCTCATGACGGCGCCCGCGATGACGCGCCAGCGCATCTCCATCGATCTCTGCCAGGACTTCGTCACAGAGCGAGACAATCTTGAGGTGATCCTCTTTGCGGGTTTTCACCGTGTCAGTCTTGGCTAGCTCCCTGACCTTGGCCTCAAGTTCGCCTTCTAGATCGGGCTCTTTGTCAGGCTCCTGCGACACCTTCTTCGTAGGAGCCAAGACGGAGATCACGCGGGCAACCGATTCAGGAGCGTCGGGATGCAGCTTGAGCTCCCCCACCAGCTGAACCGCCTTGATCGGGAGATTACTCGGAGCACCCGAATCAGGCATGGCCACAAAGAGAGGTCGACGTTGCCCCAGACGCAGTGTGGTCGCTGCGAATCCCGACTTACGACGACCATCTTTGAAAATTTGCAAACCAACGCCACTGGAGAGGCGTCCTTCCAACGTCAGCGGCAACTTTGTTAGATCTTTCAACTTGTCCACATCCTCATGTCGCCACTCATAGTGGATCCGATAGTCCCCCTTGCTCAAACGAACAGAGCCTGGCTCCCAACCATCGTCGGCGTCCACACGGTGCCCATTTACATCCGTAATGGTGTAAATCTGTTTCTGCACATCTGCCTCATAGAGCCTACCATTTAGCCCAGGGAACCGCGGCGTCACCGATGCCGCGGTCTCCAACGTGAACTCGTAGGAGACGGTCGCTTCGTAGCGTTGATCACCATCCTCCACCGGCAATCGTTCCTCCACGATTGCTTCAATCTTGCTCTCTTTAGGCTCCAGCCATGCCTGCCAGTGAGTGAGTTTCGCACTCGGCTCTAGCTCTTGGCGTATCTGCAAGGCCTGCACGTCGACCCGCGTCATGGGCGCAGCCGCCGTGAGATGGAGGGCCTCGCTGCTCGCGGACAAGCCATGGAAGTCAAGTTTCAACTCATACTCCATGACGGTCTCGTTCGACCAGAACGACGCCAGTGCCACTTCAAGGGTATTGCCAGGCGTGATTGGCAACACCTGCCTCATCACCTCGTTCGGCTGAAGCATGCCTCGCAAGCGTCTGCCGGATTCGGGATGACGACGCTGCGGCAGCGTTTGCATACAGTGCAAGACGACATTCTGCGCTTTCTCTGATCGATTCTTCAAGCTTATCTCCATCCACGTGATTCCGTCAGTATTCAGGAAATGACGCCCGATCTCACCCGGATCTAGCATGCCCTCATGAAACCACTGAGACGACGGTGTCTCCGAGCGAATGACAGTCATGGGGAATCGGAACAAAGGTCCAGCCTCATCCCTGGCATCATCAAACGCGAGCACTTCACCAACGTGAACTCCAGGCGGCAAGAGTGCCGGATCGGTATCGAGAAGAAAGGACGAACGGCGATGCGTTAGAAAGAGGTAGTCTGGGCATGTCGCCCAGGCCACCGAACTCTCTAACCGTAGTCGCTGATTGAACTGCAACTTGCTCTCGTTCAGCGTCTCCTTGCGAAACACGGGTGTCACGGAGACACTGAAAGTTTGCGCCGCCTCGGTGTCATAGGACTCGCGGAGATAGAGTCCACGAGCATTATCACGACCAGGAACCCGGACTGAATAACGGGGCTCTGTTGGAACGGCATCTTCCCGCAACAGCTCCAAGGCACGGTCCACCCGAAGAAGCCCCTGCCCCTCCGCAAACACCTCTTCTTGATCTAAAGGTTCCGCCGTGTGCTCGATCACCCGTTTCACAGAACTGGGCGAGTAGGCGATGTCCTCAGCCTCCAGCCCAGCTAGCAAGACAGCCAAACTACCACAAGCGTTGGGGGAGGACATGGAGGTGCCATTCGCGTGCTGATTTCGCAGCAACGTGTAGGCAGGCACCGGCGAATAAGCGCCCCCAGGCGCACACACACTCACCCCCAAGCTACCGTCCTTCGCTGGACCTCGAGACGACCACGTGTAGGCGAGATCTGGATGGGTGCGCCGCATGGCATAGCCGGCCTTCATCATGGCAGGCGTCACATAGGCACCCACACCAATGACAGAAGACGTGGTGCCTCCAGGAGCCCCCAACGTGCTCAAGGCAGGGCCAGCATTGCCCGCCGAAGACACGAAGATCACACCGTGCTCGTAGACAAGCTCATTAATCTTCTCCAAAACCCGTCCACGATTTGGCAAGCGTGTGGGTTCGCCATAACTCATGTTGATCAACTGACAACCATGCGCTCTTGCCACTTCCAGCCCCCGGATGACGGCCGAACCCGTTTCCATCCCACCAAGCCGGGTATCGCCAATCTTGACCGAGACAATCTGCACCCCCGGAGCCAGGCCATTCAAATCAGGCTCGCCCTCATAGAATGCTCCAACGATCCCAGCCACATGTGTTCCATGCATATTTGCGGGAACGACGATAGCAAGCCCCCTACCCGCATCATCCAGAGTCACCGTGTAATTGAGCTGGGCCTGCTCGCCAAACGAGGCATGTTCCTGTTCGTGTCGATAATCTGCTAGGGCCTTCTCTTCAGCTAGATTCCCGTCTTCATCGATATCGACTAGCACTCGCCAATGTTTACCATCTTGATAGACCACGCAGTCAAAGATCGGACCGGGATCCTTGTAGCCCTTCATGGCCGACGCCAGCTCCTTCAACCTCACCTCGCGCTCCTTCTTCGACAGCGCCGAATCTTGTCTCACAGAGACCTCAATCTTCTTGTGCTCTGCTCGAAACGTCTCCGCGCGTTCCTTCTTCAGCCTCGACACAAGCGCCGACGGAAAGAGTTCCCAGGCCGCCTTCATCCCGAGCCTTACAGAAGCGCCATCATCAATGCCTTTGGGGAGAGTCAGGCGACGCCCGGTCAGCCCCACAACCTCACCACCATCGACAGAAGCTTCCTTGGAAATAGCGATGTCACCGCTACCCGTCGCATCGACCAGATCAATCACCTTGAGGCGGCCATCTGAAGTCCGGCCCAATCCTTCCGCCCCAGGATCGACTCCCGAATCAAAGATGGCGACTTTGATACCTCGCCCATCATACTCCGGGTGATCCTTGAGAATCTTCAGAACTCCCGTTTCCCCTTTGGGAAGAAGACCAGCCGCTGGAAAGGTCTCCGCCCGCACTAGGCTCACGAAGCACCAGAACGAGATCCCAAATATGATAAATTTCATATCTCACAGTGAGACGATTCGCCCATTTCCACAACCAGATTAATGACCACAATTCCACTGTGATTGCTAAGGCCCGACGCCCTTGATTCCTTGAGGGCTGCCAATCGAGGATCAACAGCCAAGCCGCTGAATCCGCCAGGCTGCGCCGTGAGGCTTTGCGGTGCGGTAGAAGTCCACCATGTCCGTTGGATGGAGATGGAGGAGGCGGTAGTAGTGGTAGTATTGTGAAACAAGCACCAGACTGTGGTGCTGATCACTCGGCCCTGCCTTTTCCCAAACACGTCAATCTTTGTAGTCCTGGCATTCATGCCTAGTCAAATACACTGGTCATTCCCGATGAAACAGGCCAACAGTTTGGTATCCTCAGAAGCTCCAATACGGATGATGGCTCAAGGGACTCACTCATCTCCCTTGACGCGACTGGCCTGACTCAATGGAAGGTCTATGCGGGCGAGCCTGACCTAACTTTCAATGTCAGTGCCGTGGATAATCAAGTCAGCGCCTATGGAGAAGGCCCTGACGATGGCATGCTTGTCTTTGGAGCTTTCGATACTGTGGCTGACCTTACTCCAGCCTATGAAGTGCAAACGCCAATCACGAGCGAGGAAACCAAGTTATTCGGCCTACGTGATGGGCGCACCGTGGTCATGCAAGCGTTCGATGGGAGTGTGGAACTCTTTGTTGTGGGTAACGATGGGCAATTGGACTGGGGCAAGAACTTCAGTTCGGCAACGTTTAGCGGATTGCCCTCCTCTGGCATTCTTGGCCCCGAAGAGTCTCGCACTTCCTCGGTCACTGCGACAGCGAATACGTTTATCATCACAGTGACACAATCCAACATCGCTATCGCAGGTGCCAGCTTAATGGCAGACCACCAGATTACCCTAGTTAGCGTGAGCAGCGCTGGCGCCATGCAATGGTCGCGTACCTACACTGGCTTTAGCGGTGCCACTGCCCCCGACGTCATCGCCTCGGAATCTTCTATCTACCTGTCGTCTTTCAATACAGATTCGAGCAATCCCATGAACCCACAATCCAGCGCCGCGCTTTACAAGCTCAACCAAGCTGGCAATCCCGTCTGGGGCCGCCGTTTCACCAATGCGATCCTGAGTTACAGCACAGAACCGACTAACGGAAAGACAATTCTCGTGGGCTCACAGATTCAAGGGAGTGGGATCAATACGAAGATCAACGGTGTCATGACACTCGTGGGTGGTAACGGCGCTCTCGAACGAAGTGTTTCTGTTGATGTGGAAGGTCAGTCTTCGCTTGTCCCAGCCACCTTTGCTGGGAAGAACAAATTATTTCTGACACTCATCGGGGCCGATGAAGATCCAAAAACGGGGCTGACGTTCGGATCTGCGAGTCACCAGTTGGATGGCTTTGTCTGGAGAAAGTATCCCGATATGGCAAGTAGTGCTACGGTGATTCCAGCGATCGCCCAAAAGCAGGACGGAGCCGTCTTCTCGTCGTTTAATGAAATTACTCATCAACTAGACACGTTCAAAGTAACCGACGACTTGATGGCCGGCGGTGGCAGCCCGGTTTTTGAGGATGCTGTCGTGACCACGGCGGCCATCAATTTAGCGAGTACCAGTGCGACTTTACCTTCCTCCAATGCCACGGTAAGCATGGTAGCGCTCACGCCGGAGTTCACGCCGACCACCATTGAGGTGCAACTCACCGAACTTGATGAAGAGAGTCTTTGTCCTGATGGCATGGGAGGCAGCGTGGGAGGGGCTATTGATAGCCCCGGAGGCGCTCGCGCGGGTCTGACAATTCAAAGAACCGGGCCGAGTTCGGGAGCGCTGGAGTTTCAAAGCGAGGCCAACAAGAACTACATAATCGAGCGATCACTGACTCTGCGGCCGGCGACCTGGACAGAGTTCCAGACGTTCTCCGGAACTGGGAGTGCAATCAATCACCCCGTGGGCAACGATCCTAAAGAAGCTTACTTTAGGTTGTCTGAACAATAGCAAGTCGAGCGGGTAACAGGGTAGTTTCTTAAAGCAGAGTGACCCCTACATTTCTGCTGACGATACTGAGACTCGACGAACCCGGTTCATTTCGTTTATAGCTGGTGAATGTGGCGCTTACTTCTCGCTTGCCTTGGCCTGGTCAACATTGTTGCGACAGCTACGCCTACTAACATTCTTTTAATTCTTGCCGACGACCTCGGATTCTCAGACTTGGGCTGTTATGGTAGCGAGATCGCGACTCCGAATCTGGATGCGCTGGCGAAGGAAGGTTCACGTCTTACCCAGTTCTATAATACAGCGCGATGCTGGCCCAGCCGCGCCGCTATTCTGACAGGGTATTATCCTCAACAAATCCGGCGAGACTCGGTGCCCGGAGTGAAGAGCGGCGGTGGCGGAAAGCGTCCACTATGGGCTCCTTTGTTGCCAACTCTACTCAAGCCCAAGAACTACCGATCCTATCATTCTGGTAAATGGCACCTCGATGGCATGCCCGTCGCTCAGGGCTTTGATCATTCCTACTATCTTAAAGATCAAAGCCGCTTCTTTAATCCTCAGGTTCACTATCAGGACGACAAGAAACTGCCTCCCATTGAACTTGAGTCTGGTTACTACGGGACAGTCGCGGTAGCCGACCACGCCATCAATCAACTCCGCGATCACGCCGAGCATTTCTCAGATCGGCCATTCTTTCAGTATATTGCCTTTGCCGCGCCTCACTTTCCACTTCACGCCTTACCCGAAGACATCGCGCGCTACGAAACCCGCTACGACGCAGGATGGGACCAGATTCGGAAAGAACGGTGGCAGCGCCAGCAAACCCTTGGACTCCCTCGCAATGCCGACCTAGCGCCGGTAGAACTTGATCTAGGACCACCCTACGACTTCCCTGAAGCCCTGGAAATTCTCGGTCCCGGCGAAGTGAATCGGCCGGTCCCTTGGTCAACACTAACTGACGATCAACAAGCCTTTCAAGCCACCAAGATGGCCATTCACGCGGCCATGATTGATCGCATGGATCGCGAGATTGGTCGCGTCATCGATCAACTGAAGACCATGAAGGCCTATGAGAACACCCTCATCGTGTTTCTCTCTGACAATGGTGCCAGCGCCGAGATCATGGTCCGCGCTGATGGTCACGACCCAAAGGCTGCACCAGGTTCCGCCGCGACCTATCTCTGCTTGGGACCGGGTTGGTCGACGACTTGTAATACCCCCTTTCGCAAACACAAGACCTGGGTCCACGAAGGTGGGATCGCCACACCCTTCATCGCCCGCTGGCCCACCACAGTCGAGAAGCGTCCAACCATTGATCGGCCTTCCCATGTCATCGACCTCGTACCGACCATTCTCGACTTAGCAGGTATCGAGAAGCCAACGCGCCCAGGAATCGGCCTATTCGAGACGCCTAAAGCGTCACGCGAACTATGGTGGATGCACGAAGGCAATCGCGCCGTTCGGCGAGGCGATTGGAAACTCGTTGCGGTCAAAGACAAGCCCTGGGAACTCTATGATCTTTCGAAGGATCGGGCTGAAACGAAGGACATTGCCGGAGAGAAGCCTGACAAAGCAGCTGAATTGGCCAAGCAATGGGATTCCCTCTGGGAAGGGTTTCAGAAAGACGCGCAACGCCCGTAAGGTGGCTAGGGCTTCCCGTTTCGGTCACGGCTAAAATGACCACCCTACTCTATTTCTCACGGAAGAATTCGCCCGGCCATCTCTTCTGGAAGATCGGCAGATTGCACGGCGAAGGCTGCCGCATCAGGATCAGATTTGGACCACCGGCTAACAACATTGCGCAAGAGGTTCTGCTTCTGGTTATCCTCACTAACGGTGAGAGCCCAGGCGAAGGCGGCTTCGGGATCATCCTCCTGAATGGTCCGAACGAGTGGTTGGATAGCTTGATCGCGCATCGGTCCAGCAGGTAGATCACCGATCCATTCCGAGGCGGCCATGGAATCATTGCGCAGCCAGCTATTGGCCAGGCTCGAGACGGCTTGATTCCGCGCCTGTCCTTCGGGCAGGGCGAGAGCCCAGTCTCCCGCCGCTTTGGGTTCAAACTGCCCCCAATTCGACACGATATTAGACGCGGCCGAAGAGAATTCTCCGTTGCGCTGCTCTTCTGTCAGGGTCGGCAGAAACTCTTGGTAGATTTCGACGGCGCGAGCGTGATCATTGTTGGCAATTCCTGAGAGCATGTTGGCTACATAACCAGGCTGCTCATCCCCGCTTTGCTGGCGAATCCATTCGAGAGCGGTGTCTGGATCCTGATAGCCCAAGCTACTGATAAGGTTTCGGGCGGCGTTCTTTTTCAACTCAGGGTCCTCCAGTGTTCCAAGAAACTCCATGGCCCCCTGGGGATCTTGGTGCGCCCACGACCCCATCAAATTGCTTACTAGGTTCTGCTGCACGCTCGGATTCTCGTGAGACAGGACCCAATCCAATGCCGCCTCTTTGTCCTGCACGATCCATGGTGAGAGTATGCTACTACCCAAGTGCGAATTGCGTTGATTGAGCCCTTGTTTGTCCAAGTAGGCAGCGGCCGCTGCGGGGTCGGTCTGCGCCCACGTTTGCAGCAAGCCAGATACCGCGTTCGTTCTGGTCTGACCATTCGGCAACGTCTCGACCCATTCGATGGCTCGATCCATGCTTTTCTGTGCGAGACCGTTAGCAATCTGTTGGGCTTGATGGCTGAAATTGTTGCTCATGGGAGTGCCCTCAAAGAGCTTCGCCGCTGCTTCTGGATCGGTCTGGGCAAGTTGATAGAGTGATCCTGACAAGGCTTTGCTGCGATCGCTCGAGGAGAGCGTGCCAATCCACTCGATGGCGGCTTCGGTGTCTGTCTGGAAGTAGCTCTGAGCCACATTCTGCAAAGCCTGTTGCTTAGTCGCTCCGTTAGGAAGGGAGTCACAGTAATCAATCGCTTTCTGCGGATCTTGGACTGCCAGGGCTTGTACTACTGCCGACAACGCATTCTGACGTGCCTGAATGTTCTCTAGGGTGCTCGCCCAGGCGAAGGCAGCGTCTGGGTCTTTGGCGGCCCAAGAATAGGCCACGCCATTGGCGGCGTTTGTCTGAGCCTGTGGGCTGAGCTTCTCGAACGCTTTGCTCGCCGCGATGGGATCTTTCGCAGCCCACCCTGAAAAGAGCGAATGATACTGCCAATGGCCCTGCTCGCCCGCGTCTTTCGCGATCTTGAGAAGAAAGTCCGGCTCCAAGATATTCGAATTCATAAAACCCTGAGAAGCTGCCGCACGGAGTTGCGGATTCGTAATCTCGGCCAGCATCTCTTTCGCTTTGGCAAGATCCTCTTGAGCAACGGAGGCAAAGAGCACGGGATAGAGCTGCTGCTTGGTCTGTTGATTCTTTGAATTCTTGGCCAGTTGCCAGGCTGCCTCTGGGTGGGCTTCCGCCAGTGCCGAGAAGACTTGGTGCCTTGCTTGATACATGGTGGGCATCTGAGGCGAGCCTTCAAGCTCCTCGGCCAGGGATTTGAGCGAGCTCGCACTCATGCTAGAAAGTCGCTGATACAGTTCGACTGCAGATGACATGCGCGGCCCCATCGGTGAACCCGTCAGGCTCAAGAGCTCGTCGATCGTGATATCACCGCCACGAGGTAGGCGCACACCCGGAACTGGTTGGGAGGATTCCGTTGCTGATCCGCTCGAGTTGGCTGGCACGGCATCGAGAATAGAGCTCTCGGCAGCAACTTGCCCGTTCTCGGAACTAACACCCTCCTTGCTTGGTTCCGTTGTCGTGCTCATTAAGCCACGGTCCACGCCCATGCCGAGCCCGAAGGCGAGTCCTGCTACTGGTATTAAGAGAATTGGTTTCATCGTCGCATAACGTTCCCGCGAGTGAGTCTAGCGAGATTCTCCAGCGCAACGAAGGGAATTAGCGTGATCACGACGGTTCCTTACAAGTCCATGGCCGCCCTTGTCATGACTGCGGGCGGCACTAGACTAGAGTCGTGCCGGAGAATTCCCAGCCCCAGATCCTCGCGACCACGCCAGAGCACGGCGTGAAGGCTCTGGCATTCACGGGACGCTGGACAATGGACACGATGCCGGAACACGACGTGGCAACGCTGGTGCCGAAGAATGGCGAGCTTCGATTTGAGGCCGAGCAGGCAACGGCCGTGGATACCAGCCTGGCCATGACCATCACGAGCCTGGCAGACGAGGCGGACGATCACGGCGTGCACGTTGATCTAAGTGCGGTGCCAGACCGCATCGCCAAGCTCGTCTTGCTTGCGCGAGCCGTGCCAGAGCAAGAGGCCCAGCCGCCTGAAAGGCCGAATTTCGTAGCGCGTGCCGGACGACAAGCCGTCGCGTTGATAGAGGCCGGCAAGGTCGCTCTGGCGTTCTGCGGCGAGACCTTGATTGCCGCTCTGCGAACGCTCCGCCATCCTAAGACATTTCGTTTGCGCGAATTCATCGTCTTGCTCGGCGATACAGGATTCCGCGCCCTGCCCATCGTCGGTTTGCTCGCCTTCCTCACGGGGCTCATCCTTGCGTTTGTCGGTGCCGTCCAGCTTCGCGTCTTTGGTGCTGATCTCTATGTAGCTGATCTCGTCGGTTTGGCCATGAGTCGTGAAATGGCGTCTCTCATGACGAGCATGATCATGTCAGGAAGAAGTGGGGCTGCCTTTGCCGCGCATCTAGGCACGATGAAGGTATCCGAAGAAATTGACGCTCTAGCAACATTCGGCTTTCAGCCTGTGGATATGTTAGCATTGCCGCGCGTCTTGGCATTGACCTTGATGATGCCCCTCCTCACGCTCTACGCTAATTTGTTAGGCTACTTTGGTGGAGCGGTCATTGGAAATAGCATGTTGGACATCTCCTACACGCAGTATCTCTTTGAAACGCAGACCATCGTAACGACACGGGACATTAGTATCGGCCTGGTCAAGAGCATGGTCTTTGGCTTTATCATCGCCGCTTGTGGCTGTGTGCAAGGCCTGCACTGCGGCAAGGACGCCGCTGCAGTGGGTCACGCCGCCACTCGCGCCGTGGTTCTGAGTATCACCCTTATCGTCGTGGCAGACGCGATCTTTGCTGTGCTCTGCGAGATCCTCAAGATATGAATTCCGCCGACGACGAAGCGCGCATTGCCGTGCGCGACCTGACAATGGCCTACGGCACTCGTGTCATCATGAAGAAAATGAACTTCGAGGTGAAACGAGGTGAGATCTTTGTCATCATGGGAGGGAGCGGCTGTGGAAAGAGCACCCTCATGAAGCATCTTATCGGGTTGATCGAACCCTCTCAAGGGGAGATCTTTTATGAAGGTGAGCGGTTTACGGATATCAGCGTGGAGGAGCGCGACTCCATGCGGCAATCGTTTGGCGTCCTCTATCAAGCTGGCGCCCTTTGGGGTTCAATGACACTGGCAGAGAATATCGCCCTTCCGCTAGAGCAGTACACATCTCTGTCCAAAGCGACCATTCGCGAGGTCGCCTCGTTCAAACTCGCGCTCGTAGGACTGAACGGTTTCGAAGATTACTATCCTGCTGAGATCAGCGGTGGCATGCGGAAACGCGCCGCACTCGCGCGTGCTATGGCTTTGGATCCTGACATTCTATTCTTCGACGAGCCTTCCGCTGGCCTCGATCCGATCAGCTCTGCGCGACTTGACGATCTCATTCTCCAGCTTCGTGACAGCCTGGGCGCGACGATCGTCATGGTCACGCACGAGCTTGCTAGCATCTTTGCCATCAGCGATCATTGTATTTATCTGGATGTGGACACGAGGCGCATCACGGCAGAAGGTCACCCGAAGGAGTTGGCAGAGTCCGCAGACGATGAGAGGGTAAGGGAATTCCTGCGTCGCCACGCAACTCCACTAGTGAAGACCAAATGAAGAAACGTCGCCTCAACCCTACCGCCATCGGGGCCTTTGTGATTGGAGCCCTCGCCATCGCGATTGCCTCCATCGTGCTCTTTGGCTCGGGCCGCTGGTTCGGCGGTGACCGTGTCGCGTTGGTTTGCTTCTTTGAAGATGCCGTGGATGGCATGCAAATCGGCTCCAAGGTGAAACTCAAGGGCGTGCCTATAGGCGAAGTGAAGCGGATCCTCCTGCGTTTCCAACAAAACTCAGCCGAAGGTGAGGCCGGCACAAAGCCACTGATACCGGTGATCATTGAAGTGGATGTGGACCGACTCTCCAACGATCTTGGGGTGAACATGGATTTCCGTGAAGACGATCTCTACCACGAGCAGATCGATGACGGACTCCGGGCGACCTTAGGAATCAGCAATCTCATCACGGGTATTCTCCAGGTAAACTTAGATTACCACGACGATGCCGAGGGAGAAGAAGCGCTCGAACCCTTCATCTATCGGGGCGTCGAGTACCGGGTCATTCCGACCATGCCCTCACAGATGGCTCAAGCAACGAACGACCTTTTGAGCGTGGTGAACAACATCAGCAACGCCGATTTCAAAGGCGTGGTAGAGGGCTTGAACAAGTTGTTAGACAACGTGAATGAAAAATTGACGCAGTTTGAGGTCAAAGGGATGAATGAGGCGATCGAGTCCTTTCAAGCTCGTATGGAATCTCCCAAATTCGACGAAGCGCTCACGTCCTTCTCCGAAGCCGCGGACGCCGCAGCCGAAGCAACGCAAGAAATCAAAGAACTGGTCAAGAACGTCAAGGAACAATTAGGCAACGACACGCTCAGTAGTGCAGTCGCCTCAGCCGAAGAAACTTTCCAAGCGCTTACAGATACCATCGACAGCCTTTACGAGCTGGTAGAATCCAGCAAAGAGGTTCCTGCTGATTTGACAAACACCCTGAAAGACTTCAGCAAGATGGCCGAAGAAATTGAACAACTCGCCGCCCAACTGAAAGAGGATCCAAATTCGATCATCTTCGGCCGAGAGAATGACAAGGAAGAAGACTCCGGCGCCAAAGAACGCAAGGACAAGCTGTGGGAACGGTCAGGGCGCAAGCGCTAAAGACGCTGAATGGTCATCCCGCCATCGATCGAGAACACATGGCCACTGCTGTAGGAGAAGTCTCCTTTCACTAGCGAAGCCACTGCCTTGGCGACATCCTCAGGCTCACCCCAGCGTGGCTGAGGACAGAGCCCATCTGCAATGAGCCTGTCGTATTTTTCTTCCACTCCGGCGGTCATGTCGCTGCGCGTGACGCCAGGTCGCACCTCATACACAGGAATGTTCTCAGGGCCTAACCGAACAGCGAATAGTTGGGTCGCCATTGCGAGGCCAGCTTTCGAAACGCAGTATTCCGCACGATTAACACTCACCATCGTGGCGGAGACACTATTGATGTTTACGATGCAGGCAGGGAAATCAGGATCTGAATTACGCTGTGTGAGGAAATAGTTCGCAACGTGCTGAGCAAGGAAGACATTTCCTTTAAGGTTGATCCCCATGACTCGCTCCCAGCTTTCCTCACTCATTTCGAGCACGTCCGCACGCACCTGAGGAGCAACACCGGCATTATTGACGAGCACATTGATGTATCCAAGTTCAGCCACCGCTCGCTTGACCATCGTAGCGTGATAAGCAAGATCGCTCACATCGCCCTGACAGTAAACTACCCGCTGACCGCTCGCACGAAGCTCGTCGAGAACGGCAGATACCGAAGCCTCATCACGCACGCCATTGATCGCAAGGTCATAGCCTTCAGCCGCAAACTTCTTAGCAATCCCCAGGCCGATACCTCGAGTGCCACCTGTAATGAATGCCACAGGAGCCATGGCTCAATCAAGATCTGGCACGTCAACCCAGCGCCGTTCTTCCCAGCTCTGAATGCCCAACTCTGCAAGCTGCACACCTTTGGCCCCTTCAAGCAACGTAAAGGGGAAAGGCTCGTCCTTGACCACATGCCTCAAAAACATTTCCCATTGCACTTTGAAGGCGTTGTCATAGACCTCCTGCTCAGGAACCTCCGCCCATCCCTCAAAAAAATCGATCGGCTGCGCAATGTCAGGATTCCAAATAGGCTTAGGCGTATTCCCGTAGTGCTGAATCTTCACATCACGAAGCCCTGCTACGGCAGAGCCCTTCGACCCGTCGATCTGGAGCGTGAGCAGATCATCTCGCCGAACACGGACATTCCATGAAGAGTTGAAATGGGCAATGACACCATTCTCGAGTTCGAATGTCGCGTAGGCCGAATCATCTGCTGTGCATTTGTAAGGCTTGCCTTGCTCATCGATGCGTTCCGGAATGTGAGTGGCTCCCAAACACGAGACAGACTTCACTTTGCCGAAAAGATGGTCGAGCACATAGCGCCAATGACAAAGCATGTCCACTATGATGCCTCCATCATCCTCTTTGCGGTAGTTCCAGGAGGGACGCTGCGCAGGGATGGTATGGCCTTCGAAGACCCAGTAACCAAACTCACCACGCACCGAAAGAAGATCGCCAAAGAAGCCATTCTCGAAGAGACGTTTCACCTTGAGCATGCCCGGAAGCCATAGTTTGTCCTGTACGACCCCGTTCTTGATACCAGCATCTTGGCAGAGCTGATACAGTTCCAGTGCCGTCTTTGAGTTCACCGCACTAGGCTTCTCACAGTAAATACTCTTTCCAGCCTTAACAGCATTGCGCACGCCATCAGCACGCCGCCCCGTCGTCTGCGAGTCGAAGTAGATTTCATAGGCGTCGTCTGCAAGAACAGCGTCAAGATCGGTGCTCCATTTCTTCACGCCAGCACGTTTGCAAAGCGCCTTGAGCTTGTCTTCATTGCGACCGACCAAGATCGGATCAGGAACAATGACTTCGTTAGCCCCCAATTGCAAACCGCCTTGCTCTATGATCGCAGCGATAGAACGAAGCAGGTGCTGATTCGTTCCCATGCGCCCGGTGACGCCGTTCATGATGATTCCAACCCGATGCTCTCTCATCTGTAAATAATACTAGCCCTCCAGAGGAACAATCTTGATTTTCCCTTTGTTAGAATTGTCCTGCGGAATGGCATCGACCAGAGAAGCCGCCATCTGCCCTTGTGGCTCCTGAGCTTCTATTGAGGGCGACTTATCCGTGCCCAAAGCATCTTTAAGAGCACTTTCCACCAGTTGCCCACAGTGAATCTTCATCGGCGGAAGCGGTCCGAGAGGTTCCGATAACATTGTCGAGTCCATGGCAAGCGCCTCCGTGACCGTCTTGCCCTTGATCATCTCCGTCGCCACACTAGCTACCGCAATCGCTGTCTGGCAGCCAAAGCTCTGAAAAGTCGCCTTATCAATAACCTGCTTGCCATCCTCCTCTTTGAACTTCACCCACATGCGTAGCATGTCACCACAATCCGGACTGCCCACGGTACCTACCGCATCCGCCTCATCCAGCTCACCAAGGTTCTGCGGATTGCGCATCGCCTCCTCGAGTTTGTCGTTGTTGTCTGACATGTTCGTTCGTCTCAACGTTCGCTAACTAAGCTTCTCATACGCAGCCTTAACGACACGTTCTGTCGTTTCCCAATCAATGCACTTATCTGTGATGGATTTGCCATAGGTAAGTGTTTCTAATGGTCCGCTCAGCGATTGCGCCCCGGCTTCCAGGTTACTCTCGAGCATCCCAGCGACAATCCAGCCATTTCCCTTCACCCGTTGGTCGATGACATTCTCAAAGACTTCCGGCTGCAGTCGATGATCTTTGTTAGAATTTGCATGGCTAGCATCCACCATGATCGCCTTGGACACACCGCTCTCTTCTAACCGAGCAATAGCCGCAGCCACTGAACCCGAATCGTAGTTAGGCCCTTCCGAGCCACCACGTAGAATGATGTGACAATGGGGGTTTCCGTGCGTGGTGACCGAAGAGGCCACACCGTCTCGATTCACTCCGAGAAAGGTTTGTGGTTGGGTAGCCGCATTGATTGCATTCACCGCAGCAGCAATGGAACCAGAGGTCGCATTCTTAAAGCCCAACGGCATCGATAAGCCCGAGGCCATTTGCCGATGCGTCTGCGATTCGGTTGTACGTGCACCAATGGCAGACCAGCAAATGAGATCCGCAATATACTGCGGCGTGATGGGATCTAACAACTCAGTCGCCGTCGGCACTCCAAGATCGAGCACTTCACAGAGAAACTTTCGCGCCTCCCGGAGGCCCGTTTGGATATCGCTGGAGTCATCCAACCGAGGGTCCATGATCAACCCCTTCCAGCCAACCGTCGTCCGCGGTTTCTCGAAGTAGACCCGCATGACCAAGAGCATACGATCCTGCACCTCCTGGGCAAGGGCTGCGAGCCGCTCCGCATACTCGCGACCAGCTTTCACATCGTGGATCGAGCAAGGCCCCACCACGAGCAGGAATCGCTTGTCCTCGCCCGAGAGAATTTGCTGGATCGCCTCACGCGCCTTGAAGACCACAGTAGCCTGCGGCGCCGTACGGGTGACTTCGTCAAACAGGGTTTTCGGTGATGGAAGCGGGGTATTCTCCGCTATGTGAAGATCGCTCAGGCGACGATCAGAGAACTCGTTGGCGGCCATGGAACCTGTGGTATAAGCCGGCCGGCATCTGAATCAATGGGAAACTCACTCTCGCCTCTTTCTCACAGGCTAAACAAAGGATTGCCAGATAATCCAAAACACCTATACTACCAAAGTAAATAAAATACCATTCATGCAGCAGTCGATTCTCCTTACCCTCACGTTTCTCGCTTCAGCACTGTTCAGTGTCACCGCCGAGGAAGTCTCAAAGCCGATAAACAAGGTCTGTCCTTATAGCGGGGAAGACATCGATGCTGAGCAGATGGTTACCTACACGAAGGTGGTAGGTGTCTGCTGTGACAAATGCAAAGCCAAGCTCCAAGACAAGTCAGGCATGCACCTTAAAAAGATCGCAGGGATCAAGGCAAGCCATGTGAACAGCAAGTGCCCATTGAGCGGAAAAGACGTCGATGGAGCCACCACAGTTGACTTCAGGGGCGCCAAAGTCGGCGTCTGCTGCGAAAAGTGCGAATCGAAGTTCGATGCGGCGAAGCATGGCGAAAAGGTGGTCATGGACAAGGCAGCAAACGACAAGTGCCCATTCAGTGACAAGGATATCGACGCTGAGTCACATGCTATCGTCTCCTTCCAAGTCGGCGTCTGCTGCGGCAAGTGCGCTAAGAAGTTTGCCGCTGCTCCAGATGATACTTTGGCCAAAGTATCCGTTTCAGACTCGGAATAATCCGATCCCAAACATTCAAGGGACTTAATTTACCCCTCATGAAAGAGCCGTCCTGAGAACTCAGGGCGGCTCTTTGTATTTAATCGCTCTACTTCCAAAAATTTCATTATATTTAATATCATAATATTGATAATTCTGAATAAGATTTTAAATAGGGCTTTTCATGGAGAATGCCAACACCTCGTTTCAATGTCCACACTGCAACTACAGACTCGTGGTCAAAATTTCTTCCAGTGAGTCCGTGACAAGTCCATGTCCCGTTTGCGCTAACGTCATCACCTGCGAACCAGCGACGAATCAACTTCCGGCAAGAAAGATCCTGAAAGCCGATCTGGAGCCAGAGATCGAAGTCCCCATTCTGCTAAACCCGCCAAGACGAGAGTTCCGGCGCGGCCGTTTCACTGGAAGTCGGCGCTCCACTAAATTGTGGTTCAAGTCGGAGCTCGACACTCCAACTAGCTCGAACGGGGTTCCTCTCGTGATCAAGCGCCGAAGGAAGGCCACCTTCGCGAAGCCAGATCAGCTCGCAGATCGCCTCGAACGGCTTTCCCAGAGCGCCAAGTAGCGAAGGTCCAGGCTAAGCCACTGTTCAAGTAGAGCCGAGATCGGCCCATCAATAGGCCGGTGACACCAGCCTTGTTGCCGTTTCACTCGATCGAACGATCGCCTTTCTTGATGCAACTTTGATACTCGCCTGTGCTTGCGCGGTCGTGATGTATCCATGAAACGACAATGCCACTTCGAAAGCCCGTCACGTCGATGACCTCTGCGAGCCCAAGAATCCCAGTGTCATGCTGAAACATTCTGACTGTCATCGAGAGGTCAAGGAACGCAGTAAAATTACTGCCTTCGTCCTGACACCACTAATAATTGGGCCATATCAGCACCTGAAACTATCATAGCTATATTTAAGTTTGAAAGAACTGAAGTTTCCTGAGGTGCTTCCAAACTATAGATTTAGTATACCCTGCGCGTCCTATCCGCCTGAGGAACTCTGCACATGATGTAGGTCGCAGCGACTGCGCACCTTCTTTTCTCGCAAAGCTCATATCGATGGAGACTTCTTGAAACTGTAATATCCTGATGCGCGAGGGCAAGCCTCCCCGAGCGCCCCGTATCAACGCTATTTACATTAATGATAGATTGACCTATCCTTAAGCCAACGGAATCGGTCGACACCTTAGTTAGCCGATGATGCGCGTGCTGGTAGTCCATGCTGGCAAAGGTGCCCATGACACTAGCGGCACCTGATCTCGATGCCTCCCTTTACTGGGTGGAGAATGTTCCTCGGATATCGTCGGATCAACTCTGGCATTCAGACTTTTTAAACGGGAAGGAAGTGAACCGAGAAGCCCTTCTCATGCTGAATGACAACTTCCGTGTGCTTAGTCGGTTCTCCGAACTGATTGTCGATCAGCGTTATGCCATTTCAAGCGATGGCCTTGTCATTGACTCTCGCGGGAGAGAAAGTCATTCGTCGAAACAACGGTTCGCTGCTGGGGGTCGTTGATGGAAGCGCCATCTCCATCAGTCACCGATACAACGAGAAGGGAGCCTTTCCTCTAACGAATTTTCAGTTCACGGCGGGACAAAAAAGCCTCGTCTTTAAGACTGACAGTTCAAGGATTGGTATTCTATCTCCTGACGGCTCGCGTCTATTTCAGCGCAATCATGGCATGCTGCCTAGCCCCCGATTCATCAGCGTCGCCAACGGGTTGCCCACTCGAATCCCACTTCAATGCCGGATGATCTGCTCTTCCGCTTCCTCTTCATTTCCCAAGCCAGCAGCAATTTGGTTAGACAATGAGACCATCCTTATGTCGCAGACCAATTCAAAGTTAGTCACGGTAACAATCGGCGGGGAAGTCGATGAGATCGTGACCATCCCAGAACTGGATCTTACCGATCCTACCGAAGAAGGCTTTGGGCTAAGCAATCCTACGCTGGCCATTAGCTACTCGTTGTATCGAGATCCCGTTGAAAACATCGTCTATGACGCTGGCGGTCTTGGAGACTTTGCCATCGACGTCGTGCAAAGAAGCTACGCGCCGTATCAACGCCATAAGATTTCGAATGAATTCTCCGCCACACAACGTCAGTTTGGATACACTTACGGCGAGAACAACCCAGACATTCTCTATCAGAACGATAAGATTGGCAAGCACGAGGCGCGGCAGAGAATAGCCACATCCAGCTATCTCGCTCTGAACGATCACGAGAATCGTTTTAGATGGTGGACCACGAAGTCACTCAAGTGGGAGGTCTCACATCTCCATGTGGACACTCTGATAGACTGGGTCGACTACCGCGAGCCTTCCAAAGAAGCCAAAGCCCCCTCGCTTGGGAAGCCTGCGCGAGTCGGGCCCCTGATCGTGCACGAATGGGGCGTGCAAGTCATTGGAGAGAGTTCGATCAAGATCGATGATCCGAAATCGATGTGAAGCCCGGGAGGATTGGGCCAATTGGGCCCGCCGAGTGCGCTGCTCGATCACTTGCCAAAATTCGTCGAGCGCCCAGAGCATTTGGCGACCAACCTTCGTTCGACCGGAATGTGGGACACACCCGTAATTCACGTCTACGGCGGCGAAGAAGGCCAACCGATCAGTGTCAGCGTGGAGACGCCATTGGGAGTTCCGCTAACCTACTATCTGAAGCCTCATCAATTGCATCGGAAGGAAACCCGGATGAGCTACTACAAGCGATTGATGCAAGCCGACTCCGAGCGACTGCACGGGCTGGACTGGAAGATGACATTGCATGCGACCAGCCCTCCCGTCGGTCTTCCAAAACCCAAAGACGGTCATTGGTGGTCTCAAATACGAAAGGTGCCTTCTCGGTATTTGAAAACGACAGGCGGCAATGAACGGTTCCTCTTCTATGAAGCCACGGCACAAGCAGGGGCACCCTTGGCTTTGGCTCACAACAATGGTCGTCTCACCGCACGTAGGGCGCAATCACAAGAGGCAGGGAACGTCTCTAACGCTGAAGGCTATCAAGTGAGCCTGGCCGCTATTCTCGATGACAATGGGCACTATCGTATCGGATGGGCTCAGCAATTCGGCGGAGGAGTAACGAGAATCCAAAAGATTGAGGTGACGGAATTTGACGATGTTCGTTCTCCAACGCAGATCCTTCAGGCTTGTCGCCGACAGTGGCAGAACGCTGGCATGACATTTCAAGAAGCAGACGCTATCGTTGAAACGTGGAATGATGATCTGTTAGGCACACCCGGCATGCTCTGCACGTATGTCGTCCCTCAAGCAATGTATGATGCCATGTTTCCCCATCACCATCGAACCGAAGCTCGACAAACTCGTCCGCATAGGCATGATCTTTCATAAGGTGCCACTGATTGTCGACTCACTGCCAAAGCTGAAAGCTCATCTAGATCAACTGACTACAACCTTCGAACACGGCTCGGACGCCGAGAACCTCACTGCAAAGAAAGTTCTTCTCGCTCATCCTGACGTTACGAGATCCTACCTCCGTCAGACCCGAAACAAATCCCCCGAGAGCAGGAGCTCTATAGAACTCTCGTGGATCAGAACGCCGCTCCCTTCGATTTGAGAAACGTCAAAGAAGACCAACCCATCGGACCAGGCCTCGAGTGATTCCGTCCGGCAAGGTACTGATAGAAGTCGTTCATCGCAGCTCTATTAGAATGACGATGAACGGATCCAGCGAAAGAATCGAGCATAGCGGTCCGGCCACCGCTCGACTTGCTTTACAACAGGGGCCTTGGCATTATCTTACCTCATGGACTTGTTTCGATCTATCACCGTATTCTTGTTAGTTACCGCAAGTGCTCTCGACGCAGAGCCAAGGTCCGGCGTTGAGCTAGGCAACTTTGACAAAGGCGTACGCGCTCAAGACGACTTCTTTCGCCATGTGAACGGAACCTGGCTAAAGAAAACCCCCATTCCCGAAGACAAATCGCGCTACGCCTCATTCTCTGAGCTCGCCGACCAAGCCGAGCTGAACTTGCGTACCATCATTCAGGAAGTGTCCGCAAAGAAGCAGGCCCCTGGATCGGAAGGGCAGAAAGTCGGCGATCTCTACAGTAGCTTCATGGACGAAGCTGCGGTCGAAGCACTCGGCGCAAAGCCCATCGCGAACGATCTTGCAGCTATAGCCAATCTCGATTCGAAGGCCGCAGCCGTGCGACACCTCGGCCATCTCCAAACCCACAACATCTCTTCACCGATCGGAGCCTACGTGGATCAGGATTCCAAGAAATCTGACGAGTACATTGTCAAACTCACGCAGTCCGGCCTCGGCTTGCCGGACCGTGACTACTATCTCAACGACAGCGAGAAATTTGAGACCACCCGCAAAGCTTACCTCACATTCATAGAGGATATGCTCAAACTCGTCGATACGCCAGATGCAGACAAAGCAGCCACGGCCATCGTCTCCTTAGAGAAGAGACTAGCTGAATCCCAATGGTCACGTGTGCAAAGTCGCGATCGGGAGAAGACCTACAACAAATACGCGTGGAGCGCCCTCGACAAAGAATTCCCCGATTGGCCGTGGGCCGCCTACGCAAAGGGCGCGGATTTACCTGGCAGTGGCCATGTCATCATTCGCCAACCCACCTACTTCGCGGCACTCCCAAAGATCCTCGCAGACACCCATCTAGACACGTGGAAACACTACATGCGCTTCCATGTGGTCAGTGATGCCGCTCCCTACTTGAGCAAGGCGTTCGTCGACCGGAACTTCGAGTTCTATGGAAAGACCCTGAGCGGCGTGGAAGCCAATCGTCCACGTTGGAAACGCGCAGTTTCTGCCGTAGGCGGCTCCATGGGAGAGATGCTAGGGAAGCTATATGTCGAGCGCCATTTCAAGCCCGAGGCCAAAGAACGTATGGTCGGACTCGTCAACAACCTCATGCGCGCGTTCAAGGTGGGCATCGATGGCCTGGAGTGGATGAGCGCCGAGACAAAAGCACAAGCCCAAGAGAAGCTGTCCAAGTTTACGACCAAGATTGGTTACCCTGATGTTTGGCGTGACTACAGCGCTTTGGAGATCAAGCCAGGCGATCTCTTTGGCAACCTTGTCAGAGCTACCGAGTTTGAGCATCAGCGCAATTTAGACAAGTTAGGCCAGTCCGTGGATAAGAACGAGTGGTTCATGACGCCGCAAACCGTAAACGCCTATTACAATCCCGAAGGCAATGAAATCGTGTTTCCCGCCGCGATTCTCCAACCTCCTTTCTTTGATGTGGATGCAGATGACGCGATCAACTACGGCGCCATCGGAGGGGTTATCGGCCACGAGATTAGCCACGGATTTGATGACCAAGGCCGCAAGTATGACGGCAACGGGAACCTCCGCGATTGGTGGACGGAGGCAGACGCTAAGCGCTTCAAAGAACGCGCCTCTGGCCTTGTCGATCAGTTCAATGCCTACACCCCTCTTGAGAAGATGGCGGTGAATGGTGCCTTTACCCTTGGAGAGAATATCGGCGATCTAGCCGGCATCACGGTGGCCCACAACGCCTACCAGCTCGCTTTGAATGGAACGCAGCCCCCAGTCATTGATGGCCTCGAAGGTGACCAACGTTTCTTCATCGGCTGGGCCCAGTGTTTCCGGGGCAAGTATCGCGAGGAAGAACTACGCAAACGATTAGTGACAGATCCACATTCGCCGGCAGAGTATCGAGTTAACGGTGTGATGAAAAATGTGCCCGGCTTCTATGAAGCGTTTGCACTGAAAACGGGCGATCGTCTCTATCTAAGCCCGGACCAACGAGTCAAGATCTGGTAGGCCGCACTCAGTAGGTGTTGATCAGGGCTCGCTCACGCAGGCTTGCGACCCATGTTTCCACGACCTTCTCTTTCTGCCCAGCAACCAGGGTCTTCTCGATTCCCTCTTGCACTTCACTCAAAGGCTGAGCTTTTCCATACTGACGTGAGTCCACCTTCAGAATGTAGTAGTTCCGCTGGTCCTCGATGATCTCACTAGTCTCCCCCGCCTTCAGATTATAAGCATTCATCGTAAGAAGAGGCTGCAGCGTCTGTTTATCGATGATCCCTCGGTTGCCACCATCACGTGCAGCACTATCACGAGAGTATTTCTTTGCTAGTGTCGCGAAGTTTGAGCCTCTCTTGAGCTGACGGTGAATGTCTTGAGCCAGCAGACGCTGACTCTTTGGAGAGGCCATTGGATCACGACGATCCTGCTTTGGAATCGTCAGGGTGCGCATACTCACCGTACCTTCGTCACGGTAATCATTGATATTCTCGTTATAGTAGCTCTGGACTTCTTGAGTGGAAGGCGTTCGCGTCTTGTCCTGGGCAATGGCCTGCTTCATCCGCAAGATCTTGATCGTGTCTTCTTGGTCGCTACGAAACTTTCGCATCGTAATACCCGCCTGTCGTAGAGCTTCGACGAACTTGTTCCGATCCCCACCAAATTGTTCGCGCACGCGGTAATTGATCTGGGTATCCACATCCTTAGCTCTGACCGGATAGCCGCGTTTGTTATACTCTGCCAGGATCAACTTGCGATCGATGAGGGCGTCCAAGCCCTCTTTCTCCAATTGGCTCAGGCGCTTCTTTCGCTCTGATGGACTCAACACCTGCTGCTGAAGTAAGAACGCTTCACGACTCACCGTTCCCCGGACCTCCGAACGGGTCACAACTTTGCCGTTTACCGTCGCAGCCATGCCGTCGGCGAATCCGTTCCGGAGGCTAGCAGGTGTGCGAGGTACCTCCGTTCGTCGATTCTCTTGGACCCGAGCAGCGTTGTTCGTCGGATTCTCAAACACGTCGTCACCATCACGAAAGAGGCCACAACTCACCAGGAGTTGGCTTAGGCCCAGGCAGATCAAGGTTTGTCTCAGGTTGCTCATGCTTATTTCTCCTTTAAAGAGCCCACCGCCCAGTCAGGCAAGGGCAAATCCTGGAAAGGAGACGCCTTCTCAGACTCCATTGTTCATGCAAATGTTCACTACTCATGAACGACTATTGGCATCGTCCCGTCAACCAAGCACACTGACGCCGCATGCGCCTAGCCAAGCCGGTCTTTCTTTGGGGAGTTCGCCTTTTCCTCGCCTACCTCTTTCTCACCGCCTCGATAGGCGGCTGGGTCTGGGCCGAGGGTGGATTTGTTCGCGCCGAAGGTAAGTTGATCGACCCGCAACAATTCGTATTTCACGTGAGAGCGCTCCAGCTAATGGACGATCCATGGAATGCTTGGGTCGCTATGGGACTCCCCTGGCTTGAATGCCTCACAGGCATTGCCCTGCTCCTCCCCTGGACTGGCCTAGGCGGTACCATCTCGGCAGCGACAATGTTGGCTATGTTCATCGCGGCGCTCTCTTCTGTCCGGGCTCGCGGATTGGAAGTCGACTGTGGCTGCTTCGGAGGCCCCGCTGCTACAAGTGACCTTACCTTCGCCATTGCTTCACGCGTGCTGTGGTTCAGTCTCGCAGTCGCTTGCTTCCTGCTCTTGTCCCAAGAAGAGAAACAACCAACACACGATTAGGTCCCGGGCGTATTGCCAAAGAGATCCACATGCAATCGACGGCAATAGCGAAACCCACGTTGCTTGCAATGCTCTACAAGCATCGCATCGCGCTCCTTCAGTGACTCCGTCGTTACGCCCTCTGGCATGAGCAATACTTTGTGCGGCACCGGCGTGATCTTAAGCATACCTAACAAGTCGTCGATTTCCTTGAGATCTGTTTGCGACGCCACGACAAACTTCAATTGATAATTGTACTGAGCCATCCAAGCATCGATCACGTCAAGGCGTAGCCGCCTCGCCTCATGTTGCTCAATCCAGCCTGACTCAATCTCGCCACTCCCTGGCGTCGAGTTACTCAACTTCGGACTCAACGATGCCAGATCACACACAATACCATCCGGCGAGACAGTCGCCGCTGTCTCAATAGTCACATGCTGGTTCTGATCCTTGAGCGCCTGAGCCAGCTCAGAAACGCCTTTGGCCACCATCGGCTCCCCGCCTGTCAACACCACATGATTGGCAGCCCGCGCCTTCACGTAGGCCAGTATTTCCGATAAAGCCATTTCCTCCCCCGATGGATCCCATGAAGCATACTTCGTATCGCACCAGCGACAGCGCAGGTTACATCCTGTCGTCCGCACAAATACAGATGGCACGCCAGTGAGTTCCCCCTCACCTTGAATCGAATAGAAGATCTCCGAAATACGCATGCTCAATCATACTGCGTGGGATCGGCCATTCCCGCTAGCGCAAAGGCCTCCTTCCGCTCGACACAAGTGCCACACGACCCACAATGCTTCTCACCACCCTTGTAGCAGGACCAGGTCTGAGAAAAGTCGATACCTAGCACCTCCCCCCGCACAGCAATGTCCTCTTTGCGAAGATTGATGAATGGCCTGAGCAGGTTCATCTCCGCGTAAGTACCTAACTGAATCGCATCTCCCATCGCTTTCATAAAGCTCTCACGACAATCGGGATAAATCGCATGGTCCCCTGAATGCGCCGCGATAACGAGCCCTTCCGCACCTCGACTTTCAGCAAGTCCCGCCGCAACCGATAACATGATCCCATTTCGAAACGGAACCACCGTCTGCTTCATGATCGATTCCTCATAGTGTCCATCGGGAACCGCCTCGCCAGATCGCAACAACGCGCTCTCGAAATGCGTATTCATGAACCTCAGGTCAATCACCTCATGCCGAATGCCAAAGGAGTCACAATGCTTCTTGGCGAAGGGAATCTCGCGATGGTTGTGCTTCGCCCCATAGTCAAAACTCAGTCCCGCAACAACCTCATGCTCGGCTTCCGCTTCATGAAGGGCAACGACCGAATCCATCCCACCACTGACAAGAACTAGGACTTTCATCACATCAATGCAAAGTTAGAGTATTAGCCACGGGTGTGTATCCTTACTTTCCTTGAGCATCCCTTCCGACCTACACCCTCGTCGCTGTACAGCCAGCACAATCAGATTGAATTCCGCATGCCGGTAGCTGTCTCCAAACCAAGCAACATGCTGGGCCAACTCAACCAATCGGCATGTCGAAACGTCTACCTGTTCATCGAAGGTCAACATCGGCTCCTAGAATCCAACGGAGACAACACGGAAACCAAATGCAGGGACAGAGCAAATCCCTCCTCGGACCGATTCTCAGTACTCCCAGATCCCATCCTCTAAGGTAGGTTAGCTATTGATTTCTATATATCGGGAAGGACCAGCCCTTCTTCTAGAGGTCGGGACATTTCTCAATTTTTTATGAAAATTACAACAGCAATATGGAACATCCTATCGTCGCCATGAATGCCCGTCGCAATTCTCCTCAGATCACGAAAGGCCTTCTCTCAGTTTTGAGGCCATTCTCTCTCTCGTTTTAATAAGCATCATCGGGGCGATCGCAGTTCCTTTGCTCAGGAATGTCACGGAGTCCTCAAAGCTCAGTGTGCTGAAGTCAAACCTGCACCACATGAACTCCATACTCCGAGAAGCGCACCGCGCTGGAAGTGTCGCCACGAATATCGATAGCCTTGGAAGCCAGAATGCCCCCGCCACCGTCTCGGATGTGTGTGAAAAGTTAACCCAGGGCGCAGGGCTATTTATCGATACCGATGGGGATGGCACCATGGACCCTCACGAAATTGGTTTCGAGATGGATATTCCTCCAAGCCAGGATCCCTACGACTACCTTGTAGCTCAGCACTTAATCGATGACTTCAGTGTCAAGATCGATGGCAGTTCACCTGTTCAGTTGGCAATCTACAAATCAGCAATTCGCTATGAAATTCCTTAAGTTTGAGAGGCCCAGAAACCATGGATACTCCATGGTTGAGTCACTCCTCGTCGTCTCAATCATCGGGGTGATCTCGGCATTGTCCTACCCAGTGGTTCGCAACTTCACCTCTGCCAACGCCTATGCAGAAGCACGTTCCAAAGCGGATGCACTGACGGCTGCTCAGGTCCTCTTCTATCGCTCTGCCCCCTACGCGAAGTCAAAGTGGGACAACGCACAGGATGATGATGGAGCTCGTTTTGATCTCATTAAGCCGTTCCTGAATATCGAAAGCGCGGAGGCTTCACTAGAAGAATATGCTGCGGCCCCTCCATACGACGCCTTCGAATTTTAAGACGATGTTAGAAATGCTGTCAGCCTAGCTGAATTGACAGCAGATGAAGACACAACTCCAGATGACCCAGGTGACGATGTCACATGCAACAACGGAAATTGCCTTAACAGCAACTGCAATCCCAACGGCAACAACGGGCACGGAAACAATGACGACGGTGTTGATGTAAGTAATCCAGGCCAAGGGCACGGTGAACCCAATGGTGAAGACGATCCTTCCGGTGATATTGATGATGAGGGAGGAAACGGCAATTCCAACGGGAACGGGAATGGCAATTCCAAGAAGAAGAAAAAATAGGCTCGGAAGTATTCTGAACTTTGACAGACCTCCAAAGCCAAGGACAAAGCTCTACCAAGCTTTGTTCAAGTCCATGGTAACAGAATAGCCAACCTAACCTAAAACACATTGCTCCAGCGCTTCTTGGAACGGCGAACGAAATCCAATCTCCTTGGCAGCTCTTTCCAATTCCGCCCTACTCGCCTCGCTAGAAATCATCTCACAATAGGATGAATCATCTAAGCCTGGCCAACTTCTTCGTTAGCGTGATGGCCATCTTTCATTTGTTGTGTGGTTCGAAAACACCGGCAGCTGATAAATTGGCAAGACATCATGCGCATCCGTCTCGAACGTAGTCTGATACCAGTGTCACGAAATTAAAGGTACGGGTGGGCCAGGAGCCGGGTCTCGCGGAGGCTTAGAAGAAAATGTTAGCAGACGTATGAAGGTGGAGCCTCCGAACCTCCAGCATGGATCCTTGGGTCGCTGCACCCCCCATTCCTACAGCTCAGAGAACCTCGTAGTGAGGCTTCCTACGTGACCTCTGGCAGCATGACCACGCGCTCGCCGAACACCTTGTGGGCTGATCGATCAGGCCCAGAACTGATAATCTCGCAAGTAGGCATGTTTTCCGTCTAGAAAGGCTAAAATTAGATTGAAATGAGTGATTGTCACGTAAGCATACGAGGACAAGCCTCGCTTGATCCAATACAGATCAGGCGTTCAAAGACATCACCAAACTCCTAAGGTTGAAAAGATGTTTGATGAACGGTCGCGAGTCACCAATTCATGACAATGCCATTCACCAAATTCTATCAGTCCCAGGCCAAAGCGATGCTACGTCAGGTGACTGAGCGAGTCACCGAAGTGGAGTCATCCCTCGTCTTTGGCCAGGCATGAAACTGATTGCCCGCGCTTTAGATTCCTAACCAACGATTTAATACTAACCATAAACTAACCAAGACACATGGCAGACCTAGATGACATCAGAGACGGCGACAACTTCGGCCTCAATTCACCCGCAGACACGAGCAAGTTTTATCTCAAAGGCATGAACACCATGCCCTGGGGCCTCAAGAACCGCATGTCACGGATCTTTAACCGCAAGTCAGGTCGCACCGTTATGCTGGCCTTCGACCACGGTTTCCTCATGGGTCCTACATCTGGTCTTGAGCGCATCGACTTGAACATCGCGCCTCTTGCAGAGCATGCCGATTGTCTCATGGGTTGCCGTGGGACTATCCGCACCATGATCCCGGCGGAGAACACGCAGCCTGTCTGCCTGCGAGCTGACACTGGCACGACGATCCTAACAGAAATGAATCACAACGTCTTGCTCGGCGAAGAAGAAATGATCAGCATGAACGCCTCCGCCCTTGCTGCCATGATCTCCATCGGCGACGCGGCTACCGAATCCAAAACCATCGCCAACTTCAGCCGATTGGTAGACCTCGGAAACAAATACGATATCCCTGTCATGTGCGTCACCGCAGTTGGCAAAGACATGGCTCGCGACGCCCGTTACTTTGGCCTCGCTTCCCGAGTGGGTGCCGAGAACGGTGCCAGCATTGTCAAAACCTACTACACGGAAGGTTTTGAGAACGTCGTCGCCGCAACACCCGTGCCGGTTGTCATCGCCGGTGGCAAAAAGCTCCCCGAGATCGAGGCCCTAGAAATGGCTTACAATGCAATCCAATGCGGCGCTGCGGGGGTCGAT
>Ga0213868_10000120_pt1 | contig 66652 bp, 53 predicted proteins | sample PICome_9_FD_160087 | JGI IMG/M metagenome (GOLD analysis project Ga0213868, IMG submission 160087) | Coastal seawater microbial communities near Pivers Island, North Carolina, United States - PICO127 | ecosystem: Environmental > Aquatic > Marine > Coastal | place: USA: North Carolina... | reverse complement strand
TCAATCAACACTTCCAAACTCAGAAAACACACCTAAACTAACAGAGCGATCTGTCCGGTCCATGTCCACTTTCTTGGGGGAACTCCAGTGTTTCAAACAATGAAGACGGCACACTATTGACACCAAACGGATTTTCGAAATCGACGCCAGAAACCACTGGGAAGGTTGAAAGGACATCAGTTAGATTTACCGCAAGGCTTGATAGGCGAGAGCGGTGGGGTCCATTCATCAATGAAGTTTTTAGTTGGTGATCAGAAGGGCGGAGTAGCTCGGCAAAGCAATCCAGCAAAGAGTGGATGTGGCAGCTCATCGAGAGTGTTCGCTGAACTTAGATTGAGAGTTGCTCCTTCCCTCTTGATGAACTGTGAGTCGATCGCTGCCATACCAATGGGTTCTGCTGATCAGTAGCGTAGGGCTTGACCCCTTCTGGGGATGCTTGATGTTAAAGACCTATGGAGTCCCTGTCGAAGTTTGTGGCGAGATCAATCACGGTGATGGGTTCCATCGGTGGTTCTGCTTGTGCACTCATTGCGAACAACCCGGACGCTAGTTCCCTCTGGCAGGGCCTTGCTACTATTGGGATTGGGTCTGCCATTGCGGGAGGCGTCAGCTGGTTTCGGGCGGATAAGCGGTTAAAGCGAGATCACAAGAAGCGGCGCGATCAGCGGATGATCACAACGGCGAAGCGGAAACACGGTCGGGTGACGGATGTCGAATTGGTGGCTGAGACACGTTTCTCTTTGGAGGATTGCCGGGCCTTTCTCAAAGAGATGACGGAGAGCGGCTCGGCTGAAATGCACATCGGTAAGGAAGGAACCATGGTTTACATCTTCCCGGGCTTTCTCTCGGAAGATGAGAAACGGGAAGCCCGTTCGACCGCAGATTGGATGCCCGAGGTTCGCGCTCCAAGAGAAATCAAGACGGCGTCTCCTCCTCTTGCTGAGGATGAAGGTTCTTCTGCTTCGACGACGACCACACGTTCTCTTGAGATCGAATAGCGCATCGGTTTCATCACATAGGCATTGGATTTCGGAAGGTAGTGCAGGGGCTTGTCTTAGTGCCACTGATCCTTTTACTTCGACATCGAGGGACATTTTAGCTCATCAGTGATCCACTCATTCGGCTCATCAGTGATCCACTCATTCAGAGTGATTGGGGGATTCTTGATGACGTGGTCGTCCCGACATTTGGCGAAAGAGGGCTGGTCTCTCGCTGGCATTCAGGGGTAGGCTCTGCTCTGGTGGCTGAAGCAAATGAGCAAACGGTCGAAGAAGCGTAGAAAGCCGAAGAAAGCTAAGCGCAAGAACCATTCCGCGAAGGTGCCGGTAGCTAAAAGTGCTCCTCCAAAGGCCCCTTCTCTTGCGGCTAAAGACGTGCCCTCGCCCACCACTCCGACAGTGAAACCCGACCAGGATAAACATTCGACCAAGCCTGAGGAAGAGCCCATTCTAAAGCCAGCTCAAGCTTCGAAACCAGTTTCCAGACGGGCCTCAGCGCTAGTCAAGATCGATGAGGATACGGAGCTTAATATAGAGGGAATCGGTCTCTTGGACCCCAGAGAAACTCGAATGGAATACTTCGGCATGGTTCCACGTGCTACAGGGGCGGCGCGCGCTTCAGAGCAGGAAGACGAGAAGGTCGCTCGTATTGATCTAGAAAAACTGGCCCCGGGCATTGAGATCCCTGAACCTCAGGACGAGGCGCCGAGCGGCCTCGTCGATTTCCTTGAGACGCCATCGCCACCAAGAGTTCGGCGCGTGCAGTTCTTGCCAGAAGATCACATCGAAGAGCCGCGCTATTTCCCCGACGAATTGCTAGCCGAGGAAGGTGCGGAGAACACGTCTTTAGAGCATTCAAAAGTCTGGGGAAAGAGCCAGGTGGACACCCCTAGCTTCAAAGAATTCGATGAATCTGAAGCGATCAAAGAAGGGCTGCGTTCCGTACCCATTGTCGGCAAGACGATCATTTCCGAACAGCTGCGCGTTCGAAGACGCGCTTGGAAATGGATAGGAATCGTGGCGGTCACAGGAGCGTTCGCGTGGGGAATCTCCACCGTAAAGAAAGGTGTAAAGCATAGCGAGACATCGGGGAGCACGGAGGTTCCCAGCAACGCACTGGGGCTTTACGAGCCTGCGGCAATCCATAGCATCGACGAGTTATTGACCCGCTACTTTTCGGCAAAGACGATCACAGAACGACTTTCCTATGTAAGGGCAGCCATGCACGTTCAACCGATCATGGAAGCTTATGAGCTAGAGAATGGTCCCCAGATCTACACTGGCTTCACTCGTGACACAGTAAAAGCGCCGGCCCCCTACATGGACACTGCCTACTTCACAGTGGATGTCACCTTGGATCCTACTCTCGAGAAACGACGTTTGGTCATCGAGCGTAGCGATGAGAACACCTACCTCCTCGATTGGGAGAATCTGGTGGGCTATCAGAAAATGAGCTGGGACGTTTTCACGGAGACGCGTCCGACAGAGCCGCAGGTCTTTCATGCGGTGGTCCTTCCATCAGACTACCATAACTACGGCTTCAGCAATCCCCGCGAATGGATGAGTTGGCGACTTCGCCATCCTGCGAATCCGGATTTAGATCTCTATGGATACACGCGTGTGGATAGTGAAATGACGAGCCAGTTTCTCAGGGAAACGAGCATTCGATTGAACGCCCCTGATACAGGCACTGCAGTCACTCTTCGATTGGCCTATCCAGAAGGTGCCAGCGAAATAGGGAAATCTCAGGTCGAGATTTTGGAGATTGTCAAACGGGGCTGGATTACGACATACGAATAGGAGCAAGGGTGACTACCTTTGCGCCTACAATGCTTAAGTCGCTACCGACCCTCACCATTACTCCGAGCAGAAAATCAGGGGCTGAGAGCTAGGCGCTTTGGGCAAGGGCTGCTATGAGTGTGAACTCCGCGCGGCGAGACTCGCGCAGTGCAGCCGAGTCATCCATACTAACGTTGGTCGCCCCCTTCTCTTCCATCGTGATCACTTCGGGTAATACACCCTTCTTCTTCAAGTAGTCGACGACTGCATTGCAACGCTTGCGACTAAGGGCGAGGTTGAAGGCGGCATCGCCTCGTGGGTCTGCTAAGCCGCGTACGTGGAGCTGCGGGGACAACTTGTCGAAGGAACGGAGGTAGGACGCGAGCTGTTTGCGGTGCTCAAGACAAACTGTGTATTTGGCTTTAGTAAAGTATACAAGGTAGCTCCAGCATAGGCTTTCACATGAACCATGCGCTTGCCTTCGTCACCGTGTAAAGCGATTGACTTCATGGTCGGGTTCGCTTGAGGGACTTCCATTACAGGGTCAGAGGCCTTGCTCAGAAGGGCCCATGAAATGCGGAAATCTACCCGACGCTGTAAGGAAGAGGGACCTCCAGCTTTCCCGGAAGATCCAACGGGCTTCACCAAGAAGTCTTCCTCAGGCACTCCCTCACCGACCAAATAGTCGCAAGCAGCACTGCAGCGACGCTTGGCCAAAGCAGCGTTCAACTCGGCAGCGCCAGAGGGATCGCAGTGACCTACGATCTCTATCTTGGCCGCACCGTCTCTCTGAATCAAGCTTGCCAACCTGCGAAGCTTTCGCTTGTCTCCACTTCCAAGGCCCGTGCTGCCAGAACGAAAATAGATGGTGCTATCTGAAAGCGCATCGAAGAGGGGGTCGCCCTCTGTCGGAAGGTCGCCGGCAGAGAGGGCGATCTCGGAATAACCCAGGCTGAGGCCTTCCTTCCATTCAAGTTCGTTCGTCACGATGTAGGTAGAGGTGGGAAAGCCTTTCAGGAGGAAGCTGCCGAAAGCGTCAGCAATCTGCTTGGTGCCAGTCACTCCACGCAGCAGAACATTTCTATCCTTCACCTTGAATTGCTCAGGCGAGACGTTCGTCAGGAAGTCTGGAATCATCATTTCCACTGCACCAATCCAATCCGGAGTCACCGTTTCTACCTCTGTGGAAATCGTCTCCATCATCCGGCGGTCACCCAGGTGAGCGTTGATCTTTGCCACAAGAGCTGCTTTCGATTTCTCATCGAGCGCGCCCTGCACCAACAACGTGTTCTTGTCTGCCATCCACATATCAAGCTCAGGAGTAATGGTGCGGATACCGAGCCGAGCGGCTACGGGAATCTCGTCCCCGGGGACGCCAGCTTCAAGCGCGGCAAGAATCTCTGACTTGAGCTGCTTCGTCGGCACGGACCCAGTCATTTCGATAATGCTATCCGAAAGAGCAATCGACGCGTTTTTCACACTTGCCGCCCTTTCAAGCGAAGCCAGCAACTTGAGAGAATCGAGCCACTGAGGAGTGGTTGCCTTAGCAAACACGCGAATCTCGTTCACTAGTTCCGAACCCGGGAAGATTGACTGACAGTATTTTTCAATTTCTTCGGAAATTCGCCAGGTTGGCACGACGCCAGTGATATGGATAGAGCCAGCAAGCGTTTGATAAATCGTGACCTGAGATGCCACGGTGATCTGCTCCATTTCAGGCACGACAATCGGAGCAATGTTCTCAGGCGCCGTGAACGTGTCTTGCTCTTGTATCGGAGCGAAGAGATCCTTGGCGAACGTTCTAAAGTCTAGCCTAACGGTGACGCTTAAAAAGACCATCGACGTAATTATCCCAATCAAAAGGAAAGATAAGCAGCGTGCAAATTTCATCCCAAATAGCGGACAGATTGTTGAAGGAGCAATGCGGCTACTCCTGCTTATCTAAATGGCGAATCCAACAAATCGAGCAACTCAATAATGGCAGAATGCCGACAGACTGCCACGTTCCAGCAACATATTTGCTGGAAGCGCCTATTCAGTAATAAGATTATTATAACCATACTTCGAGATCGCAAAAATTCCTCCAAAATATATTTGGTCGATGGATGGCCCATTGGCGAAGTTTATCGGTGTTTTGCGATTGGTCTGGGCGCCAAATGCCATTGCTAGAGTTGCCTTACGTAAGCTCATGCTGATTCTAGCAATGAACACAAAGGGTGGCGTCGTCACCTTTCCAATTCAGAATAACGACAGGAACCTTGCTTCATCATATCGCGCCGATCCGCACACTCCTTGTCGCACTGGGGATCCTATGCTGCTGCGCAACACTTGTGATATGAATCACATACAATGAAGCACTACAGAATAATAGCCAAGAGACCAAACTATCGTCTCTGCAGTCTGTTTGGGCGCTAACGCAAACATAAGCAGATCAAATGACAGGCACACTGCCGGAAATCAAGCATGCCAAATTCCTGAAGGCGTGATGACACTATCCAAATACCGATCGTGTTTCTCCATGGGAATTTCTTGGCAGAGTTGACAGTCGAATCCGACTCCAACGGATCGCGCACTTCCATGAGTGTTTTCCAAAAGACGATCGTAGTAGCCACCACCTTTGCCTAGTCGGGCACCCGATTTGGAGAATGATAGTCCTGGCGTCACGATAGCCCTCAGCTCCGAGGCCTCGACCAAGGGGCACCTTTCAGGAATGGGCTCCATCACTTGGAAGGAGCCGACGGATAGATCGGAGTCAGGATCGGCAAACCGACGACACTCTAACAGGCCGCTACCTTCAAGAACCCTAGGCAGCGCGAAAGTTAGCTCGGGGCGCCGATGAATAATTTCCGAGACATTGGCTTCCAATGGCAGCGCTGCATAGATCAACACAATGCCAGAACACCCAATTTCTTTTAGCTCACATTCCAAGTGGTCCACGATCGCTCGAGACTCGTTTTCCTTTTCGGAAGTGGTAAGGGTCTTGAGCGTTTTTTTCGCCCTGTGGCGAAGCAGGCGCTTCTTACTTGAGTAGTCACAAAATTCCATATAATCCAGAAACTAGAAAGCTAATAGTCTGCAACCTACCGATCTCGATGGTAAGTAATTCCGCCCCCAGTCGCCTCACTACCATCGTTCGTCACCTGAAAGACAAGGGGCAGGCTCTTCGCGATGGCGGCTTGGACCGCAGCAATGCCAACCAGATCGGCCTATTACCCTCAAAAGGCTGGCAGACAAGGAACTACCGTTTCCTTAGAAACGTGGTTATCCCTTCAATTTTCGCGCCCCGCAGCGGCGAATCCATCATCTCCGCTCCCGCATCCTCGATGCAGAGCCGACTCACATGGATTGGCCACGCAACCTACCTGCTTCAGATTGATGGGAAAAATATTCTCATCGATCCAAACTGGGCCATGTGGCATGGCATCTTTAAGCGAGTGCGCCAGCCTGGGCTTCGTCTTGAGGATCTCCCGAAGATCGATCTTGTTCTCGTCTCACACGCCCACCAAGACCACCTTCATCTAAAGTCCTTGGAACAGTTTGCGAACGGGCAGCCGATCTTGATGCCCCATGGGTGCTCCCGGATTGTTCGTCGCTTAAATCTGGAGCCCATAGAAATGAAATGGTGGGACGGTTTCCATTTCGAGGGCCTTGACCTTACCTTTACTCCGGCGAAGCACTGGGGCGCTCGGTTTGTCCACGATGTGCACCGTGGGTTTGGCGGTTTTATCATCAAAGGCGCAGAGCGGACAATCTTCCACTGCGGTGACAGTGCGGCCTTTGACGGCTTTGCGGAGATCGGAAGTCGCTTCGATATCGACCTTGCTCTGATGCCAATCGGAGCCTACGACGCGCCGAGTGGCCGAGAGGTACATATGAACCCGGAACAAGCCTTGGAAGCGTTCGTCACGTTGGGAGCCGAGCGAATGGCGCCCATGCATTATGGAAGTTTCCCACTTGGTGGCGAGCCCATGCACGAGCCTCTCGAACGGTTGATTGTGCATGCAGGTAGACTGGGGCTATTGCATCGTGTTGATGTGATAAAAGAAGGGCCACCCCTGTTCTTATAAGTAGATGATCATTAAAGTATTAGCTCTTAATTTTACGCTTTTGGTTTCACCGTGTGCGTGGGGCGATTCTGATGTTCTGGCCGAGCCGAAACACGGCTGGTTGAAAAATGAGAAGCTCTCCATGCTTCCTCTAGAGCGGGAAACCACCGCTAATCACCTAAGCGCTTACGTGGCTAACCATCTCATTAAAAGTAAGCGCACGGATCGAACGACTTGGGCGACACGACTTCTTGGATTAGCGCTGATCCTCCATCCAGAGAACCCTCGCGCCATTCAGACGAACCAAGCCATTGCCAGAGGCACATCACTTCCAGTACTAGAATCAGAACTTGATGCCGAAGTCTTTGCTCGACTGCTCTATCACCGGTCTAGAGGCCTGGCCAAGAACGGTGGTCCTGATGCTATCCTAGCGCCGTTTCTCCTCGCCGCTGCGGCTTACATCGCTCCCTATTTGGAAGAAACAGTTTTCGAACATGAAAGTCGGCATTTGCGAGAAGGAGCCTTAAACTGGACACCCTTCTCTGGGCAGGCTCCCGACACGAAACGCACCCGCTAATTTAGCATGTTCGAAGCCGCTCTCCATACCCAAAAAATCGGTTGCGCTCCCCTTCGCCAACCCTATGATCCCGTCCGGTTAGTCAGATGCGCGGTTAGCTCAGGGGTAGAGCATTACCTTGACACGGTAGGGGTCAGAGGTTCAAATCCTCTACCGCGCACCACTTCCCTAACACCTATTCGGGGAGGGCGATCATGACGAAATTTACTGAATTTGCTTCGCTAATTCGTTTACTCGATGACGAATCTGAATCTGTGCGCACGGCAGTCGGTCGCAGGCTTTTAGACTACGAAGACGAGCTTCCAGAGTTCATTTCGCAGCTCGATCCCCTGCCCTCGACTGAGACCTTCGCGCTCCTCAACCGTCTGATTCGCGAGGCGAAATGCGAGACATTGACCGACCACTGGGATGATATTCTGACGGAATCGGATCCTGTTCAGCGACTGGAACTCGCCTTGGGAGTCATTGCTGATTATGTCGATGGCCTACACCTGCGTTCCATGAGACTGACGAAGGCTTTGGACGAACTCGCAACGGAATTTGAGGGAACAAGAACGGCTTTGGGGCTCGTCGAAAAGCTGTTTCGAAGCGGGCGCTTTACGGGAAACCGCGCAGACTACTACGATCCCAAGAATAGCAGCCTTCTAGCCATCATTGAGGATGGCTCCGGCAATCCCATCAGCCTGGCCTGTCTCCTCATCCTCGTAGGCAAACGCCTCGATCTCGAGATTGGCGGCTGCAACTATCCCGGGCATTTCCTGTCCCTGATCCCTCGGGACGACGGTGCTATCTTGGTCGATTGCTTTAACGCTGGACAGGTTGTCGTCCCGGAAGACCTCATCGATGCGCAAGTCGCCGAGGCAACAAACATTGGCGATTCTCTCTTCCAGGCCGCCAGCACCGAAGTGATCCTCCTTCGCGTTCTTCGCAATCTTGAGCGCGCGTTTCATCAGTTGAAGCAGGAGCAAGATCGAGCCGTCTTCGAAGACCTGATCGAACGTATGTTAGTTTCTGGAATGGTGTAGCGCCAGTTACGACTTGGAGACCCCGCAACATCGGGTTCATTCTGATGTGGCGGGCTAACCAAAGCTAGTTTTGAGTCAACACATTAGGGGGCACACTAACTGGTAGAGTTTCTCTGTGCCATTGGAGCCTAATCAGCCAAGACTCAGCACCCCTCAACGGGGATCTGTGCGAACAGTTGGATAGATCCAATCCCGCGCCCGCATTTCGAGTTCGATCAGCCCACGTAGTTCCAACTCCACCACTTGAGTCTCGGGAAACTCGATTCGGCAAACCTCACCTTCGGGAGTGACATCGGGCACCACCAGACCAACATCGTAGCGACAGTCCTCAGGCTTTGCGATCTCGGGATTGGCCCACCTGTAACCAAGCCACTTGCCGTCGGCGAGCCCTCGCGCTTCTGACCAGTTGAGAAGTCGCTCCGCTGCAGCAAGAGCAGCTGCCTGGTCATGATAAGGGTTCGGAACTCGGATTTAAGTGACCAATAGAGGAGGGAGGCGTCGCATTTTCACCTCAAAGATATCCGGATTCTCCCCAGGCTCCAATCCATCGAGCTGGTGCCAATTCCTCGCATCAGCCAATGCCTTCTGCCAATCCTTGCGACGATTCCTTCGAAACGTTTATACGCCGAACGCGCTTGGAGTCACGCCGTAGCGTTGCTTGAAGCTCCGGGAAAAATCGGATGAGGAAGAGAATCCACACACAAGGGCAATGTCCGTTAGTGAAGACGCCTTTGTGCCGGAAAAGGTCGTCGCTGATATCATTGCCACGGCTAGCTCCAGCCGGACGCGCTTGACGAACTGGTTCAGGGATTCACCAACTAAAGTACGGAAGATCCGATGGAAGTGAAATGGTGGAAGGTAAGCAGTCCTCGAAACGACGACTAAGCTGAGGTCCTAAACGAGATTCTGAACGCTCAAGTCGATGGCGCGGTTGACTCGCTCGACAAAGTCGAGTGACTTCCCTACTGAGTTGTCAGTTCCTTTTAGCAAGATTTGCCGAGCAACGCTTCGCAACAGTTGGGTAGAGTGCGGGCGCTATGAATTATAAACCAATCATCGTAACCCTGCTGTTTGGCATCTTTGCCTGTCTTGCGGCGGACAATGAAAAATCGGCTACCAAGAAATAGAACAACAAACCTATGCAACTCGGAGCATTCTCAGTCAGTCTAGCCGTCAAAGACATCAAGACCTCCCAAGCCTTCTACGAAAAACTCGGATTCAAGTCCGTCATGGGTGAGACCGCTCATAATTGGCTTATTCTGCGCAACGGAACCACGACCATCGGCCTCTTCCAGGGCATGTTTGAGGAAAACGTCCTGACATTCAATCCTGGTTGGGACAGCGAAGCCTAGCCACTGAAGGAGTTCGAGGACGTTCGTGAGATTCAGAAATGCCTCAAAGCGAGCGGGCCGACACTGGGTTCGGAAGCCGAAGAGTCGAGTGCAGATCCCGCCAGTCTGGCTCTCAGCGATCCAGACGGCAACATGATCCTCATCGATCAGCACGTCGAGTGAAGTGATATACAGCCGCGCAACAGGATCTGTGCTTCGCACCAAACAAAAGCACGAAACTAGACTGTATAGGTAGCTAATGACGTAAGCTTTCGGACCTCTCTACAATGCCACTATTCCGAAGGCTCACGGCATCGGCTACTGGTGATAAGGTTGATCAGATTAGACTAGCATGATCTGCAACAAAACTCCAGGCTGCCCGCGTGGTTCAAAAAAGCCCCCCCTCAATCTTCCACGTGCTTCAATACATAAACCCTCACCCGCCCATGGCTCGTTGGCGAACAATCCTCTTCTCTTTCCTCTGTGTGCTGCCGTGTGCGGCTCAAAATGACATTTCCCCACAAGATCGCGAGTTCTTTGAGAGCCGCATAAGGCCCATCCTAGCGCAGGAATGCTACGAGTGTCACCGAACGGGTGGCAAACAGAAGGGCGGGCTGGCGCTCGATCATCGGGCGGCCGTCCTTGCGGGAGGTGAGCGTGGACAAGTTTTAGTTCCCGGAAATCCAGCGAAGAGTTTGCTCATTCAGGCCATTCAACACGAGCATGCGGAGCTGAAGATGCCCAAGGCGGGGGCCAAATTGGATCCCGAGGTAATCGCCGACTTCACTGCGTGGATCGAAAAAGGCGCGCCTGATCCACGTGATGCCCCTCCCAGCGACGAGGCGGTGGCGGCCGATTCCCAGTGGGATGCGGTGTTGAAGCGACGAAAGCGCTGGTGGAGCTTCCTCCCCTTAGAGATGCCTTCCCTTCCCGGTGATGATGAATCTGCCCATCCGATCGACCGCTTTGTTGAAAAACGACTCCAGGCGGACGGTCTCTCGAAAGCGCCCCAGGCGGATCGGCCAACTTTAATTCGCCGTCTAAGCTTTGTCTTACGGGGGCTGCCGCCAACTCCCAAAGAGATCGACGCGTTCACCGCTGATCAGTCTGAGAAGGCGTATGATCGGCTGGTCGCCCAATTCCTCGATTCCCCGCAGTTCGGCGAGCGTTGGGCGCGGCATTGGATGGACTGGGTGCGCTACGCGGATTCCCATGGAAGCGAGGGAGATCCGATGATCCCGTATGCTTGGCGCTACCGAGACTATCTGATTCGTGCGTTGAACGATGATGTTCCCTACGATCAGTTGGTTAAAGAGCATCTGGCTGGCGACCTGCTAGAGAACCCACGGATCAATTCTAGCCTTGGGTTGAATGAGTCGGCTATTGGTCCCGCGCATCTGCGCATGGTGTTTCATGGATTTGCCCCCACAGATGCCTTAGGAGAACAGGTTAGGTTCACTGATGACCAGATCAATGTGGTCTCCAAAGCATTTATGGGACTAACCGTCTCCTGTGCACGTTGTCACAACCACAAATTCGACGCCATCAGCCAAAGAGATTTCTACGCTTGGTACGGCATCTTTGCCTCCTGTCCCCCGGCCTCGATCAGCGCGACTGCGAGCACGGAAGCCGAAGCAGACGCTCGCAAGACGCTTCCTAAACTCAAGACTGAGATTCGCACTGCCTTAGCTAATGCATGGATGGCTTCCGTGCCTGCTTTGCCAGATCGACTGAAGGCCCTAGATGAGGCCATAGGCAAAGCCGAAAGTACCAGTAACCTCCTCCATCCTCTGTGGCTGGCGCGAGCGGGTAAACCGCTCCTGGAAGGGCTCCAATCATGGCGCGAACGCCCTCAAGAACACGAGGCCGAACCCGATTGGAATATCACGCAAGAGCCTGAGTTTCAGTCATGGACCATTCAAGGCAAGTCACTTGCGAAGAAATCTAAATCTGGAAACTTCAGCATTTCGCCCGATGATGGTCAACTTGTCACTGGCATCTATCCGGCAGGACGGTATTCCCATCTTCTCTCGTCGAAGGACCGGGGTGTGCTCCTATCTCCGCGAGTCATGCTCGATGACGACCGTGATGTCTGGATGCTCGTGGCGGGCGACGGTGGTGCTGTCTTGCGCTACGCCGTTCAGAATTATCCGCGGAACGGAACTGTCTATCCGACGAGGAACCTGAGTGGAGGTCAGTGGCGTTGGGAGCGTTTTCCGCTCGACTATTGGACAGGCGATTATGTCCACGTGGAATTCACGACCGCCGCCGACCAACCCGTTCTAACGAAGACGAACGCGGACCGCTCGTGGATCGGCGTTCGGCGAGTGGCCCTGTTCCCCAAAGGAAGCGAACCGTTTCGAGACGAATTCGCGTTTGGACGCCCACTTCTTCATGCTCTTGGCCCTAAACTCGAGAACCTCGTGGTGGCCTATAAGTCCGCCCTTGCAAACTCCATTTCAGCCTGGGCCGAGAACAGAGCATCGGACGATCAGGCCCTGTTTCTTGACCAGGCACTTCGAGTTGGGCTACTCTCAAACTCGCCAGAAGCGCTTCCTGATGTTGCGGCGCTTGCGAAACGCTATCGCGAGATTGAGGAGGAAGAGATTCCGGTGCCCGTCCGCGTGCCAGGTGTGCTTGAGCGTGTACCTTTCGACCAGGAGCTCATGGTTCGCGGCGACCATAAACAGCCAGCAGAACCGGTGGCCCGCACCTTTCTAGAGGCGATCGATTCCACGCCATATAGTGCGCAGGGAAGCGGTCGGTTGCATCTCGCTCGGGACTTGTTCCGGCCGGACAATCCCCTTTCTAGGCGAGTGAGCGTCAACCGTTTCTGGCACCACGCCTTTGGTGAAGGCCTCGTCCGCACACCGGACAATCTTGGTCGGCTCGGTCAGAAGCCGTCTCATCCTGAGCTGCTCGATTATCTTTCCGTGTGGTTCGAGGAGAATGGCTTCTCCATCAAAGGCCTGCTTCGCCACTTGGTAACTTCCGACACCTGGAAGGCTTCGACCGAGGCCAGCGACGAAGCTCGAGCCCGGGACCCAGAAAACCTCTTGCTGTCCCATGCGCACCTGAGGCGCCTTGACGCGGAGGCCATCCGAGATTCCTTACTCGCAGTCTCAGGGCAGCTCGAAGACGGTGGTGACGGTCCGCCAGTAACAGGTGATCGGCCGAGGCGAAGCGTTTATGTCCGCGTGAAGCGCAATAGCTTGGATGCCTTCCTCGGCACATTCGACGCACCGGTGCCGGCGAGTACGACCGGCAGACGCGACGTGACCAATGTTCCAGGGCAATCGTTGACCCTCCTCAATGATCCCTTCATTCTCAAGACAGCTCGCGAATGGACAACTCGGCTTGAAGGAACAGATGCGGAAAAGGTAAATGCGATGTTTCTTCAAGGCCTTGGAAGGCAACCGACTAATAATGAACGATCTGAGGCACTAATTTACGTGGAAACTTCAAACAGGGAAAAAGCTCAGACGGACGACCTTCTTTCCAAGTTGAAGAAGAAATTGGAGCAAGTCGGTGCAGAAATTCAATCCCTTGAGGAGAAAGCCAAACAACGGGTGTTGGCAACGCGGGAACCAAGCGAAAGCAGTGAAGGCCCTTTACCCATGGCAGCCTGGAATTTCGAGAGTGATTTACGGGATCAGGTTGGCAGCCATCACGGGAGATTTCACGGGTCTGCTCGTCTGGCTAATGGTGCATTGGTGCTGGATGGGAAGGGCCATCTTTCCACCACAGCCCTCTCGGAGGATTTGCGAGCCAAGACACTCGTTGCCCGAGTGATGCTCAGCACCCTGGACCAAAGAGGAGGCGGAGTCGTTTCGGTCGAAGCAGGCGCCACCTTTGACTCGATTGTCTATTCAGAACAAGCACCTCGCCATTGGCTGGCTGGTAGCAATGGTTTCGCAAGAACGCAGCCGTTCGAAGGAGAGCCAGAAAGCCGCGCGAAGGATGCCTTCGTCCATGTCGCGATCGTTTACCAAGAAGATGGACAGATCCTGGGTTATCTTGAAGGCAAACCCTACGGGAAATCTTACAAGAGCAGCGGGCCTGCCCATTTCCGATCCGGCAAGTCGCAGTTCCTTCTTGGCCTTCGTCATGGGGAACCTGCGAGTGACCGCCGTCTGCGAGGAAAAATCGATGATGCTGCGGTGTTTGATCGAGCACTCTCCGCCCATGAGGTGGCTGCCCTTGCATCGGGATCTGGGAACTATGTTTCAATGAAAGACTACCTTGCTGCCATGACTGAACCGGAACGAGAGCGACATCGCGAAGCTCAGGCCTCACAATCTGAACTGCGAGCCGAACTCGATGCCACGGAATCCATGCCAAGCCCCCCTTCCGGATGGGCTGACTTGGCCCACGCTATTTTCAATCTTAAAGAATTCATCTACCTTCGATAAACCGATGATCTCCCCCACTCTCTCTCGCCGTGAAATGCTCTCGCAATGCTCGACTGGCTTCGGGCTCATGGCGCTTTCAGGGCTCCTCCAAGGAGCTTCCGCTCGTCCTTTGGCGCATGCCCGTCCTCGGGCGAAGAATGTCATCTTCTGTTACATGTCGGGTGGCGTGTCGCACCTCGACTCGTTCGATCCAAAGCCCATGCTGGATCGCTACGCAGGCCAACCCATGCCTGTAAAGGTCGAGAGAACTCAATTTAATAATAATGGAAATATATTCCCCAGTCCATTCACCTTCAACAAGTTCGGGCAAAGCGGCTTAGAGGTTAGTTCGATGTTTCCAAAGCTCGGCAGCTGGTGTGCTGATGAGATGGCCGTGATCCGCTCAATGACCACGCCAGTCAACGAACACGCGCAGGGCAACTATGTCGTGCACACCGGATTTCCGTTCATCGGCCATCCTAGCGCTGGTGCCTGGGTCAATTATGGACTGGGAACTTCCAATCGAGATGTGCCCGGTTTCGTTGTCCTGCAGAGCGGAAACGCCGTCGTCCCCCACGGTGGGGTTGGGCTATTCAGCAGCGGCTTCCTTCCTGCACAGCATCAAGCCTCCGTCATCAAGGGGGATACAAGCGAAGCGGTGGCAAACATCTCTCCCAAGGAGCGCGATATGTCACAGAGGCGACGCCTCAGCTTTATCAGCAAGCTGGACCAGAGTTTCTCCAGTCGGACGCGTAATCACGCCCAGGTTGAGGCCGCCGTCCGGAACTATGAAACGGCGTATCGCATGCAGGCGGCCGTGCCCGACCTGTGTGATCTCAAGGGCGAATCTGAGGCCACTAAGAAGCTCTACGGTCTAGATGACGCGGACACGCAGAAGGCCGCCTACGCGCGTCAGTGCTTGCTAGCTCGACGGCTTGTGGAGAAAGGCGTGCGGTTCATCGAGCTGAGCTGCCTTACGGAGAGTATCGGCGCAGGAGGCGCCGCCAATCCTTGGGACCAGCACGGCGATCTTGAACGTGGCCATGGCGCCATGGCTCACCAAGTAGACCAGCCCATTGCCGCGCTCATTCTCGATCTCAAACAGCGCGGATTGCTTGACGAAACGTTGATCATTTGGGCGGGGGAATTCGGTCGCACCCCCTTCTCACAAGGCAGCAATGGCCGCGACCACAATCCCTATGGCTTCTCCGTCTGGCTCGCCGGCGGTGGCGTGCGTGGCGGGACTGTCTACGGATCTACCGATGACTTTGGCTACCATGTGGCTGACAAAGCAACCACCTACTACGATCTCTGGGCCACGGTGCTCCACCAGCTAGGCCTCGATCACGAAGACCTCACGTATCTCTATGCTGGCCGCAATGTGCGTCTCACGGACGTCCACGGGAATGTGCTGCACGACATTCTGAGTTGAGATTTGTCGTATTGCGGACTGGCCATTCTTGGCTGCCCCAAGGCGCATGGTGGGCGGGCCGGGTGGAGCTAGTCGAGGTAGGAGCACACGTACTGACAAATGTTGTCAGCAACTGTGATGGTGAAGCCGCTGTCTGCAGAAACATCGAAATGTTGACCCGCTGAGTAGATGGCTAATGCGGTTGCACCATCCAGGACGACGGAACAGGTGCCGTCGGTGATCTCCATGCGCTCGGCTTGCTTGGTCCCGAAGTGATACTCGCCGGCATAGATTAGGCCGAAGGTCTTCGTACTGCCATCAGCCAGGGTGACGCCGTGGGACACGACTTTACCGTCGAAGTAGATATTGGCCTTGGCTTGAGCAGTGACGTTTGAGAATTCCATGTGAGCGGATGGTGCTACGAGGCTTCAGGTAAGGGGTCAAGCCTTGGGAAGAGTGGCGTTCCTTCACCAAGGGTGTGCCCATCGGGAAGAATACCCCAAGTGAGATCTGCAGCCTTGAAATCGGTGGGAAACTCGAAATTTAGCTGCTCGAGCATCCGTTGGCTTGTTTTTGGCATAACGGACGCGATGTGAAAGGCGGCGTGGGCCATGGCTTCGGCTAAGTGATAGAGCACGGTGTCCAAACGTGTGGCTTCGGCTTCGGCTTTGGCCAGTTTCCAAGGAGCGGAGTGCTCGACGAATTGGTTGCAAAGCGTGAGGGATTTCCAGATCTCCTCCAGGGCGAGGTGGACCTGATAGTGCTCCATGTGGGCGGCCACAGCTGCAGGGAGTTTGGAGAAAGAATCTCGCAACTCACGATTGAGGTCGTCGTCGTAATCGGCGTCTTTCATTAGCACGGATGCTCGATAACGCTTCGACATGTTCAGCGATCTGTTCAGCAGATTTCCAAGATTGCCAGCAAGATCCTGGGAGTAGGCTTCCTCAATCCGCGCGTCATTGAAATCGGCGTCCTTGCCTGTCGCGATGGCTGACATGAGGTAGTAGCGCAGGCCGTCGGCCCCAAACCGTTCAATGCGGTCGGCCGGATCGATCACGTTGCCCAGAGATTTCGAGAGCTTGGCCCCGCCTTTGTCATTCCAGAACCCATGGACCAGCAGCTTAGGCATTTCCTCGTCTGCGAAGCCCATGGCATGCAGCATGATCGGCCAATAGACCGCGTGGGCTGGGATCATGATGTCCTTACCGATGATGTGGGCATTGGCAGGCCACAGTTCATCAAAACTCGGTAAGCCGTCTGCAGCCACCTGGACTTGGTCTTTGAGGTAGCCAGCAAAGCTGACGTAATTGATCAGGGCATCGAACCAGACAAAGGTGACGAACTCGGTGTCGAACGGGATTTCGATCCCCCACTCCAGTCTCGATTTCGGCCGAGTGATACAGAGATCGATCGCATCCGCCTTCTCTAGCGCATTGACCAATTCCTTGCCCCGGAAAGCTGGATAAACAAAGTCCGGATGGCTAGCTACAAACGCCTTCAGCCAAGGCACATGCTCACTCAGTTTGAAGTAGTAGTTCTCCTCTGTGCGCTCCTCGACTTCCCCCCATTCAGAGCCAAACTCACCGTCCTCGCTGCGTTCCTTATCGGTGAGGAACTGCTCTTGGCGCACACTGTAATAGCCTGTGTGTGTCGCCTTGTAGATCTGATCTTGATCAAAGAGCTTTTGAAGGATGGCCTGAACGACCGCCTTGTGCTGAGGGTGCGTCGTTGCTGCCCAGCCATCGAATTCCAAGCCGAGCAACGTCCACATCTCGACAAATTTCTCCGTATTTCTATCGGCGAACTCCTGTGCAGGAATGCCCTCGCGTTCGGCCGATTGTTGGACTTTCTGACCGTGCTGGTCCACTCCGGTAAGAAAGTAGGTCTTCTTTCCAGCACTTCTTTGGTAACGCGTGATGACGTCAGCTAACAATTTCTCATACGCATGCCCAATGTGTGGTGCACTGTTCGTGTAATCGATCGCAGTGGTGATGAAGAAGGTATCTTGGCCCATGAGAGTGTTAGGAATCTTTGACGATCTTACCGCCGAGAGAGAGGATTCGAGCGTTCCCCTTGGCATGCTCGGCCTCCATGATCTGACCGTCCTTCACATACATCTGTGAAAGTCCGGTCCACGCAAGTAGATCGTTTGGTTTCAGGGTCACGGCTTGGAGCCCTGCACCGATGGCCGCCTTATGCTCGCCCGTCTTCATCAACGCCATGCCTAAGGCATGCCATCCATCAAAGAATTCGGGATCCAAGGCCACACATTTCCGATAGCCTGCCACCGCAGCCTCGAGTTCGCCAATTGCTAGCTCACCGTTGGCATCATCGAAGAGCGAGTCTCGTTCTTCTGTGGAATCTGCCATGACTGAGGTTGAGGAGCCCTCTTAGCCTCTAGCGCCCAAACCCACCACCACCGAATAGGCTCTGTGGAAAGAATGGGCGCACGGGAAGTCCGTCGGCACGAACGATTTCGGCCTGCTTACGACGATCATCCAGCCAAAGGCCAGCAACGCCGCCACTAGCCTGGCGCTCTAAGCGATCGGCTAGGTTCTTCTTGTCTGCTTCAGGGTCACTTGCAATAGGCTGATCAGGCTGTCCCACCGTCTCCGCTTTCTTCTCCGAAGCAGCGACACGCTTGGCAACATGGACTAGAAGGGCATTCTCACCGGCTTCGACCAGTTCACTCACCGAACCCGTCGTCACCTTTGCAGCTGCAGTGACGATCTCGCTAGCACTATCCCCAGTAGGACGCTTCATCGTGGAGAACTCATCGATGTCTCGCACTGTCAATTCCTGCTCCGCGGCAGCATCGGCAAAGGACTTTCCTTCTTCTAACGCTGTGGCGAACTTTTCACTGGCAGCTTTCACAGCTTCTTCCATCGCTTCTTTAGCCTTCTTCTCGATCAGTTTCTCTCTGAGATCCTCTTTCGCATCTTCGAAGGAACGTTCACTTGACTCAACAACTTCTAACAGACGCGCCACATAGAACCCCTTCGGTGTGACTCCCTGGACTGGTACTAGAAGGCCTTCGTCGGTTTCCATGCTGCCTTTGAAGATTTCCGCAACGAGTTCTGCTGGAACGATCGGGCTCGCAGGCGGTTCGTCCTCTACAAAGAGTTCGGTACTCTTCACCTCAAAACCTTCCGCTTCCGCGAGCGTTGCCAATTGATCGGGAGCCTCAAGAACTTTGTTATAAAAGCTGTCGACCTGCTTTTTATAGGCTTGAACCTTGGCCTCGAACTCACCTGAGTCTGTCGCTGTAGTCGTCGTTCCACCCGGAAGCGCCGAGATTTCAGGCGCCACGGTATCGAGATTGAGGTCGCCTCCTATCCCGAGAGCGGGAGCAGCCCCCCCCGTCAAGTCGCCTACATTCACGTCCACATTAAGATCTTCCGCAGGCTTGAGATCCAGCTCACCAATGTCTGGAGCTGCTGGCAATTCTTCAATTTCGAGAGCCGCTGCTTCTTCTAAAGGCGCCGCTTCCTCTTCTGTTGGTGCTTGCCCAGGAGGCTCAGATTCGTCGCCCGCAGGGATTTCGATCGTCTCGATCGGAGGTGCCTGAAGGCCACCAGGAGCAGGCGTGCTTTCGGGCTGAGGGTCTCCACCAGGGATCTCGATCGTTTGAATAGGAGGTGCTTGAATAGGAGGTGCTTGAATAGGAGGTGCCTGTAGGCCACCAGGAGCCGTGCCAACGCCTGGCTGAAGGAACGGTGGCGGCGTGAGGCCTGGCGCGACAGGAGGCGGAGGCAGCGGGGCAGCCGGTTCGGCGATAAAGACGAATTCCACTTTGCGTTTTTCATCAGCCATGATGAGGTCGAGAGCTGCGGTTTGCTCTGCATCGAGGCGACCTTTGGCGCGCGTCTCAATCGAAGGCACAAGCGCCTTCTGCTCGTCGTAAGACGTCTGAAGTTCTTCGTCCGTCACTTCGATATCCTGCTTGAAATCCTCTAGCTTGAAATCGACGACGGAAGCCGTCACGAGTTCGCGCTCGCGCTGGAACTCGATGTCAACCACGCTGCTAGGAATGCCACTGTTGGACTCGAGCAACGCCGAGAGTCGCTCCCAACGAATCTTATCAGCCATGAGACCACGAAGGTCTCCGGCTACCATCCCGTTCTCTTTCAACGTGTTCTCAATCGCATCGAGATAGGTATCCTCGGAAAAGGTGCCCTCGCGCTGAAAACCAGGGTGCGCCGCAATGGCGGCGTTGACCTCTTCTTCGGAAGGATCAATGCCGAGTTCGCGAGCTTCTTTCGCTAGGATGATGCGATTCTGGCTGAAGTCGACGGCATCAAAGGTAGGCTGCAGAAGCTGCATCGTGAAATTCAGTCCAAGCACGTCAGCTGCCCGGAGCATGTTGTATTGGCGATCGATCTCCTTTACGGTCACTGCCCGGTTTCCGATAGTGTAGCCAACCGCCTGATTCAGTTTTCCACTGCGGTTATCGTAAGGATTCATCAGCCATGCGAAGGCAATGATGACCAAGAAGGCGACGACAATCATGATGCCGTACTGGTGTTTCCGTAGGAGTTCGAGCATCTCGAGGGTGGATTTGTAGTAGGTTTAAGGGGCTAGGGGCCGGAATGAAGAACCGACCGCGGAGGGAAGCGAAACTAAGAGGCGCAAATTCTACCATCAACCACTTTTTCTAGAGGTTTCAAGCGAGAGCCATCTTCTGGCATAATATGTTAATTATTGTAAATATATATCTACCCGTCGAAACTCACATCTATTGTAATGATTGTAATAAATGTGCAGAGAATGGCAAGGCACGGGGTGATTGGCGAGACCCACCTCCAGGGATGCCTGTGAAGTCTCGCCGTTCTCTTATTCTGGAAGACCACCCGGCCTTCCAAGAGGAGCCACAGGTTGAGACCGCATGAAGATCGAGATGTTCATTCGGCCTGTTCTCAAATGAGAAGATCTTACGCCCAAGAAATCTCTTCCTTTGTCTGCGTGACTGATTTCGGCAGAATGGCCTCTTGGAATGCGTGGCGCTGACGAAGACGTCGCTGCTGGGAAATCCACCATCCTGCCAGTCCGGAGCTAATAATCCAAGGCCAGCCCTTGGCGAAGACACTCTATCGAAGACACTCTATAAGAGGTCTAACCAGGATTCTCTTAGAGGGCTTATCGCCACTTCAGCTTGCTCGTGAATCGTGATCAGGACCAGCGGCATGGTTAGGTTCACCTGCCCTTTGGCGTAGGATTCCTGCATGCTATGCAGCATCTGAGTCTGTAGCTCGTATTCATTCGTGGCCTCCTCGTACTCTGCGATCTTTCTTCGCACATCCATGGCCCCTTCCGATACATCGGCAAGAGCGCGAAGCTCTTGCCTCAGTGAATCTTCCTCCGGCTTATCGAGGCCTTTCGCCAGAGCAAGCTCATCCGCCCGAGTCGCTGCCACGGTTTCTTGGACCGCTTCGTTCGCCAGCGCAACAGTTTCAGGCACAATACGATAGCGTTCCCCAAGATCTAACATGCGCAAACGGGCCTCCTCGACCCTGTCACTCTGGTCTTTCAGTTGCTTCTGCTTTCAGTTGCTTCTGCTTTCAGTTGCTTCTGTAGAGTATCGAGTGCGTTGTTCATCTTCTCACTCCAGAGCGAAATGGTCCGGTTCTGATAGGCCGCTGCGGCATTGTTCGCGATATTAGCCACCATTTGGGCGTCGTGAGAACCAATGTAGCGGACCTTTGCGATCATTGCGCCGCCAAGATGTGTGACCGTTAGCGCATCAATCAAACGTTCTACCGCATCAACGCGAGTCACTTCCCAATTCTCGTCGAGTTTCAGACTATCGACGACGTGGTAGAGCGTGTTTCGACTCTGAATCACCTCAAGTTGGGTATTCACGTCCACTGTTTCCTCAGAAGGGATGGACTTGTTGTCGAAGATCGACACGCGACTCCCAGCGCCCTTGGGATGCACTTCAAAGGTTACTTGGCTCTCGTAACGATCTATCCAAAAGACACGAAAGCACTCGACTCCAAACGGGATGGCCACACAAATCAGGGCTGGAGCAGCAATAGCTAACCAGGGCCGCCTACTAGGGGAGCTGACCGGTGGCTCGCCCAGCTCATGGCTGATCTCCTTGCCAACATGCTGCAGGTTACCTAGCTAGTGTGTGGCGAGGACGAAGGCCTCTTCCGCTTTCGTGCCTTCGTCGATGCGCGCCTCAACGGCATCTTGCAGATGAATCTCCTACTCCTCCAGCGCTTCACTCGGCAAATGCGTTGCGGCCCGTTCCCTCCAAATCGCGATCGCTTCTTTTAAGTCAAACATGGCTTCCTCCATAAGTTGTCCAGCGTGTCTTGTAACACTTTCCACTGTCGTTGCTCCTCCTTCAAGGCCGTCTTCCCAGCAGAAACGAGTCTGTAATACTTCCGGCGACGCCCGGAGTCCGCTTTCTTCCACTCCGATTGAATGAGTTCCTGGCGCTCTAACCGATGCAGAATGGGATAAAGCATTCCGTCGGTCCACTGCATTTCCTCGCCGGACAACTCGCGCACTCGTTGGATGATGGCATAGCCGTAGCTCTCGCCATCGGCGAGGATCGTCAACACCAGCGGTCGCGAGGAGGCTGCCACGAGGTCCTTGTTAATCATAGCACCTCTATACATAGCAGATCTAGGTTACTAAAGCAAAAACGTTGATATCGAGACCATTTCGGTGTGGGTGGTTTCAGGAGATGGCTATGAGACCTCTCGCATCCTCCTTTTTCGCCTTCCTCATGCTGGCAACAACAGCGCCTGGAGAACCAGTTATTCCAGGAATCCAGCGTCCTGCGGTCATCATTCATCGCCAAGGCGAGCAAGACTGCCACACGACGCGGATTCCGGCCATGGCTCGGACAAACGTGGGAACCCTGCTGGCTGTCTACGACTTGCGATACAACTCCTCGAAGGACTTACAAGAACACATCGATATCGGACTGTCCCGTTCAGCTGATGGCGGCAAGACTTGGGAATCCCCGCGCCCGATCATCGATATGGGCGAGTTTGGAGGCAAGCCGCAGAAAGAGAACGGCTGTTCTGATCCTAACATCTTAATTGATCCATCAAACGGACGTATCTTTGTCTCTGCCGTGTGGACCCATGGGAAACCCGGCACGCATCAATGGCAGGGCCGCGGATCCGAGCCAGGCTATGGCATCCATGAGACCGCTCAGTTTCTCATGGTGACCTCGGACGACGATGGCAAGACCTGGAGTAAGCCGAAGAACTGGACACGTCAGCTGAAACAGGAGTCTTGGTGGCTCTTTGCACCGGCTCCTGGGAATGGCATCGCGTTGAAAGATGGGACGCTCGTCATGCCGACTCAAGGGCGAGATGATGAGGGGCTTCCCTTCTCTAACTTCATGTGGAGCCGGGATCACGGGAAGAACTGGACGCTGGGGGCCGCAGCTCGAAAGGACACGACCGAATGTGCGGTGGCCGCCCTTTCTGATGGCAGCCTGCTGCTAAACATGCGCGATAATCGGAATCGCAAGGACAAGTCGGAGACGAACGGGCGCGCACTCTCGGTGACGAGTGATTTCGGCAAGAGTTGGACCGTCCACTCTGCCGATCACGCAGCCCTGCCTGAGCCGGTATGCATGGCGTCGATGATCAGCCACACACTAGCAGATGGTCGCCACGTGCTTCTTTTCTCAAATCCACGCGACAAGTATAAGAGACGTCACATGACCATCCAGGCGAGTCTCGATAACGGAAAGACCTGGCCGGAGAAGCACCGGGTCTTGCTCGATGAAGGCAGTGGTCGAGGTTATTCGAGCCTCGCGATGGTCGATGAGCGCACGATTGGAATCATCTACGAGTCCAGTGTCGCCAACCTAGTTTTTCAAACGGTCCAACTGGCAGAACTCGGCTTGTAACTGAAACGATTCCCGTTCATGCGGTTAAAGGTGATCTTGAATCGCCTTCTACTCATCATCGTCAGCCTTCTCGCAGCACCTCAGGTTCACGGCAAGGATGTGGACTTTGCACGCGACATCTTACCCATCCTTTCGGACAACTGCTTCGCCTGTCATGGACCAGATGCGAAAGATGGCCGCAAAGGTGATTTGCGCCTAGACGATGAAGACGATGTGAAGCGACAGCGCGATGGCTATCGCGTGATTGATGTGGCGACACCAAGTGAGAGCGTCCTTCTCTTACGCATCACCCATCAGGATCCGGATGAACAAATGCCGCCACCTGAGGTGGGTCGTTCTCTGACGAGAGTTCAGCGAGAAACCATGCGGCAGTGGATTTCTCAGGGCGCACCCTGGGGGCGGCACTGGGCCTTCGAAATCCCCAAACGTCCTCCTACTGAGGGCCATCCGATTGACCATCTTGTCGAGCGAACCCTTGCTGAAGAGCGCCTCACTCCGAATGAGCGCGCCCCACGAGCCACCTTAATTAGACGTCTCAAACTGGATCTCACGGGTTTGCCGCCTACACCTGAAGAAACGGCCGCTTTCTTAAATGACTCCCAACCAGATGCCTGGGAAAGGCTCGTGGACGAGACTCTGGAATCGCCCGCATATGGCGAGCGGATGGCTTGGGATTGGCTAGAAGCCGCACGCTATGCCGATACCAATGGTTATCAGGGCGACAATGAGCGAACCATGTGGCCATGGCGAGATTGGGTCGTGAAGGCCTTCAATGAGAACCTCTCGTTTGATAACTTCACGATTTGGCAACTGGCTGGAGATCTCTTGCCCGAGGCGACGCATGAGCAGATCTTGGCCACGGGATTCAATCGCAACCACATGATCAACGGTGAAGGCGGTCGGATTCCGGAAGAGAATCGGGTGGATTATGTCATGGACATGGCAGAGACCATGGGAACGGTTTGGTTAGGACTAACATTAAACTGTTGTCGCTGTCATGATCACAAATTCGATCCTCTGAAACAACGTGAGTATTACCAGTTCAACGCCTTCTTCAATCAGACGCCTGTCGATGGCGGTGGTGGCAATGCTCAAACGGCGCCCGTGCTCGCCATACCCAACGAGGCTCAGAAGAATGCCATTGCTGAGCAAGAAACGGCCCTGAAGGCCATGAAGGATCCGAAGAGAATCGAAGAAGCGAAGAAGGCTCTCAATCAAACGCGCGGCCGTATTCCTAAGGTCATGGTCATGAAGGACCGAGAAAAACATCGCCCAACCTACATCCTGAAGACAGGACTTTACGATCAGCGAGGCGAAGAGGTTGAAGCAGGTGTTCCGGAAGCCCTGCCTCCCCTACCCGATCCTGAGGACGCGGACCGCCTGGATCTCGCCCGCTGGCTTGTTTCCCCGAATCACCCGCTCACGGCACGGGTAACGGTCAATCGCTTCTGGCAGATGCTCTTTGGAATCGGATTGGTGAAGACGGCAGAGGATTTCGGGGTTCAGTCAGAGTATCCCAGACAGAAGGAACTTCTCGATTGGCTGGCTGTGGAATTTGTAGAATCCGGTTGGAATCTCAAGCGGCTCATCCGCACGATCGTCACGAGTGAAACCTACCAACGGAGCTCAAAGATCGCCTCACCTGAAGTCCACGAACGCGATCCTGACAATCGTCTCCTGGCGCGTGGGCCACGATTCCGCATGCCGTCGTGGATGCTTCGCGATCAGGCTTTGGCAGTTTCCGGGCTCCTGCAACCGGAGATCGGCGGACGTCCTGTTTACCCTTACCAGCCGCAAGGTATCTGGGCTGAGGCCACGTTTGGAAAGAAGCGCTATTCGCAAGGCAAGGGTCAAGAGTTGCATCGCCGCAGCCTCTACACGTTCTGGCGTCGCATTGTGGGCCCTTCGCTGTTCTTCGATACGGCCAAGAGACAGGTTTGCGAGGTCAAGCCACTGCGAACGAACACGCCCATGCACGCCCTGACGACCTTGAATGACGTCACCTTTGTGGAAGCAGCTCGTGCTCTTTCTAGTCAATCACTAACACAAACTAACGACGCCGCGGAGTGCATGGAATTCATTGGAATTCAGGTCCTTGGACGAGTACCCAAGATCAGCGAGATCGCAGTCTGGAAACGCAGTTTAAATCGCGCGATGACGGCCTTCGAAGCGGCTCCGGAAGAGGCCAAGCGCTTTCTCAATCATGGCGTCGCAGAACGGCACGGGGAGCTGTCGGAGGTCGAACACGCCGCTTGGACGGCCCTTTGCCTAAACGTTCTCAACCTCGACGAGACCTTGACCAAAGAATAATGAGCGACGCCTGGAATATCCTCAATCCGAATTCGCCGAGCCCGGTGCAAGAGCGCCAGTTGGCGATGAATCGCAGACACTTCTTTGGGCGTTCGGCCAAGGGCATCGGAGGTGCGGCGCTCGCCACTCTTTTAGGCAAAGACGGCCTTATGGCGGCTGACTCGCCCGTCGCCTCGACCTTTGCGCCCAAAGCCAAGCGTGTCATCTACCTGTTTCAAAACGGCGCGCCTACCCATGTGGATCTCTTCGACTACAAGCCGCGGCTCCATGAGATGCACGGCAAGCCTGTCCCAGAGGAGTATCTTGGCGGCAAGCGCTTCAGCACCATGACCGGCGACCCGTCTGGCAAGCTGATGTTAGAACCCGTAGAACCTTTCGCGCAACACGGCAAGAGTGGTGCCTGGGTCAGCGAGTTCATGCCGCACACTGCGAAAGTCGTTGATGATCTCTGCTTCATCAAGAGCATGCACAGCGATGCGGTGAATCACGCCCCAGCGATCTCCTTTCTCCTCAGTGGCGCCCAGATACCCGGTCGCCCGACGCTCGGGGCTTGGCTAAATTACGGCTTGGGCTCGCCTTCGGAGGATCTTCCGGGCTTTGTCGTCATGACCTCGGTAAGCAAAGATACCAGTTGTGGCCAGATCTTCTACGATTTCTACTGGGGCTCAGGCTTTCTCCCCACGCGATTCCAAGGTGCCAAGTTCCGAGGAAGCAAGGACCCAGTGCTCTATCTCTCGAATCCTGATGGCATGAGCGCTAAGCTCCGCCGGGGTCTTCTAGATGACCTTGCCGAACTTAATCATCAGAAATACGCTGAGGTCGGCGATCCGGAGATCCAGACTCGCATCGCTCAGTATGAAATGGCCTACAAGATGCAAACGTCTGTCCCAGAACTTACGGATTTCTCGGATGAGCCGGACCATGTGCTGGACATGTACGGCCCCCAGGTTCGTGAGCCCGGCACCTTTGCCTACAATTGCCTAATGGCACGGAGACTCGCTGAACGCGGGGTTCGCTATGTTCAATGCATGCATGCTGGCTGGGATCAGCACAACAGCCTAACGACAGAGCTTTACACGCAATGCAAAGATACGGACCAAGCGAGCGCTGCCTTGGTCCAAGACCTCAAGATGCGTGGATTGTTAGACGATACGCTGGTAATTTGGGGCGGCGAATTCGGGCGGACACCGTTCATCCAGGGAGATATCAACAATCGCGTCCGTTGGGGCCGTGATCATCATCCCTATGCGTTTACCGTGTGGATGGCCGGTGGTGGCGTGAAGCCTGGAATGACCTATGGAGCGTCCGATGACCTGGGCTTTAACGCGATGGAGAATCCCGTGCACGTCCATGATTTCCAGGCCACGTTATTGCATTTGTTAGGGATTAATCACGAACAGCTTACCTACCGATTTCAAGGTCGTTATTTCAGGCTAACCGATGTGCATGGCCACGTGGTAAATGACATCATTGGGTAACAGGCTTCTCTCTGAATTTGTGATCGTGATCAATAGAGAAGGCCTTACCGTCTAAGAATTCCGTCGACTTTTTGTAAAATTGTTTGTGAAAATGCGATATTCGATTCAATCTCACGGGTTATGCAGAGATCTACTCTCATCTCCTCTTTGTTACTTGCGGCGATCGCAGTCTTCAGCCTCAGCTCCTGCAATAAACTCAAGATTCCCGATGACGTTGCTGGCCTCGCCGATGCTCTGAAAGGTGCGACATCATCGCTCCAAGGCATTGCTGATGCCGATGCTGGCGCGGCAATCGACAAAGCCAAAGAAGCTTTACCTGACCTCGATGGTGTCGGTTTCCAGCTCTCCAACGTGCAGGGGCTCCTAGCCAATCTTCCAGCTCCAGCGAAGGCTTTGGTGACTGAAGCGATCGAGAATTTCGCCCCTCAACTCGAAGCATTGATTGCAAAAGTGACTGCTATTCCAGGCGTCGGTGGCGCTATCCAGCCCGCACTCGACAAGATCACTGCCGGTCTCACCGCACTGAAAGGCTAATTCCTTTTAACAAACAGCGAGCGCCGTCCTTTGGTTTTCCTGAGGATGGCGTTCCTGCGTCCAGCTAGTGAGAATTCATGGCGCAGGGTTTGCGTCTCCTTTCCCACATGCTAGAGGATTCGCGCTGCCAGACGCCTCCAATGTCCACTCCATCCGCCGTGTCTTCCGAGAAACTTCGCTCCACCTTTCGCTGGATGCTCTTGGCACGTACGTTAGAAGACCGGATTGCTAGTCTCTATCGTGCAGGCGGATCGATTGTCGGAGGTGTGTATTTGGGGCGAGGCCAAGAAGCCTTTAGCGGTGCCTTGGGAGCCTGCCTTTCGAAGAAAGACGGCGACATCTTCGGCGGTTTGATTCGGGACATGTCCGGTCGTCTCGCCTTTGGCGAGCCCTTGCTCGATCCTGTGCGTGCCTACCTTGGCTCCGCTGCTGGCCCCATGCGCGGTCGAGATGGAAACATTCACCGAGGCCGTCCCCAGGAAGGTTTGCCTGCCATGATCAGCCATCTGGGGGCCTTAGTCTCGGTCGTGACAGGAATGCTGCTGGCCCGCCGCCTGCAAGGAAAGGCGACGTGTGTGGGGGCCACGAGCATCGGCGATGGTGCCACCTCGACGGGGTCCTTTCATGAAGCTGTCAACATGGCCGCCGTCGAAGGGCTTCCACTGGTCGTTGCGGTCGCGAATAACCAGTATGCGTACTCAACGCCGACAGATCGGCAATACGCCTGCGAGAATCTGGTCGATCGCGCCCGCGGCTATGGTATTCAAGGGTACGTGGTCGATGGGACCGATCTACGAGCGTGCTTGGAAACGTTCACCGAAGCCGTGGCTGCTGCGCGGGCAACGGGCAAACCACAGATGGTCGTAGGGAAACTTCTACGTCTCGCTGGGCATGGAGAACACGACGATGCTTCCTATGTCGATCCAGCTCTGAAAGAGGAACCCTCCGGACGCGATCCGATCGATGTTGCCACCGCCTATTTCGATGAGATGGAGGTCCGCAAATGGCAGGAAGAGGCGCTGAAGCAGGTTGCCGAGGCAATCGCCAAGGCTCAGAACGAAGCGGGGCCGGACGCAGGTCATGAAACATGGTTGGCCCTTGCTTCAGAGCACCTTGTAGAGGGGCGGAGGCTATGAGCACGACCTACCTAGCCGCGATTCGCGAAGCTCAAGCGGTCGCCCTGCGCGAGGATCCTAACGTATTCATATATGGGCAAGATATTGGTAAGTTTGGAGGAGCATTCAAGGCGACTAAGGGGCTGATCGATGAATTCCCCAATCGTGTCATGGATGCTCCTATTAGTGAAGATGCTATGGTGGGGTTGGCAATTGGCGCAGCCATCGAGGGCATGAGGCCGATCGTCGAGATGCAGTTCGCTGACTTCTCTTCGATTGGATTCAATCAAATCATCAATCAGGCTGCGACCCACTACTGGCGCACAGGGGTGCCTTGCCCGATCACGCTGCGCTTGCCATCAGGAGGCACGGCCGGAAGCGGCCCCTTTCACAGCCAGTCAATGGAGGCACTTTACGCCCACTATCCTGGACTCGTCGTTGTGACGCCAGCAACGGTGGAAGACGCGTACTCCATGCTTCTGGAATCCATTCAACTGGACGATCCTGTCATCTTCTGTGAGCACAAATTGCTCTACTATCATTTGAAAGCAGACAGGCTTCCGACGGTGAATTTGCCAGTGGGGAAGGCTCGAATCGCACGTTCTGGCAGACACGCAACTGTCGTGACCTACTCAGCAATGCTACACGAGTCACTGAAGGCTGCCGCAATGTTAGCTGAAGACGGCTTTCATGTCGAAGTTGTCGATCTCCGGTCAGTCAAGCCGATCGATACCGATACGATCCTCGGTTCAGTCGCCCGCACAGGACGCCTTCTTGCGGTTGGGGAAGCGTTTCCATGGGGTGGCGTCACTGCTGAAGTTCTCTCCCGGGTCGTGTCTGAGGGCTTCGATCTGCTAGACTGCCCCCCCATTCGTTTGAATGCCAAAGATACGCCGATTCCCTATCATCCGAACCTTTGGAAGGCACATCGGCCTACGGCTGATTCTATCTATGCGGCGCTGTCGGAATTGGTTCGTAAGTAGGTTTCGACTACGATAAGGCACAACTTTAGCATTGATTTGGTTTTCATCCTGCTACCCGGTTTATAATCATTTATGAATTTCCGAACTTTTGTCTTTGTCGCCTTACTCGCGTTTGGCCCCTCTTTAACTGGGCTTTGTATGGAGAATGATCGCCTCGACCGAGATGAGCGTTCTCGTGTAGGTCACCTTTACTCGAAGGTCATTCGAAATAAAGAGGTTCAAAACGCTCGGGCGGACTACGAAGCTTCTGCCAAACGTTATCACGATGTGTTGCGGGAGGCCATGATCAAGCGGGACCCCAAGGTTGAGTCTGCGCTCAAGAAGATTAAGCGTAATCCAGGGTTGTTGGCAGAAGCTATCTGGGAAAAGCGTAACAACGATGTCCTCAACAACTTACACCTACCGGTGCAACGTCTAGAGGACGGTGAACGCAAAGTTTGGAACCGCGCCATGGGCCAACTGCGTGAGAAGGAGATGACCAAGGCCTTCGGAAAGCGCCTCAAAGACAACTACTACGCGCAGGCGAAGCTGCGAAAGAAGCAGATCAACATCATGCGGGACTTCAAGAATGAAGCCAAACGCAGTCTCGTGGAGATCGATGGCAAGGTGAAGCCAATTTTAGATAAGCTGATGACCAATGCCGCTCCAAAGCAAGTTCCCGAGAATAGCGGAGCTGCTGAAGCGGCGACTGAGGAAGTCGATTCGGCGACCGTTATACCAATGCCCATGCCGTCGGAAGAGGACGAGTGTTAAGGTTCGACCGGGACCGATATTCCTCCACCAATGTCCAGGTAGTGGCGATTTCGGGCGGAAAGCCGTATTCCAGTGAGTTGTTAACCCGAGGCCAAGTGCCAATTGGTTAACAAACACTAATAATCAATGGCTTCTAACAGAATGTTCCCCGTGGAACATTTTGACAAATTTTATTTTAATTAGAACCCTTCTCAAGTCACTCGTCAGCTACCTCAAACATCCAGCAGCCATGGCAAAAGAGATGACCAAGAAGGATCTTCTTTGGAGCTAAGAATAAATTTAGTTGGGTGGTTCGAGGAAAGCGCGGTCTTGGGTTGGCATATCAGCCAAGGCTAGGCTAACCATGCGTCGTCTGAGCACGATCCATGGATTATTCCCCAATCATCGAGAAGAAACGGAGCCGCCTCGGCGAGCTTGAGGAGCAGATCGCCAACCCAGACTTCTATTCCGATCCCAAGCGTGCAGGAGAGGTCATGCAAGAGCACAAACGTCTCAAGAGGTTGATCGAGATGGGCGCTGCTCACCATGAGTCTATCAAGGCTCTGGCAGACAATCGCGAACTGGCGAACGACGAAGACGAGGAAATGGCTGCCATGGCAGCTGAGGAAATTCCTGAACTCGAAGACAAGATTGAGCGCATGGGCGCTGAAATCCAATATGCCCTCTTACCTCGGGACAAGACGGAGGATCGCGATGCCATTGTGGAAGTCCGCGCCGGTACTGGAGGCGACGAAGCCTCTCTATTCGCAGCAGACCTGATGCGAATGTACCAACGCTATGGCGAAGCGCGTGGCTGGAAAATCGAGCCTTTGGAAACGAGTCCTTCCGATGTTGGTGGCTTCAAGGAGATCACCTTCAAGGTGTCGGGTGAGGAAGTCTTTCGCTATTTGAAATATGAGAGCGGGGTCCATCGAGTACAGCGAGTGCCCGAAACGGAGACTCAAGGCCGAGTCCACACGTCCACCGCCACCGTAGCTGTGCTTCCCGAGGCAGAAGACGTCGATGTGGAGCTAAAACAGGACGAAATCCGGATCGATGTCTGTCGGGCAGGCGGTCCAGGAGGCCAGGGCGTGAACACGACTGACTCTGCTGTCCAGGTCCTTCACATACCCACTGGTATGATCGTCCGGTGTCAGGACGGGCGCAGCCAACAGAAGAACAAAGAGAAGGCCCTCACCATTCTGAGATCTAGGTTACTAGAAGCGGCCACTCAAGAGCAGGCCGACGAATACTCGTCACAGCGTCGAAGCCTTATTGGAAGTGCAGGTCGAGAGGAGAAGATTCGCACCTACAATTTTCCACAGAATCGACTAACAGATCACCGCATTGGACTAACGCTGTATTCGCTTGAGCAAGTTATGCAGGGCCAGATTGAGGAACTCGTGGAGCAACTCCAAGCCTCAGATATCGAAGAACGCTTAAAAACAGAAGGCCTCGAGGTTTCCTGAGCACACTCCCCCTGTGAAGACCGTCCTGGAAACGCTGCAAGGCGGCACAGCCTACTTAGAGAAACGTGGAGTGGCTGACGCCAGGCTGAATATGCAGTTGCTGCTCGCGGCCGAATTGGGGTGTTCCAAACTGGATCTCTACATGCAATTTGACCGCCCCTTGGGCGAAGATGAGCTCGCGCCTTTGCGTGAACTCGTGAAGCGCAGGGGCGCTCGGGAACCTCTTCAGCACCTTCTTGGCGAAGTGGAGTTCGCTGGACAGGTGTTCAAATGCGACGCTCGCGCGCTAATACCCCGTCCAGAGACAGAAGAACTTGTGTTAGATCTCATCAAGTCGCCACCCTTGCTGGCAGAGAGAGACCGAATCGTCGATGTGGGGACTGGCTCAGGGGTCATTGGCTTGTCCTTGGCACACTCATGGAAGGATCGCGGTTTGGACATTGTTCTCGTGGATCAACACGAGGCGCCGTTGACACTGGCCAAGGAGAATGCGGAAGCCCTTGAGCTGAGTTCCAGTGTGAACTTTGTTCAAAGTGACCTGTTAGAGAAAGCCCCGGGCCCCTTCAAGCTTATCGTCGCGAACTTGCCCTACGTGACCAGCTCTGAAATGGCGGATGTTAGTGCAGAAGTGCTCCACGATCCCCCTACCGCCTTGGATGGTGGCGCTGACGGACTCGATCTGATTCGTCGGCTGATTGTCGATGCGGCCACCCATTTATCACCAGGAGGAAACATCGTACTTGAGATTGGAGCTGCTCAGGCCGATGCCACACAGATGCTTCTCAAAGACGGTCCTTTCAACGAAATCACCTGCCTCACTGACCTTTCTGGAAGGGATCGCTTTGTCAAAGCCTCAAGAACGAACTGAATCGCCTCAATGGAAAAGCTAATTGTCACCGGTGGCCCTCCTAGTTTAAAGGGCACTATCAATGTCAGTGGGTCGAAGAACTCTTCGCTTCCAATACTCGCGGCCACCCTACTTACTAAGGATCAATGCGTCATTCGCAGGGTGCCAGATGTAAGCGATGCCAACTACATGCTGCAGATCCTAAGTCAATTAGGTGCCGACGTTGAACGCGCCAGCGGTAACGTTATCGTTTCCGCGGAAAAAATAAGCCACCAGACACCGTATGACATTGTTCGAAAGATGCGCGCATCTGTCTGTATGATGGGTCCGCTCGTTGCTCGGTTAGGGAAGGCGGAAGTTTCCCTTCCTGGAGGATGCGTCATTGGCGATCGCCCGATTGACCTGCATCTTCACGCGCTGAAAGAGCTCGGTGCCAAGGTCGACGTCACGGGCGGCTACGTGATCATCGATGTCCCCAAGGATCTCGAAGGCAAGGAAATTAACCTTCGTGGTAAGTTCGGTTCTACCGTCCTGGGCACAGACAATCTCATGATGGCGGCGACGCTGGCCAAGGGGACTACCATCATCGAGGGTGCCGCAGCAGAACCAGAGGTGATTGATCTGGCTGATTTCCTCAACAAAATGGGCGCGAAGATCACTGGCGCTGGCACGCGTCGTATTGAGATCGAGGGCGTTTCTGAACTGCATGGTGCTGAGCACACCGTCATTCCTGACCGGATTGAAGCTGGCACCTTCCTGGTTGCTGCCGCTATGGCTGCCGAGAAGAGTTTGAACATCAATCGCGTGCGCGCGGATCACTTAAAAGCGGTCATCGAGGTCATCGAAGCTTCAGGCCATGTAGTCACCGTATCGGGAGAGAGCATCGAAGTCACCCGCACGAACAACTCGCGCGGCGCTAAGATCCAGACCGGCCCTTACCCTGAGTTCCCAACGGACATGCAGGCACAGATGACAGCTCTTCTGGTGATCTCCGACGGTATTAGCACGGTTGTAGACACGATCTTCCCTGAGCGGTTCATGCATCTGCCTGAGCTCCAGCGCATGGGCGCTGTGGTCGAACGCCAGGGAAACACGGCCATCGTTGAGGGGCCGGCATCACTCACTGGGGCCCCGGTGATGGCCAGTGACCTTCGGGCCTCCGCAGCGCTTGTTCTCGCCGGGATGCGGGCTAAGGGCGAGACCGAAATCAACCGCCTTTATCACATCGACCGGGGGTATGAGCACATTGATGAGAAACTCATTGGAGTTGGGGCTCGGATGGAGCGGAAGCGAGTATGAATCGTGGACTTGCCACCAGCCAAACCATCAATAAATTCCTTTGCGTGACCGCGATGGATTGTAAGGTCGCCTGAATTACTAAGTAATCTCAGACTCGCAGTTTTCCCATAAATGGCAGATCTATTCTTCAGATGCCCCCGATGCGATGGCCACCTCGTGGTCGATGATCGAGGAGCTGGGCTTGAGCTCCCCTGCCCATTCTGTTCCGCTACTGTCCAGATTCCTACCGAGAGTCAGACAAGTTCTCCGGAAAAAGGGTCTCGAAATCGCGTTCAAGGAGAGTCCAAAGCCATGGCTTCCTCTCCCACATCAGCTGGATCGTCCAATCGTGGTGCAACAGAACACCATGAACGTCGTCGACTTGCATCAATGATGTCTCCTGACGACGACACTGCCCCCTCTGAGCGAGGGACCAGAAGTGGCCTGCCATCGGGAAGGAATCAGGCGCTTCGTACCGCTGATGATCTTCGTAAAGCTTCCTCGGAAGGTGATTCGTCTTCTGATCTCGATTCCCAATTCCAAGAGTTGATTCGTAAGGAGATTGTTAGGTTGCAAGCCGGTGAAACTGGAACGGCCTCCGCAGAGGCTGTAGAACCTCAAACGCCACTCAAAGAAGCCCGACGCAAGCCGCTGCCCCCTCTTGCTCAGCATGCCGAAGTCGTTCCGTCTGAGCAAGCAGGGGGGGCTTCAGTCAGCACCAGTTCGGATACGCAGCCGGAACGAATCAAGCGTCAGCGGCCTGAGTCCGTGGGAGCCTCTCTCCCGCCGCTCGTGACACTGGACTCCATGGAGCTAGACTCAGAGGTCGCGAAACACTGGGGCGATCAGGCGGTGGTCAAAACGGGAAACCTTAACTGGGTGGCACTCGTGTTCATTCTCGCTGCTCTTGGACTAGGGGGCTACTTTGGCTACCATGGTTACCAACAGTGGTCGACCAATCAAGACGGACCTGTAGAAGAGCCGAAGGTCACCCCGATCAATCAGAAAGAAGTGCCGCCAAGCGCCGCCCCCGAAGCTCAACCAGTTTTGGCTGCGCTTCAAAAATTTCATGAGGCCATTTCGCCTGAAGCAAAGTCCGTTTCCGTTCGTAACCGCGAATCAGTCCTGCCACTAATGCAGCAGTACTACGCTCTCACGAACGTTGAATCTCGACTTATCGACAAAACGTCCCTACAGTTCGATAAACGACTTATAGGCAAAACTTACTTTCACACCGTGAGCGGAGAGTATTCTGAAACATTGCGTCCGTTTTACGCAGATTTCGAAGAAAGACCCAATAGTAACTATCTGTTAGACTGGGAAAGCTGGGTCGGTCATAGTAACATGACTCTTGAGTCCTTTGCAGAGCAAGGCCTAACGCACGCCAAAGTATTTCGAGTTTGGGTCGAAGTCCAAGACTACTATCGCTATGACTATGCTGATGCAGCAACGTATCGGAGCTACCTGATTAAGGACAAGAGCGGGAAAGTTCCTCTCTATGGGTATGCTGAGGTTGGCACTCCTGATGGGGAGATGATGATAAGGCTGTTCCGTGAGCTAAAAAAACAGGGAGAGAAGCAGCGAGCTCGCCTCATGCTCGCACTTCAGTTCGCTCCAGACGCAGACAAGCGTCGGGGGCAGGTGATTATCAGTCGACTAGTCAACGATTCTTGGATCGAACAGCCAGGTCAGTGAGCTTAATAAAACGGTTCTTTACAAAGGTTGGCAATTTGACCTTTTCTTGTATTTGAGGAAGACAATCTTCCGCAGGAATGCTAGATTTGTCTTGTTATGCCTGCCAACACCAAAGAAAGGCCACTTGCCAACGATCCAAACTGGAAAGCCGCCTACCAGAAAACTCGCCGCAGCCTGATCGAGCGCTTGGATAATTGGGAGGACCAGAAGACTTGGGATGAATTCTACAAAACCTATTGGAGACTAATTTATAGCGTGGCTACTCGGGCAGGGCTGCGTTCGGAGGAGGCTTTTGATGCTGTTCAAGAGACCATCTTGAGTATCGCCAAGCAGTCGAAGCACAAGAAGTATGATCCCGATGCTGGCTCCTTTAAGACGTGGCTCATGAACATGACGCGCTGGCGAATCGCAGATCAATTTCGGAAGCGAGCCAAAGATACGGCCTCCCCGTATGCTCAGGCGGACGATGACCGACGAACAGCTGTCCTCGACCGTGTAGAAGATCCTGCGCCTGCTCCGCTAGATCGTATGTGGGAAGAAGAGTGGCAAAAAAACCTGGCAGAGACTGCTCTAGCAAAAGTCAAGAGTCGTGTTTCCCCAAAGCAATTCCAAATCTTCGATTGTTATGTGATCAAGGGATGGGATGTCAAGAAGGTGCAGACCGATCTCGGAGTAAGCATGGCGCAAGTCTATCTGGCCAAACACCGGGTCGGCGGCCTCATCAAGAAAGAAGTTGAGGGACTCCAACAACAGCTTATTTGAAGAGGCTCTTTTTGCGCCGACTATTCCAGACTATCAGTTAGTCCGGAAAATCGGAGGTGGTGCCTACGGACAGGTTTGGATGGCACTCAGTGTCACTGGAGCTTACAGGGCAGTCAAGATCGTCGCCAGGGAGGACTTCCGATTCGAAAAAACCTTCGAGCGAGAGTTTGAAGGAATCAAACATTTCGAGCCGATCTCTAGAGCCCATTCCGGACTGGTGGACGTCCTTCACGTCGGTCGGTCCTTCGAGGAGAACTTTTACTACTATGTCATGGAGCTGGCGGACGATCGCGGTGCCATCCCAGGGGTCTTTGATCCGTACACTTACGAGCCCAGAACCTTGCGCTCAGACATGCTTGCCTCGGGACCTATCAATGTCACGGAGAGTATTCATATTGGAACTGCCCTGGCAGAGTCATTGCATTATCTCCATGCCCGCGGCCTTTCGCATCGAGATGTGAAACCATCCAACGTCATCTTTGTCGATGGCGAACCCAAGCTGGCAGACATTGGATTGGTGGCAGAGAGTGGACAGCAAACATTCGTGGGTACGGAGGGCTTTGTGCCGCCTGAAGGCCCGGGAACGGCCAAGGCAGACATTTATAGCCTAGGAATGGTGCTGTACGAACTAACCACGGGAAAGGACCGCTTGGACTTCCCAGAGCTTCCATACGACTTAGAGGTTTCCGCAGCCGATCGCCAGGACTGGCATGCTCTGAACGGAATCATTTGTCGGTGCTGTACGGCAGATCAGGCGCAAAGATACCAGACGGCTTCTGACTTGGCGGTGCATCTTGCCCATGTTCAGACTCGGACTAGCGACTGGCAAACACGGCTGAAACAACCGTTTTTTCGTAATGCTTCCACCGCCCTTCTCCTGCTGGCCATTGGGTTGGGGATTGCTTCTCTCACTAAAGGCCCAGTCCCCACTTCAGCAATGCGAGCCGAAGCACGGTCTGAGAAGCCATTCGAGCCGTCCCCTCCCATTGCGCAAAAACTCCCCTCCGAGTCCACTCCTCGAGAGTTGTTAGGCACTCGAATGGTCACGACGATGGCTGACGATGCCTATTTTTACACTAAACAAGGACGTGAGATTGGCGGGCTTCCACTTTCGCTAAATCAGTTGGGCAGACTAACAGATGATAAGGGAATCGTTTCAGCGCCAGGTTACGGTGAGAAGGACGTCGGCATCGCCCAACTGATTAATACCAAGCCATTAGATCAGCCTATTTCCATTGCTCTGAGCCGATCTCCTGAGCCTCAGCGAGGATGGACAAGCCCACTTGGAATCGTGTTTCGATATGATGTCTCCAGAAGACGACACCTCTCCGTCTGGCCGCTGGGAATGAAAGCCTTTGAACAATTTCGAGAGCAAACACCTGAGGGTAAGATCACTTCGAAGAATTTAGCACAAGCCGTTTCAAAAAAACTCTTTCCTGGCTCTGAAGGACTCGAGGAACACCTCGTCCTTACTACCGATGACTTGGCGGAACGCTTCTGCGACTGGCTAAGTATGGAACCCGAGTCGAAGGGCTGGCTGCGCGAGAACCAGCGCTACCGCCCCATCATGAAGCCAGTGTTTACAGGACGCGCAGCAGGCTCTGCTCTTCAGCTTGTTTACTGCGAAATAGCGAACCAGTAGGTCGCCTAGGATTCAGTTTGCTGAGGCAATACCCCGCCATTGAGTTCCGTTAGTGCCTTGGCGAGTTCGTTCTCCAGGCTTGCCAGCCACGAGGTAATTTCTTTGTAGTTCGGATGATCACGGATCACGTCGAGCATAAGCGGAAGCGCCTCGGCCTGAAACCCGTACTCTACCAAATCCTCACACATCTCCCATTTTAATTCTGGTAGGTCCTCGTTTTGAAACTCCTCGTATGGATCTTTCTCTTCTTTGGCTTCGGCCTTGTAGTCGTCTGTATTCTTCTTGTCCCTTTTCCGGCGATCTTCGCGCTCCTTTTCGCGCTCTTCCTTCAATCGTCCTGCTTTCACTAGCCCATGATACTGTTTAATGTGCCGGATCTTGGACGTCCAACCATCTACCAGACGAGGGTCCCGATGCTTTCGCATGTGGGGAAGGATACCCTGATCGTAGATACCTTTTATATTGGTGGGGCTCATCTCCCAGTCCCCTGGATCAATCGTGTTCTCTATCTTGGCAAACTCGGTAAATATGGAGGAATCACAGTCCTCCAGGTGTTCAAATCCACGACCGTCTAACTCTAGCATACTATCGATAAAACTGACGAGCGGCTTCATCATGTCGCGACGGTCTTCGACCTGAGCTGCCTTGATCGTTAGAATCAAGTAACGTAACTCCATCTGCTTGGCCTCGCGATGGTAGACCTGGTTGAAGGTGTCATCCTTGCCTTCCCGATACTTTCGCCAAGCCTCGGCCCGCTTGCCTTCATCTGTGAACCGCAGTTTCTTTAAACACGATAGGTAGAAGGCATTCGCTGCAACAGGGCTGGCCGCATGTTGGGTAAAACCTTTCAAGGCACTCCCATTCTGCTTAGAATTTCGTGCCATCACCGCCTTTTTAATCGACTGGAGCGACTTCATGATCTTTTCCACTTCCTTCTTCTCAAGCTTATCAGCCTGAACAGGATTAACGCAGGCCAAACCGATGAGAACGCCAGTCAGTAATCTGAGATTTCGCATGACGAGGACTCTAGTTGGGGGCCGAGGGATATGCAATCCCCTCAGAAGTAGTGTTTGTGGCGAGATCCACTGCCCACGAAGATGGCTCGGGCGGAGTGTTGGCAATTCTTCTAGCAAGACGGGCGGTCACCTCCTATACGTCCTCTAGACAACCCGCCTATATCCTATCCCGTGCCCCTTACTGCCATCCGCCAGAAGATCGATGCCCTCGACGATCAACTCATCGCGCTCCTTAACGACCGCGCGGAGCTCGTGCACCAGGTTGGCGAGATTAAGAAGAAAGATGGCCTAGAGATTTATGCTCCGGAGCGGGAGGAATCTCTTCTCCAGGGCCTCGTCGCCAAGAGCCGTGGTCGACTTCCTGAGAAGTCCATTCGTGCCATCTATCGGGAAGTGATGTCGGCAGCGCTTGCCCTCGAGCAAGACCTGGGCATCGCCTACCTGGGGCCAGAAGGCACCTGGACTCATCAGGCAGCCATCAGCAAGTTTGGGCACAGTGTTCGTTACGTTTCCCAAACTAGCTTCTCAGACGTCTTCAATCAGGTCGCCCGGCGCATTGCAGATTACGGTGTGGTGCCCATAGAGAACTCGACTGAAGGCGCCGTAAACCACACGCTCGACCTCTTCGCGGATTCTCCTCTGAAGATCTGTGCTCAGGTTCTATTGAGAATCGAGAATGCTCTCATGGCCAATGGTCCGCGCGAAGAAATCAAACGTCTCTACTCACATCCCCAAGTATTTGGGCAATGCCGCACTTGGCTCCGAGAGAACTTTCCTGACGCCGACCAAATAGAGGTCTCTAGTACCACACGTGCTGCCCAGATAGCCTCCCAAGAATGCAACGCAGCAGCTCTTGGCGGCAAGCTAGCTGCGGACCTGTACGGGCTGACCGTCTTGGAGGCGAGCGTCCAAGATAGCGCGACGAATACCACCCGCTTTCTCGTCCTCGGTCACAAGACTTGTCCCCCAACGGGCAAAGATCGCACGTCGATAATGTTTTCTGTTAGAGACAAGCCAGGCTCATTGTATTACGCCCTCACCCCGTTCAACAGTTTCAACATTAACCTGTCAAAGATCGAGAGTCGCCCCTCGAAGCGTAAAGACTGGGAATACTTCTTCTTTGTCGATATCAAAGGGCATTGTGAGGATCCCGATCTTCTCAAAGCGCTTTCCGAACTGGAAGAGCACTGCAGCTTCATGAAGATCTTGGGCAGCTATCCTGACACTGTCGCCGTAACGATCAATTAGGCGCCTAGGCTAGGCCAAACCAAAGACGTTCTGCATCTGCTCACGCACTTTCGTCAGGCGCTTCACGTCACCACCGCCAACCTCTGCGGTGGCCCAACCTGTGAAATTGATGTCTGCAAGCCCTTGGCGCACCTGATCCCAGGGCAGGTCCCCTTCTCCAATTTCAGTAAACTTGTTCCTGGCGCGGCTAAAGCCTTTCACATCGAGCTTAAAACAGCGGTGTCCAAAGGCGCGGATCCACTCTCCTGGCTGGCCATACTTCCAGTGGTTGCCGATATCGTAGTACATTCCGACCCAAGGGCTCTGGAAACTATCGACAAAATCGACAAAGCGCTCAGCCCCTTGATCAGGCGACCCACCGTGGTCGTAGAACATCTGGTTCCACACATTCTCAATGAGAATCGGCTGTCCTAACGAGGCCGCCAGAGGCAACAGTGCCTTGATCTCCTCCCGACAACGCTCTTCGACTTCTTGACGTGTCCCGTCGCCGCCCTTCCCAACCACGATGAGCACCCCGGAACCACCCACAGCATGCCCCAGTCGGAGGCAGTGTTCAATGTTCGCACGTCCCTTGGCGCGAACGGCCGGATCAGAATGGGTCAGCGTGTCTTTCCAATGGGCATGGTTGATCGCATTGTGAGCAAAGACGCCCGTTTCCTGCACAGCCGTCTTGGCAGCCTCAACCGTGTGTTCGCCCGCTTGATCGAAATCCACGCCATCGAGGCCTGCTTCCTTTGCCATCAGTAGGCGCTGGTTCAACGTCAGTTCTTTCCCATCGATCTTCTTCGGAATCATCCCCAACTTCACGGATAGCAAGATGCGTTTACCCGAAGCCGGAGGGCGAACAGTCCCGTCTGCGGAAGAAGCCGCCTCTTTATGGTGTTCGGCCTGTAGGCTGCCGGGGAGCATCGTCGTCGCTGCAGCTGCAGCTGCAGCCCCTATTGTGAGGAATTGTCGTCGATCCGCTTTTGTCATTATCCAATGACAGGGCATTTCACTCAAGAACGCAAGGACTCTTCTGGCTTGCTCTCCTCGTATTTGAGGGCTTGATAGAGAGATGTCCCCTGAACTTCTTGAAACCATTCAGACCTCACCTCTGACCCCGTGGATTGGCGCTGCCCTTCTTATCTTCCTGGCATTTACTCTGGTCAAGATCGTCGCGCAGACCATTGGAAAACTTATCATCGCAGCGGTTCTCGCTATCATCGGGATTCTCGGATGGAACTGGTGGAACGAACAGGAAGAGTGGCAGCTCTCCGACATCGGGTCTGATTGGTTTCAGTCCATCCAAGAGACAGATTTTTCAACCTCCAGCGTCCAGACCTTGGTCGAGGACACTAGCAGGTTTCTCAAAGAGGCTACGGAAGCTTCTCGAGCTAAGGGACATGAAGCGACAAAGGGCGCCTTAGCCAAGATGGCTGAGTCACTCAAAGAGAAGATGACTGAAGCTGGTAATCAGGGACAAGAAGAGGCTCAGCGCGAGATCGAGAAGCTCCATCAGACGGTCATGGCGAAGCTGAAATAGAATATTCGTAAGACTTCATGACGTGTTTTTTTTTAGCGAAGAGCATGACCACAATGGACCGATCATTCTGCCGAATCTTTATCCAGTGATTCCTCTCAGACAACTTGCACACGCTCTGTACGCGGGGCGGAATATCGAGCTTTCCCAGCGAGGAGATTCATTCCATATCGTCGTGGATCGATTCCCCATTCGATCGACGGAGATGGCTCGAATAGAAGAAGTTGCTGTGATTCGCACCTGTGAACCCCTTGCTGTGAAGCGGCAGCCCCGACTGCTCCTGGAGGGATTGGGTCTAGGAATTGCCGTGGCCAAAGCGGAGCAGGTCATGGCCCCTAGAGCCAAGATCACGGTGGCTGAGGCGGTTTCCGAGATTGTCAGCTGGCACGGAACGTTCCTGCCTCTCCTCCCAAGCTCTACGCAGCCGGATCATTTCCGAGTTTCTCGGGAATCCCTCGCAACGACTCTAGCAGCCAATCCGGAAACCTACGATGCCATCGTCCTTGAGCTGGATTATGCCATCGATCCGTTTCTCATATCCTCCAGGCGCGTGGACGACTACCTGCCAGCAATCGCTCAGCTTCTCATGAGCCTACGGCCGCGAGGCAAGGTTGCTATCCACTCGACGAAAGAGGCCCCCCCTTTAAGTAAAGCGCTAGAAATATCGGGCTTTGAGGTCGAGCATCGGTTGGAGGCACCGCACAAACGAAGCAAGGCTCGCCATCATCTGACGATCGGATCTTTACCAATGCCCGGCAACGGGTAGCCTGAATGCCCACTTGCCTAGACCCTGAATCGGATGGCAGAATGAGATTATGATTACACGCCGCCGTTTGCTAAAGACGTCCTCGTTAGCTCTCTTTCCCACCTTCGCTCCAAACTTGGGACTCGCGAAATCTCCCAATGGCAAGCTGAACCATGCCTGTATCGGAACAGACGGAATGGGATGGAGCGATCTTCAAAGCCTCAGCTCTCACTCTAACATTCATATCGCAGCTATCTGCGATGTCGATACGGCGCGAATGGCCAAAGCGGCCGAGAAGTTTCCCCAAGCACGCTGCTACCAGGACTGGCGAGAGCTCTTAGAAAAAGAGGGCGACAAGATCGATTCTGTCAATGTGACCGTCCCAGACCACATGCACGCGCCGATCACGCTGGCGGCGCTGCGAGCTGGTAAACACGTCTATTGTCAGAAGCCACTGACGCATGAAGTGTCCGAAGCACGGGCCGTTCGGTTGGAGGCGGAGAAAGCTGGCGTCGTGACCCAGATGGGCAATCAAATCCAATCGAATATTGAGTATCGCATGGCAGTGCGCTTGTTGCAAGATGGAGCCATCGGGAAAGTGAAAGAGATTTACTCATGGAGCGGTGCTGGATTTCCTTATCGTGGTCGCCCTGCCGATTCTGATCCTATTCCGGAAACGCTGGATTGGAACAAATGGCTTGGAGTGGCACCAGACCGCCCATTCAAGAAAAGCCTCTATCATGATTTCAACTGGCGAGGTTGGCAGGACTTTGGCGGTGGAGGTTTGGGCGACTTTGGTTGCCACATCATGGATGTTCCGTTTACCGCGCTCGAGTTGAATGCGCCAACCTCGATCAGAGCTTCGGTTCCCAAAGAGTGGCTAGAGGATGCTGCCTCTCGTCGCGATAATTGGCCGGATGGCCAGGACGTTGAGTATGTCTTTCCCGGAAACAAATGGACTGCTGGCGGATCGATCAAATTGACTTGGAGTGATGGGAATCGTCGTCCGGCTCGTGAACTCTTCGATTTCGAGCGTGAAGGTCGGAACGTGCCTGGAGGTGGTTCTCTCTTCATTGGAGAGGGCGGCAAACTGATGATTCCTCACATTTCCGGCCCTCAACTACTTCCCTATTCGAAGAATAGAGGCCTGAAGCGTCCGGACGTAAAAGGGTTTAACCACTATCATGCGTACATAGACGCGTGCCATGGCAAGGGTACGACGGGCTCCAATTTTACTTATGCAGGCCCTCTTGCCGAGACCACCTGCCTCGGCCTGGTCGCGTGCCGAGTCCCCAATACGCTTCTTCATTGGGATGCAGACCAGTTAGCCATCACAAATTCTCCAGAAGCAAATGCCCTCGTGCACCCGAATTACCGCACCGATTTTCAAGTTTGAGGTCTCAGAGTTCAGAGTTCATCTGCGTCCTTCCGCTTAGTGCCCGGAAAAGTGTCAGTTCATCGGCATGATCAAGTCCTCCTCCGGCGGGTAAACCCTGTGCAAGTCTCGTCACGGAGACACTCTCGGATTCCAGCATTTCAGCGACGTAGTTGGCTGTGGCTTCGCCTTCGACGTCATTCGAAAGTGCTAAGATCACTTCCTCAAAAGGCCCTTCCCGCAGGCGAGCGAGAAGATGGTCCAAGGGCAGATCCGCTGGACCAACGTGCTGAAGGGGCGACAGCTTGCCGCCGAGCACTTGATACTGCCCTCGGAAGGCACCAGTTCGTTCCAATGCAAGCACATCGACCGCGTGTTCCACCAAGCAAAGCACATGCGTCTCTCGCTCCTCCTCATTGCAGATCTCGCAGCCAGTGGCCGTGGCAAAGAAACCGCAAGTGCGACAGTTTCCCACGTCGGCCTGTACCTTGGTGAGCGACTTGGCCAGAGTTTCCGAAAAGTCCATTCCCGATTTGTGTAACCAAAGAGCCATCCGCTCGGCACTTCGAGGCCCCACCCCTGGAAGCTGCTTGAGACAGAGCACCAGCTGCTGGATAGGTTCGGGGAAATCGGCTCGCTTCACGTGGATGGGAGGCTAGCCAGAGCTGTTCATTTGGCCAGAGGAAACGCCCAAGAAAGGGCTTTACAAGGTCCTTTCCTATGAAATCTTCCGCCCAAAACATTCCCTAAGTATTTATACAATTTAGACACATGGCAGACACCGAAAACAAGCAACCAGAGAGTGTGGTCGGAAAGTATTACGTCGACGACCAGTGCATCGACTGTGATCTTTGCCGCGAGACTGCTCCCGCAAACTTCACGCGCCAGGAGGATGGAGGCTACAGCTATGTCTTCAAACAGCCTGATAATGAAGAAGAAGAGGCACTCTGTGAAGAGGCTATGGAAGGGTGCCCCGTTGAGGCCATCGGCGAGGACGGCGCAGACGAGTAGTCCTCATACCTAGAGTTTTTCATTTCACGAAAGCCGGTCCCCTGGGACCGGCTTTTGTCGTTCCTAAACAGGGAAGTCCCGCTCACTATGCTAGAGCGCTTGAATAGCCTGCCCAGAATTCTAGCCCTAGCGTTCGTTTGTTTATGGCCGATGACGATTCTGAGACGCTGCACTTCGTTCGGATCGGACTCCCTCCTTGGACCGCAGCCCCTCGAACTTGCCGTTTTCAAACAAAATGATTTCCACGGTCAAACGGTCGCCAGACGTCTCTGTGTTTGCGGCAGAGGTCCCTGCTGCCAGTGACATCACGGAGCGATCTGCGCATCTGGCCAGGTGGTGAACTTTCACACCTTTGGCAGGCTATTTCGCGATCAGTTAGAGTGTCCAGATGCGCTTTTCCTGGATGGAGACATTTGTAAAATGGTAGTGGATCCCGGTAATACCTCTGTAGATCCTTCCGGTGTCTTCGCCGCCATGTTCGTCGTCGTGAAGAACGACAGGTGACAGCTTATGCTGTCGGTGCACTCTCTTTCTCAGCCGCTCGTTTCTCAGCCTCTTCACGTTTCTTTGCAGCCTCTTCAAGCTTCTTTTTTCGCTCGACGGCTTCCTTTTTCATCTTCTCAAAAGTCTCTTTGTCAATGGGGGTGACGTCGAGATCAAGATAGAGATCACTGCTTGTAGGTCCGCTTTGGAAAAGCGCGATCGCTAAGACGTTCCCTCCAACGTTCACAACATCGGGTTTGAGAATTAACGTGTGCTCCTGTTTCAAAACACCCGGGCCTAACGCCCATTTAGAATACTCCCCTGGCTTGGTAGCATCGGCTACATTGAGCCGATGAACTTCCTTTCCATTGACATGGAAGACAGCGCCATCATCCATCCTAACTTTAATGACATAGCCAGCGGCAACTTCCTCTACCTTGAATCCATGCCGCAAATAAGCCGTCGCATGCTTCTTCTTTGCGTCCTCACCAAAGCTTAGCGGGGTCGACACAGGTTCTTTGCCATATCCCAATGGTGTCGTGGCGTCCTTCCATTCCTTTGTGTCGTATGTGGAACTGGTCCAGCCTTCGGCTGGCGCCTCCTTCTTATCCCATGCTTTCCATCCATCGGCACCTTTCTTGATGACAGGATCAGCAGCAAATGACGTGACCATCAAGCATCCTATGACGACGAGATTTCTAAACATATTTATAAGCTATCGACTCACGGATGCGTTGTCAATTTCCGCTAGGTAGTAGAACCTAGTCAGCTAGAACCCGCACACGGTAGAAATGGCGATTACTGCTCTCAGTTTCCGTTCTTTCAGTGGTCATGCCTGATGCGGTGATGGTGATAACATCAATCCAGCTGCCCTCCTCGAGGCTAGTGTTGCCTTGAAGCGTGTAACGTTTTCCCGGAACTGAAGACCAGCTGGTGGTAATCAAGCCTCCATCTTGAGAACGGATAATCCCGAGAATCTTAAGAACGGACGTGCGGTCGGTGGGATCTGTTCCCGCAGCGACTTCTGTTCCATCACTCATGCCATCGCCATCGGTGTCGGCCAATGTGGGCGAGGTTCCCAAGACTGCTTCTTCCACATCGGTGAGGCCATCACCATCGGTATCGATGTCAGGAATCAGATCGGAATTCGGGGCAGCGCCGGGCGTTCCTATGGCTCCCATTCTCACGAACCAGTTGGCAGCATCCTCGTAGTCTCCACCGACATCAATGATCTCGAGCGAGGGACCTTCACCATCTGCAGCAGTCGGCCAGGGTTCATTATCGGAGAACGTGAAGTCGTGAATGATATTTCCCAACCGATCGCGCAACACAATGCGTTCCCCTCCATTTGAAATGGCGCCTCCGGTCCATTGGCCAAGGATTCGGATCTCGCTGCCATAGGTAGCTTGAAAAGCAGCGATATCAGCAACGACGACGGCATACTCACCTGGGGCCAATTCCTCTTCGCCGAGCACCATGGTCTCAAATGGCCTCGTGGCTTCAAAGGTGACGCCAGCAAGGCTTATCACAGCTGGTCCACGATTATGTAATTCGATGTATTCTGAACCCACTCTATCTGCGGGGTGATACATGATTTCAGAAATACGCAAATCGGTCAGAGCTGGCGAGGTTGCTAGAGGATCGACGAGCAGCGCATAGTCAAATTCCACACGGACACTCTCAACCTTATCGGTCGATACAAAGAGTCCACCTTGATTGGCAGACACCTCGTTAGCAACGGGCCGAGAGTGCAACAAGGTCCACTGACCAGCGCCCTCTTGATAGTCAAAGCGAAGCTCATCGCCTGCGCGACGAATGCGTACTGCGGCAGATCCCCCGCCCCAAGACAGGGATTGGAGGGACGCGTTGTTACGGCGAGCGGCCAATCGCTTGCCGTCCTCCATGACCATGGCGTAGCGCACAAGTGATCCGTTCTCCACCATCTCGACGGTGACTCCAGCCATAAAATCTCCAGTCTGGACGGAAACGAGATTGACATCGGTCTCTAAAGCCCAATCCGTGGACTCTGGGAGAGGGCGTAGAATAGCAGGATACGTTCTCGTGTTTGGGGAAAACGACTTCAACGCGTCTTGCACCATCATGGTAAGTTTGCCAGGCCGATCTTCTAAAGAATACCAGGTGTCAGCACCCGAACCATCACGAACAAATACATTCTGTAGAGCCCAATGGCCTTCTAGCAGAGGCTCTTTAAACGGGCTCCAACCGTTCAAGGCATAGACCGCGGCCTCTCTAATTTCACTGTCAGCTCCAGCAGAATCGTCAGAGGCTGTCACCGTGAACTCATACAGCCCCGGACGGGCAAATGTTGCGCTAGCGACCGCATCATTCTCTGCAAGAGTTAGCTCTACGTTAGACTCAGGAATCACCGCCCAGCCATACGCTAAAGTGCTGCCCTCCGGATCGTAGGAGTCTCTCAAATCCATCTCAATAGAATCATGCAAGGCAACATGGTAGGAATTAGGCCTGGGATTGATGTCGATCACAGGGGCAGCATTGCCAGTTTTGGTCACGCGGAAAGTTTCCTTTCCAACCACATTACCGTCGGCGTCCACAGCCTCGACCCGAAGGTTGTTCACGCCTTCGGCAAGTTCAATCCCTGTTAGGTTCCACGCAGATTCTGCGGTGAATTCCCATTCTGCTTCTGGATGTTCCGCGACTCGGACGCTGAAGGCATTGTAAGGACTCGTACCCCGGAGTTCAAAAGTATCGTTGGATGTCGTTGCACTGCTTCCATTGCCTGAAGTGACATTGAAATCTTCATTTAGCGCACTGTTGCCGATCGTCGATCTGGCCTTGCTAAGGCGCTGTGAGTTCCAACTCGTGTAAGTACCCTGGTTACTAGAGTAGGATCCTGACGCTTCCTCTTCCATCTGGAACCACGCATCCAGCCGAGGTGAATTGTGCGTGTACTTATCGATCATCTGACCGAGGTAGTAATTCACCCGCTGCTCTACATAGGGTTTTCTAAAGAAATTCCGTACACCTGACAAGTTCCCAATGAATTCCGCGTTGGCATTCCCAAAGGTGAGATCAGAGTCCCATTGGATGAGCATCCAACGCCCATCGGATTGTCTTCGGAGAAAATAGCCGTTCTTTCCACGATTGCGTGTGAGAGTATCCCAATCATCACACCAGCCACGCACCACCGCGTTTGCGGCCATCATGTCAATATCCGCCATCCGTTCAATCTCGTCTCGTGTAAAATCGTTCTCACCGACGGCCTTCACCCAATTGACGAACGAGGAGTAGTCGTATTCCGTCTCTCGTGATCGTTTGATCCACTCTGCATGGTAGCGCTCAGGCTCATCGGTGTCTTTGTAAGACCAATCCGCATTTCGGTTGTCGCGACTCCAATCGTCTTCAAACCACCATTCGTCATCTATTCTGTAGAGCTCGCCTAGCTGGCCGTCTTCCCAATTTCGCTTGAGAAAGTCATTTGCGTTTGGCTCCACATCCTCGCGAAGATCGGCATTGCCACCGTTTACAATGACTCGAACAAACTCGTTTTCATTGGCTGGATGCCCAAAAAGATAAAGCCAATACCGAATGATGCGGTTGTGGTAGGCCCGTCCGCCTCCGGCATCATTATCGATCGCGCGCTTGGAATAGCCACGGAAGCGACGATCCCCTGGCGTCTTCCACTTTGCTCGTGAGAGATTACTCCCTCCAGAACGAGTCCAAGGACTACCGCTTTTACGAAGCTCGCAGTTGTAGATGATGTCCTGTTCATTGCTAATGAACGTTGCATTGAAGTAATGATTCGAGAGCCGTGGGAAAGCGAAGTCAAACGTGCCGCTTTCTCCCGCTCCGCCCAAGGCATTAAGAGACCGTTCAGAAATAACGAATCGCTGGCTTCGGAGATCCGACGGAATGGAGCTGTTGTCCACGACCCACAATGCTGGTCGGTCGGGAGCTCGTGTCGGCTGTCGACTAACACCACCACCAGAAGTTGCCTCCACATAAAACTGTACGACGCTGTTGTTTCCCTGATACTGAGCGAGCGTGGCCGTGTAGATGCCATCTCCGGCAATCTCATCACCGTTGCTCCCGCTGTCTGCCATGACCGTCATTCCCCAGGCATTGTCTCCTGCGGTGTTGTCCAGGCGATGACGAACCCTTACTGAAGTCAACGGCATCGCCGAGTCTACCCGCGCAGTAATAATCACAGCGTCTGATGAAGTTGGCACAGCAGGGCTGTGACGAAGTCCTGTCACCGTGGGCGCAGGAATTTCAGTCGCTCCCGAATTAGCGGCTCCTGGAGTGCCGAGATTCTTCGGAATAGGCAAGTGAATAACGCCCCCAAACGAGCGATCCCAAGTATTCACGACGAGCGTTGGCTTGCCCGAAATCCAACGCGCTTGAAACCGAAAACTCAGGTCATTGTTTCGAGCAATAGGTACCACATCGATCTCGCATCGATTGGCTTTCACATCTCCGTGACCATCCGAAATGAGATGGAACTCGTTTCCGACTCGCTTGCTTGCATAATGCGTGCCCTGACAAAGCCATCCATTCGCGGCATCACCGTTCGTGCTCACTTCCCGTCCTTCGTTTGGCAAGAAATTTGTATTATTGGTGCTGGAGGTGAGCCGCATACTTCTGATCGCGAGGTGAGCATCACCAACGGCATGCATGTGCAATTCCTCGTAGTCGCGCGGCGTACCAGCCCTACGAAGCTGCAAGTAACGGTCCTCGATTCTGAAAGGCTGGAACGTTGACTTGTTAGACTCATCCGAAGCGATCCAGGCGTTTCCCATGGTGTTGTCCATTTCTGGGTGACGAAGTTCCAAACTGCTACCCAGACCTCCAGCGAGGGCTGGCCAGTCTCCTCCGACGTGATAATGCAATTCTTCTGCCGAGTTCCCCCAGGCATCGACCAAACGCACCCGCTCTCCTCCATTGGCGAAGTTTCCTGAATAGGGTCCAAGCACACGAGCCGCTGGATGGGCTTCCGAAGTGAATGCCTTATTGGCAGCGACGACTAAATAAGCGCCCGCCTCTAGCGTAGTACCCGAAGGAAAGGTGTAGTTGATCCCACGATCAAACTTCCACGATGAAAGATTGACCGTTTCTGTGCCTTTGTTATACAGCTCGACATATTCGCCATCGCGATGCCCAGTAGGTGGCTCGACCATGAGTTCTGTGATGACGATGTCGGTCTCGCGGTCGGGCTCATTCGCCTCGTTACGTGAGCCGACTTCAGACACGAAAAATCTATTGGAACCGTCAGGAAACGCAGCCACATGGCGACGATCTGAATCTAGTGAAACCGTGATTGCATGAATCACTGTATTCGATTCATCGAACACAAAGAGGCTCACATTGCCGTCTGCATCCCCAACATCCACGCTTGTTTCCACGCTCGCAAAACCTCCACCTACGATCGCATTTCCCAAGGCAATCTTGTCCGAAAAGTCCCGTGCGCTAGCCAAAAAGAGTCCATCGAGCGATGCGCTCGCTTGGGAACTATTGTGAAACTCCACCCAATCAATGAGCCCTTCGTCGCTTATATGAAGTTCATTGATAACCAAGGCAGAGCCGCCGCCTCCCGAGCTAACATTTCCGCTACCAGGTGTAGGTCCGGTGAAAAGAAACCAAGAACCGCTGCCCTCTGGTTTGCGCCCTAAAGAGCGTCCATCCAATGGCATCGGCGTGCTGATGGCATTTACTACCGTGGTGCCGTCAGACTGCGTTAGAAACACGCTCGTATTTCCGGAGATACGCAGTAAGGACTCCACGAAACCAACAGTTACTAGGCCTTTCGCCGGAACGACCACGCCGGCGGGAATAGTCCCTCTAGTGAGATTGCCAGGGTCATCAGTCAGAAACCACCCGCTAAGATCAACATCACCGTTTCCCGGATTGTAGAATTCGACGAAGCCTTCACCCGCACCGGCTGGAAGAACCTCATTGATGATAACGCTTGTCGCAAGAGGCGTTGAGATGCTCATTCTTGCGCCAAAGACAGCATCGGAACTAGTCGTATTCGTCTGTTTGAGAGTAGCAGCTAACACATTCTTGCCCTGCACGAGAGGTGGGCTATTCGAGCGGATGACAGCGAGTTCCTCTCCCGCATTGCTAACAGTACGCGATGCTGTATCGTTGTGACCCGATCCCGGCGTCGTCGCCACACCTCCGAGCCACTGACCATTCAACCAGAAACCCGCTCCGTCGTCATTGATAAGATCGATCGTGACCGAAGCACCTGCGGTGTCTCCTGTGTATTCAAACTCCTTACGGAAATAATAGGTTAACTGGTCGACATCGTTTAGACCGGTGCGCATGCCAGGTTCTGGCACCCCACTATTCTCAAACCCGTAGAGCCCTCCATTGTTGCCAGCTGCGTTCTCGCGAGTCCAACCGGGGTGCGTAAAGCTGTAGTCTGCATCTCTCCAAGACGTTCCGAGATCTCGATCTCCATCATGGAAATCCCATTTGTCACCGTACTCGATGAACGGAATGCCCACGGTCAAATCAACAGACGGATTGGGATAAGGCTCTTCCGGTTGGGCTGGCTCAGGGTTGCCAGGCGTACCGCCAGGAGTTGGGCTGACACCCCATGCTCGATAGTCATCGATAGCCAAACTATCATCGGTCAACACTAGCGTATGCCCTGCCCCGTCGGCCGCCACCGGCCAAGTATCTCTATCGTTATACCGCACGGAACATCGTTTTACTCCATTCTTGTCTTTCAGGGTCACCCGTTCGCCGTCGTCGCTCAATCTTCCCTCCCATGGGCCAAATACGCGAATGGCTTCAGGGATGCCATAAGCCTCTCGAAACGCCTTGGGTTCTACATTGGTAAGCACGATCCGTTCAAAAGCCCTTAGGAAGCTATCGGTAGCCTGAGCCTCACTAAAGTCTGGAAATCGATAGTCCACACCGCCATGCAGTTCCCATAGGGCGATGTCAAAAGGCGTTGACGTAAGGTTTTGTACCTCAACGAACTCCGGCATTTCTCCGGGAGGATTATACATGATCTCACTGAAGACAACTTGCTCTGATCGAGCAGTCGGAATGGTCAAAAGAGCGAGGGAGAGACACAACGGCACGAGAGCCGCAGAGGCAAATTTCATGAGGAATCTGATGGGGTTGGGGCTGTTCTGCCGACTAGACTAAATGTGACAAAGATATAACATCGGGTAGCTACACCTCTTTGTAAAGCGGGGCAGAATCTTTAGATCCGCACGATTGGTCAAACTCTTCGGTCGACGTTTGCCTGCGCACACTCCAAGACCTTATCCCAATCCCCTCCCTCTACCTCAGCATGTGCAGGGATCCAGTAGAAGATGCCCTCTTGAGGATAGAGCAGGATTCCAAACTCATTCGCTCGATAATCGACCAACCCTGCCCAGTCGGTTCGCCCATTTGATTGTTTGCTCTGAATGTCGATGCCCGCTTTGTCCATGGTTACCGAAATCTCGGGCGGCTCATCAAGGGTCTTGTAGAAGCTACGTACGACTCTTCGGCAGAAGATCAGTTTCCTGAGACAAGTAATGAGTCCAAACACTATCATTGCTGCTCCCAGAAAGGGATAGCGTGAAAACTCGGCTGTGAGCACATAGCCCCCCGCCACTAGCATCATAATGCTGAGAGCAAGGCGCACATAATGCCACTTCCCCAACCGATGGTTATAGTGCAATGCAGCTCCCCGCCGAAGGGCCTCGGGAGTGAGCGTGTAGTTCAATGTCATATCCTATTTTCCCCACCATTCTGCATAGCTCAGCCCGGCATCCCAAAGCAGCGGGATAAACAACGTGGCCGCAATCCACAGGATAAGGTTCAGCGGTACACCTATCTTAGGGAAATCCGAAAAGCGGTAGCCGCCTGCACCATAAACATAGGTGTTTGTCTGATACCCAATCGGTGTCGCAAAACTCGCACTACAACCAAACATGACAGCGACGATAAACGGCCGGGCATCCATTCCTAAATTTGCGGCGATACCGATGACAATGGGCGTGATCAGCGCAGCCACCGCGTTGTTACTGATCAGCTCAGTCATGGTCGAACTGAGTAGATATACCACGGCCAAGATGATGATAGGACTCGCATTCCCAAATCCACTCTCGACTAAATCCGCTATCTGTTTCGCGCCTCCGGATGTTTCCATGGCTTTGCCCAGGGCAAGCATGCCAAAGATCATGAAGATGATCGTCCATTGGACTGAACCATAAGCTTCCTTTGGCTCGAGACACCTCGTTGCTAACATGGCCACGGCCGCCAACAACGCAAGACCTGATATAGGTACGCCGCCAATCGAAGCACCAATGATAAACGCAAGGACAATACCAGTCGCAATCCAGCGTTTGGAGATGGGCTTCACGTCACGCCGAGGTGGGCGGTCCATGATCAGAAAGTCGTGCGCCTCGTTAAGTTGGTTCATCCCATCAACAGTGCCCTCCAGGAGAAGAGTGTCCCCTACTCTCAATCTCACGCTTTCTAAGCCTTTCCTTAAATCGACCCCCTTACGGTGCACTGCTAGGATAAGCACGCCATATCGCTGCCTGAACCTCAATTCACGCAAGGTCTTCCCAACAAGCGAAGACTGTGGACCGATGACACCCTCCATCAGGCTGAGCTGTTGAGTATCCAGGGTGGACACTTTCAAATGACGTTGGGCTGGAAACTGCAGGCCGCCCGTCTTCTTGAAATCTTCAAAGCTTGCTCCGTGCACCGTCAACCGAATGCGGTCACGTGATTCTACCACAAGCTCGTCCAGAGGCGTTGTCATCACCGTACCTCGTCGCCGAACCTCAAGTATCCGGGCCTCAGGAAACTCCTTCATCAAGGTTTGAACCAGTGTTTTGCCCACAAGAGGAGACTCCTCCTCGACCATGACTTGCGTCAGGAAATGTCGCTTCTTCTGTTGAGAAACCTCTCCTTGCAGCGATTCCCGTGTGGGCAAAAGTTTCCGCCCAATCGTGAGCATGTAGACGAAGCCGATCACGGCGTAGATCAGGCCAAGCTTGGACACCTCGAACATGGTGAAAGGCTTGTAGGCGACGCCATTGGTAGCGAAGACGTCCTGGGCTGCACCATCGATGATTAGGTTGGTCGACGTTCCGGTGAGAGTACACGTTCCACCAAGAATTGAGGCAAATGACAGAGGGATAAGTAAACGCGATGCCTTCAAATCACTCTGACGCGAGAGGGACACGACGATGGGAAGGAAGACGACGACAATCGGCGTGTTGTTGACAAAGGCCGATAGCACTGCCGCCAGGATCATCATCACGATCAATACCCGTACTTCTGTATTGCCTGCGACTTTTGAGAACATGTCTCCCATCACATCGATACAGCCCGTGCGTTCCAGCCCCGCGCTCAGAATAAACATCGCAGCCACCGTGATGGGCGCCGGGTTGCTAAACACAGCGAGAACATCGCTCATCGAAAGAACGCCAGTCGACCACAACACCATCATCGCACTTAAGGCAACGACATCAGGTGGCGCCCATTCTCGAAAGAATGCCAAGATGACCACGCAAAGCAGGGCGTATACGATGAGGGTCTGATCAATCATTTCTATGCGCCTACCCCTTCTCGTCGAATCCAGCAACGGCTTGTTTCCCGAAATACCTCTCCACGATTGCTCTCTCTGGTGCTCTCGTCAGCAAGGTCACTGTTATGAGCGCCAAGATCGATCCTAACTGATCCCAAACAAACGGGTTGAGACCAAGAGGCTTAAGGCTCAATGCATGAAGGACCAGATGGGTAATCGTCCCCCCCAGCATTCCGGCGATGATGCCAGCGCCATTGGCACGCTTCCAGAAAAGCGCCAGGGACATGGGTACCAAGAATGCCGCACCCACGCCGCCACTGGCGAAGACGATGACATCCTGCAGGGTGTCCGGTGGCCGCATAGAGGCGAGAAAGGCAGCCACACCAATCAACGCAGTGGCCATGTAGCTTAGGCGTTTCAATCGCAACTCTGAGGCGTCAGGCCGAACAAACCGCTGGTAAATATCTCGCACAAGCGATGAAGATGCTACTAGCAGAAAGCTATCAACACTCGACATCACTGCGGCAAACGGTGCGGCCAGGAGTAGTCCGGCAAGCCACGGCATGCCGGCACCCGAAGTCAGCACGGTGGCAAGCTCAGGCATGGTGCGATCCAAATCGATCTCCATCCCTGAGAGCAAGGTGCGCCCACAACAGAAGATCACCACGAGCGTAAAGTAGATGAAGGAAAAATAGAGCGATACCGTGATGATGGCTGCGCGTAGCGTCTTGGTTTCGCGAAAAGCCATGAGACGCACCATGTTGCCCGGCTGACCGGCCGTGCCAAAGGCCCAGAAGACAAAAAAGCTAAAAGCTAACGTTAGCGTAAGATACCCGAGATCAGATTCATCATCGGGTCCAGGTGCCGTAAGGTAAACTCCAGCCTGATTCGCTCCATGGGCGTAAGGTCGCACGTCAGTCAGAGTCGCCACGTAACCAGAAATCGTTCGCACGCGCTCGCGTTCGACCTCCCACGGAGTGGTGATTTCTAAAATGCCCACGGGCTGACTTGCAGAGGTATCAGCATCAAACAGGCAGGGCTCGGCCAATCGAATAAGGGCCCCCGTATCCGTTGAAACCCAAGTCCCTTTCGGTAAAGACATGGTATCACCACCGTCTCGTTCTAGAACAGCTGTCCCATGATTCGGCGGCGTCATCGTAGCAAGCCGCTCATTCGCCTTTGTCAGTCCTCCCGTTTGCTGCAACACGAGGATGAGCATGATTGCCACGCCTAACACCATGATTATACCCTGCATGACGTCTGTCCAGACCACAGCACGAAAGCCGCCGTAGACGACATAGGCAATAACCACCACGGCGAAGAGCGTAAGGCACAACAAGTAGTCCGCTTCAGCTCCAGCTACCCAGGGAATCGGTGCCTTCATCGCATGCACCCAGCTCACCGCACTTTGAAAGGCTGGCACATCCCAGAGCAACGTAGAGAGAATTTTACTACCGGCCTTGAATTGCGCGATAAGATAACAGAACATGAAGAAGACGATGAGTGACGTGGCCACACCGCCGGCAGCAGGGCTATTCAACCGTTTCGTAAAGACCTCTGGCAACGTCAAGGCTCGTGAGATCTGGGAGACCTGATTGAGCCTTTTACCGAGCAACCCCATGCCAACGATGGGCACCAACATATAGGCTGAAATCCACAGAGCGAGGACCCATCCATGAGAGTAGACCAAGGCAGGAAAGCCTACAAAGGTTCCCCCTGAAGCGGCGGTCGCGGCAAATGTCAAAGCAAGGGCCCACACCCCGAGCGAGCGATTTCCAAGGAAGTATTCACTAACAAATCCCTCTGTGCGGCGTTGTCGGCCAGAAGCCCACGCGAGAAAGGCCACGACAACAAGGTAGACGACAAACGTCGCTAGCGGACCGAAATTCATCTCGAGATACCAACCAGGGAAAGAGTGTAGATCGCAAACGTTGCCAACCAATGATCGCCCTCATAGTGCCCACTGAAGACATACCCGAGGCCCGCTTGAGTATGATCTACGGCGGCTTCTCTAATCTCTCGCTGCCTAGGATCAGACGCGTTGAGTGCAGAAGCAATGCCATTCAACGTCCAACCGCGTGAGAGATTCAGACCAGCAAGATGGACAAGCTTTCCGTCGGTGACATCGGTCACCTCAACAGGCTCAAAAAGATTTCCAAACTCCGGCAGAAATCTATCTAACCAAGCGACATACTCTTCTTGTGGGAGTACGCGGCGCATGAGATCGGCTTCATTAAGTCCTGCGGAGAAGAAATCCTCTCCCGACGGTTCATAAGCTGCGGGGTAACGCTCATCGCTTGCGTAGAAGGACTTTGAACGATCCAGAATCAGTCGCTCTAACGCATTATTCTCTACTGCACGCGCATAATCGAGGCTCTGCCCTAATGCAAAGGCCGTATCCGGATGCACGCCGGTTCGAATCGGCCAACCAAGTCGCGGGAGATAAGCTTTCATCAGTGCCACGATCTTATCCTCGAGGGGACGATAGGCCTCAGCCCACCGCTTGGCACGTGGGTCATCCCACGTCCGCAGCTCCGTCGCCAAACGCAACGCCCATGCCCAGCCATACATGCGCTCAAAGGAGGCGTTCCCCTTCTCCTCAAAGTAGGCCGTTTCCTTCAGTAACGGTTCTCTCAGCAACTGCTTCTCAAGCGCGCTTTCGATCTCGCTCGCGACCGAGGCGCCTGGATAGTTCCTCAATAGGTGCACCAACATCCAGTGCCCATGGACCGAGGAGTGCCAGTCAAAGCAACCATAGAACACAGGATGCATTTCACGCGGACTACGTACGCCCTCGGGATCGCGAATCACATTCGAAGGCTTGTTAGGGTATTCCTTGAAGATGCCTTTCAGAGCCAATCCAGCAAACTGAGCGACGTGAGCATCACTTAGCCTTTGCCCGATCTTCGGCGAAGAATCTATTGTCGGAGGTGTCGTCACGCGGTGCGCAGTCTGAACCCAAGCAAGCAGATCCGCAGCATCTTTCGGAGAGAGTAGATTTTGATAGTTCGGAGGCATCAACGATCGCGTGAGATGACGAGTATTCTCAACGCGTTGACGCAGCACGACCTGTTCGACGCCCCCTGCAAGGATTAGCGTTAGGCTAGTCGCCCCATCTTCCTTGAGAATGCCCGCCATCTCTCCGGCATCCTCATTGAGTGTAACCACCGTTGTTTCATAGCCTGGACGAATCCGTTCCTCAGGCACCAGGATTTGTCGTAGCAGAGCTTCCTCTCCAACGCCAATTTCACCAAGAATATCCGGCCCGACATTCACACCGATGCCACCTATTTGGTGGCAAATTGCACAATGCTGCTGAAAGATCTCAGCGCCATGGGCAGGGTCACGTGGCTGCTCCAAGCCCTTCACAAACTCCCCAAACGTAGCATCATCCAAAGGTTGTGACGCCGTCTCGACGATGGTTTTGGCTCCAGATACGGCCAGTTTCTCCCCACTCTGTTCAATTGCCCCTAGCAAGTCTGCTCCCTTTCCCACGTCCTCTTTCAAGCCATCCATGACAATCTGCTCTCGCAAATAGAGCGACGAGTGTATGGCAGTAGTCATCCATCGGATGTCTCCGTGTTTTCTCGCTAAAGAAAGAAGGCTTTGAACAGCTCGATGACTTTTGGACTCACCTAGTGAAAGCGCTAGCTGAAGAAGAACCCAAGGATCTTCTTCCGTGCTGACCAACTCAACGACCTTGTCTAACAAGGCGGTATCGCCTTTCCGGAGATCCGGTTCCGCATAGCGGGCAGCATGCATTCTTGTGATAGGATCGGAATCATCGAGCATTCGAAGCACACTCGTGTTCTCTAGTGTTCCCTGTTCATGACGGAGCTCCGCCTGCAGTAAAGACGGCGCGGCATCCTTCGGCGCCAGAGACTTCGATTCGCGTAGTAAACGAAGTGCCGTTTCCCGTCTCCACGACGAGGGACTAGTAAGTTCATCAACTAACTCTCTCGTAGATTTGCCGGTCATGTCCGGATTCGGCAATGGATTCGCATCCTCGTGCGTCAGTCGATAAATCCGACCTCGATCGTGCCCTCGATACAACCCATACTGTTGCTGCAAATGACGAGGAATGGCCGAGTAGTCTTCGATGATCTCGCGATAGTAGTCCACAATCCAAACGGCTCCGTCTGGACCATGACTCAGCGACATCGGATGTGACCACGCGTCTGAAGAGGCGCAGAATTCCTTCGTCTGTTCATTAGTATGCCGAGCCAATTGGTAGACAACCTCCTTGGGATCGTCTGACCGATTCAGTTCACCCCGAAAGATGAAATTCTGTGCCGGATCGCAGGCAAGCAACTGGCCTTGGAGCGCAGAAATGACCGTATCTCGATAAACAAAGGGTGAACAACCCGAAGTGAACCATCCTGAAGGATCACTATCAGACGCGCCATAGCGACTGCGATAATATTCAAAGTAATCGGCATGTTCAGCACGCTTCTTCCGCCACGGATGGGCTTCTGAGCGAGGATAGGCACGGCGATCGGGTGTGATATCGTGGGTCAGGCCCGAACTCGCAGCCATGGGATTTCTTATAAGATAGCGATAGTCGATCGGCGCTACTTGGATGGCGGGCGCCGTAGTGCTAACCACGAAGCGATGCCCTGCCGAAGAGTATGTAAAGCCGAAGGTATGCGTTCCACCAGTAATTGGCTCAATCGCGCTGCCGTCCGCACGAATACGGAAATCTGTGCGCGGTAGATCTACATCTTTAACCAGATAGGGACCGGAAATGCGCCCACCATCAGCTCCTCGACCGAAGGCGATCCAGCCATCTCTTGTCCATTGGGGCGCATTGATCCCTCGCTCTAATGGTCCCAACCCGAAACCGGTGAAGAGCACTTCTCGGTGCTCAGCCTTTCCATCCTCATCACGATCTGCTAGGAAGACAATGTCAGGTGCACAGGCTACGATGATGCCACCACGTGCGGCGACCATTCCATAAGCAGGTGGCAAACCAGACGCAAAGACCGTTGCCCGATCCATTCGACCATCGCCATCAAGATCATCCAATCGTTTGATGACACCATAGGTACCAGACAAGGCGGCTTTCTTGAACTTGTCTTCGGCCTGCACTCGCCGAACTTCGACATCCAGCTTGCCAGTCTGATTGAGCGATTCTATATCCAGTTGGCCTTCGAGATTATAGCCATGGAGCTCACTGACATAAAGATGCCCGGCAGCATCCCAGCAGACTCCCGACGGAGATTGAATGAGAGGCTCACTGGCTGCCAACTCTAGCCGAAAGCCTTCTGGAACGTCGTACGAAGCTACCGTTTCCTCTGGACTCATGGGCTGAGGTGCATCGTGAGGGAATGGGATTTCCGCACGCACTCCCGTGAGGAGGCAGACGAGAACAAGACAGAACTTCATCTTTGAGAGATAGCAATCTCAGCGCTCAGAGACAAGTACGAAGAACGGCACACTGGTTAGGTTCCGATATTCTTAATAGTCTGTTTTTCAACGAGTTATTGAGCTTGTGAAATTTTTCACAAAGTCGCTTGCCTTCTTTTACGACCTGACACAACGTTTCCAACGATGAATGCTGAAAAACATGAGGAGGTGCCTGATGGCCCCGGTTTCTCCGCAAAAAGTTAAGGTGCTAGTCCTTGGGGCTGGCTTCGCTGGTCTCGATTGTTGCAAGAAATTGAGCAATTCCAGCGTCGCGGTTACCCTGTTGGATAGGCAAAACCACCATCTCTTTCAACCGCTGCTGTATCAGGTTGCCACGGCTAGCTTGGCCGCACCTGACATCGCCGCGCCTGTAAGGGAGATCCTTTCAAACCAGGACAACGCGCAGGTTTTCATGGAAGAGGTCACAAAAATTGATCTCAACTCGCAACGTGTGCACACACGTGACCGCGAGCATGTGTATGACTATCTCGTCATCGGGCTTGGTGCACGCACCGGCTACTTCGGTCATCCGGAATGGGCGGCTCACGCACCAGGATTGAAATCGTTGGAAGACGCTCGTCATTTGCGCCACCGAGTGCTGCAAGCCGTCGAGCAGGCAGAACTGTGTGAGGATGCAGATGAGCGTCGCCGACTGCTCACCATCGTCATCGTGGGTGGCGGCCCCACTGGCGTGGAACTTGCCGGGGCTTTCACAGAGCTGATCCAACGCACACTACGCGATGGCTTTCGAAACGTCGGTCCGAAAGATCTGCGTGTTATCCTGATCGAAGCAGCTCCGCGTCTGTTAGGTATGTTCGATGAGGAACAATCGGCCTATGCAGAGAAACGTCTAACCAATCTCGGAATCGAGGTTCGCACCGAGACTATGGTCGAAGACGTGCGAGAAGGCGAAGTCGACATCGACGGCCAGACTCTTAATGCCGCCACGATCATCTGGGCTGCTGGGACCGAGGCAAACCCCGTCATTGCAGACCTCAAGGTTACGAAAGATCGTAGTGTAAGGCTGATCGTCGGCGCCGACTGCAGTCTTTCCAAGCACCCCAACGTCTTTGCTATCGGCGATATCGCGCATTGTGAGGACAAGAACGGTATCCTCGTCCCGTCGTTAGCAGCAGCAGCCATGCAAATGGGCACCCACGTAGCCAAGCTGATCAAGAGTGAGATCAAGATCAAGGCTGGCCCCATGCGAGACAAGGCTCCCCTGCTCCGGCGTCAGTTCGCCTACTTTGACAAAGGTATCATGGCGATCATAGGCAAATCCGCGGCCGTGGTGAAGGCAAACAAGCTCAAGATGCGAGGGTTTCTCGCCTGGGTTGCCTGGCTCTTTGTGCATCTACTATTGCTCGTTGGCTTTCGCAACAAGCTCGCCGTCCTCTTGCAGTGGGCCTTCGCCTATCTGAAAGGGCGTCGGACCGCCCGTATCATCGTGTCGCCAGATCAGTGAACGACCGCACATCGAGGCGGCCAGCTCTGTTAGGATTCATTAGACCCAACCAAGCCACTTAGGGTAGCCCGGCCATCTTGGCCAGGTCACGGGAGGGATGCCCGTTCTACACTATCACTATTAGCTGGTTCAGGCGGCGGCTCATAGAGTATAGAAAGAGCTTTGTGATCTGCAGGTGATAGATTTGTGCTAGCCCACGGAAGCACATCTTCTGAAGCTTCATGTTCCTTAATCCAAGAGAAGACATTGCCGCGAACCCAATGGTCAGCAGGCACCTTCCGAACAACGGAAGTCATGTTAGCCAAGCCGGGAAACTGCCCCCTGCCGACAATGCCTTGGATGAATGCATCGAAGGGACCACTCAGCCCCAACTCTAACGCAAGCGCTACCGCTTGCGGTGTGTCCCTCTTGGCAAGCTGTCCGCCGATCACACGATGCACATAGCCAGCATTTCGCGTGTCTCCCTCGTTCGAATTCACCAGGGCCTCTACCATGTCATGGCGAAACTCAAACGCTTCCATGGGACGAGTGGTTGACCACCAGAAGAATATCTTCTCAAACACGTAACCACCATTGTAGGGATCGAGGTGTTACTTCCACGCAGAACGTGGATTCTGATGTCCCCAAGCAATGAGGATATCCTCAATCGATTCATCTGAGGCCAAGGCATCTGCCAATGCGGTTTGAGGATCCGATAGCCTTAAGACTTGGTCATCCGTAACCAAATTGTAGGGCTCGATCAAGGCCCGTCTTCGAGCTGGATCCTGTCCTCCTGCGGCCAACAGCCATTTCTCGGTCAATCGTCTTAGACTCGGCTCATCCTCCACTAACCGATGAAAAAAGGGCAAGGAATCGCGCTCGAAACGCTACAGAGGAAGCCGGTGTTTCCCAGCTCGCGAAGATCTCGTTCAATTCAGTGATCCAGTCACTCACTTCAACTCCACGATCCGTCGGGATGGAAGAGCCCAAAGGTTTTGTAGGATACCAAAGGCAATCCAAGGACCTTCCACGGTTGCCTCAAGCAATCCTACCGGATAAGCAAGAGCCCAGCGCTGGACAATGCCCTGAGGCGAAGCCACGAGCTCCCAAAGATCTCCACCATGACCATATTTAGCGTAATGATAGATTTGTTTTCCATTCAAGGCGATCCATCGTTGCAGAACCATCTCCCGAATGGCCAAATCTTCGTGCTGGAATTGATCAGGGTCTGTCAGAGAAACATAGCGAACCTCAAGGTCAGCCAGGCTAGCCGTCGGCAACCATTTCAGGAAGCGAGAGAAACGATCATCTCGTGCACGACTTACGAGTTCGCGCCCTGAGGCTTCCTCGGTCTGTGCAGCTGCAGGTGATGCTCGTTCCTCGGTGCCAAGGCGATGGGACAGGGCTCCGCTGGCCAAACCGACAACGGCAAGGAACACGGTGGAGACGTTGTTTCCCATCGATTCATATCTGGTATCGACGTCCTAAAGCTGCTTCATCACGTAGGTCTTCGTATCTGTGAGGACAACGAGAAAGCCAGGCTTAAGCGGATAAATGAGAATCTGCGAGGCAAGTTCTCCCTCCAACTCAGGAAACTCCCGCACCAGCGTTCCCTCCAGATCAAACTGGACCAAAGGCGCGTTCTTCACCGTTCCAAAGATGGATTTGCTAGCATCCTCGCGCACCAGGAAGCCTGTAGGTTGGCCTCCGTCGGCCGCCATCTCGGGAGTGCTCAAATCATCGACATTGTAGACATAGATTCCAAACGGCTTGATCGGCGACCCCGGATGCTCTCGATTTCCTTTCTTGTCTACCAAAGACACATACAGACTGTCTTCAGAAATCTGAATCCGCTCTGGCGATCGACTGATACTGACACCTGCCTGGTCGTAGGTCAGTTCATCGTCCCCGACCCGAAAGCGATGCAGAGCTCCGTCGCTCTCGCAGAACAGGAAGCGCCCATCGTAGGACATGGTCACCAGATCGAAGCGTTTCAAAGGGGAGGCCCCTGAAGGAGATCCCTCGGGCAGGGCAAACTCAGTCGCCTGGTAGGTCTGAGATTTCTCAGCATCGACCAAGTCGTAGACTTCCAACGTCTTCCCCCCGCCAGTGGCAACGAAGGCATAAAAGCTGTTCCGGGCCGAGGCTATCCCACGTGCGCCCGGAATCGACTCAATCACTTGGCGCACCATGAGTGTGCGGTCATCGACGATCCACAGTCTGTTGTCCTTTGTTAGCACGAGTAGTCCCTCGCCACTGAGCACTGACCAGTCCACGGTTGCTTGGAGGTCGAGTTGAAGCTCGACCTTATTTCGAAAGGGATCAATCTTGCGAACAAGCCCCAGCTCATTGACGACATAGAGATAGAGACTGTCCTTATCCCACATCATGTTCGGCACAATGCTGGTCTCACCAAGCTCCCATTCATTCATGCGATAACCTCGCAACGGCACGCGCTTTCCTGCGATGCTTCCCTCGGGCTTACTCGGCAACGCGAACTTGTCTGATTTGCCAGATTCGGAATCAAACGGATTCTCGAAGTAACCACCAAGAATCGTCATAAAGGGCTGGGTTGTCCAACTTGGTTCCCCCTCGCGTTTGTGCACGATTTGAAACACACACTTCTTGCCCGCCTCACCCTTCACTTGGAACTTAATCTCCGTTGTGTCGCCGTCGAGAGCCACCGCTACCCGCGTCATCTTGTGACTGAGCAGGCGCCATTTCGCGCCATTGTCAGACACAGACTCTTTGATCTTCCTGGGATTGAGATCGTCGTCGACCATGTAATAGAGACTTGCCTCCGACAATGTGCCTAACGGATTCATTACATCGGCCAGCACCTTGAGTTCAAACTCGTCTGGTCCCCCTTCCTGGCTCATACGAAAGTTTCCTAGCCGTCCTCGCATCAGCTCATGTAGCTCAAAAGCAGGAATGGCATAGCCAACGTTATCGGCCCTCCGGTCCTTCTCCACGATAACCCCAATGATAGCGCCTTCGTTGTCGACCATGGGTCCTCCCGAGTTTCCTGGATCCACTTTTCCAAACACCTTGATCCGGCGCATGCTGCCAAAGGTGTCATGATTGAAAGCTGATACCGTGCCGTTCACCACCGTGATTCCGTCCCCTTTCTTTGCCATCGGGTATCCAAAGATCGTCAATGGCAAGGTCTCCTCCATGGTCTGATTGGAGAAGAGCTCGAACGGCGCTGGTGGATTCTTCCGAGTAGCTTTTAGAATAGCAATGTCGTGGTCCTCATCGGCAGCAAGTAACTCGGCCTTTACCGACTCGGTCTTGCGGTCATCGCCGTCAAAGGTCACGCGAAAACGCGTACGCTCTTTCTTCACCACCTCACCGTCGCGCTCTGCATTAATCACGTGGTGGTTTGTCGCCATGTATACCGTGTCCCCGTCCACTTTGACCACGAAGCCCGTGCCGGTTCCAAAAGCGCCGTCGTTGTTAGTGTGAACATACACCGTGGATGCCTTGAGCTTGTTCCGGAGCTCTGAAGACAAATGCTTCGACTTCCCTTCTTCTTGGGCAAAGCAAAGGCTCGTCCAAAGTAGAGGGAGAAGAAGGCTAAGGGAGGTTCGCATAAAGGTCGCCATAAAAGAGATTTAAGCCTGCAGCGGATGGGCAGCAAGGCACAATCAAAGGCTCTCGCGCCATGCGACGTCGTCGCGGGCAAGATTCTCGCGAAAAGCACTTGAAACCATTCTCACCTGCTCCATACCTGCGGTGCGGGATAGAGCAGCCCGGTAGCTCGTCAGGCTCATAACCTGGAGGTCGTCGGTTCAAATCCGGCTCCCGCAACCATTTCCAAAGCCCTGTAGGTCAACGACTTGCAGGGCTTTTTTGTCCCTAGAGAAGGTATGTGCACTTTTCTTGTGAGCGAAGGACATGCCCGATCGGGCACAATCAATTGCACTGCGCTTTCTGAGATGTGACGTACGCCTTGCGTAGAAAGCAGCGGTTGCCCCGTTTAACCGCACAGCTTTCCGTCTATCAGAATACACCTTTTATCCCGCAACCTTGAAGAATCTGAGCCTTCCAGCTTACCCTCCCTAGAGCGGCGTGACGCAGCTTCTATTTTTTCGGTGTTACTGATAGAACGAACCCAAGGCCGTCAACGATACCAAGGAGAGAATCGGCCTTGAAAAAAAATGCAGCTAACCTTGGACGAAACCAGCCTGCCTGACGCCCGAGTGGTTACCTTTGGCGAACTCTTCTTCGGTGAGCACGCACTCAATACAGCCGAACACCGCCTCAACTTCCATGCTTTCGGCAAAGATTCTAAAGCTGCCCCTTGCTACATGGTTGGCATCGAGGACATGTAACTGGCACCAAGGCCTTGAAGTTTTATCGTGGAGCAATATGCAATTCCACACGCCGGTTTTGTGCTTTGCCGGCGCTCGAATTGTTGGAGGCAATCGGTCTGGACTCACCATAGCCGCGGACGATCAGGCGTTGGCCGTTCACGCCGCGGGATTCAATAAAGCGGGCTACCGAGGCTGCGCGGCGCTCAGAGAGGGCCTGGTTGTAATCGGCACCGCCATCGGAATCGGTATGGCCGTCTACATTTATGAGGGTTTTGTCA
>Ga0213868_10000119_pt1 | contig 67209 bp, 87 predicted proteins | sample PICome_9_FD_160087 | JGI IMG/M metagenome (GOLD analysis project Ga0213868, IMG submission 160087) | Coastal seawater microbial communities near Pivers Island, North Carolina, United States - PICO127 | ecosystem: Environmental > Aquatic > Marine > Coastal | place: USA: North Carolina... | reverse complement strand
AGTAATCTGTCTACCTACTTCACGTTCCATAACAGAGTCAAACTCAACAGAACCAAATTGGCCTTCCCAAGCATTTGCAAAACTTTTACCTTTTGCCATTTCGCCTTCAATACGTGCTTTTGTTCCATCTTGCCTTAGTTGTCCTACAATTGTTTCAGGACCCATGTTCAACGCTCTAATAACAGACGGATATAGTGAATTCAAGTCAACACTACCAATCCATTCATGAATACCCTTTTTAGGATATGCAACATAAGCACCTGCGGCAGGCTCACTACCTGGTTCACGTCTTACTCTGTTAGGAACAATAAACCCACGTCTGTGTGCTTCGTTAATAATGCCTTGTTCTGTAACAGCAACAGCACCCATAGTAGTTTGAATGAGAACAGTATTCTCATGTGCAACAGTATTAGCAAGATCAATAAATTTAAGTTTCTTATCTAGTTTGTCAAGTAGTGCAGTATCTTGAATGTTGTATTCAATAAATGTTCTAAAGTCGTTGTTGTAAAGTGAATCGAGACTGCCTTCATAAACAGTTTTTGTTTCGCCTATTTCTAGTTCGCCGATAGCATCAAGTCTATATGTATGACGTTCTTCATAGTTATATTTTCTATACAGTTCTAGTGAGTCAACATGCACCCTACCAATTAAATCATATGTGACAGATGTTTTACCAAATTTTTCGTACTCACGTTTTTTAGGATACTGATTCCAAAGACATAATCTTTTTGTATCTTCTTTGCTTAAGGTTTTTGTAATTCTATTAACTGTGTACGGAATATCAAAGCCTTCACTGTTCCAGCCACTTAGTACATCAGCATCTTGTATAAGATCTAAAAATGCATCTAGCATCTCGCTTTCTTTTTCAAACAGAACAACATTGTCAATACCTTCAATGGTTTTCTTTGCTTCTTCCATTGAAAGTGTCTTAGGCGGAATAGCAAGACATACCATTGTTTCCATCCACTGCATGTATACAGCAATTGAAGTAATAGGCATAAATGCATCTTCAGGAGATGCATAACCTCTTTCAGGATCAAAGTCAACCTCAATATCAAAAAACGCAACGTTTAATTTAGGTGCGTCTTGATTGAGATAATTGTCCTCAAGCATTCTATAAATTGGATTGATGTCACTTTCGTAAAGTTTTTTGTTACTGTGAATAGCAAGTTCTTTACGAAGTTCTTTGATGTTTTTACAAGTTACCCTTGATAATGGTTTACCATAGATGGATTTAAATTTTCCTCTAGGATCTTCGTAATAAAAAATATGTCTGGGATTGTATTCTCGATAATGACGTTTGCCTTTATCGTCACGTTCAACAACGTTGATAGTGTCTTGCCCTCTGTCATAGAAAGCGTCTACGTAACTCATGTTTTCTCCTGTATGTCACTTCTGGCTGACAAGTACCTAATAAGCAGTTTATGGCCTGCGGTTACCTTCTTCATTAATACTTATCTTTCTACTTACAGTGTGTATAGTAAACCGGCTACACCAACTAATGCTAATGTAAGGTTAGTTACAATTAGTGCAGGTTCGTTCCACATACAACTTACGATTAACCAAATGAAACTACCAAGTACTAATACAACAGGCCCTGCAGGATAAAATCCTAAAGCATTAATGCCTGTGCCAAGTATTAGAATAACCGTGGCAGTCCATTTTAAAAATATATCTGATTTTAATATCATACATGTATTATACGATATTTTTAGGTTGATGTCAAGTACTAAATTATATTAAGTGCAATAAGAAAGCCAAAAACGTTTATACATGCAAAGTACCCTGTTAGTAGCATAACCCAAGCAGCACCACGTCTTACTGATGCGTAGCACTGTGTTACACTACCTACAAAGAAAAATGGATATATAATAACCATATTTGGATCTCGTGCATTAAAAGCAAGTGTTAGACTTGCTATTACTGTAAAGATAAAACTAACTAGCTCAAAACCAAATGCTGTGGTGTCAGACTTATAACTGTTTATCCAAAAGTGTTTTATCTTTTCCAATTATTCACTCTCGGTATTACCGGACGGTAAATTATTTGTGATTCCAAGAATGCCTTCGATGTCTTCCCACTCTTCTAAGTGTTTAGCCCAATCGTCTTTGTGAGCAATTTTAATTGCTTTATTAATTACTGATGGTTTGATCTGTAGTTCTTCTGCTACTGCTTTTACAGTATCCTTAAGACCTTCATTAAGATCCTCTACTTCACGTAGAACATTTGAACCTTCTTTGATCAATCTCTCTAGTTTAGCCTTTTCTTCTGGCCCGTACATTTTTGACATAAATTATTCTCCTGGTTGAAGTACTATTATATAGTCATAAAAAAAGCCAGTCAAGTTAATAACTGGCTTTAGTTTAATTTTGGTTAATTCTTTTTACTTTTTATTAAGCTCGTAACAATCGCAGTGTTCACAATCTGGACCACATGTACATTTGCTTACTGGTTGTCCGCAACAAGCATCTGGACACATCTTTTCTTCACTTAGTCCTTTTTTTTTGACTCCGTAAGTCCATCTTCTGCCATAACGTCATACATTTCAAATCGTCCACCGTTACGCTCGTAAATCATTCCTGCAAAAATTTCTGCTTTGTTTGACTCTTCAACTTTTGAAGTAGCAACTCTTTGAGCCCAGTTCCAAAGTGTTTCGTCAACTGGATCAATTTGCTGTTGTCCGCCACTTTCTTTTACAAGTTTTAGCATTTCAACAAATGACATGTTTGAAGGATCTTTAATAACTTCAACTGACTCATTTACTGACTCGTTAGTTTTCTTTGCTTTAACTTCAGACATACATGCTTCGCACATCTCTTTTAATTTCTTTTGATCACAGTTTGGATACTTTTTGCAAATTTCATTTACTTTCATACCTTTACTGCACATCATTAAAATGTCTTTCTTCTTAGGCATTTTTTCTGCTGTAATTACGTCTGCTGCTTCTTCAACCGACTCTTTTTTACCAAAGAATTTCTTTTGCTTATCTGACATTTCTTTTTTGCCTGACTTCTTGCCGCCTTTAGCATCTTTAGCAGCTTTCTTCATTGGCTCTTTCTTGTTACCGTCTTTGTCTAAGTCTAAAAAGTCTGGCTTACCTGCTTCAGCAACCATGTCATCGAACTTAGCTCTAAATGACTCTTCTTTCTTTTTAGATGCTTGGAACTCTTTTGATACTTTAACGTACTCATCGCCTTTCAAACCTTCAACATCTTTGTTATGAGTTTTCTTTAACCAACGTGCAAATTCTGTATCTTTGTCTTTTTCGGATAGCTCTTCGTTTACAGTTTTTGCAACTTCGTCATCTGATTCTTTTACTTCTTTGGACTTAGAATCTTTTTCAACTTTAGCATCTTCTTTGGCTTTTTTCTTTTTAGGTTTAGCAGCACCGTGTTCTTCTAGTGTAACAATTTCCATGTCTGCTGCTGGAACTTTCTTTTCTACACCGTGTTTAAATTGTACATCGTACCACTCAACATTACCGTTGTCATCTGGAATAGCATGACTTTCGTAAACTGGTTTACCTTTACCATATAATGGATGGTTAACAGTTGTTGCACAATCGTGGTCTTTTGAATGGCAAAGTTCTCTAACTTCGTCATCTGTATAACCTTCAAATACAACTGCTTGTGGTTTATAATCAACGTTAGCGGCTCTTGCTATACTTTCTAGCGTACCGTCAAACGTGTTTTCGTTTTTTGCTTCCTCTCTTGGAAGTTTGTTTAATAAATTTCTAAAGTCCATGATGCTATCCTTTTAAGAGCTCCCACTCTGTTGTTAGTTTATCTCGAATACTTTCGCAAGTCCCAGCTTCGTATTCTCGTTCTCCTTTATTCATAGCATTATCTGCCTGAATCTCATACTCCATTCTTTCACGAACAGAATCTAAGTAATCGTTAGATAGAGTAATATAACTGCTAATCCAACCTTGTAATTCGTCGCCTGGCTCAATCATTTTATATAGCGCAATGGCATTCTTAGCAACGTTTGCTAATTCTGCTTTTGCCATTGTGGCTTCATGATCGGGCTTCTTTTCCATACTAATATTTATCTTTTAAGCGCAGCGCCGCCACCAAAAATGTTTCCTTTCATGTCTAGTGCATTTACTGCTGTGCCGTCTTTTTTCTTCTTCTGCACAGTTTTAGGCGGTTTAGGCGCACTTGTACCGCTTTTTCCTGGAGAACCTGTATAACTTTTATTACCAATTGAACCCTTGCCAATAGCAAGTTGTGGACTTACAACAGTGGCAATACTGCCTGATGCTGTAGCACCTGCTGTAGCAGATTCCATTCTCTTTTTATTTTGCTCAATGGCATTGAATAATTCATTAAGTTTCATATTACTATTTACCCTTTTTACGACCTGATTTCATATTAGCACACCAGTGATACATTCTACCTTTTTCACCACCTGCATTCTTTGCTTTTTTACGTAGGCTTGTAACTGATCCGTTGCAACTAGCACCAGACTTCTTTACTCGTCCTGGTCTGCTTTTGCCTTTCTTTTTACCGTCAGCAAAGTTTTCAACTACTGCATTTACAGTTAAAAACAATTTAGCAACGTTTACATCAGTTTCACCTAGCATTTGTAATGCAGCATATCTATGATGTCCGTTGATAATTTTGTTATTGCAATCTACAATAATAGGAGCATATGAACCTTCTGAAATTTTATCTACTTGCTTTTTAAAATTTTCAAGAACAAATTCATTTTGTACTGGAATAATGTCACCAATCTCTACTGTCTCTACAGTATGTCTAATATGTTCTAGGTGCTTATTTTTAATTTGGGGTAAATCTTCTCTTTCGTAATTTTCTTCTTTTGTTGCTTCAATTTTTGCAACTTCAAGTCCAAGATTGTTAAACAAGTTTTTTAAGCCTGAAACACTTTTTAGTGCCTGTAGCATTAGTTGCTGTTCGTCTTCTGCACGTCTATCATAAAACTGTATAAACTTTTTAGCATTATCTGGAGTGATATATACCATACCACCTGAACTTGCACCGCCTGTATCTTTATAACTTAATGGAAAAGGATTATTATCTTTCCTCATTGCTATGTTATTAATAACATCAATTTTAGGACGTTGCTGTTTTACAACAAGTTCTTGTACATTATCTTCTTTAGTTTTTTTCTTTTTGTTTTTAGGAAACAGTTTCTTAACATTCATATACTCTCCGCCAACTGGAACGTCTGCGGTAGCATTTTGTTTTGTTACGATACCAACACCTGCTGCTTCTTCGTTTTTATTTTTGTTCTTCTCGTATTTTTCAACAGACTTCTTAGCTGACTTTATCATTGCTTTTTCATGTGCAGCTAATTGGCGTTGTGTTTTTTCTCTTTGATCATCAGCATACCCTTCTGATTTTTTCTTTGTAGGTAAGCCTTTGTGTTTTGTTTTAGCAAAGTCCTTTACATCAGAAACTTTCATATCTTTAGCAACTTCACCGGCTTCGCCGCCTTTTTTCATGTCGCCCTTTTGCATAGCTCTTACTATACCAAAGAACTGCTGTTGCTTTTTGCTTACTGCTTTTTCAGATACAAATTCGTATGATCTCATATCGGTTTCTCACCTGTGAACTTAGGTAATGAAAACCATAACTTAAACCATTCAGGGGTGCCTGGTTCAATCTTATGCTTCTTCATTAGTTCTCCCTTTTCATTACCGCTAATACTAATATTGCTACCTTCCCAAGGTGTGTAACCTTTGAATTCATTTATACCGGCAAGTCTAACAATATCGTCTAACTCAGTCATTACATCTTAACGCAGTTGTCTACTGTTTTGCCACCCTTCTTCTTGGTGCCCATTCTTTTGTATCCTTTCCAACATACTTTGCCGTCAACGCCTTTTTGCTTTTCTTCGTTGATACTTTCGTACTGTTGTTGGATATGCTCTGGCATTGCTGTGAATCTTGGCTTAGCACATTCTGGACAAAATGATTCTTCTTCCTCGTGTCCTGGTTTATCCATGTCTGGATTATCAGGTGGATTTTTAACTTTGTCTAAAACGTCCTTTTGACTTTCTGCCCACTTCATTAATTTCATAATTTTTTCTTGTGGCAGTTTACAACGTTTAACTAGTTCTTCAATATTTCTTGCTCCGCCTGGCGCACCATAGCGTGTTAGTTCGTCACCTACTCTTGAAAGCACTAATGATAATGCATCGTCTTTAGTAGTGACAGCCTTGTCCATAAGAACTCTGCCGATACGAGATAGCTTCGCTCCATGTGGATGATCATATGCTGATTCTTTATTCATCATTTTCCCCTGTGTTATCATTGATCCCCATACCTTTTCTAACCGCAGCGTATAATTCATCTGCATGTTCTCCTGCACCGGTATGTTGTGCAAATTTGTTTATGTCTCCGTTAGCAGCATCGGCTCTTGCCATTGTTCCACTAATACCTTCTACGCCATCTGAACCATCTTCACGTTGTCCGCTAGATTCAAAATTCATTGTTTCAAATTTATAGTAACCGTGTCCTTTTCCTTCGACACCGTTATAATCTTTTATAAGTTTAGACATCATCTCAAGACGATCACTTCCTGCAACAAATGTTATATGATTGTAACCTCTTTCATGTAATGAAGTACAAATTTTAGGTAGTGTATTCAAGTCTGTGTTTTCTACAACGTTGTTTGCAAAGTCAGGATGTACTTTTCTAATAAAGTCTACTTTGGTTGAATAGTCTAAAGGATTCTTTTTTGCGTCTTGTGTTTGGCTAGTATATATTTCTAATTCGCCACCAGCTTTCTTCATTGACTTAAAAACTTCTTTATGTCCAAGTGTAGGTGGATTGAATCTGCCAAAGCAAAAAGTCATATGCTTATCGGCATCATCTTCAGTTAAAAATATTTCATTAATTCTCATAGTCGCCGTTCTCTAAATGCATCTCTTGCTCTTTGGCAATTTGTCTTGCTAATGAAATCATGTTTTCTCTAGAAAACTTTTCTTCTGGTTTATCGACACCAAATTTGTTGCAATACATATCACAACATTTTTCCACAGGCTTTATATAAATTTTATAAGCATTTGGATGTCCTCTGTATTTTTCGTGTTTCTTAATTGCTGGAAACATCACAGTAGACATAACTTCATTGTCGTTGTCCATAAACACTTTTAAATCATCGTGCCAATTGATATCATCTTCTTGATCATTGGGGGCACCGATAGGAGAGAAAAGTTCTTTTAATAACATATTACCATTTCCTACATGACCAGTAACGTGCTTTAGTACGTGGTCCTGGGTTTGAACAATTGTGTCTAGCACGGAAACTTTTACGTCTCTTTGGGTTAGACTTTTTAATACGCATATTAGGATCACCAAAGTTTACTTTTTTAATATTTTTAGTTTTGGGATCTCTTACATATACTTTGAATTTCTTAACATCGCCACGCATTGGTTTACCTAGCGATACTTTGCGTCCTTGATATTCTGCTTCTTCAACGGGAACATCTTCGTGCCATGGCAAATAACCATAGTATTCAAAGAATTCTTCACCATTGAATGTTTGTTCTTCGAGATCACTGATCTCTGTTACTGTTTCAATTGACTCTAGTTTTTTCAATAGATCGCGCATAGTATCCTCTCTTTACAAGATTATACTGTATTTAGCGTTATTAATCAAACTTAGTAGTTATAAAGGACCTGGACTATTTGCCCGTCTTGAACGTTATGGCCTGCTCTTAGCCATATAAACTTGCCTGTAAACGTCTGTGTACCTATGTAATCTTCTATTCCTTGGCCGTAATAAGCACTATCACCACCCCATTCTATTACATCTACCCAGTCATTGTCACCTGGCTCTTCTGCTAGTGTGCCTTGTACTTTAATAGTACCTTGGAAGGCATTGACATAGTACGCAACTGTATGCACACCGTCATTGTTTTTATGATATCCTGCACCTTTCTTCTTATCACCATATGTATATGCTGAATCAGATACAATTGAAGTTACAGGACCTAATAGTTGTCTACTCTCGCTCATATTACTATTTACCTGTTTTTATATATTTACGTACAGTGCCTATAAGGTCGTTACAGCGCAATCTAAGCATCAGCAATGTACTTTCCGTATCAATGTATATCCAACGTCTAGTGTTGAACATATCGCGTTTAAGAAGCCAGTTATAGGTAGCATCAGTAAATGCAATAGCAGGTTTTCGTGAACGGCACCAGTCTGCTAAATTTTCGAGTTCTTCGAATGTTAAAGACTTAGGACTTTTAATATCTACTTGGAAGTTATACATACCATGTGGCAATTCTTTTACAAATATTTCTTGGTTACTGTCTAATAAAGTATCAGTCATTCCTGGAGCAGGCTCGTGTCTAGTTCTTGTAATATCAGAAAATTCGTAGCAAAGTGATTCGTACAATGATTTATTATTTGTGTATATGTCTAAGATATCAGTTTCGATGCGTACAGTTGATTCTTCTTTTGGTACTGAATTTAAAATACCTAATAGAGATATCCATACTTTACTATGTGATTGTATTAGATGAGCATTCTTTTGACGCCAAGTTTGAGTGCTAAATTCATAATCATCTGACTGCGGAGGAGCTCTTAAACCGGTCGCAAAGTCCAAGATCTCTTGATGACCTAGTGTACGTAAAGCATACGCACCCTCCAACTTTAAACTAACTTTGTAGATATACTTGTTATAGAACTTCTTTTTAGTTTTCTTTGCTGTCTTAAGCATCATTACTAGCCTGCGCCTTAGCAGCCAGCTTCTGTGCTTTACGTTCTTCTTTAGTCAAAGGCTTTGGCATAGGAGTAACTGTAAACGCTGGACCGTCTTTATCGATTGATACAGCAACTTTACCCCCGTCAACTAAATCTCCAAACAACACTCTCCTACTTAAAGGTGTTTTAATTGTTTTATCAATTAATCTACCTAAAGGCCTTGCACCCATCTTAGGATTGTAACCTTTCTTAGATAACCAATTAACAGTATCTTCGTCAAGTGTAATTGCAATGTGCTTCTCTTTTAGTTGTGTATTAAGTTCTTTAATAAACTTATGAACAATACTTTTAACTACATCAGTAGATAGTTTAGCAAACTTAACTGTACCGTCTAATCTATTTCTAAACTCTGGAGCAAAAAACTTTTTAACTGCTTTATCATCTTCCGAGTCTTTCTCGTTATCAGCAAAGCCAATTAATTTTGATTCATTATCAGCAGCACCTAAGTTACTTGTCATAATAAGAATAGTGTTACGTCCATCTGCACGTTTACCATTTGATCCTGTAACAAAACCGTTGTCCATAAACTGTAGCAAAATGTTTGATACATCTTTGTGTGCTTTTTCAATTTCATCTAACAACAATACAGCATTAGGTGTTTCTTGTAACTTGTTAATAAGTTGGCCAGCGTCATCATCAAATCCTATATAACCTGGAGGAGCACCAATTAATCTTGCAACACTGTGTTTTTCTTGATACTCTGACATATCAAAACGTATTAGTGACATACCCATTTTCTCTGCAAGTTGTTTTGCTGTTTCTGTTTTACCTGTTCCTGTTGGTCCTAAGAATAAGAAACTACCAATTGGCTTGTCAGGATCTTTCATTCCACTTTGTGCAACAAAGATCTTATCAAGAATAGATTCAACTGCTTTGTCTTGTCCGAATACTGCTTTCTTCATTGACGCATCAAGTCCAGCAAGATTGTTACTTTCTTTTTGCGAAATAGTTTCTAGCGGCATACTTACCATTTTAGCAAGTTCGTATGTTACTTGTTCAATGTCAACAATTTGTGCAACTGTTTCAGTTTCGTCAGTTTCATTTAACTTGTATCTTGCTGAAGCACAATCAATAATATCAATTGCTTTGTCAGGTAACTTTTTATCAGCCATGTACTTAACAGATAAGTTTACTGCTTGTTGAATTGCTTCATTTGTAATCTTAACATTATGATGCTGTTCGTAGTACTTACGTAAGCCTTTAATAATTTTTACTGTAAGATCTGCTGTTGGTTCGTCAATAGTTACACGTTGGAACCTACGCATTAATGCTCTATCTTTTTCAAAAGATTTTCTATACTCTTCCCAAGTAGTAGAAGCAATAACTTTCATGTTACCTTTTGTAAGTGCAGGCTTCAGCATATTTGCTAAGTCGTTTGACTGTCCTTGTCCACCTGAACCAGCACCACTCATCATATGTGCTTCATCAATGAATAAGATAATTTTACCTTTACGCTCAAGGGCCATTAGTACTGCCTTAATACGTTCTTCAAAGTCACCTCTATACTTACTACCAGCAACTAAAGAACTAATGTCTAAACTAAACACTAAATGATCTTGAATAAACTTAGGTACTTTCTTTTCATGAATCTTACGTGCAAGACCTTCAGCAATAGCAGTCTTACCAACACCTGGATCACCAACCATTAGTACGTTTGCTTTGTTACGTCTTGCTAATACTAATTCAATTTTTTCAATTTCTTCGTCACGTCCGATAACAGGATCAATGACTCTTTGCTTTGCCTTCATAGACAAGTTAGTACAGAATTGATTAATAATTCTATCTAATTGATCTGGGCTTAGATTGATATCTTCTTCTCCGCCACCTTCAAACACTTCTTCACCAATATGATGTGCTTGGAAATGCTCTACAAATTTCTGTTTATCAATTCCACCTTTTGCTAAGAAGTAAAATGCAAAAGAGTTTTTCTCGCTCATAACACTAATGATTACGTCAGCAACTTCAATTTGATTACGTCCACTAAACAATACTTGTGTAAAGCATCTATTTAAAACACGTTCAACAGATGCAGTTTTCTTAGGATTTATATTCTTATCCTTAGAAACAATATCACCTAAGTTGTTTTTTAAGTAATGCTCTAGGTTCTTTTTAATAAAGTCAACATCAGCACCGAATTCTTGAAGACCACCTGCTGTATCTGGGTCAGCAAAAATTGAGTACACCAAATGCTCAATAGTAATATGTGTGTGCGTGTGGTTCTGCGCAACTACTACAGAAGCATCAAAAATCTTTTGTAATTGTTTACTAGGTTCAATCATTTATTTTTGTCTCTTTTTTAATTTCTTCATAGCTAATTGTAACTTCAACCGACTCACTTTGTCAACAAAACAAATGCCATTTAGGTGATCTAATTCATGCTGAAAGCATTTAGCAAGATAACCTTCTACTTTTGCTTCTTTCGTTTCGCCTTTTGAATTCTGATATTGTGCAACTATCATTTTAGGTCTCTGCAAGTGTAACCATAAACCCGGAAAGCTCAAACAGCCTTCTTTATCTAAAACATGTTCCTCACTTGCTTCTAAAATAACAGGATTAAAAACACAGAACGGTTCTGGAAAACCTGGTACGTTTTTTGATCCTATAGCAAACACTCTCTTCTTAATATTTAACTGGTTAGCAGCAAGACCAATGCCGTTGTGATTTAGCATAAAGTTACACATATCAAACTCTAATTTTTCTGGGTCTAGCTCTTCTTTATCAAAGTCCCATACTTCACTAGATTCATTTAGTGCTTGGTGTAAGCCTAATTTATAATCTAAATCTAATTTATAGTCCATGTTTTATTTCCATAATTTTTTTACGTTGTTCGTCTGTATACTCTCTTGGCATAAGTGCTTTAATTTTTACTAACAAGTTTCCTCTCTTTTTTGTTCTTATATTTGGTAATCCTTCACCGTTACAACTTAGTGTAGTATCGGGTGGTGTGCCTGCTGGTACATTTAATTTAATTTGTCTGCCTGAAAGGGTAGTAACTACTGCGTGTGTGCCTAACATCAAATCCCATATAAGAATTTTTTCTTCACATAGTATATTATCACCGTAGCGTTGGAACCTGGGGTGATTGCGAACACGAATATGCACCATTAGGTCTCCTGCTGGAATGTTTTGGATAGAATTATCTCCCATTCCTGCATACCTTACAGTTTGTCCTTCTTCAACACCTGCTGGAATATCAATATCGATTAGTTTAGTTCTGCCTGTAGGAAGTTGAACTTCCATAGCAATTTGTTTACCGTTGTAAACATCTTCCATTGTTACATCGAGAGCAAGATCAATTTGTCTATTCTGTGGTCTGCGTTGACCCATATTAAAGCCAAAGTTTCTAAATAGGTCTTCAAACCCATTAGGATTCATTCCTTCAAAACCGTTAGGGCCAAAGCCTTGTGGTTGAGGATTATCGTACTGTTGTCTTTTTACAGGATCTTTTAGAGTTGAATATGCTTCGTTAATTTTCTTAAACTTTTCTTCATCACCACCCCTGTCAGGATGATGTTGCATACTTGCTTTCTTGTATGCTGATTTAAGTTCCTTTTCCGAAGCATCTCTATTGACGCCTAGTATAGAATAGTAGTCCATACTAGTACTTATTTGTAATACTTATTGAGCTACTTCTTACTGGTTCCAGCGTATAAGCCAAACCATGCAGCACCAGCACCAACTACAACTGAAACAAGTCCTGACTGTTCCATAGTAGCAGCCGTTCCTAATCCCATGTACCAATGTACAACTTGATATAGCAAAACAATATACACTGTGATAAACAGTCTTGGAAATATTCTCCAACTGTCTACAGCTTTTGCAAGATCAATCCAAGTTTGGTATCTATTTTTAGAACTGTCAACAGTAGTTGTATCTACTTCAAGTTCGATATTTACTTTTTTAGTTTGAGTGTCGCTCATTATCTCTTCCCCTCAAGATGTTTAATACGTTTTTCTAATTCGTCAATTTTTGATGTAATTTTAGGATATTTAACACGCCAGGCGTCTGGGTCATCCTGTAACCAAGTCCACCCCCAACGTACTGCTAGGTAAGCAAGAAAGTTATCAAACTTTGCAACTGCCCAAGTTGCCATTCTTGTGTCTTTAAACCAAAACAAGAATGCTGCTCCAAGTAGAGAACCTGCGATTGCTGTGTAGATCCACAAGCGATCAGTCGCCATTCTTTCTATCATTTCCCACATATTCGCTCCTAGTTAATTATAGTAGTATTTATTTAAAATGCACAATTAACTTCAGCTTTGGGCTTGACGTTAGGTAGTTGTTTGGTATCTGTTGATTCGATGCTTACATCTACGCCAGGTTTAAGTTTACAGCGTAGTTGTTGACAGGAGGCAAGCATAACTAGAAATGCTATTATGATCGCCCTTGTTAGCACTATTTTTCTTCAGCAGTTTCGCTTTCGTAGTACTCTTTATAAGCATCAATGATTTTGTTTTGCTTGATCATGTATGCACGGATTTGTGCATAATTTTTTCTGAAGTTTTCGTAGTCTTCGTCTGTTAATCCTATAATAACTGGATCAATATTTTGTTTTTCTAAGTCTGAAAATACTTGTTCTGCATTTTCGCGATTGATTATAATCCAGCGAACTTGTTCTAGTTTTGCTGGTTCAGGTAAAGGTAAATCTAAAGGTCTGCGTTCAACTTCTGTTTTAAAAACTTCTAAAGGCTGAATCGTACTACAACTAGTAAGCAGCGTAGTTAGGATTAGCAAGTTCAGGACAAACAGTATTGATCTGTGACTTCTTACTAGCATTTATCTCCTCTTCAGTTAACGGAGCACCGCCTATGATTTCAAAGCAACGTCTCTCGTGAACTTCGTCTTTATTTAAAATTCTCTCAATGGACTTTGGTCTGGTTACCGATAAAGCCCCAATATCTCTTCTATCACCTGCTGCATTTAGTTTATTAAACTTTTCGTTTAGGTTTCTATTTGCAGTTTCTAATACTCTATTTAAGTCCTGAAGGTCATTTCGGACTTTAATAATGGCTTCAAAATCTTCTTGCTGCTGTGCAATTACAGCCTTTTGCTCATTGATGCCATCTTCTAGTTTAATAATGTTTGCTTTTGCTGTGTCGAGATCTTTTTGTAATGCCTTAACATACATAAAACCGCCACCTGCCGCAGCAAGTACAACTAGAATCATTGCTATTTTAATACTACTGAACAATGTTTTTCTCCACCTCGTTTAGTAAATCTTGTACTGTTGCAATGTTAAAAGTATCTTCTTCTGGAATATTAATTTCTAATTTTTTACAAACTTGATCAGTGACATCAACGATATCAAAATCATCTCCATCTAAATCATCAATAAAATGACTTGCTTCAGTGATCTCTTTTCCAGTACCGAAATGTCTTTCCAGTACTTGCATGACTTGCTCTTTCCACATAATTTAATCCTCGTTAGTTTGTGCTTCGTATTTATACCTTGGATATTGACACACTACTATCTCTATTGGCTTATTGTCTCCATCCTTAAATGTTTCGACTAATCGGCCTTCGTGTTCCCTTCCACAGTTTTGACAAACTCCGGACATTCTACTCCATCAACTTAGCAAGGGTCTTAGGACCTACAATGCCGTCTGCAACTAAACCATTTTTGGTTTGCCACTCTTTAACAGCCCTTTCAGTACCAGGACCAAAGTCGCCGTCTGCTGCAATACCAAGTTTCTCTTGCATTTGCATAACTGCTGCACCTTTTGCGCCTTTTCTTAAAATACCAACAACTGGTGCTGGTGCTTTACTAGGATCAAAGTTTCCACCTAATACATCTAAGAAATGTTTAAAATGTTTTTTACGATCTTCAAGGCCTACTGTTCCGCCGTTAACCTTTTTACTCATAGCAACAATATCTTGATTGTCAGCCATAGCATTAATTTTTCTTGTGTCCCAGAACCAACATGCACTTTCTAATGCACCTTTGATAGTGGTTACATAATCAATTACTTCTTCAGCAGTCATGCCGATAGTTTTACCAAAGTCAGCATAGTTAGCACGACCAGTTAATTGAATAACACCTCTACCACGGAAACGCCAGCCATCGCCTGACTCTGTATCACCATTACCAATTCTATTTGCGTATGTTACGTTTGCAATTTTTTCTGGTTGTCTTGCATATTCGTTTGCATCTCTGCCACCACGTGCAAAATATTTTCCAAACACTGCATCTAATGCTTTTGCACTATAGTTTAAATTTTCTTCAAGTACTCTAAAGTTAAGACTTTCGTGAGCGCATTGTGCTAAAAACCCTGCTGCTCTATCGACAGTATCAATTTCATACTTAGGAAGCATTTCAAGAAGTGCTTCATACCATTCGTCTACTTTACTGTTACCGTGCAATACTTCTTCACACATCTCTTTTGTAAACTCAAATTTCATTATTCAATCCTTTGTAATATCATGGACTTCTGTCCATTAGTAAATACGAAGTCAGCGCCAACTTTGTTAATATTGTAATCGCCTAGTACTTTGCTTAACCAAAATGTTTCAGCAGAAGCATCTAAACCAATATCCGTAGTTGCATCAAGACCTTCGATTATATCTTTTGTTGCGCCCTCTTTAATCCACTTCATCTTGATAACATTACCGAAGGGCTTATAAAATGTAATGATATCATCTTTAAGTTCTAAGTTGTCCATGAGCGTTTTAGAAAAGAAAGTCTTTACTTCGTCTGTTCTTACCTGTGCTAGTTTTGCTTCGTACATTTGTTTATCTGTAGGAATAACTTTGCTTAAATTTTCTCTTGTAGCTTCTCTTTTCTTATCGTCTTTATAGTATTGAAACTTCCAATCTTCAATGCCTGTTAGTTTAGATACGCCATAAAGTAAATCGTCAATTTGTTCTGCTAGCCTTTTGTTTCTTTCAATTTCTACAAATACTGAATATTCGCCTTCTTCGTTCTCTCCTGAACTAACATCTGCGTCAAGCACAAATGAAAATCCTTTTTCGATAAACTCCATTAAATCTCTTGCTGGGTATCTGTCTTTTGCTTGGAATGTTACAACACAAACATCTCTATCTTCTCCCATCTTTGATCTAAACTTATCTACTTCAAACATAGGATATACTAGATCCACTAGATCGTTTTTACGTAATCCTTCTTCTAAAACTTTATTGTGCTGCTGCTGTGTCATCTGCTGGTGCCTCTTGTTGTGCTGCTACTTCTTGTGCAGGCTCAAGGTTCATATTAACTGCATTGTTCGCCATGATGTCTTGTACTTTATTTCTATCAAGGTTCTTATAACCGCGATCAATGTTTTTCATTAAACGTTTTGGCATAGCAATTTTCACCATCCAAATGTTTTCGTAGTCGATTTTACCTTTTCTTGTACCAGGTCTAATATCGTCTACTGCTTTAATTTTTCTAACTTTAGCAATAGCAGATTCTGCAAAGCCTACTTTGCATCCGTATTCTTTTAATCTTTTACCGCCTTGTGGTTCAGGCATATTTTCATATGGCCACATAAACGTACATTCAACAAAGTATCTTGATTCGTTAGGACCAGACACTAATTCGCCATCTAACCAGCCGTCATACACATACACGTCTAATTCATCTAAGACACGTTCGAAGTCTTTTAGTAGATTTAGGCTGTTATTTGAACCATAAATTTGTTCAATGTTTGCAATAATATCTTTAGTAGTTGCCATCTGAGATTTCCTGTTCTCCTATTGTTATTGTATTTATGCTCAAATTTAAACTAAGAGCTTTATATATGAATTAATCGAGTAAATATTAGTATGTTCGAACACGGACTTAACATCGCTAATTTAGGTATAACTCTGTGTTTGAGCCCAACAAAGCACGGAGGAAATGCTTAATATGAAGAGTAAAAGAAAACAATCTCACCACTCACAAAACTTCAACAACGTAATAAACATCAACGAAAAGACACGCAAACGTGTTGCTCTAACTCCCAAAAACAAAGCTCAAGAAATATACTTAGAAACGCTAAACAATGCTGATACACATATTGTATTTGCATGTGGACCAGCGGGTACAGGTAAAACTATGCTAGGTGTACAATGGGCTATTGATGCTTGGAAAGACGGCAATTTCGATAAAATTGTTATTACGAGACCTGCGGTTTCTGTGGACGAGCAACATGGATTTTTACCAGGGGATCTTAACGACAAAATGGCTCCTTGGACAAGACCAATTTTCGATGTTTTTTCTGACAACTTCTGTCAACGTGAAGTGGAGCGACAGATGAGAGAAAGTATTCTTGAGATTAGTCCTTTAGCATATATGCGAGGGCGAACCTTTAAACACTCTGTAATTATTGCAGATGAAATGCAAAACGCTACGCCTAATCAAATGAAAATGCTTCTCACAAGATTAGGTGAAGGATCTAAGATGGTGGTAACAGGTGACTTGCAACAGGCGGACCGCCCTAGCAATAACGGCTTACTTGAGTTCCTTGGGTTATATAATAACTTCCGTAACCATCAATATGTTGATATATGTCAGTTCGACAAAACGCATATTGAAAGGCATGAAGCAGTAAAAGAGATTCTAGAGATCTACGGAGATCAGTAAAGTTTAGGGGAGTGTAAAAACTCCCTTATTCTTCTTGGAATCTATCGCGGAGTTGGTCTAAAAGATCAATAAGCTCATCTATGAGATTTTGATCCTCATCTCGAGCTGTGTCGACTTCTAATTCTATCTTGATTTTCATTAGTCTATTTGTATAGCAGGTATTGCTTTAAATAATTTTGTTTTATCTTCTTTGTAGTTTTCTTTTGCAAAATCTACATAGTCTTCCATTGGCTCTTGTTCGTCTGTAATGTTTGGCCAATTAGCATCATTTGAAAAATACTGGTTATGTTTAAACCATTTGTTTTCTTCATCGTCAGTTTGCCATATTGCATCTTCAGGACATTCAGGAACACATACACCACAATCAATACATTCATCAGGATTGATTACAAGCATGTTTGCACCTTCGTAAAAACAATCTACAGGGCAAACACTTACACAGGTTGTGTGTTTACAGTTAATACATTTGTCGTCAACTACGTGTGTCACGGTACCATTTTCTCCGGTAAACCATTAAATGCCATTGTAATCCTATCATTATCACCTGTATGTGGCAAAGTTAAATGCTGTACATAACTAGGAAAGATTATAACTTGTCCTGGCTTAGGTTCAATAGTAAAACTATCGTACATATAATCATTAGGTATTTCAATAGCTGAAAGGCTTCTAGCATAACAAGGATCCATAAACTTAGTATGCGCACCTTCTGTTAAGTAGAAGATACCACTAAAGTAAGCCATAGGATGTCTATGTTGACGCTGGTCACCACCTGATCCTTTAAGAGCCATATTAGCCCAAAGCCTTGTTAACTTTATATGTCCAAAGGCAGGATCGTATACTTCTTCTTTTTGTATTCGCAACATGCAATCTTCTAGTTCGTCTTTTAGAAACTTCCAATGATCTAGTGTATGCAATACTTGATTGTCTGTTTGATTAATTGATGGGTAATGGGGATTTATGTTATTAGACTCTTTAGGAATTAATTCAAGCGACTGTTCTACGCAGTGTGATAAATCAAACTCGTAAAAAGGAATCGGAAACATCATGTGTTTTGTAAGTGTCATACTAACCAATTATATATAGCTCTTAATGCTAAAAGCAAATACATACCCTCCATTAATGCTCTTGGTATATCTTTATCTTTAATACCAAAGTAAATCCACATTGCACAACTAACTGTAGCAACTGCCCAGCCTATCCATTGTGTTTCTGGATTAGCGTCTGAAAGAATAAAAGCAGCGATAATTGCAAGTAAGAACCCAATCCACCTAGGACCATCTATGTCGTGGTAGTATCTTATCTTCATAGTCTTGCTAACTTAATTAGTGTTGCAGCCAAGTTAATCTCAGGATCTGCAACTAATGTATGATCTACTAAACCCTGTTTAATAATGATTACTGCTGTGTCTTGCTTTTCTTCTTCACCAAATATTTCTAAGTTGTCATACAGCCAACGATAAATCTCTTCCATTTCTTCTGCACGTACTTTACCACAAAGTAGTTTACGTGCTTGTGTAATTTTACCTGCTTTAAATAGTTCGACCATTTCAAACTTCCAGTCAGCTTCTCCTTCGTCACCTTTAGTAGGAGAACTTAGTTTGCTGCCACTTACGTTTTGCTGTACCATATTAATACATTTACGCAAGTCTGGATACGAAACTTTTACATAATTATCAAGTGTATCTAATTCAAACTCAATATTTTCTGTAACAAGAATAGTTGCAACTCTTGCAGTGAATTCTGTCTGATCAATTTTTTCAATATGAAAGCCTTGACATCTGCTATGAATAGCAGGAATAATTCTATTAGGATAGTTACACGTTAAAACAAATCTCGATGTGCTATGATATTCTTCCATAACACCACGTAGTGCCGCTTGTGCGTTAGGCGACAAATAGTCTGCCTCATCAAGTAATACAACTTTAAATGGACCAAACGGAATAGTTTGCACAAAGCCTGTAATCTTATCTCGAATCTCATCAACAGAGTTATTTCTACTAGCATTAATTTCTAGTACATCATAACTTTCAATACCTAGTTCATTAACAAGCATCTTTGCCATAGTAGTTTTACCAATGCCGGCTGCACCACTAAACAACAAATGCGGAATACTTTCATCTTTAACCCATGCTTGTACTTGTGCTTTCTGATGATTGTCTCTAAAAACATAATCTTCAAGTTTCTTAGGACGATACTTTTCTACCCATAACTCTTTCATTCCGACTCCTTAATGCGTTTTCTCAAATTAGTTGTACTAAATGAGTGTTGTCTTTTATTATAATGTATTTTAATGTTTTTGTCAACACATATTTGTTTGGCAGTAAAGTCTTTATCTTTGTATTCTTCACCAATAAAACGTACATCTATTCCATATGTAAGAAAAATATCCGTTAAGTCTTTTTCGGATTCATAAGGAATAATTTCGTCAATATACTTACAACCTTCAAGTTGTACGTAACGCTCAAACACACTTTGGATTGGCTTATTCTTTTCTGGTCTATCAAGTGTTGGGTCTGTTTGCAAACCAACAATCATATAGTCGCAATTTGCTCTTGCTTCTTTAAGCATAGCAACATGTCCACTGTGGAACAAGTCAAATGATGATGCTGTAAATCCTCGTGTCAAAGATCACCTTCTTGCCTGTTTTCTGAATAGTGTACGTCAAACTCACCACCCGGATAACGCTTCTTTAATTTGTTAACGTTCTCTGCTATGACTTCATTAGGATCCAACCCCAATGCACGGCAACTATTGATCCAATACCAAATAATATCCCCAAGTTCTCGTTTAGCATGAAACTTAGTTTCATCGTCCATAGGTTTACCTTGGAATACACATTTTTTAACAATTTCTGCAAATTCGCCTCCTTCTGATGCAATACCAATAGCACCTGTCATTAATAATGAAATATTAACTTCGTCATTTAATTCATGCAAACGAGCTTGTGTATAAGCCCAATCGTTTGACTCTTCTGATGTTACTTCTTTTACAAAGTCTTTGTATTTGTTTAGATCTACTGTAGACATCTATATTTCCTTTACTGTTATTGCTTTATTATATAATAGTACTTTATTGTTGTCAACCCCTAAGGTAAATATTTTTAGCAGCATTCGCTGGACAAAAGGAGAATCCCATGATTAAGAATCTTTCACTAAACCTTGAAGTAGGACAAGAAATCCTTGTCGGTAAAAATAATAAACGTGCTAGAATTACTAAAATAGAGTTCCATGAAAAGTCAGGGGAGATTACAATTAATACAACACAAGGCCCTCGTAGAGCCTTGACATTTAGGTTAATGCCCGAAATACAATACGCTTATTGAGCACCAAAGTCACCAGGATTAAATGTGGCGGTGTCACCATCTCCATAATGTTGTCCCCAATAGGCTAGTTCTGGTTCAAAGTCCTCGGTACCTACAGCGAGGATGGCGGACTTCTCAACCTTTTGTACCTCGATTTCACCGCGATCGGGACAATCCACTTTGATCTTTCGTGTCCAACGACCATGCTCAATTAAGATCCAATCTTCTGATTTGTAGTCGTCTGTGTTTGTAGCACCTTTAGCATAAACTTTTGCCCAACGACATTTGACTCCGTGTGCTTTTGCATCATCACTTGCCATGATAATGCCGCCTTTAGTTACAGTTTCACCAAAGTGCATGTTATATACTAACACGTCATCATGTAATGGTGTAAGTTTACCTTTGATCATCTTTGCCTCCATAAATATGATTCTTCAAAAATTCGTAATGACTAGGAAGTTTAGAAACATAATCAATTACAAAGTCTCTGTAATCTTCATAACTGCGTTTCTGAAAATCTAGTTCTTCTAACTTAGTTACCCCGCCCCAGTACGGTCCTTCGTGTAAAACGATTTCTTTAGTTGCTTTTGGTTTTACACCCATACCAGCCGCTAAAAATAAAGAGGGTGGAAAGTCTGCTGCTCCACTATAGGTATTACCTAATGTAATTCCGCCGATCAAAGATTGATATTGTGTGTTTCTTAAATTATAATTTTCGCCTACAAGTTCCGGACAATACTCGTGATACTCTGTTGCATGTTTCCAATAAGGAGTATCGTCACGCATTGAAAGAGCATAGTGAGTTGAAATAAAATCTCTAAATTTTAATACTTCTGATTCAACAGCGTAATTGAATCCTTCTTTCTCTGTTCTTGTTACCCAACCGTTTCTTCTATTCAAACACTCTACTAACTTAACTAAGTTTTCATGCGTTGTTAGTAGTCCTGTAGATTCTAAAGGTTCTACAAAACCATAACTTAGTCCAATGCCAACAACGTTGCGTACCCAACCTCTACGTCTACGGCCATGCTTAATATTAATGTGAAACATTTCTGCATTGTCTGCACGTTCTTTTGAACCTGTTGTTGCTAGGTGTTTTCTAAATTCTTCTTTTGCTGCGTCAGCAGTTGTAAATTTTGATGAGTATACATACCCAGTACCAATTCGATTCCATAATGGAATATGCCATACCCAACCATTATCTAATGCATGACAGTCTGTGTAAGGGTGCATTTCTTTTTCAACATCTTCATAAGGTACTCTACATGCCCAAGCACAGTCGTTTGCTAGATAATCATCAAATGACAAAAACTCTTGCTTCATTGCTTTTTCTAAAAGCATTGATTGAAATCCTGTACAATCAATATAAAGGTCTGCTGATACTGTTTCTCCGTTATCTAATAAAAGACCGCTTATTTGATCGTCTTCCATATCAACGTGTACTACATCGTGATTTAACAATGTTACGCCATTAGGCATAGCAATATTGTTTTTAAGATATTGTCCTAATTTTGCAGCATCAACATGATATGCAGTATCCCATTTAAAACTATAATGTCTTAATTTTTCATCTGCATTTGTTGTGCCTTTGCACATATCAGAAAGATATGTGTTAGCGGTAGCATAAAATTTAGCGAATGTATCAGGAGTAAATTCATCTGGATATACAGTTGCTAACTCTGACCAAGCATCTATTCCGCCTGGCTTATCAGTCATATCAAAACCTAAACTAAAAGGATATTGAAAACTGGTACCGTCGTTCTCTCTAAAGTTTGTAAACCTGATTGAATTTTTGTATGTAGCATTACACTCTGCCATCCAGTCTTTATCTTCAAGACCTAGCAAATCTAAAAATTTTGTAATGTGACCGAGTGTACTTTCACCTACACCTACAGTTTTTATGTTAGGTGATTCAATAATGGTTATGTCGATGTGTGGACATAGTTTAGACAGTGCGGCTGCTGACATCCACCCTGAACTTCCACCGCCGACAATCACCAATGATTCTACTCTCATGGATTGTCCTATCTAAAAATTACTTTTTTCTACTTACGATTTCTTCTTTGATTGCTCTTGGATTTTGCTTGTAGTAGTCTGATAGAACTTCTTCTCTTGTTCTAATAATCTTTCCACCTGCACCTAATTCGTCTCCACGTGCATTTACTTTAGCATTTCCAACTGCTGGAAGTTCTTCATTTTTGAGATTAAGTTTCTCCATGTCAACTTCCTTACCTCTCATACTTCTTACTAGTGCCATTATATTTCTCCTTTAAAGAATTCGTTTAGTGGTATATTGTATTTAATACTATCTACCTTGTGTACTCCCATTAAATAGAGTACAAAACTAGCAACACTACTACCTCTACCTACACCCCAAACAATATTCTTTTCTCTAAGTGTATCTATTATATATACCATCTGTTTAAGCAACGGAAACAAATTTCGCTTCTCATACTCTGCTAGTTCTATATTTACCCTGTCTAATTCAGCATCACTTGAACATCTGGCTAACAAATGTTGCTTAATGTCCATGTTTTGATATTTGTACGGAAGAAACCAATTAGTAGAATCTATTGATTTTTTTGGAAGTGGATAGTCAAGAAATTCTTTTTCTATCTTGTTTTTGTATTTACTAAGGTCATCAGTGCATACACAATGCTCAAGTATGTCCGGGCCATACTTAACTATGCCTTTAATAAGTTGTTCAGTAGTATTAGTTTCAGTCCACATTAATCAGTTGATCCAAATCTTTCTCTTGTTCATCAAATTTCGCTTGTATTGCTCTCTGGCGAAGTTCATTTCTATATATTGTAACAAAAGTTTGAAGTTGTGTCAACAGTTGATTATTGCCTAAACGGCTCGCTTGGTAATATTTTTTGTTCAATTCGCTTAGTTTAAGCTCTACCTCAGAGGTAGTCATTTCGGATAAATCTTCTTCTAATGGGTGAAACATATTAACTAAATGAGCCTAAGTATCTCATGTATATGAATTCTTGGCTATGACGCCAAACTTCAATAAACACAGGATCTGTGTTAGAAGTTAATGTAAGTGATGCTGGAAAACTGCTATCTTTCTTAATTACAGTTCCGCCTGTAGTTGTAAATGTTACAGCTCTATCACCAACACCTGATGTATAAAGTTCCAAAGTTACTTTACTAACACCACTTTGGGCTGATGTTTCTTCACCATTTGCAGGATCTCCAGCAAAGTTTGTAAACTGTAAGTTAAGAGCGGATGAAGCGTTAATAATAAAGTATGAGCCAGTTTGGTAATCAATCTCTGTTGTTGTACCTTCAACAAGTGGTACTGTACCCAAATTGTTAAGTTTATCTCTGTTATTTGCCATAACAGCTCTTGTAACTTGGTTAAGTTGAAAGTCATTAATGTATGCACCACCGCCTGGATTAGATAATCTAGCAGTAGTTGACTCAAGACTAGTAATTTCAGTCTTGGCTGTGTTTAAACTTGTTTTAATAGTATCGAAATTATCCCTGAATGTTTGGGTGTCGTTATCGGCACCTGCTACAGGAAAGTTTTCGTTTATGCTCAAATAATTTATATTACTCACGGTTTCTTTTCTCCACGTTGCGGGAATACAAAGTATTTATCCTCAATTTGCCCGTCAACTATATCTATGATATAGCGATCTGCAACAAAGTTAATAGACTTGAAATCAAACGCTTTTTGTTTAATTCTAGCTATAATACTGTCGGCTTTCCCTGGTTTTGTATAGCATAATACTAATGCTTTAGTAAATCCAAGCTCAAAAGTGCTTGTTTCTTGTATACTTCTCATCCATAGAGGTAAAAACCCTCTGTCTCTTTCCCCAACAGTTTGTATTCTCTTTCTCATGTTATTTACTGAATTAGGAAAAATTCTTTGATGATCTGAATCACTTACTAATGGAACATCACTATCAATGCTAATACTGTCGTAACTTACAATGATTTTACTATTAATATCATCTGGTAATTCTACTACTTGTGATATGCTTTTACCATTCTTTTCAAGATCGTCAATTATATCAACATATACAACTTCATACAACAATTCAGATGTAGTTGGGTCTTTTGCTACTGCTTTTTTAACATTACCAAACGTAAAGCGTTTGTTGTAATGGTTCCTGCCCATTGCAGAAACAAACAGTTCTGCTGTTTTACTTTCAATACCAGCAAATAGTAATGCTGTTAATTCACTCTGTACTCCGTAGTTCTTATCACCATAACGATAAATGTCCTCTGGTTTAAAAACAGTAGAGTCAGTAATAAAGTTAAACCATGATAATCTTTTCTCTTTTGATTGTAATGCTCTAACATATATGTTTGAGAATACTGTTTGATTATCAGCAATTACTTTAATTTTAAATTCTCTCAATGCTTCAGCAAAGTTTGCACCGTCTTGTGCTTTAACTGTAAATTTAAACTCTTTATCAAAAGACGATCGACCTTGATCAAATGTTAAACTAAAGTCTCGAGATCTAGTTGATGAATCTTCTCCAGCACTATCCTGTTCATAAAATCTAGTTAGCCCTAACCCTTTATCATCTTCAAATTGTTTTACTTTACCTTGAATAAGTCCTGTAGGTAAAAATTCTAATCCTGCAGGTAAGTTTCCACTTTCAAGTGTGTATAAAATTCTGCCACCATACAATAAACTTTTTGCTTCGACATATAAGTTACTTGGCTCGTTAGGTTTAATAGTTCCTCTATCAGAAGGTGTAATCCATTCAATTGAACTTTCAACCTCACCAATGATGTCTATGTTGAATGTTCTTTCAACTGTTGAAACACCTGGCACCCAAAAATCAGTATCTGTAGGCAATCTGTTTTGGTTCTCCACAATAGCGATGTAAATAATTCCATCATAAACAATTGCTTCGTTAACAGTATAAATTCTAGTACTACTCCAATTACCTACAAGTGTGTAATTAATTGTTGCTAAGTTTGCAGGAAAGTTTACAGCTCTCATAGTGAACTGATAATTTTTAGTTACTGCTGCTTGATACGGAACTTTACCAGAAAGGTCTCCTGTTACAGTGTCGAGAGTAAGACCGGGTGGTATAGTACTTGGAGTACCATCTGGATTATTTTCAACTAAGAAATAAGTTATTGTACCTGATAGTGTAGGTGGATCGTAAACATCTAGTGCAACAGTTACAAAGTTATTTGCTCTATATCTACCTAAGTAAGGATCTGTAATCCATAGTGGTTGTCTGTTACCACTATTATCTGCTTGGAATAAATTTGTATCAACTTGTAGTAATGTGTTGTCTGCTTTTAAAAATTCTTCAGTAACAACATAGATTTTAAATGTTCTATGTATAGCATTAATGCCGTCAGTAACTGCAATACTAAATGTATATTCTCTACTTAATTTTCTAGGTATTTGACTTCCTTCTGCATAGTCAAATCTTTGTGTATCGTAAAAGTATGTGTCAAAACCAGTTGATGTATTTTTTGCAATATCAAGTGGAACAGTATCAAAAGAATGTGTATCGTATGCTCCAGTGTTAGTTGAATTGTACTCTACAGCCTGCACAGGCTCCGTAAAACCGCTGATCTTTCCTGTTTGGGACAATGACAAGCCCGGAGGTAAAAGACCGCTGTTAGGCACCATATAGTAGCTTAGAGTCTCCCCTGCTGTAAGATCTTTGTCTGTTGCTTGTAATTGAAAGTCTATTTTAGAATCGTCAAGTGCAAAGTATGCATCACCTTGCCCAACATTTAAATAACCTCTTTCTGTAATCCATTCTGGAAAGTCTGCTCCTGTTATGGACATACTAAATGTTCTATCCATACAGCCACCAGTACCGTCATCAGCTCTGATAACAAATTTATTAGTTGTGTGTTTTGTAACTTCTCCAGGTGCGCCTTTGATTACACCATTAGATAAAACACAACCTACAGGAAGTGAACCAGCAATTATAGAATATGAAATTGTACTAGAAGTATCAGTAGACGCTTCTATTGGAATGTTGACTGTGATCCTTTCTTCGAAAGTACCTAGGTCTCCTGCTGGCGTAATCCAAGTAATTGCCATTTAGAATTTGCTCCTTATAAACCGCCAACATCTAAATTGATTCCTGAATCATACGTTAGTGTACCAAAATCAATATTAGATCCTTGCAGTGCTAATTGTATGGCATTTTCAAACCCTGAAGCTCCAACAGGTCCAAAGTCGTATGTTGTTAAGTATTCAGTTACCGGTACAATAGTTTTAAATTTAATAGTGCTGCCTACAGCGGTAACTTCAATATCTTTGAATCCGTTTTCTGATTGTGGCGCACTAGTACCTTCCATAGTAATTTGTTGGTGTGTATTAGCCAACATACTACCACTATCTGTATCGATTCTTGTAAATGCATCTGGCGCAGTACTAGCAACAATAATTGCTTCGTTACCTTCGTCAAGTTGAATTTTAGAACCAGCTACTAGTTTTCTAAAGTTTAGATTTGCACCAACTTTATCTCTAAACACACTAACACCATTAGCACCTGTATTGGTTGCTGTAATTGTTAGTTCTGTTTCTAGTGTTGAGAAGTTTGTGTTAACTTTCTGGAACGCTGTTCGTAGATCATCACCTAACCCGTCGTTTACAATATTACCTATGTTTATTGTTTGTATCGCCATGTATCACTCCTAATGTAGATCTGCCCAGCCTGCTGTACTATCATTATTTGCATCAGCAGCGTATCCTTGAAACTTTCCTGTTGTTGTGTTGTAAACCATCATTCCAAAAACTGGTGTAAGTGCATCTATCTCAGTTTGTGTTAGTTGTGGTGGTCCAACATAAAGTTCTGTAAAGTTAGAATTAATTTTTTCAAACGCTCCACGTAGAGTATCGCCTGTTCTATCGTTTGCGGATGTTCCAATGTTTACTGTAAGTTTTGCCATCTATCCGCTCCTATACCCAACCGCCAATTGCAATTTTGCCCCAGCCCGTACTCTTGCGGACATAAACATAATTGTCATCAACTCTAATTTCGCCAACTTCTGCTGCTTCTGTTTCTGAACTTGGAGCAGCTGAGCCTGGTGCAATCTTACCTGTAACTGTGCCTGTTGCACCATCAATTACCACAGAAGAGTCATCACCAAATACTGAACCTCTAATGTCAATGGTTGCTGTACCTTGTAATACTGCTGCTGGTATAGTACTGCTAACACCATCTACTAATATTGTACTGTCGTCACCAACTACAGTGCCTTTTAAATTTCCAGTAATTAGATTTGCAGTTAATGAGTCTGTAGCAATGTTACCGGTAAACCAAGCATTTTCAAATCTGTTACCATCAGCACCAACATCAACTGAAATAGCGTTTGGTGCTAACGCTCCTACTAATACACTTCCTGAATCAACGTTACCAACAATCTTGCCATCGACTCCGTCAACTAATAATGTGCTATCGTCAGCAACAACTGAACCTTTTACTTCTCCGGTATGTAAACCTGCACTTGGACCAACTAAGTTTCCTGTAACTGTTCCTTGTACTGGGCCGTAGTGTGTTCCGTTTGTGTCTGCGAATACTGGAGCAACAATTCTTCCAAGAACACCATCTACTAATATTGTACTGTCATCTGCAAATACTGAACCTGTTATATCAATTTTTTGATCAAGTGCAACAGTAATTTTATCGTTAGGTGAATCAAGTGTAATGTTGATTCCATAACCATTTTCAAATCTTAAAATATCAGCAGTACTATCTGCTGCAATACTAGTTTGTCCGTCGACAGCAATTTGTTGGAATGTTGGAACTGCTGGAGCAGAGTTTGAAACAGTTGCAATACCTGTTGCAGGATCTGTTGAAACTGTAATACCAAAACCTTGTTGTACTTCTAGCACACCTGTGTTAGTAAACTGCACAGCACCAGTTATTGAACTAACTGTAATACCTTCGCCTGCTGTTCTTCCTGCTGCTCTACTAGGAATGTTAGTTGTGTTTTGTGCAGATGTAACACCTGTGTTAGTAATTGTTACATTGCCTGTTGCTGAACTAACTGTAATACCTGTACTTGCAATTGCTTGTGTTACACCATCGTTAATAAATGTAATACTGTCTGCATCACTTCCTGCTACTAGTTGTACACCAGTACCACCGTAAAATGATAAAGTATCATTTGTGTGATCAGCTTCAACAATATCACCGTCATCTAAATTAATATATCTAAAATATCTTTTCTCTGGATCAATAATTAAGTCACCGCCAATAGTTGAACCAAATGGTAAATCAACTTTACCGCTTTCGCCTTTAACATGTGCTGTACCTAAATACAATCCATTATCTTCATTACCTGCTGAATCTAATGTTTCAGCAACGTGTACTTCTTTCCATTTGTGTGTAGCATCACCTAAAACTTTTTGTGCATCGTCTGCTGGCTTAACAGAAGTAGTAAGTGCTTCTAAGTTAAGTGTACTAAATTCATTTAGTCCTTGTGTTTTACCACCTGATGCATATGCAGTAAAGCCTGTGCCATTAACTGCTGAACTAATTCCTGCATCTGTGTAAAGAGCAAAAGTGTTACTGGTTAGTACATCCGCATAATAAGTATTACCATTTAGTTGTGTCATACCTACTACATCTGTAATAGTTACACGTTGTCCGTCAGTAAGTCCGTGTGCTGTTGAAGTTGTAACTACAACAGGACTTGCTTGGGTTGTATTAGTAATTGTTTTTTGTTCGCCACCTGCAAGTGTTGCACCGATAGTTACAAAGTTTGCATTGACTTCATCTAATGCACTTTTAAACTTATCCCATAAAAGTGGTGGATTACCTGGCGTTATGTTTGTATTATATGCCATTAGTTTCTCCCTACCGCTACTTCAATTGTGCCTATATGATCACTATCATATGCTTCAATTGCTTTACCAATAATTGTACCTGCTCGTACATCGCTATCTGCTACTGTACCAACACCGTGTATGCCTGCACACACAATTAAATCACCTTTTTCAATCTTGCCAACTACCTTACAAGGTACTCTACCTTGTAGTGCAACAAGATTTTTAAATCCAGGACACCCTGCGTACATAACATATGCTGCTCTATCCGAAACAACACCTGCTACTTTTGGATCGCCTTTCTTATTAGAAGTTGTAACTTCCTTGTCACCACCAAATACTAGCACTGTTCCGACTTCGTATTCCTTGTCACCTTCGTAGTATTCTGCAAGGTCAGCTGCATATGTTGCTTCAAACCTTGATTCACTTGGAGTTGTTCCTGTTAATGTCCAACGTCCTGTTACTGTACCTGCTGTAGTATTACCGCCAGTTGTTAATGACGTTGTAATAATTGATGATGCTTCAACTGGTGCAAGTGATACACCGTTCTGTGTTCTAAACTGGTGATAGTCATTATCATAAAAGTTTCTCTTGTCTGTTGCAAGTGAACCGTTCTGTAAATATAAACCACCACTACCACTTGAACCTGTAAACACTCTTACATAACTTGCAGATCCTGATGTACCATAACCTACTGCTGTGTTACCGTTAACATTAAATGAGCTTGTAGCGTTCCATATTCTTGCTTGTGCATCTGCGTTGCCGTCTCTTTGTACAAGTTGACTTGCACTTGCGTTTGCAGTTGCTTCAATGATACCGTAATCAGCATCAGCAGTGTTACTTGAACTACTAATTCTTCTTAAGAAACCAGTTGTACTATATTGTGATTTCTTAATAGAACCACCTTGGTCAACAACAGTTGTAAACAAGACGTCTGTTGGTTGATCAGCACTTAGTAAGTTATTACCTAATACACTTTTACCAGTAACAGGTTCTAGTTTTGCTTTAGTAATTGTACTGTCTGTAATTGTTACCCAACCGTCTGTAACAGTAAAGAACGTATTATCAAATGCTGCAATACCTTTATTAGCCTGTGTAATTCCTGTTGCATTTGCACGTACTTGAGCATCGGTCATATTCAACTTGCTTTGATCAATTGCTGCTGAAGGGTTAACGTCAGCGTTAACAATTACATCTGGCTGTATTTGTGCATCAATAGTGTTTGCAGTTGAGTCAATATCTAAAGCAATATCACCTACAATAGTTGCATTAATTGCATCGTTACCGTTACCTGTAAATGCAAGTATATCGTTTGCTTTCAGATTATTGATTGAAAATTCTTGTAAGTTAGTAAATGTTAAGTTTCTTAAGTTAACTGCGTCTTGCGGTTGTGTTGGATCTCCAACATTAAGAAGTTTGAATCCACCAGTATCGAGTGGACCTTTCATAGCCAGTGAACCATCTAGTGCCATAAAGCCACCATTGATTGGTGGAATTAAGTTTGCTGATGTTACTGGAGCACCACCGTGTGTGGTACCAAGACGTCTTTCAATGTAAAGTCTAGTTGCGTTTTCTGTTGGCACTGTATCAACAGCGTTATCAGTCATACCAGAGTCTGTACTAAATTCAGAAACAGGAACACCACGCTTAAATCCAATACCGTCCAAGTTACTCAATGCAATCGCTGCTGAGAACGTAACCTGTCCAGTACCTTGGTCAACTCTAAAGAACGGTCCAACGTTGAAGTTACCAAATTGGTCAGTGGTTACATAGAACACACGTCCAACGTTTCGTTCATCTGTTTCTGTATCAGGGTTGAACGCATTAACTGATGGTCCATAAATCTCTGTTGGATAGTTAGTATCAGCATATGATCCTGTACCAATCTCAAGTAAGTCATGAGATGTAACACGAGTCAATGAAATTCTAATTGTTAGTTTACCGTTAGCACCATCTGTTCCTTTTGCTACAGCAGATTTAACTGTGTATGATGCTTCATACTGTGTAAGAGCATCTACTAATGGTTTATCAAGTGTAATCCTTGCCCAAGGATTACCAACTACAGTTTCATCTTCAAATAAATCAATTACATATATTTCACCGTTGAATACAAATGTACTTCCTTGTACTCTTGATCTTTCCTGAGGAGCAACAGCAACAATAGCAAATGAACTATCGCCTACACCACCAGTTGGTGTGTAGTATGAGTGTGTCCCACTTTGAACACCGGTTGTATCAACTTGTACAGCACCCGACAGTGTCGGATATGCCACACTCACTGTAAATGTATTTGCATCAAGAACTGTATGTACAAAGTAATGTGTACTTGTATTAAGTCCTGTTGGTAATGAACCAGTTGTTGTGAAAACAATTGGATCACCTTGTGTGAGGTTATGCGTTACTTTTGTAATAACGGCCGGAGATGCAACAGATATTGTACAAGTTTCTGTTGTACCTGCTTTCGCTTCGCCTGGCTTGTATAGTGTTAAGTCGATGTAGTTGTAGTTCTCTCTAAGTGTTGTAACAGTCAAGCCTTCAATAATAGCTGAATGTGTACCTGTACCTGTATCAGTTGTTGTTACAGGTGTTGACCCATTAATAACACTTGAAAGTTCAAAGTTTGTTGCGGTTAAGTTTTCTTCTCTAACCCAATAAGTTTCACCTGATGTAATACCTGCTGGTAATGTACCAGTTGAACTAAAGCTCAGTCTGTAGTTGAATAATTGTTTGTGTGGTACAACACATTTAATAGTTGGAGTACCGTCGGTTAGTGTAGCTGCACTACCGCCAGCACTTGTACTTAAAACAACGCTGTCATATGTTGGAACGTCGATAATATGATAAGTTGTACTTGCAGTTATTCCATTTGCGGTTGATCTTGGAACAATAGTGTCTCCAACAATTAATCCATGATTTTGACTAAACGTAGCAACATTACCTGTTGATGACGTTGCATTAATAGTTGCAAGGAATGTACCAACGCCTGGTGCTGCTGCTGTAAATTCTACTTCATAGTTACCTCTTGAATCAGATGCTGACTCAAACTGTAGAACACGATAAACGTCTGTGTATTCTTGTAATATCAAACCAGTTGATGGTCTTGTAGCAACGTCAACCAGTTCACCTGTTAGCATAACCTGCGAGTTAGAACGCAACGACATTTTAGTATTGTCTGGAATAACAGCAAACAATCCATCAAAGTTACCAGTTGAATCACTTGTTAAATTAAGTTTAGCAACACCTGCTGGTAAATCAGAAGTTGAAACTGATGTTACAGGATATCTGTAAATTACATTGCCATGATCAACTTCAAGTTCTGAGTTGTTAAGTGGCGTGTAATCGTATCCGTCAACGTAAAGGAACAGTCCACTTTGTGTGTTTGCAAATCCTGCACTTGGGAAATAACAGTAAACTGTTTGTGCAAGGTCATTGTATAATGAAGTTGGTGTTGGAACCTCAAGTGGATCCGAACCATCTGCAACCAATGCATAGATACCATGTGCAGAAGAACCACCAACGGATCTAATCTGCGCACCGTTAAGTGACATGTACGATGCATAACAGTAGTAAGTAAACATCGAAACTGCTTCTGTTAAACCACCGTTGGTTGCAAGTAGGCCGTAACCCATATCAGCAACTTGTGTAAAGTCATTTGATAGCATTGACCTGTTACCAGGCATCAATACTTCGTAAATTCTTTCAATTGAGTGTGTTCCGCTACCAGCACTTGTTGTTGCAACTGATGTGCCGCCTAGTGATTCTGCTACTTGGAATGTGTTTGTTGTTAAGTTAACACCTGAAACAAAATAATCTTTACCAACAATTAAACCAGTTGGCAATGAACCAGTTGTTGTAAATCTAACAACTGCGCCTTCTTGTAATTTGTGTGCTGCTGAAGTAATAACAGCAGGGTTAGCATTTGTAATTGTAGCAGTAACAGGTCCAGCAGTTCTAGTAAATGGTGTAGTTTCATCTAAAATAAATGATGCTGAAGAACCGTTTTTGTTAAAGACAAAATCTCTAACATAGTTTACTCTGAATACTGTATCATCAACAATAAACGAACAAGGTAGTTGTGGTACTCTTTCTAGTCCTGTTACTTCAATTCTTGTAGATGTTGTTGATGAAGCGTGTCTAAATTGTAAGTTACCAGCAAAGCCGTCAACAAACATACCACCTGCAAAAGTTTGTTTGTTTATTGATTTTGAGAATGATGCTGATTCTTGACAGTATGGTGACTTAGCAAGGATTTGTCCTTCTGGATCAAGTACCATCATAAAGCCGCCATGTCCTTGACCTGTAACAGCTCTAATAATGTTAGCGTCATTCATTAAGAATACGTCTAACTTGTCGTTCTCTTCTGGATAGTTAACACTACCTGAACCGTCCATTACATCTTCAATAGCATCAAATAGTTCAGCAACAACACCTTGTGTTCCTGTTTCTGCTATAAACGATGTATCAATAATCTGTACCGCTGTAGTTACTGTTCCTGGTAATGGTAAGTTTTGTATAACATAATCAATCGCTGTCTGCGCTCTTTCAAGACCTGCAATCGTTTGTGAAAGCTGTGTAGTAATTGCAAGTCTTCCACTTGCACTTTGATAATATTTTAAACCTGCGGAAATAGTTCTATTGTATCCGCCATACTTCAGGTCGAATATCATAGCATCAATAACTAATCCTACGTCACGTTTACATAGTACTTTGTTATATGTAAATGACTGAGTAAATGGTGCAGTGTTTGAAGCAATTTGTGTATCGATCCATTCAACAACTTCGTTTTGAATGAATGATTTATTAAGTTTGATAAGTGCTGCTGCTTTTCTATAAGCACCTTTGTTATCAATTTTAGGATAAACTGGTTGTGTTGAATCTGATAGGTAATGATGACCGTACAATTGTGTAGCAGTTGTCAGTCCATCAATATTTGTATCTCTTCTAAACTTTTGGAACGCCCAAGGTGAACTTGATGTACCTTGTCTTGGTTTAATAAGAACACGTCTAAATTCATCACCAATGATTGCAACGTTCTGCGGTACCTTAAGTGGATAGTTTTCTTCGTAAATTCCACTTTCAACAAGGACTGCAATTTGAATTTGGTTAGTAATATCACCGTATGAAATAGGCTCGTCAATTAAGAACGTTCCGTACTTGATATCTACATCAAAAATCTCATTACCTAAACTATCTAATGCACCTTCGTGTGCAAGAATCTGTGCAAGTGCTCCAGATGTTTCACCTCGTAAATATAAACCTTCTCTAAGATCTCTTGTTCTAAATGCTACTGGAGTATCAGTTAAAACGTCACCTGTAAAGTCTGTACGATAACCATCTGTTTTTAGTAAGAACCTTGGTAGGTCAACATTAACTGTTGGAATTGCTGTAAATCCTGAACCAGAATCTAAAATATCAATGCTGGTAATAGTTCCGCTTGTAATAACTGCTGTACCAAATGAACCAGTTGACCCAGCGCCGCCTGTAACACGTACAGATACTAAACTGTAGCCTGATCCACCATTGGTAATATCAATTCCGTTTACTTTATATGTTACATCAAATGTAGCACCTATACCAAAAGTTGAGTCAGAAGTTGTAACAACGCCGCTTGTTCCAGGTAATACTGTGTAATCACCTTGTGCTAAAAGTTTAAATGTTGTAATAGCACCTGGTGTTGTTGCTGTTGATAATACTTCAATAGTTGCATTTGATCCTGTACCACCTTGCAGTGTAATAATATCTCCTGCTTGATAGTTAGCACCCGGTGCGTTCATAGTAATAGTGTCGACACTCATTCTTGCATTACCAGCAAATCCTATACCTGAACTTGGTGATGATGCAATTTCTGAAAGTGTTACAGTACCTGAACCGTTATTAAATGTAAGTTGCTTCTTATAAGGACCAATGTCGTCTAGTGATTCTAATACTAGTTCTTCAGCACGTTTTAGTGCTGCTTCAATTGTTCTATAAGCATAAGCAAGAGCTCTACCTTGTAGTTCTTCACTAACACCTACTCTTTCGTCTTGACCTGATGTAGCAACATATAAGTTTACCTTACTACCGAATGATGCGTTATCAACATATTGTTTTGTTGCAGCAATCAAGCCGTCATATAATTCGTCATCTGCAGGTTCTGGGCTTCTGCTTAAAATTAATGGACCAGTCATTGTACCAAATGCTACATTTGGGTTACCTGTTGACGGATCAACAGCACCAATACCTGCTCTTGAAATCTTTGTATCTACATATTCTTTGTTTGCTGCTTCATCATCTGAAACAGGAGTAGCCATATCTTTAATACGATATGTATTACCACCTGATGCAACTGATAAGTTACCACCTAGTTGTGGACTAGGGTCTCCTGAGATTTCACTAAACTCAGTAGCAACAATAATTTGGTTTGAATTAGAAGTATCATCGATTGTGATACCTAAACCTGCTGTAATTTGTTTAAATTGTAACCCGTCTGTTGTTGGGTTAACAGCTAGAACAGCACCTTCTTGACCTAAAAATGTAGTAGGTGTATCGTCAAGGGCAATAAAAGTAAGTTTTTCGCCAAGTCCTAGTGAACTATATAATTCTTTAAAATTATCATTCGTTTTACGAAACGAATCTCTAATACTATCGCCGGTACCGTCGTTACCTATTGCTCCAATATCTACAATCTTACGTGCCATCTACTAACTCCAAGTATCCTTTTAATTCTAATGTATTTAGCCAATAATTTTATAAGCCTAATGTAAAATAGTAAATACAAGTATGTTCATTAAGACAGAAAAAGTTCATACTTGTTACACCAGGCAAAGTAAACTTGGTAAAACACACGAATATATCCGTGAAAAAACCGTTGTTCATCTACAGTGTGATAACTGTGATACTGTATTTACCAGGGATTTAAAAAAGATGAACTCAAGCCGGTTGAATAACAATTACTTCCACGTTTGTAATGATTGCGATGCTAAACGTTTTGCACAACGTAAAGGTGTAGAACAAAAACAAGTATGGGATATGCCAGCTAACGCAGACTTACCTTTATCTAAATACTAAACTGCTCGTCGAGCAAGTTCTTTTTTTACTTTTACTATAAGTTTAGGCTTTGCATTACTGCTATCTATATAGTCTACAAGCTCTTGCGTAGCCGTAGATTTCATATAGAAGTGTTGAGTTTCAGTTTTGCCTGTTGTTTTGTTTCTAATTTTTTGTGATGGTTTAAATTTTACAGGCATTATTCAGGCCCTCCGTTATGCATACGTTTTGCTTTCTTTTCGTCCCAGTCCTGTAAGGCTCTTTTTATAGAATCCTCTGCTAGAACTGAACAGTGTAATTTAATAGGCGGAAGATCAAGTGCTTTTGCTATGTCTTTATCCTTTATTTCTAATGCTTGAGACATTGTAAGTCCTTTAAGCATTTCAACAAACATAGTTGAACTTGCTATTGCACTACCACAACCGTATGTTTTAAACTTTACATCTTCAATAATATCAGTATCTGGATTTACTTTAAGATCAAGTTTCATAACATCACCACATGCTGGTGCGCCTGTCATGCCTGTTGCCACGTTTGGGTCTTTAGGATCAAAGCGACCAACACCGTGAGCATTAGGGTTTGCGAGAACAGATTCGAATCTGTCTACTACTTGTTTTGAATATGCCATAATGTAATGTGATTTTTTCGTTTATTATACAACAACTTAGTGAAGTTGTCAACCAATTGTATTTAGCTATGATTTTATCTCTTTTATATTTTATGACAGTCCTAAGTGTATAAATACAGTATGACCATAAAATTATACAGAGAAATAGTCATTGAAGCAGATACAGTTCGTGAAAACTTAGTGCAAGAAAAATTGCCTTATGAAAAGAATGAGCTGGAAGTAATGAGCAGCGACACACTTGATTATCATTATGGCAAACTTGCGTCAGCGTATGTTAAAAGATACAACGACAAAGATGGCGATGATGATTTCAATTATGGAGGCGCAAAGTTACATAATTTGTTTTTCCCTCAGTTACAACCTGTTTCTGTTGGTAATAAACCTACAGGGATATCTAAAGAACTTATTGATAGCAATTTTGGTTCTTTTGAAAACTTTAAAGAAGAGTTTTCAAAGGTGGCCATGGGCATTCAAGGTTCAGGTTGGTTGTATCTTGATACCAAAGGACGAATCAAAACAATTAAAAATCACAGTTACAAGCGTGGTATGAAAATTGCATTGTTAGTTGATTGGTGGGAACATGCATGGGCTTTAGATTATCAAGCAGATAAATCAAAGTACCTTGCAAATATTTGGAAGATTATAAATTGGTCAGTAATCAATGACCGCATACAAGGAGAATAATATGAATCCTATTAATTGGGTAAAAGACAGACTAGAAGAAAGAACATCATGGGACGGTGCAGTTCTAATTGGTGTTGGAGTAGTTGTTTTAATCGCAGGACCTTTTGCGAAATTAGCAGCCTATGCAGCCATCGGGTATGGTATTTGGACACTATGGAAAAAGCAGGACTAGTTAAACTAACTCAATCAGCGGTCGATCATATGACCAAGCTGATAGATGAACAAGGTAAACCCATCGTCAGACTCAGTGTCAAAGGCGGTGGGTGTGCCGGTTTCGGTTATGAGTGGGCCATGACTGAAGAATTAGAAGAAAAAGATGAAATAATTGACCTACCAAACGGCCAATTCGCTATAGATCAATTTAGTATAATGTATGTTGCAGGTACTGAGATTGATTTTATTAAGGAAGTATTTGGTTCTCAACTTGTAATTAAAAACCCTAACGCAACATCAAGCTGCGGTTGCGGCGAGAGCTTCTCGGCTTAAATCATATTCGTATAAAGCCTTACTAGCAAGATTCTTTGCCTTGCTTTCTACCATAATATCTGCTGTGTCTCGAAAAGTAAGAGCCCAATCGTTAACAGCCCCATTCCACATAAAGTCACTATGAGCACGTAGTTTTTGCTTTTTGAATCCTTGTTCAAGTAAACTCTCCATATCTGGTAAAGTGTTTGGATTATGACCTACAAGTAGATCTTCACGTGATACAGAATAATGTATCACAGGTCGGACACCACGCCATGAATCCATCATGCGTAGATATCTATCGTCGGTGGGACGTATATATTCGCCTGTACGGACCCAGTGATGGTGTATGTCCAATACCAATGCGCATGTGTCAACAAGTTCGAGGCTTGCGTCGATGCCCCATGACATCTCATCGTTCTCGATCGTAATGCAATTTCTCGCTTCTGGAGAAAGTCTCTTGTCAACTGCGTGTTTGATACCGGCTGGACCTTGGCGACCGGATATGTGGACATTGCACTTGAAGTCCTGGAAGGACTTCCCGTATCCCATCCACCTGATGACATCGGTGTGATATTCAAATTCTTCTATGCTCCTCTCTACAATCTCGGGGTTGTCGCTCGCAAGTACAGTAAATTGGCCTGGGTGCATCGATAGTCGGACATCGAGGGCTCTTGCTCTTTCGCCGATCGGCGCAAAGTGTTTCTCGCAGTACTCGCGGACGTCTGGCTTACGCCAATAATAGCCCCAAGTAGGCTCAGTATAAACAGGAAGTACATCACTACCCAGCCTAACCATTCGTAAATCATCTGTTAAACTCCCTACGTACTCTATCAAATTAGCGTAGCTCTGTATGTTGTGGACCATGATATCCCACAAGCGTTGTTCTGCAACTTCACGTGTCTGCCTGTTGAGCCACTGCACTGTTGTACTGCGTGTATTTAGTGGTCGTTGGATTTCTTCTAGCAGTTTTTTCTTCTGCGTTTGATCGTGCCACATGTATTTGCAGGCAAAGCCTATTCTCTTATTCATACTTATAGTATACTACCTTCTTGTGTTGAAGTCAATCGAGGATCACTTAAAATTCTAAATGTTTCTTTCCAATCATTGACATGATAAATCTTTGAACGTTTGAAGTTTTGTCTTAGTGCTTCGGCAATAGGAAAGTCATTTCCTGCAGGATCACAACGATCGCCAAAGAACATAATACTGTCATCTTTGTCAAAGTCTACAAGTATCTGACTTTTATCTGAGCCAATAGGCGCAATATCTAAACCTGTTTCTCCGCCTACAGTCGCCTGCATATCAGAGAATTGTTTGTTGAATAAGTCAGCAATTATGTTACGTTCATTGTGTTTAGTGTCATACTTTGCGTATAACTTACGTTCGCCCATTGTAGCATTGCGACCTACAACACTGAAGTTAATCATACCTGGTCGTTCTTCAATGTGTAGTCCTGTTCTAAGTGGGAATTCACTTTCTTCTAGTTTATCTAATAAGAAAGTTCTTGCTGAATGGGGAAGTTTCCAATCGCTTCGTCTAACGTTTTTAGATGATTTATATACGTCAGCACCACTACAATTATAAGCACGTCTAGCCAAGCCGTAAATAACATTACCTACTTGTTCAACAGTTTTGTCTTTGTCACTGCCTGTAACAAGGTAAACTTTGTTTTCTGTGCAAAAGTCAAAGAAGAATTTTGAGAACTCTTCGTCCATCTTTTGACGACTTGGCGTCAATGTACCGTCTACATCGAATATAAACTTCATACTGTTTATTCCTCTATCGGAATGTCAGTATAAAATCGGTTGTACTGTTCCCAGAACATGTATTCGTCATACACTTGAGAACCATAAACAATTGCTAACTCTAGCAAAACAATTATGGCTAGTACTTTTAGTATTACGTTAAGCATATTTTCCTTTCTCTAAATTTTAGCATTGGGATTTTTTTTACGAAAACGATCAAACAGTTGTTTAATACGTTTTACCTTTGCAACAACATTGTCTGTGTTTGCAAACTTATGATGATTAGCATATGTAAATGCATCTTCAATATCTTTTTCGAGATCACCTGCTTCGTCAATAATAATCTCATGATCGTGTAGCATACTTCTACTAATAGGTACAAACTGTGCAAGTGGAGTACCTGCTTTAACTAATGTTTTACCTTCTAGTACATGCCAAAATAATTGAATTGGAATGGCATGCATGTACATAGGATCAACTATGCCATATGCAGCCGTAAATCTTGTTTCGTTGTTATAGGACACTGGCATTTGTAACAGCAACATATCTTCACTTGCTTTTACACGCCAAGGTGTTTCAACTTTAACTGCTGAATTTAAGTAAGGCTTGTTTGTGTTATCAGTGTCATGAGGAATAAGTGGCTCAGTTTGCCAAGGTGCATGCCAGTTGATATAATATTCCCAACCTTTTATATTGTAATTTCCTGTGCTAGGTTTTACAAACTGAAAAGGAACTTCCCAACCAATGCCACCGTCTACATTAGGACCTGTAGCAATTGTAAAATCTGCAGGAGCTCTCATAATATATCCTGACTTCATAAGCGGCTTAATGCCAGGACAGTTTTTAGAAAGTTGATTGCCGCTTTCAGGTCTTACTCTACGTGTTCCAACATCGTTGAAATCACGTTCTGCCTTACCAGCAGGCTCAATAGGATACAATTCTGCTACATTAGGATCTAATGAGTAGAAACGTAACCAAGATTTTTTCTTTCTAAAACTAAACATACTTACAGTATACAGTCATTATTTCCAGTTGTCAATGATTAACTTATCTTTTACTTGTCCAGGATTTGGATCACCATGAAAAACCATAATAGAATTTTCTTTTGGAGGAACTACGTCATCTCTAACAGTTTTAAACTGTCTTTGTCCGTCTTTCATATGAAGCTCACTCTTATCTCGTATTTCCCATTTATAACTCATAACCCATTCTTCAGGCCAAAACTTAAGAACTTCTCTGCAATTTTGCCAAATCCAATCTTGATCACCATGAAGTCTTTGTGCTTGTGCTGGATTAGCCATAAAGTTTTGGTAAACATGAGATTGTGTTCTAGCATTCCAAGCCATAACAGAACTGTTTAGATACTTGTAGTTTGGATGGAACTTTCTATTAAAATCTCTAATGCCCATAAAGTCATCTAACCAAACATTGCACAGTTTATCAATATTGTTATGAATAACAACATCTAAATCCATATATAATATTCTACCTTCTAAAGGAAGACTAGGATCAAACATATGAACTTTGTGCCACCAACCTCTTTGGTAACCTTTATTAGGTATAACAATATTGTTTACACCCTCTAGTGGCTTAGGATCATCTGTTAAACAGTTAAAACGATATGGCACAGTAATATGTCTTGCAACCATATCACGTAACTTTATAACATATTCATTTCCGTATTTGTTGCCAAAGCGTACACAAAGAATTTGTGTAACAGGACCATGCTGATTGTTCTCTCTAAGAGCTTGACTCTTACGAAGTTCTTTTTCTAAACGCCTAGCTCTCTTTTGTGCTTTACGTTCTTCTTTTGTGAAGTTGTGATTTTCTAATGCCATTCATTGCTACTCGGCATGACGAACTATGCTGTCAACGACAGATTCAAAGTCATGTAAATGAAGTGCATTTGGACCATCGCTTGGTGCGTTATCTGGATCAGTATGTACTTCTAAAAAGAAATTTCTAATACCCAAAGCACTACCTGCCCTACATAAGCCAGGAACGTAATCCCTATTGCCGCCGCTACTACTTCCATTACCGCCTGGTTTCTGTACTGCGTGGGTGGCGTCAAGCACAATAGGAGTGCTGTAATTATTAAGCATATAGTCCAAGCCGGTAAAGTCAACAACAAGTGTATTGTATCCAAAACTTGTTCCCCTTTCTGTTATCCATACTTCTTTTGCTCCCTCTGTTTTTGTTAAAATGCTTTCAACATCCCAGGGTGCAAGGAACTGACCTTTCTTAATATTAACAATCTTATCTGTAGCACAAGCAGCCTTTACTAAATCTGTTTGTCTACATAAGAACGCAGGAATTTGTAATGCATCAACTACATCATTATATGCTTCAGTAATGTAATCAATTTGTTCTACAGTGTGTACATCGGTAATTGTGTTTACACCGAACTCTTCTTTAATTGCTTCAAAGTCAGTAAGTGTTGCATCCATACCAACACCACGTATTCCTTTGATGCTAGATCTATTTGCTTTATCAAAACTGGCTTTGAAATAATATTCAATGCCGTGTTTATCGCAAACACGTTTACACTCTTTTGCAATCATTGCACTGTCAGTCAGTGTTTCATGCTGACATGGTCCTGCGATTATTCGCATACTCTACTCCTCGTCTTGATAAAACTTTGTTGTGTGATATGGTGTATAGATAGCACTGTTAGCACCATGCTCTGCACACTCTGCACTTTCACACCAACAACGATCGTTAGTTGCTTCTCTAATTAGTTTGTCGGCAAAACGCCAAGCATGTTCTGCAAACTTCTCTGCACCAACACCATCAAACTGTCTAATCTCTGCAAGTCCTAATGTTTCTAAACGTAGTAGTTCATCTTTCATTGGATCTGCTTCGTCAATACAAGTCTTGTGATCAAATGAATCTTCTAACCATTTCTTCAACGGCTTTAATCCGCCAAAGTCAACTGCCCAATTTTTATTGTCTAGTTCTGAACAACCAAATGTAAATTTAAATTGTAAACTATAACCATGCAATAAATGGCAATGTGAATGATCTGCGTTCGGCTGCCTAAACACCGCACTAAGGCCAATGTTGTGACCATAAGTTTTTGTACTAAAGTATTTTCCCATAAGTTATCTCCTGTTTATGAGCGGCAGAATTAGAAGGGTTGACGCTAAGACCTTGTTAAACATATTAGTAATTATACACTAATTAGATTGTTTGTCAAGATATTGATTTATAAAATTGTTCAAAATGAACATTAGGCTTTTGCCAAATAGGCGGGAAGTCCCATTCATGCATATTTTTTATTGTAAATTTTTTGTGAGGATGATTTTTAAACACTTCGCCAATTTGTATTTTCCAGAAACTAGGATCAATTGGATGTGTGTCAGCATCAGCATAGTTGTCTGTACCTTTATACAAATTATTAACTTTATGATTGTTGCCGTAAAGATCAAACCCTAGCAGTGTAATATTATCTGATTCAAGAGTTGCTGCAAGTAAAACAGCATACGGACCACTTCCCCAATTGATTGGTTGATTGTGTTTTTGTTCGTCTTTAGGTGTTATATAAGGAACAGAATTTATTCTTTTATCTTTTCGGATTTTACGAAAGTATTGATAGTTTTCACCTCGAACATATATCTTAGTGTTCTTTGTGTTCTCTCCATCGACCGCTTCAAGCACCATGCGCCTATCACAACACACAAGATGATCAACAGCCATATCTCTATGTACTGCGTTGCAGCCTACTATTTCGTAATTTGGGTAAATGCGGGCGATATCTAGCCCTTTGCGACTTTCTCCGTTACCTAAAACTAAAGTCCCGGACACTCCGTGTTACCTGATTTCTCCAAACGGTGCCCATATGCCAGGGTTACCTGCTTGGATACAAACCCAACCAATGTAAGACTTCTGTCTTGCTCTTGAGTTCCAGCAAATATCACCTTGATTGAAGTTACCACCTTGTGGTGCTTCAACGCCATTGATATGAAGTGCATTGTTGAATTTAATTGCGCCCCTAACATGCAAGTCAACTGTGCTGTCTGGGTTGGAAACTCCTACTGCTAGTTTGCCTCCAACAAAGCCGTCTTTAGCAATGCGTACATCGCCACCAGCTTCTACAGTTATTCTAACTTGATTGTCTGTTTTTACGTCTAATTGATGACTACCAAATGTGCCAACAAATCCTTTTGTTGACTCATCTGTACCCATAATAATTTCTACACCATCTTCTGCTATACTTACAGCAGCATTTGGTTGTTCAGTACCAATACCTAATCTATCTGTGCCTGAGTCAAAGTAAATGTATTGATTGATTGAAATATCGCCGTCTACTACTAATCCTCTTAATCTACCAACTGATTTTAAATTACTGTTTACTACACTAGTTCCTAGTGTGTCTAGTGATAGTACTTCTAAATTGTTTACTTTAATTGCTTTATTTTTTGCAAGGTCAATATTCTCTGTTGAAAAGATACTCTTTGTATCTTCCATATAAGATAATTGTTTAGTGTAGTCTTTACCCGCCCAGAAAAGACCTTTACCGTTTATATCGGTAGTGAATTTAATTGACTGATTTGATGCCCATCCACCGTCTGATGTTAAAGCTGATTCTAGCTCAGTTAGGGCTTGATTAAGTCTCGTATTGTCCATATTAGTATTTATCCTTTATACAGAAAAGCCGGTTTATTGTACTTTCAGCAAGATTATATCATTATTTATCCGACCGTTGAGCTTTATGTCCACTGCTTTAATGTCATCTAGGAATGATCTCAACTTGACTTTACCACTATCTTTGAACTGTTTTAGTTGTTCTTCTGGTTTACGTAGCGTCTTCTGCATACTTTCAGATTCTTTGAATCCTGTAATAGTTGTACCTTTTACACTAAGTCCACTGCCTTCACGCTGTAGTCCTTGTGGGTCTTGTATCTCTGCTACATATTTTCCTATCTTACGTGTTTTACAGTTAAACACCCATAGCTCATTGCACTTGATAATATCCTCTGGATTAATACTAGCAAGTTGATATTTGTCATCTGATTTTTTGTACTTCAGTTTTGCTACCAGTTTGTCTGCACTGTACACTTTACGTTTACGTGGTTTACGTTTTGCTTTACTTGAATCAATAACAACCTGACAACCACCATATATTCTTTCTAGTGCTGTTAGTAAGTTCTTAAGTTCTTTTTTGTTCGAGAACTCATATGCTTCTTGTAATTGTTTTGCATAGTCAATTTCAAGTTCAGTTGCAGTTTTCTTTAACTTGGGTGGATTGAGTACTTCTCGTATTTCCTTAAGCTCGGGCTCATACAAATTCATAATTTTACGAGCATGTGCTTGTGTTATTTTCATTTGAGCAAAATGTTTTGTAAAGTCAAATCCTTTAGGATCAAATTTCAAACTGTTATCCTGCTGTCTTTCAGTCCAGCCATCAAGCCATAGATCAACTTTTTCACAAGCGGCAATTGCCTGCATCTCAATACGTTCTTGAATAGAAATTACTCTTTTCTCTGGTTGTTTCTTTTCTTTTTCTTCTTTCTCTTCTTTAACGTCTTTACCTGCTTGTATTGCTATTTCAATTCTTTTTTCAAGAAACTCTATAGATGATTTTAATTGGCCCATTGTTCCAGGAAGTGATTCCCAATGATCTGCTTCTTTTTGTGAAAACCTTGGAGCACCTTTTGTATCCATACGTGCAACAATTCCAGCAGTAACACTAATAGCATGTTTAGGAGCGGCTTTGATCCATTTGATTTGATCGCTAGTATACTTGCCTTCTTTTTCCATCCAGCCATATACATTAGTGTACAAGTCCTCTGGTTTAAAGTTTGCGTAGTACCAGTCGTGTGTTGCTCGACGATGCCTATGAATTTGCTCGCCAGTCATTTCTTCCCAACCGTCCCAATTAGGTTCCGTGAGCTTTGCGCCACGCTGAATGCGAGGTGCTGCTCTTGGCTTTTTCTTCTTGGTACTCTTAGGCAATGCCATCTGATGCTCCTATGATAAAAATATTACTATATGATGATATATATCATTTGTCAAGAAAAATCTGCCCTAAACGAAATTGTCATGTTAGATTTTTCGCAATAGGAAATATTTCTGAGATGACTTTAGCACACGCTATAGCAATGTCCATATGCTCTTTTTGTGTTCCGTTTGCACCTCTAAGTTGAATATAATGTACCCAACTTCTAATTGTTCCATTCATGTATAGGCGTGTTTTGGTTAAACCTTCTGGTAACACTACACGGGCTTGTTCTTTTGCAATACCGTTGTCAATTGCCCACTCGTAAACTTCCTTGGCTTTGTCAATGACACTTTGTTGTTTCATTTGCCATTCATAATGCAAATCACTTTCACTGTCAATTTCAATACTGTTCTGTCTGTTCTTTGTATCCTGTAAACGTGCTTCACGTGTTACAAACTGATCTCCCATCTCTGCAGGATCAGCATAACGCTGACTGAACTCTTGAAAAGCAAAACTACGATGTCGCACAATTTGATGTGCAATATCTCTTGTGGTATTAATCTCTAATACTGCGTTAACCATTTCTAAAGGTGACCAATGTTGATGTTTAATTAGATATTTGATTAAACGTTCGCTTGTTTCTGTATTAATTTGTGCGGCAGGGTTTGATACCTTTGCACAAAACGCAATTAGTTCTTGAAGGTCTGTTAACCCTTCATTTTCAAATTCTTCTGTTGCTCGACTATACGATACTAGTTTTACTTCTGTCAACTGCTTGTTTCCTTATGTAAAGTACTGTAGGGCTACACCACGTAGCCCTACTAATGGGTGGGTTTACTGTGATACTGCTGCGTTTTTTCTAGCGTTTTTAGTATCAGTGATTTCTTTTCTACGTTCTTTTGCGGCTTTAGTCATTTCTTGTAATGCTTTACGGGCTCTGGTTCCTGCTGCTCCATTACCGTTTTCAAATTTTTCGTTTTCTTCTAAAAACGAATCAAATGCTGATTTTAATGCTTCTACGTGTGTACTCATAATTTATTTTTCCTTTTAATCTGTGCCGAGAGTCTTCTCAACAGTCATAGTATATAAGCCTAGACTGCAAAAGTCAACTATTAAAGTGGTTAAATACGTACATAATGAATGATTTTACTCTTATTCCGTTCCACAACATTGTTAAGTTCGGACAAACAACAATGCTAAAACAGCCACTATTCAACGTTAGTTGGATACTTGGTCGCTTTTGTAATTACAGTTGTAGTTACTGTTGGCCGTATGCAAATTCAAATGTTCCGGATCATCAAGACTTTGAAGTGTATACAAATGCAATAGATGAAATTAAAAGACAAGCGAGAGAAAATGGATTTACTGAGTTTCATTTTAGTTTCAGTGGAGGAGAACCAACAGCATATAAAAAGTTTGGTGACCTAGTTGAATACTATGCAAATGACAATGAGGCTAAGTATCAAAGCATACACCTTACAACTAATTTAAGTCCAGGTGAGAAATGGTGGGCAAGATTTATAGACAACACCAGTCACTTGACACGTCGCAGCATCACTGCAAGTTATCACGCAGAATTTGCAAACGAAAAAGACTTTGGTGATAGATGTTTGCAACTCATGGAGGGAGGAGTATTTGTTACAATCAATCAAGTTATGGTTCCTGAACACTTTGAAGAATACTATGAGCGTTGTAGTAGATTCGCAGACAAAGGAATTAACGTCACTCTTAAACCGCAGTCCGACCCTACCGCGTCTAGAATAGTTGATGGTTATACAGATGAGCAAATTGATAAGTTACAAACAGGCTTTCCACAAAATTGGAAAGGCGAACAAGTCATGCAAATGTATTTGGAAGATGCCAAAGGAAACCATTACGGATTGGATCAAGCAGAAAGAATGAATGCATTTAACTTCAACAAGTTTAAAAATTGGCATTGCAATGCAGGGTATCAAAGCTGCATTATAAGGGGTGATGAAGTTAAGAGAGCATATAGTTGCAGCGATATCCCTTTAGGAACGCTACAGGGCGGTTTTACGCTGTTTAAGACACCATCTAAATGCATTACTAGCTCTTGTGTAAGCAGTGCAGACAGCAAGATACCAAAGGTACTACATGAAAGTTGAAATAGAAGATATAAAATTTTGGATGGATGCAGTTCGCAATAGCGAAGATAGAGATCGTACACTTGAAAGTTTTTGGGGTGGACAATTAAAATCTAAAGAATGGTTAGTCGAAACATTACAAAGGAATCATCATGTGTCTAATATTAGTTGTGTCATATTCGGAGGATGGAACGGAGTATTAGCAAATTTATTGTTTAACAGCACAATAGGTTTCAAGCATATCACAAGTGTTGATATTGATCCTAAGTGTGCAGAGACAGCAACCACAATTAATAAACGTCAAGAAATGGAAGGTCGATTTACAGCAGTTACCGCTGACATGTGTGAGTATGAATATACCAATCAACCTTACATGGTTATTAATACAAGTTGCGAACATCTTACACAGCAACAATATAACAAGTGGGCAAAACGTGTGCCAAAGAGTTCAGAAGTGATTTTACAATCTAATAACTACTTTGAACTAGAAGAACATTTAAATTGTTCAAGAGACCTTGATAGTTTTAAAAAGAAATCTAAATTAAACACTGTGCTAGTTAAAGATCAATTAGAATTACCCAAATATACACGTTACATGCTAATAGGAAGATTTTAATGTTTGACTTTTCAGATCTTAAAACAATACATATTGAGCTGACAACAAATTGCCAAGCCAAGTGTCCTATGTGTTCACGTAATATACACAGTGGTATTGAAAACCCATTACTAAAAATTGTTGGCTGGACATTAGAAGATTTTAAAACTATTATAAACAAAGAAGTATTAGAAACAGTAGACCGTATATATTTTTGCGGAAACTTTGGCGACCCTTTACTTAATGACAACCTCATTGAAATGTGTAAGTACGCAAAAGAAACAAGTCCTAAAACTGCAATAGGAATTCACACAAACGGCAGTTTAAGAAATGCAAAATGGTGGGCAGAACTAGCACAGTCTTTACCACAAGATCATTGTGTGTACTTTGCACTTGACGGTTTAGAAGACACTCACAAATTATATAGAGTTGGCACTGACTGGAATAAGATTATTGAAAATGCAAAAACATTTATTGAAGCAGGTGGTCGTGCTAACTGGACTTATATCAAGTTTAAACACAATGAGCACCAAGTAGAAGAATGTAGAAAGATTGCAAAGGAAGTAGGCTTTCAAGATTTCACAGTTAAGAACACATCAAGATTTTTAGTTGAACCTAAGTATGATGTGTGGGACAACAATAGAATACCTATATACAGTTTAGAAGCACCATCTGATACTGAAACACATTTTTTACCTAAAGAAGTAATTGATGATTATAAGTCAGTGTTAGATGAAGCAGAGATAGACTGCCATGTACAAAAGATTAAAGAAATTTATATTGACGGATTTAAAACTTTATTACCTTGTTGTTGGTTAGCACAAACGCCAATGACGTTTTACGATCCTACACATATTTGTGAAGATGTAGTAGACATGTTGCGTAACCAATACAATAAAATGATAAGCGACTTTGGTGGTATACAAAATCTTGATGCAACAAAAGGAATAAAAAATATTATAAGTTCTGACGTATGGCAAAACATATGGAAGAAAAAGTGGAACGAAGATAAAATGCTTATGTGTGCAAGAACATGTGGTAAGTTTAAAACTTTTGATATCTCTCAACCACAAGATCAATTTATAGAAAGAGAAATGCTGTAATGACTTGGTACTACGACAAAGAAGATACCAGACTAGGTAAGTTCCAAAGAGAACTTGCAGAAGCATCTACAAAATCATTTTGTGTGTTACCTTGGATACACATGGCAACTAGACCAAATGGTGATATGAGATTATGCTGTACATCTAATGCAAGTGGTGCAGGTGACGATCATGAAGTAGGACTTGTAAAGATGGAAGATGGCAAGCCTGCAAACTTTGGTAAACACACTCCTATGGAAGCATGGAATAACGATTACATGAAAAGTGTGCGTAAAACAATGTTACGTGGAGAAATTCCTGCAAGTTGTAAAGGCTGTTTCAAAGAAGAATCACAAGGTATTGTTAGCAAACGTATATGGGAAAGTGCAACATGGAAAAATGACGAAGGTGTTGATATACCAGAGCTTATTGCACAAACACAAGAAGACGGAACCGTACCTGAACAATTACAATATCTGGATCTAAGATTAGGACATACATGTAATATTAAGTGTGTAATGTGTAGCCCTCACGACAGTAGTAAGTGGGTTGCGGACCATAAAAAACTTATTCCTGTGCTACAAGACCCAGAAGTTAAAAGACAAATGCAGTGGGATAGAAAACTTTTTAATAATAAATGGCATGAAAAAGATACTTTTTGGCAAGAGCTTAATGCACAAATACCTTACCTGAAGCAAGTATATTTCGCAGGAGGAGAGCCATTAATGATTAGAGAGCATAAACGCTTTCTAGAAGAAATTATTAAACAAGGGTATGCAGACAAAATATTAGTAAGATATAATTCTAATGGTTTACTAGTTGACGAAGAACTAATTGATATATGGAGTAAGTTTAAGAAAGTTAAGTTTGCTGTAAGTATTGATTCATATAAAAAGCGTGATGAATATATTAGATTTCCAACAGACTTTAATCAAGTTGAAAAAACTTTACACATGCTAGACAACACACCAGATAACATTCATGTTAGTATTGCAACAGCAGTGCAGATATTCAATATAAAAACTATACCTGAATTTATTAAATGGAAAGTTAACAGTAATTTTAAAAAGATGAATGTTGGTTTAATTGACGGACATGTTATGGGTGGCGGTCTTGTAAATGCACATCTAGTACACATACCAACATTCTTAAATATTACAATACTGCCTGAAAAAGACAAGCAAGAAGTACGTGAAAAGTTTGCTGAACTAAAACAATGGTTATGGGATAACTTTACACAAGACGATGAGTTTTGGAAACACAATCCTAAAGGATGGCGTCAATGGGAAGGATTATTAAAGCATATGGATAGTTGTGATAACAGTCATATGTTACCTGGCTTTAAAGAATACGTTAATAAGTTAGATGCAATCCGTGGATTAGATGCAGCAAAAATATTTACTGAACTAGATCACTTACTTTAGTAAGGGGTATATCAGCAGCACAAGTACACCACTTACGAGTACAAGTTATCCACTCTTCCGGTTGTTCAAAACTACCGTCATAAATGTTACCTATACTTCCACCAACTCTACAAGTAGCACGATGAACTTCACCGTCCCAATTAATCATTAGGCTTTCAATACCTGCACTACATTTCCAACCTTCAAATTGATTTAGATGTTTTTTAATAACATCGTTGGCATGCATTTTAGTTTTATCATCAATAATAACATTAGGTTCTACAGTAGATGTTTTAGACAATATCCATTCTAAGTCTTTGCCTTCATATTTTAAATCATCAAACACATCATGATCACCTTCTGTCCATCTTATTCGTCTTACAACATAAGGAATACCGTGTCCGTCAAATATTGTAGCACACTCTTTTACTCTATCCATAAATTTATGATGTGCCATTAAATTAACTTGAAATGGCTTTTGCGGAGATGCATATCCTTCATTTATCTGAGAAAACATTAACACAGTTTCTGCACATCTTCTCCAATGCTCGTCATCTTCTACATGCAAACTAAACACAATATGATTTACGTTAAGGTCACTGTAGTACTTTGCTGTACGTGTTCCGTTAGTAGTTACATTGATCCAATCAACACGCTGACTTGCATGATCAACTAGTTCTGTAAACTGTGGGTGTACACACGGTTCGCCGCCTGTAAAACTTACACGCATTGATTTACCAGTTTCAGCTAGTGCATCAACTGCATCTATTAATACTTTAATATTTGTGTGTGGACTAGTGTTATCGTGTATTTCTGCTGGACAATAACTACAATCAAAGTTACAACGTTTGCCAAGATTCCACTCAACATGAACGCTGTTTTGCCGATCATAACTAGACGCTATTTTAAACATACGGAGCAAACTCCGGATTAATAACTTCAAATGGTCCTTGTTTACGACTCTTATCTAAGTTGCGATTAAAATTAATGCAGTCTTGCCATAGTTCGTTGTGTAGATCATCTGCTTCTAAGAAGTTAATATTATCCTGAATTTGCGTTAGTGTAAAGTCCTTAATACGTTCGTCACTTTTAACAAGTTTGTAATCTAACACTTTTGTTTTCATTGCTTCTAATTTAGCAATAACTTTTTGTTTTAGATCTGGCGGAATACATTGTGCTGATAACGCTCTTGGATATTGCACCCTATGACTATAGAAAATAATGTCCATGTTTTCCATGAAGTATTCTATTACTTTATCTATTTGCATTATGTTGTTTGCTTGTACTGTAAATGCTCCAACTATTCTACTTACTGTTGGTATAGTTTTCATTATCTTAATGTTTTCTTCAATCTCTTCAAACTTACCGTTTCCTCTGATGTATTCATATACATCATGTACACCATCAATTGAAACATTAACTGCAACACTTTTAAACTTAGGCCAGTAATCGTGTATTGTACGTCCGCCTTTGATTCCTAGTGTGGTGCCGTTTGTTGCATACTTGATTTCGATATTTTTACCGTATGGTGCTAACATATCTAAAATTTTATAGTGCTGAGGATCCATTAAAGGTTCTCCACCTGCAAACTCTACACGTCTAAAGTGCGGCAGTAGTTTTTCAAAAGACTTCCACCAGTTGTCTGTATCATTAAATGCATCAATATACTTGCCTGGTGTGTCTACTAATTTATTAACTGTAGGTATAAGAAAGTTATTTTCTTTTTTATAAAATTCTGTAACTTGGTCCCAGTCTTTCCATTGTGTACTATCTAATGGGTTACACATACGACACTTTAAATTACATAGATTGTTAAGTTTAACTTCCATAGTAGGCATTTCAAACGGCATACTGTAATCATCTTCTAGTGCGTCTAATGCGTCTGGGTATAAGTTGATCCTTGCTTCAGGTATTACTCCTGCTGTATGACGCTGTCGTAAGCTCTGTACACCCTGATCTTCTAATCTAAAGCAAGGCTCACAAACATCAGGACGTTCGTCATTCATAACCTGTCGACGAACTTCTTTCATTTTGTCGCCGTTCCAAATCTCTTCTAGTGTGTTGTCTTTAATGTCTCCAATAGGAGCACTACGGCAACAGATCTTAATTGCGCCATCTTCTCTTGTTGCTAATCCTGTAAAAGGATGCATACAAAATGTTTTACTTTTGCATGGCATTCATTACTCCCCATTGTCTTTCTTGACACCAAAAACATTTCTTACATGTTGGTACATATTGTCCGGGTGTGTATGTTTTATAATCTAGTCCTTTGAAGACTTCCGGATATTGATCGTTGTCACCTTCACAACTTCTAGTGATGTTTAACAACTCAGCAATATCATTTTTTATGTATTGTCCTATGACCCAATCTTTTTTACTAGCAATAAAAGGGTGACAAACTGTTACGCCCATATGTGTCATTATAGCATCTATTGCCGGCTCTTGTCTATCACTCATTGCACCGTCAAATTCTACATCAGGATTTAGTGTAACGGCTGCATACCATGCATCTAAGTTTACTTTATGTGCAAGGTACTCATTGAACGATCTTAGTATAATTCTGTTACCTGACTTCATTTTGCCATTTTCATCTTTAATCATAGTGGTATGTGGCTCTTCAAGTTCAGGTGGAATAAAGTTAACGTGTCTTTCAAACTCAAGATCAGGAAAATGTCCTACAAACCAATCAAATACTTCTGCTGAAATATGCTCTTGCCATGGTCGTGATTTCCACATTCTAACCTGTGTACTAATGTGTACTTTACAGTTGTCATGTAGATTTTGGCAAATTAAGTATGCAAGTAACGCACTATCTGCTCCACCACTTAAACTAATACCAACGTTTTTCCATTTTATATCCATTGGTAAGATCACATCGTCAATCTTTATTTTACGCATATTCATATTTACCAAGTTATGTACACAGTTAATTTAGTTCCGGTAAATATGCATATGATCCAAAATACCAAATATACAGTATCTTTAGATGATATAGCAGGCGTAATGGGCGATGTGTATGATATTGGAAAGTTTGATATATCTGAGCAAACTGGCAGCTTCTTTTATGATCCTTGGCAGTTGAAGCCGGAGTTCTTAGGAACAGCATGGGAAACTATTTGGAATAGTTTGCCAGAACCTAAAGGACAAGGAAGAATTATTATTTTAGAATCGCCTAGTTGTTATACTTCACATGCAGACATTGACAATCGTTGGCATTTAAATCTTTGCGGAGATGAAGCCTACCTTATTGATTTAGAAAAAGAAGAAATGTTTAAGACTGTGCTTGACGGCAAATGGTATGACATGGATGCTGGTGTTCCACACACCGCTATGAATATAGGTGCTGAGATAAGAGCGCAGTTAGTTGTAAGAAAATTACTACCTAAAAATATTATTAATGATCCGCAACATGTTAGAATTACAGGAGTCGAAGGAAACATACGATACGAGTTTGATAAACATTTAAGTCCTTGGTTAAACAGGGCAGCAAACAACACAAAAATTATTAGCAATGTAAAAGTTGTTAAGCAAGGTATAGAGTTTGATATTGAAGCAGGATTAGTAAATCAAATTCCTGTTCCACCAAAAATGAAAATAGGAATAGTCGAATGAAGGAATGGCAACCATATCTTAAACTAGATCCAGAAGGCTGGCCGTGTATGGCTCAGCAAACTTATGAACCTCTTATAAGTGAAGACGGAACAACGTTTTGTAAGAATTACAATGTTGATAGCGAATATCAAAAGATGGAAAACAAACCAAGGCCATTTTACACTAAAGAAGTTGTTGATTGGTTTTTTCAAAACGAACTAACATACTTAGAGCTTTTTAAAGATAAAAAGTATGCACCAGAAGTTAAAGACATTGATTACAAAAATCAAAAGATTTATATTAAATGGTATGGCAAGAGCTGTAACCAAATAATTAATGATCCTGAAATTAAAGAGTGGCCTGAGTATATGTGGCGTAGGCAAATTAGAGATATTATAGTTGACCAGTATGATGAAGGTATCTACAAGTTAACAATGTATCCACACTGTCACTATATTACAGATACAAAACAAATGAAAGCAATTGATTGGTACGGCTGTGTTCCTATTGACGATCCTTTCATTGAGCAAAAATATATGCAAGGTATTATACACGACACAGCACAATTTAGACTAGACGAAACAGGTGAGCCAATTGACGATAAGGTCAATTTAGAAATTATGTTTAAGCGTAGTCTAGGAGAACATGTTTTATGGGGAGATGAAAACATGAGTTACATATACAAGGAATTGTTTGGAGATGGCTAAACTAGTTGGTACAACTAAAGATGTTATAGACTGGGATCCTATAGTTGATCTGTGTGCTAAATGCACCACTGGCGATTATAATTCAGTTAAGACAGTTGTAGATCGTTCAGAAGGTAACTGGAGAGACAATCCAGAATTACTAGGCTCATATCACAATGTAATTGATACTTGGGATAAAGCAGGTTATAACCTAGATGAAATTCAATGGTGGGATTACTATCCTGGAGAACATTTTGATATTGACATACAAAACAAGTTTGCTAAAATTATAGATGCAGAGCCGTTGCGAGTATTTGTAAGTGATGTTGCTCCATGTAACAATGTTCCTTATCATTGGGACGTAGAAGATAAAGAAGAAGAATGGTTAAAACTAGGTGAACTTAAACGTTGGGTATGTTTTATGGACAAGCCACGTTGGGGTAATGTACTAGTGTTAGAAGAACAAGCATTTCATAATGTAGCACAAGGCGAAATATGGGAATGGGATAGTTATAGAAGCTATCATGCAGGAACTTGTATGGGTGTACATCATCAATACTTGTTTCATTTTTTAGGAAGGCCGAACAAATGAAGCATTTAGGTGTATGTAATACTATTGATTGGGATAGTGTAATAGAACAATGTGCAAGTGTCGAACCTGAGTTTGTAGGACCTAGTCATAAGCGTGGTGACACTGTTCCTGGACTAGATCCTATATTAGATATGTGGGAAGAAGCAGGCATTAAAACTGTACACGAAGGTGGCACAGCAGGTTGGGATATGTTTATTCCAGGTAAACAATTTGATGATATCATTGTTAAAGAGTGGAATAGATTTTACGGATTAGACTGTAAAAACGTGTGGATAAGTAGAATACACCCAGGACGTTTTGCACCTATTCATTGGGACGTACATGACAATGAAGAAAACATTCCTGATTGTCCTAGATATCATTGCCATATAGGCAGTCCGCAATGGGGGCATATTTTTATTGCTGGTAATGATACATTTTATAATATTCCACAAGGTGCAACTTACGAGTGGGAAGATAGAAAGATTTGGCACGCCGGAACAAATTGCGGAACAGTGCCTAAGTATATATGGAACGCATGGTAATGGAAAACATTTTATATTTAGATCACCCGTGGATTTCTGTTTACACAGATGTTGTAGATAATGAAACCTGTGATAAGTTTGTTAAAAAATATACAGAACTAGGAATGAATCCTAATGCAGGGTTAGAATCTAGAGAACAAACATACGGACAAATTACTGAGGAAGTAGAACAACGTAGCATTAGTTGGGACACCTCAACTGAAGATAGACAATTTTTTAGAAATAAAATTTGTGAAGTATTAAAAATACCTGACAGTCATATTGAAGCTGGGGATATCTATAGATACGATACAGGCCAATACTTTGGACTGCACCACGACTTTCCATACACACCAGAAGACATTGCTTATTACGCAAAAGGAGGTGATAGAAAAGCAACTGCAATATTTTGGTTAAATGATGGATATGACGGAGGCGAATGTAAGTTTCCAGAGTTAGGTGTTTGTGTTACTCCTGAAAAAGGAGGAATGATGTACTTTGAGTACGACTATGAAGATGAAAAAATAAACAAAATGACAATACATGAAGGCATGCCAATTACTAAAGGAGCCAAGTGGATTGCTGCATTTTTTATTGCAAACGGTCCGAGGGTAGAATGAACGTTGTAGTATTAGGCGGAACAAAAGGAGTAGGGCAACTACTTTCAGCATATTTCAAACTTAAAAATGCTGATGTAAAAGAGTTTGGTAAAAGCAGTTCGTTTGATGAAGTAGTTGATGTTGCTAAAACTTGTGATGTTTTTATTTGCAATGCTTACGCAGATGGTAGGCAACTAAACTATATAGAAACACTAAAAGACTACAACATAAAAATTATAGTAAGTGGTAGTATTGCAGCAGATTCACCTGATCCTGATATGCCTGTGTACAGTTTAGATAAAAAGAACCTGCGTGAAAGAGTAATTGAATTATCACAATCTCGTCATACATGCAAGGCAGATATATTACTGCTAACACTAACAGGCACAGCAGTAAAAGAATATCAAACAATACATAACACAATAGACTATTGGTTAGAAAACAGTACAATTAACGAAATTAGGTTTACAATATAAATGACTAAAAAAATAGTAATCACAGGACACACTAGCGGTATTGGTAAAGCAATTTTTGATAAGTTTACAGAAGTAAGCTGTCATGAGATTATAGGCATGAGTCGCAGCAACGGATATGATATTGAAAAAGATTTTGATAAAGTTGTACAAGAAGCAGCAGGCGCAGAAATTTTTATTAATAATGCATATAGAGATAAGCAGCAATTAAAGTTATTCCATGCACTTAAAGACAAAGTAGATATGATGATTGTTATGGGCAGTGTTAGCAGACAGTACCCTGAACTAATTACTACAGACTATGTACAAGATAAGCAAGAACTTGCTGAAGCATGTAGATTAGAAAGTATTAATCCAGAAGGTATTCCTGTACTGCATTTAGATCTAGGATTTATTGAAGGCACCACAGTAGAAAACGATGACCCTACTGCATTTGTAAGCGATTACAATACACCATTAAGTGATATAGTTGACACAATAATATTTTGGGCAAGTCACCCTAATATACGTCAAATTGAATTTAGGTGGAAATTAACTAATCATGTACTAAAAGAACTAGAACGTACCAATCCTAACTTAGACCCATCTAGGGTACAATTCTAAATTAGCATAAAATTTATCGGGGTGTATTTCCCACACAGTTTGGTCTGTGTGTCTATAATGTACTTCTTTAATTTTACTTACTACACCTATCTTAGCAAGTGTAGGAAAATATATAGAGTGTACTAGACGCTGACTTCCTTCTTTACTTTTATTTGATGTAGCAAACACTCTACCCTTACCTTTTGTCCATTCTAAACAAGCAGGTAGCATAAATTGATCTGTCAAGTTTTGATGTTCGGCACAAAGCCTATTTGCTTTTACTAAACCGTTGTGTGGTCTTGCTTCGCCAAACGTACATACCCTTGTAAGTATTCTATATGAGTTTGGTCCCATAACATCATCAAAGGAGTGAGCTGCTACACTCCCTATTGCTTTGTTATCACTATAAAGTATCCAAGCATTCCATTCACGTTCATTGTGAAAGCAATCGATCATTACTTTTTGACTTGCGTTATTAACAAAGCCGCGGCGGCCTGCTTCATTGTAAAACTCAGACAAGTCTAAGTCTTTGTTCCACTGTACCATCTTATGCATAAATTGCTTTTGCCTTTTCCATAACTTCATCAGGGAAGTTTGTTTTAAAACTATCAAATGCTAGTTGTTGTATCTTAACATGTTCAGTAGGAGTATTAACATCAATACCTGCCGCTGTCATTTTAGGAAACAAGTCTGCTTGACGATCCTCACTAATATGACTCATTACACTGCGTAAACTTATTGCAGGATCATTATCCTTATAACAGAAAAAATAGTTAATACTTTTTAATGTTCCGTCTACTACAAAGTAACTGCTAGGGTGCATACTATACTTGTATATACCTAAGTTTTTATGTGCTTCGATAATATCAAGCATTTGCTGTTCCCAATTGTCAACCACACTATAGTCTTTTCCTTCACAGCCGGCAAGTTCCCACATATCAGGACCGTCAATCTTTAAAAATAATTTTCTATTAACAAAGTCAATATCTTGTATTTCTGGAACATGTTGTGGATAGTGCATTTCCATTTCTTGTATAAAGTTAATCTCACGTAACCATTTTTCTTCCATTAGGTTAGGATCCACTACTTGATTATGCCCGCCATGATATTGTTCATCATTATAGTACCATTGGCAAAATGTCTTTTTATCCTTACTAATCAAACTAGTGTATATTAGATTATTTCGGCATTGACCTTTTCCGGGAACTGTGTTATAGTAATATTCAAAGTTGTTACTCATAGCTATATTTAACGGTAAATATCTACATGATTAGAGGAATTGGCGGAAAGCCTTACATTAACTTAGATCCATATTTAGATACATCATCTTTCAAAGATCTACATCCTGAGATTTCTAAAGGATTTGCACTAGCAAGAGACTATGCAAAAGAAGGAACTTGGATGGCACCTGGCTTTGAATGGAAAGATTCAAGTTATATATTGAATTGGAAACCAATATACAAAGCTATGGAAGAATATGAAGCATTGCCTGATGACGATCCTATTAAAGTACATGGTCAGACAATACTTCCTAAAGATTTTGGCGACTATAAACAGCGTAATATCTTTACTCGTTACCTTAAAGCAACAATGGGTGCTAATGATCCATACATTTATTACTTCCTTTGGAATGAAGGTGATTGGAATGAGCGTAATGCTGAAAGGCAGAAAACAGAAGAAAGCAAATACTTTCCAGGTGTTGTAAAATGGGTTGAAGATTTACAAACAAATAACATTATTGATCGTATAGGTAGAGTAATATTTTTTCATTGTGATCATAATGGCAGAGCATTTGAACACAGAGACTTAGACGCTAATAATGGAGTACATGATGATAAGCAATACAGTCCGCACAATAATGAATTTATACATATACGCTATCGCACAAAAAGAGGATTCTATATTTGGGATCCGGAGTCAGAAAACAAACATTACCTAAACTGTAATGCAGCATTTTGGAATGACCAAGACTGGCATGGCGGAGAAAACAGTGTAGAAGTTGAATACGGTTTGCGTATTGACTGTAAGTTTACAGATGACTTTAGAAAGAAGTTAGGTATCGACCACTTGGAGCATTATTAATGAAGTGGATTGGTAACTTTGAAAAAGATTTAAACCCAGCTCTAAATAAACTTGTAATGGATGCAAAAGGACAAGCCCGCCCTGGAGATTGGAAACCAATTAATGATGTTGAAAAAGAGCTTTGGGAAAAAGGCAAATCAACATTTGACTTTAGTAAAACAATGTGGTATGTTTACGAGCAACAAGATCTACAAATAGATTTAAAGTTTCCATGGACTTTTGGTAAATGTCATTGGTGGATTACTAAACTGCTACCTGGGCAAATGATGCCTATGCACACAGATCCTCTTACACACGAAGATCAAACATGTAAACGTTTTTGGGTACCTTTACAAGATTATGTAGCAGGACATGTTTTTCTATACGGTAATTCGATGATAGCAAATTACAAAAGAGGTGATGTGTTTGAATATGAGCATTCGCAAGACGAACACGGTGCTGCTAATCTTTCTTTTGAACCAAGGCTTGTATTACAGGTTACTGAGTATACCAGTCACTAGAATGCCATGTAGGGCATTTAAAGTTTTCAATTTCATACACAACTATATCTCTTACAGACCCATATAAGTTATAATATGTAAATGCTTCGGAAGTTCTTGAGCTGAAATTTATCTGTGCAGCAGGCATTTTTTCCTTCAAATAATTAATTAAATGGTTCTCTTTTTGCAGTTTATACTTGATACTGTATAGTGTATTAGTACCCTCATAGCAAAAAATGTTGCTTAAATTAAACAATGTAAACTCTTGTTTACTTAAATCAAGGTGATCACATATATTATAATGCTCTGCTAGTAAGTCCCATTCAACAAATTCATATTCTACATTAGGTAAACGTTCAACATTTTCTTTCCAATAGTCTAAACTTTGCTTGTTGTAATCATACATAATAACCTTAACAGGAAGTTCTTTATGTAACCAGTCTTTGTAATTTTCTCCGCTGGCAGGTACAACTACTTGCTGTAAGTCTTTGTATTTTCGATTAGGGTGTTCTGTATGATCTGTATGTACATGTTCAGTTCTACAAAACCCGTCTTTGTAATATGCATATTCTATCTGCTTGTAAAAGTCTTTAGGAGATTCAGGATACAGATGATACTTGTTATTTCTAACACTGTCATCAAAACTGCGTATACCGTAACCTGCATCTAAAGATTTTTGAATAATGTTCCAACCATGCCTTTTATGATTGTATGGTTGAAACTCACGACCAGGTGCAATCCATACAGGTGTGTACTCGTCATGATAATTTTCTTGACTTCTTACAGGCTGTCTTGTAAAAAAGTCTTCACCCATACTTTCATCACCAATAGTAGGCATTCCTAGCTCACGCCATTTTTGTAAATTAATTAGATAGCACTGTTGATGTAGCTCATAGTATGCATCACCTCTATCCAAAATATGTCCTGTTACTACAAAGTCATCTTGGCATAATTTAGCAATAGCATCAATACCTGCTGTGCCGTTAGTGAATTCTGTACCCGTAGACAGCACACAAGCGTATTTAAAGCGGTTTTGTGCCTCAAGTAGTAGTAAGTACTCATTCGTACCTTGAAGTACGCTGTAGCCTTTGCTAAACAAGTTTTGTAGTGTGAAATCTGCTTGGTTCTTAGTAAGCTCTTTTATCCATGGATCTGTAATAGTTGTAGTTGTATCTAGAATACAAAATACTAATTCTCTATCGTCTGTGTTGTTGTATTCAACTATATTCATGCTTGTAAGACCTTAATTTTCTTAATTTCAGATTCCATCGGAAGATCAATTTTTTTATTCCAATTACACAGTTGGCATTGAGATTGTGATTGTAATCTAGTATTACTCCATTCTATAAATTCTTCTGGACTACTGCCTAAATCTTGCTGCGCAATATCTTTGTACGGTTGTTCTATTTGAAATTGCTTAGATAATTTTGGAAGTAATGCTTGTTGTTGACATCTATAGAATCGTCCTCCTAGTAAATGCATACATTGTTTTGTAGGACATAGACTAAACTGTTCATCTATGTTACTAAGTTCTGGCCATGTAATTGATTGCTTGTCTTTTACCATGTGCGGTAATTTATAAAACTTCCATGACTCAGATAACTCACCAACTATTACATTATCTTTTGTTAGTATATAATGTGTTTCTGCATCAGTATGACGTTCATCAACGAACTTAGTATATGTAATGTTGTTATCACTTAACCAAGTTTTTATGTTTATCAAATCAAGTTGTGAATGTGCTGATATTTCTATTTGCCATTTATCAAACCATCTTGAATTTAGTTTATCTAAATGCCTGCCATTAGTTACAATCCACTTCTTGCTGTCGGGCCACATATATTCAACCCATTCTGTCCACTTGTTTAACTTAGGGTGCAAGGTTGCTTCGCCTCCTAAAATAAATATTTCATCAAATGTAACTTTGTCTTTAAGTACTTCCACAGACGAGTCAATATCAAAGTGTCCACCCCAGTTCAAGTTGTTGTAAGTAAAACAACTTTCACATGCTAGATCACAAGTGTGTGAAATATATACTGTAAGTTCAGGAAGGTGAATCATTTATACTCTATTTTTTGCGTACTTGGCTAGTACATTTTGTTCGTTTTGTTTTACTTTCTCAATGTTTTTAGGACACATATTACAAGCGTCAATATGTGAATAATGTTGATCGTAAAAATTACGTATGCTAGTTGGATCGTTAAGTGTTAGGTCAACAGGCTTGTAGTCTATGTATGGTTGCCAATCTTCGTCATTTAGTTGTCCAGTCTTTGTTAACACATTAATTAAAGTTCCTAACGCTCCACACTTGTATACTTTTTTGTTATACAACATTGCACAGAAACAGCTAGGGCAGCCTTGCCAGTATGATGATTCTGGATCGCCTTCGTTGAATGGTCTCAACTTTCCTAGTGAATCTTTGTTATGTATCTTTTGAAAGCTATGAGCTTCCATGTAATATATTCCACTCTTGTTCTTTGCATCCATCCAGGCTGCTTCGTTAGGAGATAGATCATTTAAATCTATACCTTTACGTTTATTAAACTCTTCCCAAGCAGCGTCGCCACCACCTAAGTTCATTATAGTTTTCCACCAATCAGAAGTTACTTCTAATTTAGGTATACCTACACGGTCTGCAAGTGTATGTACATTTTCTAACATCTGATTGTGTCTTGTTAGAACATCCCATGCTGCAACATGACTACATACCTGCATCCACACTCTATGTTCTGTAATTAATTCTACAGCAAAATCCATCTGCTTTGGCTTGTTTAATGCAATGCCATTAGTAGGAAAGAAAATAACTTTATCTTTTTCTTTTTCTAAACTTCGGATATGTTTAATTATTGCAAGGACTGTATCTTTATATAAGAATGGTTCTCCTCCTAGCACACTCCAACATTCTACATTGAATTGTTCACTAGCAAGTGTAACACTTTCTAATATATTTTCAAGGGTAGGATCAAATTCGCCATTGCGTATGTAATCACTTCTAGTATCACAGTGGGCGCAGGCCAGTTGGCATTTGTTACCATAGAATACATCTAATATTTTAATACTATTGTTCATTCTGTTTCCTATAACTTCTTGCTATGAGTTCCACAAATTCATCTTTCCTTTTACCTGGTATACCATGTGCTATTAAGTGTATTCTAGGTGTGTTAGAATTGTTAACAAAACTATGTACGTTTCTTATATTAATTATAAAAGCCTTTCCTTCTTTGAAAGGAACAGTACCGTGTCCTTCAAGAGTCATATGACAGTCGTCTGGGTGAATAATTGCTACGTTAATAGGTACTCCAAACTCAAGCATGTCTAAATTTTCTTCACCTGGTAACTTTCCAGGAGCATCACTGTGCGGACTTATTTTACCGCCAGGTTCAAGTTGCATAAAACGTATTCTTCTATAGCGTTCATACGGAAACAATTCCCAAAAGCCTTTGATGTTAGGTGTATGCTCACTTATACTAGTCCATTGGTAAGGAACATCTTCCTCTCTTTCATAGCCGTAGTTTGTCCACGCACCAGTTTTATCCACATCAATACCATGTATGCAACTACTGTTCCATCCAGGATGATCTCCGCCTCTATGATCTACAAATTTTGCAGCGGCAGTTTCCTTTTGCCATGAGTCTAAATCGAACTCTATATCTAACTCAAGCCAGCCAAAATTACTTTTATTCAATAACCAATCTGCAACTTCGTAGTCATTTTGTTCTATCATAAGTATATTTATGTGCGTACTTTATAGATAAGTAGTAGTATGGTATCGATATCTCACTTAGAATGGCATGTGGCACACGCTTGTAATTTTACATGCGAAAACTGCTGTCATTTTTCTAACCACGGGCATAGTGTTCCTGTAACATATGAACAAATTGAACAATGGTACGATAGCTGGGCGCATAGAATAGCACCTAAAACAATAGACATACTAGGAGGTGAGCCATTACTTAATAAACGTATCTGCGATATTGTGGAACTTACACGTAAGAAATGGGATAAGCCTAGTTTAGAACGATTGGACATAACAACAAATGGTGTGCTATTAAATAGGTATCCTGATTTACCAAAGATACTTGCAGATAATAATTGTGGATTAAAGATATCCAAACATGGCACTAACGCTGAATACAATGAACTTTGGAAAGGTATAGAATCAACTGCACTAGAATGGATTGACCAATACGGAATCAAAGTCGACTTTTGGAAGTCAGATGTTGTATGGTATAAGATGTATAAAGGGTTTGGTTCTACTATGGAGCCATTCGAAGATAACGATCCTCAGAAGAGTTGGGATAACTGTATTACAGGACAAGACTGTTGGCAAATACATGAGAATAATTTATACAAGTGTGCGCCATTAGCGTACTTGCCTATGACAGCTGACAAATACAAGTTGTCTAGTAAGTGGGATCCTTATTTAAAGTACCAAGCACTTACACCTGATTGTACGGACGAAGAGCTACAAGAATTTTTTAATAGGAAAGCAGAAAGTTTTTGTGCAATGTGTCCTAAGAATCCTAAAATATTACACAGAAAAAATGATCCTAGATTAAGTAGAAAACATTACGAACACATACCATTGGAGGTAGTACATGAAGAACAAATACGATAAGAAACATTTGCCTTTCGGAAACGCATTTGCTGTAGCAGATCCTCTTATAGTAGGTGTGCAGTCAGCTATTCCAATTGATGTTTCTAAAGTTTTACAAGACGATAACTTACTTAAACAATTTTTAGAAAGGTATGTTGCGTGGATATCTGAAACAAAGAATAACAATATATCAGGATTAGAAAAGTATCCACACGCATGTTTCTCAAATGGAACATCTGAAGCATTTGAAAAATTCTATGCCAAGCATCATAAACGTAGGTTTAGATTCTTTAAAGGAGAATTTGTATACCATAGACTAAACTGTAGAAATAACGGATACGATTGGGAGTGGTTAGAGAGCGAACCATTAGATAAAAATGATGTTGTAATGATCAGCTTACCTTTTAGTGATACTGGAAATAATCCAGAAGGTTTAGACTTAATACTTGATCATTGTGATGCACTAAAAATACCTGTTTTAATTGATTGTGCATACTTCGGAGTATGCAGCAACATTGACTTTAATTTTGATAGAGAATGTATTACTGATATAACGTTTAGTTTATCTAAAAGCCTATATTGCGCCCATGCTAGAATAGGCATGAGATTAACAAAACAAGATGATGACGATCCTTTATTCGTTACAAACAAAATGGGGTACTTTAATAGACTAGCGGCATATATAGGTTTACAATTAATCAATAGTTTTTCACCAGACTACATCTATGATACATATAGAGCTAGGCAAGAATCATACTGTAAGATACTAGGAGTAGAACCTAGCGATTGTGTTATATTTGGAATTGGTGATAGTTCATGGAAAGAATATAACAGAGATAGAGAAACAAACAGGCTTAGTCTACACAAGTACTTGCCAGAAGACCTTGAAAAAGAGATACAAAAAATTGCAGATGAAAAAAGGTAGAGTTATCAATTTTGAATGGATGCGTGATTACAATCATTATTCCTCTGATGAATTTAATATCCTAAGAACACGATTGATCAATGAAGAAATCGATCTTGCTGCCAAAGACGGCTGTGATACCATTATAGGTATATACCTACTTGATGGTTTTTTACAACCTAAAGCAAATTTAAAAGACTTCCTTACACACATTCACGATATAAAAAGTCATGCTGCTGAGCAGGGTATTTCTAATATACATATAGTAAGTGGACAAGGAGAAAACATCAAAGGACTTCCTTTGCCATACTCCTTCTTTGATTACAATGTAAGAATGATATACAATAGCTACAAAGATGATCAACACCCGTACTATAATCCAAGCAACAATAAGTTTCTATTTTTAACAGGGATGCCAGACAGACCAAATAGAATAGGACTAATGAGTAAGTTTTATGATGCAGGTATGTTAGATAAAGCAGAGTGGACATTCTTTCCACCATGGACTGATGTTGATCGTAAATGGTGTAGGAATCATCTTAGTCATTATACAGATATGCAGTACGACAAATTTTTGAAAGATTGTGAAAGATCTTTCGATGGACGATTTGAAACAGCAAAGAATTTCTATGGTGGATATGATGGCGATACTGATATAGTATGGCATGATGTAGTAAAGACTGATTGGGTTAAAGCACCTGCACACATTGATACCAGTGTGTTTACTAATACATTGTTTAGTATAGTAAGTGAAGGTCCAAACTACTGGGATGATGACAATGCGTTTGCAACAGAAAAGTCTTGGCGTTGCTTTTACCTTAGACATCCATTTATATTTGCTGGACATCCTGATCAGTTTCAATACTTAAAAGACTTAGGGTACAGAACGTTTGAACAGTACTTGCCTATACCAGACTATTATAAATTGCCAAATGAAAATGATAGAAACAATGCAATTGTAGAAAACGCAAAGTATCTGTTAGAGCATAGAGAACATGACGATGACATACGCTTAGATACTGAAGAAAACTACTTGCAGTTTATCAAGCATGTTATAACACAGGAC
>Ga0213868_10000118_pt1 | contig 67442 bp, 57 predicted proteins | sample PICome_9_FD_160087 | JGI IMG/M metagenome (GOLD analysis project Ga0213868, IMG submission 160087) | Coastal seawater microbial communities near Pivers Island, North Carolina, United States - PICO127 | ecosystem: Environmental > Aquatic > Marine > Coastal | place: USA: North Carolina... | reverse complement strand
TAATTTTAGACAATGAGGTAATAGGAGTTATTGACTCTGAACATCCAGAAAAAAATCACTATAAACAGTATCAATTGGATTTTTTATCCAAAATGACTACTTCGATTGCATTAAGAATTAAAGCTTCAATTACAGAGTTTGAAAAGAACATAAATACGGAAGAGTTAATAAGAACAAAAAGTAGATTAGAATTAATCTTTAACAGTGATCATAATGCAGAAGTTGTTGAATCTCTTGACGGATTAATTTTAGATGTAGGAAATGCCTTTTTAAAATTATTTAGCTTTCCATTAGAACAAAAAAAGGCATTTATTGGAATGTCTTGTGCTACTGCTAGAGAAAATCTAAAGGTATATTTTAAAAATGAGGAAGAATTTGTAACAAGAATTGATGAACTTATCACTAACCGAAATCCACATTTACAAGAGATTTTGGAATTAAAAGACGGTAGGTTTTTGTCACGAGATTTTATGCCTGTTGTATTAAATGGTAAACTAGATTGTTTTGTATGGCGTTATAGAGATGTTACACTCAGTGTTAACTATGAAAAAAATATAGAGTTCGAAAAGACAAAATACAAGAGTATTATTGACAATATGAATTTGGGTTTATTGGAGGTTGATAATAATGATAACATTTTATCTGTAAATAAATCGTTGGCTGTAATGACTGGTTATTCGACTCAAGAACTTTTTGGTAGTAAAGCAAAGGATCTATTACTTTCAAACCAGAATGAACTAAATAGTCTTTTTAGAGAAAAAAGGGAATATCATAAACATAATTATAGTGTCCCTTTTGAGTTAGAAATTATTAGAAAAGACGGGACGAAGCGTAATTGGCTTACGAGCGGAAATGCATTAAAGGATATCAATGGTGTTGCTTATGGTTCGGTATGGGTTAATTTGGATATAACCGAACTTAAAAATCTTATAGATAAAAATGAAAAATTAATTAAGAACTTAACGGATAGTAATGAAGAACTGTCTCATTATGCTCATCTAGTATCTCATGATCTTAAGACTCCTCTTCGTACAATTTCTACTTTTGTTAATTGGATTAAAGATGACAATGAAAATAATTTAACTGATGAAAGTATAGAGCACATAAAAACTTTAGAAGACACCATACTAGATATGGATAAACTTATATCTAGTACTTTACAGTTTGCAGAAATAAGAAGCTCAGATGGTAAAAAAAATGCTCGAATTAATTTATCTGAGGTCATTAACACTTTAATAGCCAATAATTTTTTACTCTTTGAAAAAGAATTTAAAATAAGATACCCAAAGAATTTTCCTATCATAGAATACAATGAGGTTCAAATAAAACAAATATTTCAAAATCTGATTGATAACAGTTTTAAGTATAGGGATAAGAAGAAAAGTTCTTACGTAGAAATAGCATTTGAAGATAAATTAGATCACTATTTATTTAAAATCAAAGATAATGGTATTGGTATTGATAAAAGTTATCATCATATGGTATTTACAATATTTAAAAAAATGAATCAACGAACAGATTCTAGTGGTATAGGTCTCTGGATTATTAAAAAAATAATCGAGAATGCTGGTGGCAAAATTTGGTTTGAGTCTACTTTAGGCGAGGGTACTACTTTTTACTTTACCGTTAAAAAATAATTTTCTGAATGAAAATTATTAGAATAACCCCGTTTTAATTTCCTAAAGTAATGTTTGCTAAAATTCAATGTAAGAATGTCAATTTAATTCACTTCAAAGTTTTAGTAGTATTAATTAATACTTGGCTGCTTTACCGCTAGCTGATGAGTTTTTAATAAACTCTCTTAAATCATCATTGGCTTTAATTAAATCTTCATTTCTTAAATACATCATGTGGCCACTATGATAGCCTTTAAAAGAAAATCGGTCTTTTAGTTTTCCGCTTGGGTCAACTTGCCATTGACTATACTTTGCTTGAAAATAAGTTGTTGCTCCATCGTAGTATCCAGATTGTGTCAGTACTTTTAAATATGGGTTTTGTGCCATGGCTTGTCGTAAGTTTTCACGAACATTATCATTACTTCTGTCCCAATTACCAACATTTCCAAAAACATTGTATTTAACATCGGTCTTAAAGCCTAATTCATTCTGGATGTAATAATTTATTGCAGGAGCAAAAGAATGCAGCCATGAGGTTAATTCGGCACTATAATCTGGTTCTGTTCCAGTTTCTACTTTGTCTATTCCTAAATAGCGACTGTCCAATCGTCCAATAGTTTGTCCAGTTTTATCGCGTAGTAGTTCTTTCCAGAAAAAACGATTGGGTACATCCAAATTTTGCTGTAGTATTACTTTTTCAGATAAGCCAGAATAGTAACTCATTTTTTTAGCAATTTCTTTTCTTTCAGAATCAGAAATAAATCCACCTTTAGCAATAGCTGGTATGAGTTTATTAACCGCGAAATCTTCGGCTTCAGGAAGTATATCTAATAAATCTTTATTTTGTAATTCTGCTGGTAACATTTTATGATACCATGCCGCTGCTGTGTAATACGGCAAATTTAAACTCGACGATACTGGACCACCAACACGCAAGACTTTATAATCTGCCGGTGACACCATAATCACTCCATTAAGATACATCCATTGGCTATTTTGTAATTCGGCTGCAAGTCCCATAACACGTGTGCCTCCATAACTTTCGCCAATGATGTATTTTGGAGATTCCCAACGGTTATTTCTGGTAACAAACGTATTAATCCAGCTCGCTAAATATTTGACATCTGCATTAATACCAAAAAAGGTTTTATCATCTTCATATTTACCATCTTTAAGCATTACTTTTCTTGAATAGCCTGTATTGACAGGATTTACAAAAACAATATCGGCAACATCTAAAATAGAGTTAGGGTTACTTTTTACACCATAAGGTTGTAAAGGATAGCCTTCTTTATCAATATTTAAAACTTTTGGTCCTGTATACGCAATATGCATCCAAACCGAAGCAGAACCTGGACCACCATTAAAAGAAACAATTAACGGACGCTTATTGCCTTTAGTGTCATTGGTACGTTTGTAATACGTGTAATAAAGTGACGCCATAACTTCACCATCCGTATTCCAAACAGGCTGAAAGCCAGTCATGGCTTTATAATTTATGGTTTGACCTTTAATCTTTGTGGTGTGGTTAGTCGTGTAAACCGTATCCACCGGAATTTCTAGGTTTTGAGAAAAACTAAAAAGTGTTACGAGTAATAAAAGATATGTAAACTTGTATGACATAAGTTGTTTTTTTGAAGTTTAAAAGTAACTAAAACCCTTCAAAAACACCTAAGCCAAAGAGCGCAAAATCATATTTTACTGGGTCGTTTATATCTAGCTTACGTAAACTCTTGTCTAATTCTGCTAAAGCTTTGCCATCATTTTGCTTACGTTTTAGTAGTCCTAATTTGCGAGCTACATTACCAGAATGCACATCTAACGGACAACTTAATTGGCTTGAAGACAATGATTTCCAAATACCAAAATCTACGCCATTATTGTCATCACGTACCATCCAACGCAAAAACATATTAATACGTTTTGCAGCAGAATTTTTTAATGGGTCGCTCACATGTTTTTTTGTACGTTTTAGATGTTCTATTTCAAAAAAATACTGTTTAAATTGATGTATAGCATTCTGGAGTGAATCTTGTTCTGCATGTTTTGCAAACAAGGCTTCTAAACTGTTATGAGTATTGTAGATATGTTTTAGACTCTTAATAAACTGAATAAAGTCATAACCATTAAATGTCCGATGTACAAAGGATTGTAGCTTTTCTAAATCTGACTCTTGGTGTTGCATCACAAACTCAAAAGGCGAGTGGTCCAACAAATCTACCATACGATTGGCATTGGTAATAATACTTTTTCGATTGCCCCAAGCGATGGTTGCGGTTAAGAAACCGATAATCTCTATATCTTCTTTTTTAGAAAACAAATGTGGGATTTGTATCGGGTCACTCTCAATAAACTTAGGGTTATTGTAAAGTTTTACTTTACTGTCCAGAAAATCTTTGAGTTCTGCTTTTTTGAGTTTCAAGTGGGTAATTATTTAACAGCTGTCATGCTAATCTCTACATTGACAAACTTAGGTAAGTTTGCGACTTCTACCGTTTCACGTGCAGGAGCTGTTGCTTCATCAAAATAACTACCGTAAACTTCATTGATTAGTGCAAAGTTGTGCATGTCGCTAACAAAAATTGAAGATTTAATGACATTGTCAAAGGTCATATCTGCCGCTGCTAGAACTTCTTTCATATTTTCCATCACTTGCTTAGTTTCAGTTTTAATATCATCTAAAACCAATGCCATGGTTTCTGGATGTAAAGCAATTTGGCCAGATGTGTATAGCATGTTACCAACTAAAACAGCTTGATTGTATGGGCCAATAGGCGCAGGAGCTTTGGAAGTGTTTATGATTTTTTTCAAGATTAAAATATTTGAATTGTTAGTCTACCAAAAATAGGTAAACAACAGATATTAATCAATGTGTATTTGCAATATTAATTACCCAATCGTTGGTCTGGCTGACGACGTTGCTCGTATTTAAGGTCTTGTAAGAAGTTAGATTTAATACCTATAAAGAAATTCCATGAGGATAAATTACTAAAAGGTACCCAGCTAAAATTCATACGCCAACTCAATAAATCACGCTCAAAACGGAATTGCGTGAATGTAAATCCTTTATTTAAAAAGTCATAACCGGACGATGCACCAACGCTCCATTTTGGCGATAATTCAATGTCTCCAGAAAACATTAATGAGTGCGACGCAATAGTGTTTTCACGTCTTGTATTGTTATAGTTCACAGCGTAGGCGAGACGAAGATTCCAAGGTATTTTGTAATTGTAGTCAGAGAGATTGGCTTCCTTTTCTTTCTGTCGTTCTTTATCTTCTTCGGTGTAGACACGACTCGAAAAATCTTCTGTACGACCAAACATATCATCCGTTCTACCATTAGCACGTATAGCTTCATCTTCTCGACGTTGATCCTTTTCTTTAGAGTCACCAGAACGGCTGAAGGTCTCATTAGATAAAGAATAACTCATATTCACATTTGCAGATGTCAAACGAAATAAACTACCACCATTGTCAATATTAAATGTATTAATCTTAACATTATTATTATCCAGTGCATATGGATCTAAAGTTGCTGCAAAATTAACACTCATTTTGTCCTTAAAAAGCTTTAAACCACCAGTCATTCTTAGTGGAGATAGATTTAAAGAATCTGCTGCCAAATCATAAGCTGTGCTAAAATTAAGGTTGTTTATAATAGTAATCTTTTTAGGCTCAGTATCTGTAGAATCTTTAGAGCGTATTTTGGCTTCAATATTATTACCTACACTTAGGCCAACTGAGCTAGAATATCGGTTACCAGGAGCTCCGAAAATAGAACCTTCAAAACGAGAATACTCGACTTGGTCTGTAGTGAGACCATTGGCATCTACAACATCATAAGTCTCATAATATTGGTCAAATGCTGGTTGGACCGTATAACTTAATGATGGTCTTACTACATGACGTATAGCTTTTATTTTTTTATCCTCACCTTCTTTCTCAAAAGGAAACATACCATAAATAGTAGTACCAATGTTTGCACTAAAATTATAGGTTCTAAAACTGTCAAAGCCATTAATATCAGTAGTTACAACAGCTTGAGTGTTTTGGTCAAAACTGCGACGGATTGTATTTAATGTCCAGTTTTCTTGGTAATTGGTACTCGCACTAACACTAAAATAATCAAAGACCTTAAAGTTTGTGGATAACGGAATTGTATGTTGCATACCTGCTAAAGCGTCATCAAACATTTCACTCTTACCAAATAAAGAATCGGTAGTAGTAATTCTGTATTCTGCTCTTGTATTATATTGTAAATTTATGTTCTGTAATATTCCTTTTTTAGCACCTGTTTTAGGTTCAAAAGGAAAAATACGACCTACTGAAGCTTGTAGAGTTGGTAATGTTAAATTAATAGTTTCGGTTTGTGTATTTTGAGAATGTGTAGCAGTAAGATTTACATTTACTTGAGGTTCTCCCGGAAATGTTTTTGAGTACGAAACCGATGAAGCTAAGGTGTTATTCTGCGAATTAATAATATTATTCTGGTTAACAGATTGTCTAAAAAACTGACTACTACCTAAGTTTACAGATGCCGAGAATCTAGAGTTAGGATTAGCCTTTGCATCTTGTGTATGTGCCCATCTGATGTTATAAATTGTATTCTGTGTGAAATCAGGAAAAGCACGTTCACTTGTCAATAAATTTTCATAGCGTATGGCTAAATTCCCACTAAAACGGTAACGTTTTGCATAGTTGCTTTCTAATCGCACACCATAACTACCATTGGTATAATAATCCCCAAGAACAGCCAAATCCAAATAATCACTTATGGCAAAATAATAACCTCCATTCTGGATAAAATAACCACGGTCACTACCAGTATCTTCACCAAATGTTGGAAAAATAATACCCGATTTTTGTTCTTTACTCAAAGGAAAGTAGGCAAATGGTAATGCTATTGGTGTTGGTACGCCATAGATTTCCATATATGTTGGACCAACAACAATTTTTTTTCCTGGAACGAGTTTTATTTTGTCTGAGATAAATTGATATTCTGGGTCATCTAAGTTTTCAGAAGTGGTAAAACGTGCATCTTTCATAAAAATAGTAGAGTCATTCTCACGTTTTGTAATGGGTGAAAAAATGTTTAAACCAGAATCTTCAGTTCTAGAATTAAAAATAATAGCTTTCTTATTGTCTTGATTAAATATTATAGAATCAGGTTCAACTTTGTTTGAACCTTGAGTAAAAACAGGAGTTTGGGAGTAACCTGTAGAGTCTTTTACCCGGCCAGCATATATTAAACTCGTATTGTTATCTATAACAATTACGCCAGCAGTAATCTCCATATCTTGATATTTTACAATGGCATTATCGTAAAGATATATTTTCTGATCTTTGTTATTTAGTGCCACATAACCGTCGGCACTGTAAGTCACAATATCAGATAGAAATTCTTTAGGTTTCTTTATAGAATCATTTTGTACAGAGTCTATAACCTTTAAATTTTCTTTATTTTTTATGAGTGAATCCACCGAAACAGTTGCAGAATCTTTTTTTATGATATTTGGTTTTTCAACCGCTTTTATAGGTTTCCGTTTTATGGGAATATCTTGTGCAACGCTATTAGTGTTGATAAACACTGTAAAACTAAGGGCGAAAAGTATCTTTAGGTTATTTGTACGCAAACCTTTTAATGGTATTTTTGTAAAAGAATGGCTCGGTTTTTGAAACCCCAAAATTACATATATTTTTGATTGAATGATTTTTTATCGCAATTAATGTTTAAATATAATCAAGCCAAATTAAATAAGGTAATAAACACCGTTTACTTACCGTTTTAAAGTTTAAATGAAAACGAACAACATTAACACATTAGTATTACTATTTATAGTATTTATAATAGGTTTAACATCTAGTGCTATCGCTCAGTCGTCATACAATAAATTTGTAGTTGTATTAGATGCTGGTCATGGTGGAAAAGATCATGGTAATCTTGGTAATGGACATAAGGAGAAAAAAATCGCTTTAAGTGTAGTGTTGCAATTAGGTAAGGAATTAGAAAAATTAAAAAACGTCAGAGTTATATATACTCGTAAAACAGATGTTTTTATTCCATTATGGAAACGTGCAGACATCGCTAATAAAGCAGATGCAGATTTATTTGTCTCTATACATTGTAATGCGGTATCAAATCATAAGCCGTATGGAACAGAAACATGGGTTTTGGGAGAAAAAAATACAGACCGTAATTTTGAATTTGCTAAACGTGAAAACGAAGTGATTTTTCTTGAGGAAGACTACGAAAAAAACTATGCGGGTTTTGACCCGAGTTCTCCAGAGTCTACTATTGCGATTGGAATTGAACAAGAAGTTTACGTTGAGCAGAGTATACTATTAGCTCAAAAAATTGAGGATACATTCAAAAATAAAGTCAAGCGTAAGAGCAGAGGGCTTAAGCAAAAAAGCCTTTTAGTAATACGAAATACATATATGCCCAGTGTTTTGGTAGAACTTGGTTTCTTGACCAATAAAAACGAAGGTGCATTTCTGAATGGCAAATCTGGTCAGTCTAAAATGGCGAAAGCTATAAAAGAAGCTATCATAGAGTACAAAAATGAGTTAGATCAAAACGTTGGTGAAAGCATTACTGGTTATATTGATAATACGGAGGTTGTTAACAAAGAGGTAAGAACTAATATAATTGAAGATGTTATTTTCAAGGTTCAAATTGCAGCAAGTTCGCGAAAACTATTGACGAAATCCTATAATTTTAAAGGCCTTTCGGATATAAGCCGAAACCAACAAGGTAAAATTTATAAATATTTTTATGGTAATACTTCAGATTTTAACGAGGCTAAAGTGCTTAAAGATAATGCCAAAGCTAAAGGATATTCAACTTGCTTTATAGTAGCATATAAAAATGGAATAAAAATACCTATCGAAGAAGCTTTAAAAAGACCTTAAGTTTAGAAAGATTCTTTAATATATTATTCCTAATTTTGACAATAACCAAAGACCAATACATTGAAAATTTCAAGAGAAATTAAAACAGCCATACTCGTTATATCTGGAGTGCTGCTTTTTATATACCTTTTTAATTACCTTAAAGGACAAGATTTGTTTTCTGATGAAGTTGAGTTTTATACAGAATTTGATTATAACGCATTAACTATGTCTTCACCAGTAACCATAAAAGGGAATACTGTAGGCAAAGTTGAAAATATTAAATATGATTTTAAATCCGGAATGACTCGTGTTGAGTTTTCTGTTGACCCTAGATTATCATTTTCTAAAAGTTCTACAATACGTTTGTATGAGACTGGTATCATGGGCGGAAACGCTTTAGCAGTAATAGATTCTTATAAAGGTGAAAAAGCACAAAAAGGAGATTTTATCAAATCTGAAATTCAACCAGGACTAATTTCATCTCTAAAAGATAATTTTACAGGATTAAGTACTGATTTGGATAAGACATTACGTTCTGCAGATACTTTGATGGTAAGTCTCAATGATTTAGTAGTTGACGAATCTGACTCAGGTTTAAAAGCAACGATCTCAGAATTAAATTCAACTTTAAAATCATTCAAAGATTTATCCTATTCAATTCAGAAAGTTGTAAAAGATAACGATGAAAAAATAGCTTCAACGCTCGTGAGTTTCGAGAAAACTAGTGAGAATATTACAGCACTTTCTGAAGATTTAAAGAAAGCACAGTTATCTAAAACTATAGATGACTTTGATAAGACTTTAATAAAGTTTACTTCAGTTTTAGAAGGCCTAGAAAATGGAGAAGGTTCAATGGGTAAACTACTTAAGGACGATAAACTCTACAACAATCTAGAAGCTGTTACAAAAGAAATGGAATTGTTGCTACTTGATATAAAGTTGCATCCTGCAAGATACAGACGTATTTTATCTAAAAAAGAAATTCCTTATACACCACCAACAGAAGAACAATTAAATAAAAAGAACTAACGTTAAATTATGCAATATTTACCAAATATAATCTTTGCAGTATTCCTAATTGCTGGCGTAGGTTATTTTGCCAGAAACATAAACAAACTTATTCGAAATATTAAACTAGGTCGTGATGTCGACGTTAGTGATGACAAACCACAACGCTGGAAAAATATGACTCGAATTGCTTTGGGTCAAAGTAAAATGGTAGTTAGACCTATCGCAGGGTTTTTACATATTGTTGTATATGTTGGTTTTGTAATAATAAATATAGAAGTCTTAGAGATTATTGTTGATGGACTTTTTGGAACACATAGAATTGGGTTATCAATACTACCAGAATCTGTTTATGGTTTTCTAATTGGAAGTTTTGAAATTTTAGCAGTATTAGTCTTAATTGCAGTTATTTTCTTTTGGATGAGACGAAACGTTATCAACCTAAAACGCTTTAAAAGTTTAAAAGGTTGGCCAAAGAATGATGGAAACATTATTTTATATTTCGAAGTGGTTTTAATGTGCTTATTCTTAGTAATGAACGCATCCGACTCAGTTCACGTTATTGAAGCTACAGGAACTACATTTCAAGCATTAGATTCTGGAAATGTAATCAGTCAGTTTATTGCTCCTTTATTTTCAGGGTTTTCAGATTCTACAATAAGTATAATTGAACGTTCTGCATGGTGGATTCACATTGCTGGAATTTTAGTATTCTTAAACTACCTATACTATTCAAAGCATTTACATATCTTACTAGCATTTCCAAACGTTTATTACGGAAAACTTACACCAAAAGGACAGTTCAATAATTTAGAATCAGTTACCAATGAAGTTAAGTTAATGATGGATCCAAATGCAGACCCTTTTGCAGCACCAGCGGAAGGTGACTCTGAAGAGGAGCCTGCAAAATTTGGAGCTAGTGACGTTACGGATTTAAGTACTATTCAACTACTAAATGCTTACACATGTACAGAATGTGGTCGTTGTACAAGCGAATGTCCGGCAAACCAAACAGGTAAGAAATTATCACCTCGTAAAATCATGATGGATACGAGAGATAGATTAGTAGAAGTTGGTAAAAATATAGATGCTAATAATGGCGAATTTAAAGACGACGGCAAACAGCTATTAAACGACTACATCACAAAAGAAGAACTCTGGGCTTGTACAACTTGTAATGCTTGTGTAGAAGCTTGTCCTGTTAGTATAGACCCATTATCTATTATCATGGAAATGCGTCGTTATTTAGTCATGGAAGAAAGTGCTGCGCCAATGGAGTTAAACAATATGATGACTAATATAGAAAACAACGGTGCACCTTGGCCTTACAACCAACAAGATCGGTTGAATTGGGTTAACGAATGAAATATTAGAAGATGAATGGACAACTAAAAGTGCCAACAATGGCAGAATATATGGCAGAAGGTAAACAACCTGAAATTTTATTTTGGGTAGGTTCAGCTGGTAGCTATGACGATAGAGCAAAAAAAATAACTAAAGCTTTTGTAAAACTTTTGAATAATGCGAATGTTGATTTTGCAGTATTAGGGGCTGAGGAAAGTAACACGGGTGATGTCGCTAAACGTGCAGGAAATGAATTCTTATTTCAAATGCAAGCCTTCATGAATATTGAGGTTTTAAATGCCTATGAAGTAAAACGCATTGTGACTTGTGATCCTCATTCATTCAATTGTATAAAAAATGAATATCCTAGTCTTGGAGGTGATTATAACGTGATTCATCATACACAATACATCAAAGAATTAATCGATACAGGTCGCTTATCAGTTAAAGGCGACACCTATAAAGGGAAACGTATTACATTCCATGACCCATGTTATTTAGGTCGTGCTAATAGTGAATTTGATTCACCTAGAACAGTTTTAGGTAAATCTAATGCGACTTTAGTCGAAATGAAAAAGAGTAAAAACTTTGCCATGTGTTGTGGAGCTGGTGGTGCACAAATGTTTAAAGATGCAGAACCAGGAAATAAAGAAGTAAATGTATTGCGAACAGAACAAGCTTTAAAAACAACACCAGACATTATTGCTACAGGTTGTCCATATTGCAATACGATGATGACTGATGGTATCAAGGCAAAAGAAAAAGAGGAAAGTGTAATAGTTTTAGATGTTGCTGAGGTCATAGCAAATTCATTATAGTTATGAATACAACTGTTAAGCAAATGCTTAAGATTGCTCTCCGCAATGGAATTTTGTTTACAGCAATACTTTTGATTATTAGTTACTTTAAAAACGGAATGATAAACTACAATTGGATTCCAATTTGGTTTGTATTCTTTGCAGCCACAGGAGCTTTACGTTTTTATTATCAAAATAAGAATTCTAAAAAAGATTGAAAAAAGAACTTTTGCCAATAAAAACAAGAATTAATACAGGAATAATATTCGGAATTGTTCATGCAAGTATAATGGCAGGATTTGATTATTTTGATAGTGAACCATTTTCGATTTGGCAGTTTTTATTTTATTTCTTTTTCATGGGGTTATTTACGAGCTTAATTTTTAGACATAAACACACAAAAGAATAATGCTAGTAGAGTTTGACACACTTCCAGAGGAATCTAGAGTTTGGATATACCAAGCCAATCGTTCATTTTCTGAAACAGAAATTTCAGAGATAAATGAGAAGTTAAAAGTCTTTATTGAGGCTTGGACAGCACACGGACAAGATTTACAATCAGGTTTTAAAGTAGTTTATAAACGTTTTATTGTAATAGCATTAAATCAAAACCTAAACGCTGCAACTGGCTGTTCTATTGACGCTTCTGTACATTTTATTCAGCAATTAGAGAAAGAATATAATGTCGATTTAATGGACAAAATGAATGTATCCTATAAGCAAGGGGAATTCATAGCTCACAAATCATTAATAGATTTCAAAAAAATGGCAAAACAAAAAGCCGTTTCAAAAAGAACTATCGTTTTCAATAATCTAGTGACTAATATTGCTGAGTTTAAAGAAAATTGGGAAGTTCCTGCAAGTGATAGCTGGCATAGCCGTTTTCTGAATTAGAGATTTCTCATTAAATCTTATTTATTTTTAGCGATATAGTATCATTATTTATTTTAATAATTGAAAGAGAATAAGCATATTTACAGCTAATTAATATATGCTTTGGCAAAAGATATTTTTCTACTCAACATTTCAGGACAGGATAAACCAGGCTTAACGTCTAGTTTAACTAGTGTTTTGGCACAATATGGTGCTAAAATTCTTGATATTGGTCAGGCTAACATTCATGATACTTTGTCATTAGGTATGATGTTCGAAATTAATTCTGGAGAACAGTCTTCTGCGGTTCAAAAAGATTTGTTGTTCAAAGCTTATGAGCTGGGAATCACTGCCAAGTTTAAACCAATTTCGTTAGATGATTATGAGAAATGGGTCAATCTACAAGGAAAAGACCGTTATATCATTACCATTTTAGGAGAAAAACTAGCAGCTGAGCAAATCTCTGAAGTCACAAAAATCATATCAGAGATAGGTATGAATATTGATCATATTAAGCGTTTAACTGGTAGACTGTCTTTGGTAAGAACTGAAGAATATCCTCGTGCATCCATTCAGCTTTCTATCCGTGGAAAAATTAAAAACAAAACACTATTAACCGAAAGATTTATGCAAATCTCTAAAGATTTGGATGTTGATATCGCTTTTCAAGAAGATAATATTTATAGACGTAATAGGCGATTGGTATGCTTTGATATGGATTCGACCTTAATTCAAACTGAAGTTATAGACGAGCTTGCAGAACTTGCTGGTGTTGGTGATGAAGTTAGGGCAATTACAGAATCTGCTATGCAAGGTGAAATAGATTTTAATGAGAGTTTTGCCAAACGTATGAAACTGCTTAAAGGGTTATCAGAAGAAGTACTTCAGCAGGTTGCCGAACGTCTTCCCATTACTAAAGGAGCCAAACGATTAGTGGATACCTTACATAGCTACGGTTTTAAAACTGCTATTCTTTCAGGTGGATTTACCTATTTCGGTAATTATTTAAAGGAAAAATTGGATATTGATTATGTTCATGCTAATGAACTCGAAATTATTGATGGTGTTTTAACAGGTGGTTATATTGGAGAAATAGTAGATGGAAATAAAAAAGCAGAATTCTTAAAATCTCTAGCTGTAAAAGAAGGTATCGATATCAGTCAAACTATTGCTGTAGGTGACGGTGCTAACGATTTGCCTATGCTTAATCTTGCTGGTTTAGGTATAGCTTTTCATGCCAAACCTAAGGTAAAAGATAATGCACAGAGCTCAATTTCCAGTATTGGTTTAGATGGTGTTTTATATCTTTTAGGTTATCATGACAGACATATTGATTTGGTCGATTAACCCTTTTTATCATTTCTATAAAGTGAGGTGCGAATTTATGAGAATCATATATTCTTTTGTTAATTACTCTCTTTATAAATCTATCATAAAGTCTTTTTGAGTTACTCTGTTTTATACTAATTTGGCATGGTATTAGTTATACGTATAATAATGTAAACATTTGTCCATGCGTAACATTGCTCTCATTATATTCTCCTTCATTTTTACACTTGGTTTTTCACAAGATGAAACACCAAATCCGCTTTTAACCGAAGATATTGAAGCACAACAAAAATGGGTAGATAGTATTTATAACGCTATGACTCCTAAAGAGCGTGTTGGTCAATTGTTTATGGTTCAAGCTTTTTCTAATAAAGGTTTTAAGCATGAGAATCAGATTTCTGCAATGATTCAAAACTACCATATAGGTGGTGTTATTTATTCTAAAGGTGGCCCAACGCATCAAATAAAATTGGATAATAACCTACAATCCTTATCAAAGGTTCCATTATTGATTGGTATGGATGCAGAATGGGGTTTAAGTATGCGATTAGATTCTACCTACGCTTTCCCTTGGAATATGACGCTTGGTGCAGTATCAGATAATAAATTAATAGAGCAGGCTGGTTATCAAATTGGGGAGCATTGCAAGCGCGTTGGAGTTCATTTTAATTTTGCACCAGTAGTAGATATAAATACCAATCCAAAAAACCCAATTATAGGTAATCGCTCTTTTGGAGAGGACAAAGATAATGTGACTGATAAAGCTGCTGCTTTTATGAAAGGTATGCAAGCTGCTGGCGTTTTAGCAAATGCAAAACATTTTCCTGGTCATGGCGATACTGATGCAGATTCTCATAAGACTTTACCGACAGTAAATTTTAATAAACAACGTATCGATTCAGTAGAGCTTTATCCATACAGAAAACTCATTAAAGAAGGTTTGTCTAGTGTTATGGTGGCACATCTTAATATTCCTGGACTGAATATTAGAAATGGTTTGCCAACGTCTTTATCCAAATACGTAGTAACTGATTTACTAAAAGAAGACTTGGGTTTTAAAGGTTTGATTTTTACAGATGCATTAACAATGAAAGGTGCTGCAGACTTTGTTCAGTCTGGTATTGACGGAAACACCACAAAAAAGATGGATACACGTGGTGAAATAGACCTGATGGCTTTCAATGCAGGAAATGATGTCATGCTAATGTCAGAAAGTGTTCCAAAAGGCATTGAAAAAATACTAGAGGCTTACGAGAAAGGGGATATCACTGAAGATAGATTAGCACATTCCGTGAAGAAGATATTGATGGCAAAATATAAAGTAGGACTTCAAGATTATAAACCTATATCATATCGTGGCGTTGATAAAGACATTATTCGTCCAATAGATGATGTCTTATCAGGAAGATTATTAGAAGAAGCTATCACAGTTTTAAAGAATAAGAATAATATTTTACCGTTTCAGAATTTAGAAACAAAAAAGATTGCCTATGTTTCATTAGGTGATGATTCTAGTTCAGATTTTTATAAAGAGTTAAAAAAATACACTAAAGTTCACAAAGTTACAGCTGAAAATTTAGGTGATTTAATCAACAAGCTCAAAAATTACAACACTGTTGTTTTAGGTTTTCACAAATCAAATGATAATCCCTGGAAAAGCTACAAGTTATCAACTAAGGAACTGACATGGCTATACGAAATAGCACGAACTAACACAGTGGTGTTAGATGTTTTTGCTAGGCCATATGCCTTGATGGATTTTAAAACCATCGAAAATATTGATGCTATTGTGATTAGTTATCAAAACAGTTCAATTGCACAGCAAAAGTCTGCACAGCTTTTATTTGGTGCTGTTGGAGCGAAAGGTAAACTTCCTGTTTCTGCAGGAGAATATTTTAAATTTGGTCAAGGCGAATCGTATAATGCGCTTAATAACCTTACTTATGGTTTACCAGAGTCAGTCGGAGTAGATTCAAAAAAGTTGAATTTTAAACTAGATTCAATTGCAAATTACGCGGTAAGTGAAAAGATGACACCAGGTATTCAACTTTTAGTGGCTAGAAAAGGGAAAGTGATTTACAATAAGAATTTTGGTTATCATACTTACAATAAAATGAATAAAGTTGATTTTGACGATGTTTACGATGTCGCTTCTTTAACTAAAATCACGTCGACTTTACCGTTGATTATGGAGTTAAGTGAGAATAATGTACTCTCGCTAAATACCAAAATCTCAAAATTATTACCAGAATACAAGGAAACAAATAAAGAGAATATCACTATAAAACAAATGCTATCACATTACGCACGTTTAAAACCTTGGGTTCCATTTTATGCAAAAACCATAGATAGTATTACTGGTAAACCTTTAAAAAAGTGGTATCGCAATTCTAGTTCTGCTTCTTATAATGTGGAAGTGACAAATAAACTATTTATGCGTAAAGATTATAAAGACTCGATTCAGGATATTATTAAAGAGACTGATTTGCTTTCAAATTTGCGTTATCGCTACAGTGATTTGCCATACTATATTTTAAAAGAGTATATCGAAAAATATTATAATAAAGGCTTGGACGAATTAGTTCAAGATCATTTTTATCAGGCTCTTGGCGCAAATCATACAACATATAAACCTCGCGAGAAATTTAGTTTAAAGAATATTGTTCCTACAGAAGTTGATGATTATTTCCGTTATCAAAAAGTACATGGTTACGTTCATGATATGGGAGCAGCAATGCAAAATGGTGTTGGAGGTCACGCAGGTGTTTTTAGTAATGCTAACGACATGGCAAAATTAATGCAAATGTATTTGCAAAAAGGATTTTATGGCGGCAAGCGTTACTTTAAAACACAAACGCTGGACGAGTTTACAAAATGTCATTACTGTCATAAGGATAATAGACGTGGAATAGGCTTTGATAAACCACAACTTGGAGATGTTGGTCCAACATGTGGTTGTATCTCCATGACTAGTTTTGGTCATTCTGGGTTTACAGGAACTTATGCTTGGGCAGACCCAGAAGAAGAAATTGTATATATCTTTTTGGCAAATAGAACTTATCCTAATGCAGGAAAAAATAGATTATTAAGAGAGAATATAAGAACAGAAATACAGCGTTATATTTATGAAGCTATCATAGATTAATTGAATTGTAATTATTCGTTAAAACTAGTAGTCTTTCTTTTTTGACAAACTAAATCATGTAATTTAGCTTCATCTAATTAATTTTTTATGAAAATTGGAATCGTTTGCTACCCAACTTTTGGAGGTAGTGGTGTTGTAGCTACAGAATTAGGGTTAGAACTTTCTAAGCGTGGTCATGAAATACATTTTATTACCTACAAACAGCCAGTAAGACTAGAGTTATTGAGCAATAATGTTCATTTTCATGAAGTACATGTTCCTGAATATCCATTATTTCACTATCAACCATATGAATTAGCTTTATCTAGTAAATTAGTGGATATGGTGAAACTTCATGGCATTGAGTTATTTCATGTACATTATGCAATTCCGCATGCTTATGCAGCTTATATGGCACAACAAATGCTCAAGGACGAAGGCGTTTATGTACCAATAGTTACTACGCTTCATGGAACAGATATTACATTGGTTGGTAGTCATCCATTTTATAAACCAGCTGTAACTTTTAGTATTAATAAGTCAGATGCTGTCACTTCTGTATCAGAAAGTTTAAAGCGAGATACATTACGCCTATTTGATATTAAAAATGAGATTGAAGTTGTTCCTAATTTTATTGATATTGAAAAGCATGAGCCTAATTTTACAGATTGTCAACGAAGTGCTATGGCTAATGAGAACGAACGGATTATTACACATATAAGTAACTTCCGAGAAGTGAAAAATATACCTGATGTTATTAAAATATTCAATGGTATTCAAAAAGAAGTACCTTCAAAATTAATGTTGGTTGGTGAGGGTCCAGAAAAAGAGGCAGCAGAGTATTTGGTAGAGGAATTATGTATTTCTGAAAAAGTTGTTTTCTTTGGAAATAGTAATGAAATAGACAGAATTTTATGCTTTAGTGACTTATTCTTATTACCATCACAAACAGAGAGTTTTGGACTTGCAGCATTAGAAGCTATGGCGTCAAGTGTCCCTGTTATATCTTCAAATTCAGGAGGACTTTCTGAAGTTAATAAAGATGGTTTTTCAGGTTATTTGAGTACTGTAGGAAATGTTAGCGAAATGACTGAAAAAGCACTTCAAATTTTAAAAAATGATGATTCGTTGAATCAATTTAAGTTGAATGCAAAAGCGCAATCACTCAATTTCGATATACATGCCATTGTTCCAAAATACGAATCGATATATCAAAAAACACTTTCTAAGTGCTTAGTAAAATAAAAAAAAGCCATCTGTTGTAGATGGTTTTTTTTTGTTAATATCAGTTTTAAAACTGATAACGGATACTCAGAGCAATATCAAAATTTGTATCGTCATTAACATCTCCAAAACCAATTTCTGGTCTAAAATCTAATGATAGTAACAGCGGAATATCAAAATCGTATTCTATACCAATATCACCGGCTATTAAAAAAAAGGTTTCGCTGTCATTTGTTGGTGCATCATAATCATAAGACGCAACACCACCACCAGCACCAGCATACCAGTTAAACCCTCCGTCGATGTGCCACACCCATTGGTAAAGACCTACAAGTTTAAATCCATCAAAATTATTTCCAGTTCGCCAACCTAAATCTAACTCCAGTCGATTGTTATCACCAAGAGCTCGTTGGTAGGATATTTCGGCACCAAGACCATCACTATCTCCTAGTCTTAATCCAATGGCATTATCTGATATACTTTGTGCATTAGTTAATAATAAACATCCAAAAACAGTAAGAACTGTAAAAGCTATTTTTTTCATAATTGTATCGTTTTGTATTGATTTATAGTCTTTATTCAAAAATAACGCTAATATTCAATTTATATTTACAAAAATTAATAGTTTTATTAACCAAATAAGTCATAATTTTAATGGAAACAGCTCTTAATCGTTTAAAGTCTAATTTTCAGGGTGATATATTTTCTGATGATTTGATGCGTAAAATTTATGCAACAGATGCCTCGGTTTATAAAATTATGCCGCTTGCGGTTGCAATTCCAAAATCTATTGATGATATCATACAATTAATTGTCTTTGCTAATGATAACAAAATATCTCTAATACCAAGAACAGCTGGTACTTCTCTTGCAGGGCAATGTGTTGGAGAAGGAATTGTTGTAGATGTTTCTAAACATTTTACGAAGATTATTAGTATTGATAAAACTAATAAAACCGTTACTGTTCAACCTGGTGTTGTTAGAGATGAGTTAAATAACTATTTAAAACCTTATGGTTTATTCTTTGGACCGAATACATCAACATCAAATCGTTGTATGATTGGTGGTATGGTTGGTAATAATTCGTCTGGTACAACTTCTATTAAATACGGTGTGACTCGAGATAAAGTCTTGAGTTTAAAAACGATTTTGAGTGATGGGAGTGAAGCTGAGTTTAAGTCACTTTCAAAAAAAGATTTTCAAGAGAAACTAAAATTTAATACTCTTGAAGGTAAAATTTATAAAACAATTTATTCAGAATTAAAGCCCCAAATTGTACAACAACAAATAATCAACAATTTTCCCAAACCTGAAATTCATAGACGCAACACAGGATATGCAATTGATGAATTAATTAAATCTGAAGTTTTCAACGCAAATGATGATACATTTAATATGTGTCAACTACTATCTGGAAGCGAAGGAACGTTAGCTTTTACAACAGAAATTGTTTTACAACTAGATGATATACCAGCCAATAAAAACGCCATTGTGGCTCTGCATTTTGAAAGTATAGAAAATTGTATGAAGTCTGTAAAACAAGTCATGCAGCATAATTTGCATACTTGCGAGATGATGGACGATACTATTCTTAACTTAACTAAATACAATAAAACTCAGCAAAAAAATAGACAATTTATTCAAGGTGAGCCTGTCGCAATTTTGATGTGTGAGTTAAAAGCAGATTCAGAAGAAGCCTTAAATATAGAAGTTGATAAACTCTTAGAATCAGTAAAAAATTCCAACTTAAGTTATGCTGCACATATCCTTAAAGGTGATGATATTGAAAAGGCTATGGAACTACGAAAAGCTGGACTAGGCCTTTTAGGAAACATGATTGGCGACAAAAAAGCGGTGGCTTGTATCGAGGATACAGCAGTTGCTCTTGATGACTTAGATAGTTTTATTTCCGAATTTACGAGTCTTATGAAATCTCATAATCAAGAAGCTGTATATTATGCACACGCTGGTGCTGGCGAGATTCATTTACGTCCAATACTTAATCTTAAGAAACAAGAAGACGTTTCACTATTCAGAAAAATAACAACTGATGTTGCACATTTAGTAAAGAAATACAAAGGTTCAATGTCTGGTGAACATGGTGATGGTATTGTTCGTGCTGAGTTTATTCCGTTGATGATTGGAGAAGAGAATTATAAGCTGCTAAAGCGAATCAAATCGGCTTTTGATCCCAACCATATCTTTAATCCAGGTAAGATTGTCGATGCTTTACCAATGGATAAGAATCTTAGATATGCAGTAGACCGAAAAGAACCAGAAATAACAACCGTTTTAGATTTTTCTGCATCGGAAGGTATTCTTAGAGAAGCAGAAAAATGCAATGGCTCTGGCGATTGTAGAAAACTACCAGAATTTGGCGGTACGATGTGTCCAAGTTATCGTGCTACACGAAATGAAAAGGATACAACGCGAGCAAGAGCAAATGCCTTAAGGGATTTTTTGACTACTTCTGATAAAGCCAATAGGTTTAATCATAGTGAATTAAAAGACGTCTTTGATTTATGTTTAAGTTGTAAGGCTTGCGCTAGTGAATGCCCAAGTAGTGTTGATGTAGCAAGTTTAAAGGCCGAGTTTCAATATCAATATCAGAATGCTAATGGGTTTTCTTTTAAAAATAAATTTTTTGCTAAATCGACAACATTTAATAAGTTGGGTTCAAAATTCTCAAGACTATCAAATCTTACGTTTCAGAATAAGATATTTGCTTCAATAGTAAAGAATATTTTAGATATTCATCCAAAAAGATCATTACCAATATTTTCTAAATCTTTTGATAATTTTTTAAAAAATTTTAAAAATAAAAGAGATACCAAAAAAACGGTATACCTTTTTGTAGATGAATTTATAAATTATTTAGAGTCAGAAATTGCCATTGATACTATTGAATTGCTCTCAAAGCTTAATTACAGAATAGAGTATGTCAAACACCTTGAGAGTGGAAGAAGTTATCTATCAAAAGGGTTTTTAAAAGAAGCAAAAGACTTAGCAAATAAAAATGTCTCAACTTTTAAAAACTTAATTACTGAAGACACACCATTAATCGGTATTGAGCCTTCAGCAATATTAACTTTTAAAGACGAGTATATAAAACTTGCTAATGATAAAGATTCGGCTAAATCTATAGCTAAACACACATATCTAATAGAAGAATTTATCCAAAAAGAAATAGAACTAAATAATATAACTTCAGAACAATTCACCAAGGATCAAAAGACCGTTAAATTTCATGGGCATTGTTACCAAAAAGCGCTAACAAACCAGAAATCGAGTTTTGATGTATTGAATCTTCCTGAGAATTATAAAGTAACAATAATTCCAAGTGGATGTTGTGGAATGGCTGGTAGTTTTGGTTATGAAAAAGATAAATATGAAGTTAGTACTCAAATAGGAGAACAAACCTTATTTCCTGCTGTTCGCAAAGCTACAAAAGAGACAATTATTGCAGCTAATGGAACAAGTTGTCGTCATCAGATTAAAGATGGTACAAACAGGTCTGCAAAACATCCTGTAACTATTCTTAGAGAAGCATTATTGTAATAATATTAGATATTTAAAAATAAGGATTGCGTTTTTGTTTCTCTTAGATAACAATTACATTAGCGTAAAATAAATTTTAATGGCAGGAAATTCCTTCGGAAAGTTATTTAAACTCACCACTTTTGGTGAATCTCATGGCACGGCTATTGGTGGAATTATTGATGGTTGTCCAGCTGGTATTCAGTTAGACTTTGAAGCTATTCAAAATGAAATGAATAGACGCAAACCTGGTCAATCAAAGATTGTGACGCAACGTAAAGAGCCTGATACTGTAGAATTCTATTCCGGTATTTTTGAAGGACAAACTACAGGCACACCGATAGGCTTTGTTATACATAATACTAATCAAAAATCAAAAGACTATTCTCATATCAAAGATGTATATAGACCTAGTCATGCAGATTACACTTATGACAAAAAGTATGGTATACGTGATTATCGTGGAGGCGGACGTAGTTCTGCTCGCGAAACAGCTTGTCGTGTAGTTGCTGGTGCCATTGCAAAGCAGTGTATAAATGAAATTAATATTAATGCATTTACCTCTTCTGTAGGTGACATTTTTGTTGAAAAACCATATCAAGATTTAGATTTTAGTATGATAGAATCCAACATGATTCGCTGTCCCGATGAAGTTGCGGCAGAGAAGATGATTACTAAAGTTCAAGAAGTAAAAAAACAAGGTGATACAATAGGTGGTACAATAACATGTGTTATTCAGAATGTTCCTGCTGGATTAGGTGAGCCAGTTTTTGATAAATTACATGCAGAATTAGGAAAAGCTATGCTATCTATAAATGCTGTCAAAGGCTTTGAATACGGTAGTGGTTTCTGTGGTGCAAAGATGCTTGGAAGTTCCCATAATGATAAATTTAAGGAAGATGGTAGTACGCAAACCAATTTATCTGGTGGAGTACAAGGTGGTATAAGTAATGGCATGGATATTTATTTCCGTGTGGCTTTTAAACCCGTTGCTACAACGCTCCAAAAACAAGAAACAATAAATAGCAAAGGCGAAACTGTAGAAATGCAAGGTAAAGGGCGTCACGATCCTTGCGTTGTCCCGAGAGCTGTGCCAATTGTTGAAGCAATGGCAGCATTGGTTATCGCAGATTACATGTTATTACGTCGCCAGGAAACTAAGGATAGGTAAATTTAAATTAATACAATATGTTTTCACGTTAGTGAAAATCAAAATACGATATATGAAAAAACTCGCATTACATTGGAAGATTATTATCGGAATGGTCCTAGGAATCATTTTTGGTTTTATAATGAATTCCTACAGCGAACAGCAGTTCGTAACGGATTGGATTGCACCATTTGGAAAAATCTTCATCAATCTTCTTAAGCTAATTGCAGTACCGTTAATCTTAGCCTCTTTAATTAAAGGTATATCTGATTTAAAAGATATTTCTAAGATAAAATCTATGGGATTACGTACTGTTTTAATTTATGTTGGTACAACACTAGTGGCTATTGTTATTGGGCTTTCAATAGTAAATATTGTAAAACCAGGAGATGGAATGCCACAAGAAACTATTGAAAACATTAAACTTAAGTATGAAAATGATGCTGGTGTAACTGATAAATTAATGAAGGCAAGTGCACAGCAAGATGCTGGACCATTACAAGCTCTGGTAGATATCTTTCCAAGTAATATTTTTCAATCTATGGCAAATGCAAGTATGCTACAAATCATATTCTTTGCATTATTTGTAGGTATTTGCTTGTTATTGATTGGTGAGAAGAAAGCCAAACCAATGATAGATATTTTTGATTCGCTTAACGAAGTTGTTATGAAAATGGTGGACCTAATTATGCTTTTTGCTCCTTATGCTGTATTTGCTCTTATGGCAAATGTCATTATAGCTTTTGACGATACAACTATTTTAGTAAAGTTATTACAATATGCATTCTGTGTTGTTGGAGGTTTGATTTTAATGATAGGTTTTTACTTAATCCTAATAAAAGCGTATACTAAAAAATCACCATTATGGTTTTTAAGCCGCATTAGTCCTGCTCAACTATTAGCTTTTTCTACAAGTAGTAGCGCAGCAACGTTACCTGTAACTATGGAGCGTGTCGAAGAGCATCTAGGTGTAGATAAAGAAGTGTCTGGATTTGTATTGCCTGTTGGAGCTACAGTAAATATGGATGGTACAAGTTTATATCAAGGTATTGCTGCAGTTTTTATTATGCAGGTGATTTGGCCAGAAGGCTTGACATTTGCTAATCAAATGGTGATTATCTTTACCGCACTTTTAGCTTCTATTGGTTCTGCTGCTGTACCAAGTGCAGGTATGGTTATGCTTGTTATTGTATTAGAATCTATTGGATTTCCGGCTGAGTTATTACCAATAGGATTAGCTTTAATTTTTGCCGTTGATAGACCTTTGGATATGTGCAGAACTGTTGTAAACGTTACTGGAGACGCTACGGTATCTATGATGGTAGCAAAATCGTTAGATAAATTACATGACCCAAAACCAAAAGAATGGGACGATAACTATGAAGCTGTAAAATAATTAGTAAAAAGACTTATATGTTAGTTAGCTAACTTTGTTTATATAATTATAAAAACTATGAATGTTTGTTTTATAATGTATCCATGGGAAGAAATTGACCCAGAAAATGATACAAGTTTAGCCTTAATAAAAGAATGTACAAAACGTGGTCATGGTGTTGCTATGTGTACACCAGCGAATTTAACGATTCGCGATAGTGTAACCAATGCTTTTTGTAATGTTATTAGTCGCATGGATAAAGTGCCTACTACATTAAAGGCTTTTTATAAGAAAGCAGCACTTCGAGAAGAAATGTTGCCTTTAGCGGGTTTTGATGCTATTTTCTTTAGAGCAAATCCACCGTTAGATCCATTGATGCTTAATTTTTTAGATTCTGTAAAAGATGATGTTTTTATCGTGAATTCATTACAAGGTATGCGAGAAGCCAACAATAAGCTTTATACTGCAGCTTTTGGTGATGCACACAGCAATATTATTCCAAATACGCATGTGTCTAAAAATAAGAACTATCTAATCCAACAAATTAATGAGTCAAAATCTGATAAGATGATACTAAAACCATTGAACGGTTTTGGAGGCTCAGGTGTTATTCTTATTGAAAAATCTGCGATGAGTAATATTAATTCACTACTCGATTTTTACATCAGTGCTGGTGAAGGTGAATCTAATTATGTTATTCTACAAGATTATATAGAAGGCGCAGAAAAAGGTGATGTTAGAGTTCTTTTACTAAATGGAGAGCCTGTTGGTGCAATGAAAAGAGTACCAGGTAGTGATGACCACCGTTCTAATGTTTCTGCTGGAGGTTCTGTACAAAAACACACATTAACTAAAGAAGAAAAGGCATTGTGTCGTCAGATTGGACCAAAATTAGTCAAAGATGGCTTATACTTTGTAGGTATTGATGTTATTGGTGGCAAACTTGTTGAAGTAAATGTTATGTCTCCAGGAGGAATTACATATATCAACAAAGTATATAAGAATAAGCGAAAGGTTGAAGAAAAAGTTGTTGACTTTTTAGAGAGTAAAGTTTTAGATAATCTTGAGGCATTCAATAGAAGAACACGTTTACGTAAGACTGTTGAAGATGCTTAAATAGTTGAGTTATGCTTCAAACTGAGTCACCATTAGTCACAGTCGATTGGCTTTATAAACATCTTGAAGCTGAAAATCTAGTTATACTTGATGCAACTATCCCAAAATTTGTAAGAACTTCTATAGAAGATAACTTAGGTTACATTCCTAACTCTCTTTTTTTCGACATTAAAAAGAAATTCAGTAACATATCTGCGGATTTCCCGAATACAATACCGACTTCGAAACAATTTCAATCTGAAGCCAGAGAATTAGGTATCAATTCAAATAGCTGTATTATTGTCTATGATGCACACGGTATATATTCTAGCCCTAGAGCATGGTGGCTTTTTAAATATTTTGGACATACTAATATTGCTGTTTTAGATGGTGGTTTACCTGAATGGATGTCCAAAAAGTATGCAACTCAAAAAAAGTATTCAAGTCCACAAGCTAAAGGAGATTTTATAGCGGATATTAAAGAGGAATTATTTACCAATTTTTCTGGAGTCAATAGATTTTCAAAAATTGAAGATACTTTGATTTTTGATGCACGCTCCTTTGAAAGGTTTAGAGGAGAAGTTCCTGAGCCTAGAAAAGGATTGCGAAGTGGAATAATACCAAATTCTGTAAATTTACCTTACACAAAGCTATTAAACGGTCACACGTTAAAATCTGAAGAAGAATTGAAATCAGTTTTTGAGACTTTCGCAAATAATAGGGAAAGATTTGTATTTAGCTGTGGTTCAGGAGTAACAGCTTGTAATTTAGCATTAGGAGCATCAGTTGTAGGTTATAAAAATCTAGTTGTCTATGATGGCTCTTGGACAGAATACGGAACATTAACACCAATACCTATGGAAACATCAAATTGGAATAAAGATGAATTAATGGCATATATTTTATTATATGCTGCACATTCTGATTTCAAAGAGAATAATCACGAGCGTAATGTTATCATATCAAAAGTAGATATGCAAACGTTTCAAAAGGTTCATGATGAGTTTTCTCAGGATAACGATTTTCAAAGTATACAGAAAATATTAGCTTCTATAGAGACGCATAAATATTCTAGTGAAAAAATTGATGAAATTTTGGCTGATATCAAAGGATTGTTTTTTGCTGATAGCGATTTTGATATCAAAGAACATTCCATGTTATTATTCCTAAAACGCATTTTAAAATAACTTTGTATGCAAAAACTTACCGTTTCTGAAATCATAAAAAACATAGAGTCTGAAATATGTTTTCATGCCGTTTCAGATGACTATTCTTTTACTATTAAAATAGACAAATATGTACATTACGCTTGTGGTGCTGTACATGATGGTCATCAATTTAGAAAAGAGCTTTGGGACAATTGTTTGCACACTGAATACGACCGTTGGTATGAAGAAGACCCAGAAACAAAAAATATGGTTGTATCACACCCAATCTTAATTACGGGTCGTGATTCTCGTTTTGAATATGATTTAAATCGCACACCAGAAGAAGCTGTATTTGAAATGGCTTGGGGAAAACAACTATGGAAATCACCTTTGTCTAGTGAACAGAAAACTAAAAGCCAGCAAAAGCATACTAATTTCTATAAAGTTGTAACTGCATTAATATCAAAATTAGAAGAGAAATTTGGTGTGTGCATCGTTTACGATATGCATAGTTACAATTGGCAACGATGGGATAGAGAAGTGCCTACCTGGAATTTAGGAACGTCGAATGTTGATAATAAGCGTTTTGGAAATTGTATTGAAATATGGCGAAAAGCTTTATCAACAATTAAATTTCCAAATAATATAAAGCAAACAGCTAAGATTAATAATACCTTTTATGGTAATGGGTATTTCTTAAGATTTATTACCAATAACTTTAAAAATACATTAGTTTTGGCAACCGAAATTGCAAAAGTATATTGCGACGAAAATAATCAGATTATATATCCAGAAGTAGTCACCGCGGTTGAAAATCAGCTTAAAGATTTAATTCCAAAACATGCTTCTGAATTCTATAAAACCTTTGCTAATTAATGTCTAAAATTAAGACAACCACCGAGTTTGAAGCTATTTTTGATATCGACGCTAATCTCAATCGATTAGTCAAAAATATTGAATTACTCAATTATATAAATCCATTAAATATTGCTGCTGAAAAAAAGAAATTCTTTTCAGCAAAATATAACTACGAACCAGAATTTAAATACCCAAAAATTAAGTTTGATGGTTATAAGTTACATCGTTTATTATTCTCCCAACGATTAGAACGTATTGAAGATGATGCTATTAGACAATTATACGAGGATGTTATTTACGAGTATTCAGGTCTGATAGAATGTATTGAAACGATTGGAAAAGGTAAGAAATTTTACTTTAATAGTCTCAAGAGTTTTGGTACGCCAACAGAGCGCGATATTGAAAACGCAAAGTTTATATTACGATTTGACAATGTTGATAATGCTGATTTAGATCCAATTCATGATGCAGAATATGCAAAGCAGTATTTTAATGAATTTTCAGAGCGTTATGATTTTAAGTACACTATAAAAATCAGTAATAATCTTTCTGCTGCTGCAATGGTTTTAAATAACACCCAAACGCTAGTGTTACGAAAAAACCATAAGTTCAGTAATAACCAATTAAGAGTTTTAGCTAATCACGAAATAGGTGTGCATTTGGTCACAACATTCAACGGATTATCACAACCTCTTAAAGTGTTTTCAAATGGTTTTCCAAATAATGTAGAAACCCAAGAAGGATTGGCTGTTTATTCTGAGTATATGTCAGGTTCATTAACGATGTATCGACTGCGAGAATTAGCTTTTAGAGTTATTGCTGCTGATAGTTTAAGTAAAGGCTATAGTTTTTCTGACACGTTTGATTTATTATATGGTCAGTATAAATTGGAGCGAAACGAAGCTTTCAGTATTACTCAACGTGTACATCGTGGTGGTGGTTTCACTAAGGATTTTTTATATCTCTCCGGTTTGCGAAATGTGTTTCAATTTGCTAATGATAATCAAGATTTAGTAAAGCTATTAATGGGGAAGGTTTGTATGTCTTATACTAATACAATCGATAAACTGATTGATATAGGTCTAGCAATTCCACCAATACATTTTACAGATGCATACCTTGAAAATAAGAATAACAATCCTAAATTAGATTTTATTTTGGAAGGGTTAAAATAAAAACCTCAAAACAAAATTTATAGGTCTATCATCATAATGACACTTACAATAGGATTGACTCGCCATATGGTAAGAGTTTGATTCATTCCCAACTAATTGAAGCTAGGCTCAAACTAACATAATCTCGCTCAGAGGTTTTTAATTTGGCTACTCAGTGTAGCCACAATCAACCATCAACTTTAACCTCAATATTAAAAGTAGTTCAAGTTTGTATCTTATAAAACTTAGTTTTAGTTAAGCAATAGTTTTGCTGAGTAAACAGGTCTTATGACTGAGTTAGTTGTTAATCTAAAAACTTAGTATTTAATTCTGGAGTAGGAATCATACAAGATTCCTTTTTACCATACCATTTGTAGCGATTCTTGGCAATATAATCATAAAACCAATCTCTTATAAAGTCTGGGATGATTAAGAATATTGCTAAAAATTTGACAGGAAAGTCAAGTGATTTTGAGATGTGAAGCGCAGCAGTAGATTTGCTGTATATTTTATAAACGCTAGGTTTGAAAAGTAAAATAGAATCTGTTTGTGTAGTATCAATATTAAATTTATTAATAATAGTTTTACCAGTTTTACTTTGCAATGACGCAAACAAGAATTTGTTCTTTTTATCTCTTTTGATAACATACAAAACACTACTATAACAAAGGTTACAAACCCCATCAAATAGTATTAAATGTTTGTGTTTCGGAATGTTTTCCATTATTTTTTTACTTCAACTAATTCTAACAAGTCTATATTAACATTGGTAGTAAAAATACCATAATTAACAATGGCTTTACCTTTTTTAATCTCGTCAATGCTGCCAATAGCTCTACCATCATGCATACGTACTCGGTCACCAATTTTCAGTACTGGCTTTGGTGGTAGTGGTTTCTCTTTCTGTTTTTGCTTAGCTTTCTTTTTCTTTTGTCGGATAAGATTTACTTTCTTTTCAGCTTCTTTTTTTATTTGAGCTTCTTTTGCTTTTTCTACTCGTTTTTGTTTTGCAGAAACCTTTTTCTTTTTAGAATTTTCAATTTGTATCAGTCTAAATAACTCAGACATTAACTCACGCTTCTTATTGTTATTTTGAAACTTGTCAGCCAAGTCATTTACTTTTTGACCTAGATATATTAAGCGTTGATTACTATCATATAACTCTTGAAAGCTTTCAAGCTTTTTCTGAACTTTTTGATTTATTTCTTCAAGCTTATCAGCTTCAGATTGTTTTTTCTTTTCGTTCTCCTTGAGTGATTGTTCAGTCCTTTCTAGTCGGCTACGTTGTTTTTGAAGTTTAGCTATTGTAGCATCAAAACGAACCTTACCACGCTCTATCTTTTTTTTTGCCTTATTGATCAGACTATAAGGAATTCCATTTTTCTGTGCAACTTCAAAAGTAAATGAGCTTCCAGCTTGACCAATTACTAATTTATAAATAGGTTCTAATGTGCGTTCGTTAAATAACATATTTGCATTACGCATATATGGTAATTCGTTGGCTAGTAATTTTAAATTAGAATAATGTGTCGTAATAATCCCGAAAGCTTTACGGTCATAGAATACTTCTAAAAAAGCTTCAGCTAAAGAACCTCCTAATTCTGGATCTGAACCTGTACCAAATTCATCAATTAAAAAAAGTGTGTTTTTATTACACTTTCTTAAAAAATAGTTCATCTGTTTTAGACGATAACTATAGGTGCTCAAATGATTTTCGATAGATTGATTATCACCAATATCGCTTAGAATTCTATCAAATAATGACATTTTACTTCGTTCATGTACCGGAACAAGCATACCGGATTGTAACATGACTTGCAGTAAGCCAACTGTTTTTAGAGTGATACTTTTTCCTCCAGCATTAGGACCAGAAATGACAATGATTCTGGCATCATCGCCTAGTTCTATAGTTTGAGGAAATGTTTTTTCACCTTTTTCAGTATTGGTAAGATAGAGTAAAGGATGATAAGCGTCTCGAAGATAAATGTTACGTTCTTTAGATATCTCAGGAAGTATAGCATTCATACTTCTTGCATATTTTGCTTTTGCAGATATAACATCAATCTTAATTAAAAACTCTTGGTATTGATTTAGTAATGGTAAAAATAGGCGTATATAATCTGTAAGCTCCTTTAATATTTTTATGACTTCTTCTTTCTCCTCGTATTCTAGATTATTTAATTCTCTAGAATAGTTTAGTGTCGTCTCAGGCTCAATATATACGATGCTACCAGTTTTGCTACCACCCATAATAGCACCATTAACTTTACGACGATACATTGATTTTACTGCTAATACGCGCTTATTTTCAACAACTGATTCCCGTATATCATCAAGATATTCCAGATTGTGGTATTTGTTTAATGCCGAAGAAAAACTAGTATTTATTTTAGTACGTAAACTAGTGATAGTCTTTCGTAGAATTGCTAGAGCTGGTGAAGCGTTATCTTTAATATCTCCAAAACGGTCTACTACAACATCTACTTGCTCAATTATCGATGCATTATAGTCTATTGGTTGCGATAAATTATATAGGTTTTTATAATATTCTTTAAACTTTTCTAAAAACTTTAAAATCGAATTTACAGTTAATGATGTACTTACAATCTTTTGTAAACTAGGTATTTCAAGATATGTGTTTTCTATATTTAGAAGCTTAATTTCTTTAGTCAAAGCTTCAAAACCATGATTAGGAATCCTATTATCATTATCAAAAGACGATAGATACTCATTTGTATAAGTAAGTTCACGTTTAATTATTTCGATTTCAGAAAATGGTACAACCTTTAGTGCCGATTCTTTTCCCAAATTAGTAATACAATGTTCACTAAGTTGCGATTGAACGGTACTAAACTCTAAATCATCTAAAGTTTTTTGATGAATATTTATAACCCTATTCTTGCTCAAAATATTTAATCTCTTAAATCAGAATGCAAATTTAAGGCAATTCGGCTTTTACACCTAATGCATTAAGAGGGTTTTATAAATTGTTAGTTTTATATTTACACTATGAATGTATCTATAGATTCTAGTTGGAAAAATCATTTATCAGAAGAATTTGAAAAACCTTATTTTCAAAGTCTTGTTGAGTTTGTTAAGTATGAATATTCTTCAAATATTTGTTATCCAATAAGTTCAGAGATTTTTAATGCTTTTAACCATTGTAAATTCAATGATTTAAAAGTGGTTATCATAGGTCAAGACCCTTATCATGGACCAAATCAAGCCAATGGTTTGTGTTTCTCAGTTAATGATGGTATATCACATCCACCGTCATTAATTAATATTTTTAAAGAACTAGGAACCGATATCAATATGGCTTATCCAAAAAATGGAAATTTATCGCCTTGGGCTGACCAAGGTGTTTTATTGATGAATGCAACCTTAACAGTTAGATCTCATGAAGCTGGTAGTCATCAAAAAAAAGGTTGGGAAACTTTTACAGATGAAGTTATTAAATGCATTAGTAATCAAAAAGATGATGTTGTGTTTTTACTTTGGGGTGGATTTGCTAAAAAGAAAGTAAAACTTATTAATCCAGATAAACATCACATTTTAACTTCAGGGCATCCATCTCCTTTAAGCGCTAATCGAGGTTATTGGTTTGGTAATGCACATTTTAGTAAAACAAATGACATTTTAAAGTCTCTTGATAAAGATGAAATTGATTGGTGTATAACTTAATTTACTGTGAACCGATAACCACCATCTTCATTAGCATTCTGAATCGCTGATTTTATTTGAGCAAACCCTAACTCTAAAACACCACCTGTTATAAAAATCCCTCTATAATCATTTAAACCAAAGCGATTATCAGATATAAAGAATGTACCAGATTCCTTTAAAGTAATTGAGAATTCACTTATGAAAGTGTTTGTATTGGAGTCATAGTAGCTTCTTATTTGCATAAAATTGCCATTAACTTCTGTTAAACCTTCAATGTTTTCAATATCATCCAATGTTACTGTAATTGGTGATAGTGTTCCAAATCCAGTTTCTTTATATAAAACTAAATTGTGTTGTAGAAACGAAGTGTATAAAATATCATCATAAAACAAATTTGAAAGTAATATATCTTCGTTATTTACCGTAGTTTGATTGTTATCTATTACGGTTTCAATAGTAATAACATCATTTAAATTAAATGTGTCTGTATTATTGACAATTCTAATAAGGTTGTTATTTTCAATAAAAAACTGTTCAGACGGAGTATCTTCCTCAGTACTACAAAGTGCCGAACATAAAGAAAAGACAAGCATTACTGAAAATGATAAGGGCTTCATAAACTTAGTTATTTGTGTTAGATGCAGTTTATGAAAAAGGTTGCGTCACAATGCTAAATCTTATGAACTAAATCTTTATAAGCCCATTTTTCAGGAATAATATTAAGTTGTAGCAACTGATTTTGAACTTTATTTAGAGTTTCTTCATCTATGAGTTCTTGCGACCATTCGGTTATTGATAGCCATTCCTGTACATCTTCTAATTCTTGACCGTAACGATTAGCAATTGTTCGATCTATACTCGGAATATTTTTAAACTCTGCAGTTGTCCCATTAATAATATTCAAAATGGTTTTTACTTCTTTTTCATTATTTCTTAAAAACTCGTCTCTAACAGCAATCATAAAGCATGGCCATGGTGATGGACAATTACTAATACGCTTAAATATTCCATCATCTACAAGTGGTTTGGTTGTAAATTTTTCCCACATAAAATAGTCAGCATTACCATTTGTGAGACCTTCGACAGCTCCATCTAAATTCTCTATTACCGAAAAATTTAAATCCTTTTCCAAATCCCAACCATTATTCTTAGCATTTACAAATGCCATTAGGTGTGAACCGGAGCCATATCGACTAATTGCAGCGCGAGAACCTTTTATATCATCTATAGTTTTAAACTTTGATTCTGCTGCAACGTGAATACCCCAAATCAAAGGTGATTGGGTGTAAGTCTGAACAATACTAGATGGATTACCATCAATAATATCCTTGACAATACCTTCGGTAAGTATTACCGCTAAATCAATATCACTATTACGTAGTCCCTTACACATTTGTCCGGTTCCACCGTGATAATCGTGCCAGCGCAGGTTAATATCTTCAGCTTTGTATTCTCCGTTTTTAAGGGTGAGATACCAAGCTAGATTAAAATGTTCTGGTACACCGCCAATATTTACTTTTTTCAAAACTTACTTATTAGTTTTTAACGATTTCGCAACTACATTTCGATAGATTATAATTACAATAGTAACAGACCAAAAAACAATTAATTCAGTTCTAAAAGTGCGTTCATGTGGTAAACCTATTATTAAATAAATTAACGTTCTGATAATTGTTCCTATCAATAAAAAAATAGAAATAACATACATGATATTAAAAGCCTTATTCATCTTATTAAATCTTCACAATGCGTTCTAAAGCATAGTCAATAAGTTTATCAACAATCTCTTTTGGATTTTTACTAAAAGTTCCGTTTGATCTATTTGCAATAATAGCATTTAGAGATAATGCTTCGTGTCCTAATAATTTTGAAAGACCATAAATCACGGATGTCTCCATTTCAAAATTTGTAATTCTATAGTCTTTATAACTAAAATTATCTAGTTTAGTATTGAGATTTGAATCCTTAAGCGGAAGCCTAAGCACACGTCCTTGTGGTCCGTAAAATCCACCAGCTGTCCCTGTCATGCCTTTATAGATAGATTTGCTCTCAAAAAATTGCTGTAAAAACAAACTGTTATTTATAACTATAGGTCGTGACTTATTTTTGTCCCAATTGGTGTGTTTTATAAAGGCATCTTCAATTTCTGGATTACTAATACCTTCGATTTGATAGAAGTGGAGCATCCCATTAATGTCTAGTCCATGAGTACTTATTAGAAAGGAATCTACCGGGACATCTTTTTGTAATGAACCAGAAGTTCCAATTCTAATAATATTTAAACTAGTCAGGTTTTGTTTTGGCTTTCGAGTTTCTAAATCAATATTTACCAGAGCATCAAGCTCATTGAGTACAATATCAATATTATCAGGTCCAATACCTGTTGAAATTACTGAAATTCTTTTTTTCTTATAATAACCTGTCTGTGTTTTGAATTCTCTTTTTTGAGTAGAAAACTCTACACTGTCAAAGTGCTTGGTGATTTTTTCAACACGATCTTGGTCACCAACAAATATTATAGTATTAGAAATATGCTCTGGTTTCAGATTTAGGTGATAGACACTACCATCAGGGTTTAATATAAGCTCAGAATTCTTAATCGACATTAGGCGTGGTTTTTATAAGTTTATTTTCAGCAATACTAAACTGGTAGTCATTTCTCTTTATTCCACCAAAAACAATAGTGTTATCTATTTCTTTGCTAAAATTATGCTCACCTAAAAGTGCTTCATGTCCTTTCCTGGTAAGCTTTAACTTATCATCGGATGTATTGAAAAAGTCTGATAAATTGCTCACCATTCTTCTAAACTGTATATCTCCAAAGCCATAGTAGCCTTGATAATTAAGACAATAGCCTAATAAGTGATGTTCGGATTTAATGTCTTTTTCATTGATAAGTTTCAAAATATTTTCTTCAATTGTACAAAGTCCGGTTTTTTGATTTGGAAAACGTTTTAAGTGTGCTTTTAAACAATTTGTCAAATATTTAAAATTTGAATTTTGAGTAATGTATGGTTTGAAAATATTGTGATCTTTACCGCAATAGGTTCTCCACAAAGCGACTGCCAAACTGATGTCTTCTTTTGTTAATAGTATTCGATTTTTATAATGTGCTGTCAATTGTGCTGAGCTTAATTCTGCTATGCCTTTTAAGTCTTTTTCGCCTTTGACACGACCACTGCAAATAAGATAAAGTGGTTTATTGATTTCTTTTTGATGCAATAAACTGATAACTGCTATTAAGTTTATATGACAGAATAAATCATATTCAAACCATAAGTTTATCTCGTTATAATCATCAACATTATTTAGTATCTCAATGGTTTCTTCTAAATTATAATCAGATAGTCTGATATCATAATATTCATTAAGGAAGTTTCTTCGGATACTGTAAAACTCTTCAGAATCGATAAATGGAACTGTTGGTCCTTCGCAAAGCATTTCACGCCATGTTAGGATATCGCCTTTAAAGTCTAGCTCTCTAAGATAATCAGTTAGGCTATCACCATTGCTAATGTGTAAACAATTCTTATTCATAAATTAACCGCCAACACGTTTCACATTAAAGCCTTTCTCTTTAAGTATTGTCATAATTTTATCACGATAATCTCCTTGGATAATTATTCTATCATATTTAAAACTACCACCAACACTCAATTTTTGTTTGAGTTCTTTTGTTAATTTTTTAAAGTCTTCTGTAGCGCCAGTATAACCTTCTAGAATAGTGATAGGTTTACCCTTTCGTTTTTCATACTTACAAATAATAGGGTCATCTTGCAGCCAAATTTCAGATTTCTGGTAAGTCTCATTTTCTGAAACTTCTGTTGAATGGTCTGGAAATAGATTTTTTAATTGGTCTTGTAAATCCATAATTTAACTAAGTAATTACTTTTTAAGACCTAACTCTATTAAGCGCTCATTTAAAAACTCACCAGCTGTTATATCTTCAAACTGCTTAGGATTATCTTCATCTATACAACTTTCTAATACATCCAATTTCATTTCACTTATTGGATGCATAAAAAATGGAATTGAGTAACGCGACGTTCCCCACAATTCTCTTGGTGGATTAACCACACGATGAATTGTTGACTTTAATTTGTTATTTGTATGTCTAGATAGCATGTCACCAACATTAATCATTAATTCATCAGGTTCTGCTATAGCATCTAGCCATTCGCCATCGTGGTTTTGAACTTGCAATCCACGGCCTTGAGCACCCATTAAAAGCGTGATAAGGTTAATATCTCCATGAGCTGCAGCTCTTACTGCATTTTCTGGTTCTTCAAGAATAGGTGGGTAATGGATAGGTCTTAAGATTGAATTACCGTTATGAATATAGTTGTCAAAATAAGTTTCTTCAAGTCCTACAAATAAAGCTAAGGCACGTAAAACATATTTGGCGGTTTCTTCAAGTTTAGCATAGGTTTGTTTACCAACTTTATTAAATCCAGGTAGTTCTTTAACTTCAACATTTTCTGGATATTCTTTACGCCTTTCTTCATCATCTTCAACATACTGTCCAAAGTGCCAAAACTCTTTCAAGTCACCTTCCTTTTTACCTTTTGCACTTTCTTTACCAAAAGAAATATAACCGCGTTGTCCACCAATACCTTCAATTTCGTATTCACGTTTCTTTTCAACAGGTAAATCAAAAAAGTTTTTTATTTCTCCGTAAAGATTATCGACCAACTCATCATCTAAAAAATGTCCTTTTAAAGCAACAAATCCAATATCTTCGTACGCTTTTCCTATTTCGAAAATAAACTTTTGTTTTCTATTTGGATCATCTGATAAAAAATCCTTGAGGTCCACACTTGGTATTCTGTCCATGTTATGTAGTAATTTGTATTTAGTATATACAAATCTAATCAAAACCCAATAAATACAGCTGCTTTAATAAAACAAAATTGATTAATTATAAGTTATTATTTCTATCAATTTTAATTACATTTGATTGACTAAATAATTAAATATTGCATGTCTAATCCAACATTAAAACCTTTAAGTTTTGATAGAGCATCATTAAGCGAAGAAAAACTTATACAACTCTATTACAACATGCTACGCCCTCGCTTGATAGAGGAAAAGATGCTTATTTTATTGCGTCAAGGTAAAATCTCTAAATGGTTTTCTGGTATCGGCCAAGAAGCTATTTCTGTTGGTGTGACTATGGCTTTAAATAATAAAGAATATATATTACCAATGCATCGTAATTTGGGTGTGTTTACAACTCGTGAAATTCCTTTATTTCGTTTGTTTTGTCAATGGCAAGGAAAAGCAAGTGGTTTTACTAAAGGTCGTGACCGTTCTTTCCACTTTGGTACGCAAGACTACAATATTGTTGGGATGATATCACACTTAGGACCCCAATTGGGTGTTGCAGATGGTATTGCATTAGCAAATATATTACAAGCAAAAAATAAAGTTACTGCTGTTTTTACAGGTGAAGGTGGGACAAGCGAAGGTGATTTTCATGAAGCACTAAATGTAGCTTCTGTATGGCAATTACCAGTTTTATTTTGTATCGAAAATAATGGTTACGGTTTATCGACACCAACATCAGAACAGTATAATTGCGAGCATATTGCAGATAGAGGTATAGGTTATGGTATAGAATCTCATATTATTGATGGAAATAATATTATTGAAGTCTATACTAAAGTATCAAAATTAGCCGAAAGCATTCGTAAAAAACCAAGACCAATACTTCTGGAATTTAAAACGTTTAGAATGCGAGGTCATGAAGAAGCTAGCGGCACAAAATATGTTCCACAAGATTTAATGGATTATTGGGCAGCTAAAGACCCTATAGAAAACTATCAAGAATATTTAAAAACTCTTGGTGTTCTAACAGAGGAAAAAGAAGTACAATTTAAAGAAGCTATAATACACGATATTAACGAAGCTTTAGATGAAGCTTATGCTGAAGAAAATATAATTCCTAATTTAACTGTAGAGTTAAATGATGTATATGAATTATTTGTATATCAAGAAGTTAAACCAAATAATGAAACTCAAGAGTTACGTTTAATTGATGCCATCTCAGAAGGTTTGAAGCAGTCTATGGAGCGTCATGATGACCTTGTAATTATGGGTCAAGATATTGCTGAATATGGTGGTGTTTTTAAAATCACTGATGGTTTTTTAAAACAATTTGGTAAAGACCGTGTACGAAATACACCTATCTGTGAATCTGCTATTGTTGAAGCCGCAATGGGATTATCTATTGCTGGTATGAAAGCAGTTGTCGAAATGCAGTTTGCTGATTTCGTGAGTTCTGGTTTTAATCCAATAGTCAATTATTTAGCAAAATCTCATTACCGTTGGAATCAAGCTGCCGATGTAGTTGTGCGAATGCCTTGTGGTGCAGGTGTTGCAGCAGGTCCTTTTCACTCGCAAACAAATGAGGCTTGGTTTACTAAAACTCCAGGATTAAAAGTAGTATATCCTGCTTTTCCTGCTGATGCTAAAGGTTTGTTGGCTACAGCAATTAATGACCCAAATCCTGTGTTATTTTTTGAACATAAAGCTTTATACAGAAGTATACGAGAAGAAGTGCCTACCGATTATTACACTTTGCCGTTAGGTAAAGCATCATTACTTAAAGGAGGTAATGACATCACTATTATTACTTATGGCGCTGGTGTTCATTGGGCTCTAGAAACTTTGGATAATAATCCTGAAATATCAGCGGATTTAATTGATTTACGTTCATTACAGCCTTTAGATAAAGATGCTATAATTGCTTCTGTAAAGAAAACAAATAAAGCTATTGTACTCCAAGAAGACTCTATGTTTGGTGGTATTGCTAGTGATTTGTCTGCTATGCTTATGGAAGAATGCTTTGAGTATTTAGACGCACCAGTAAAGCGTGTGGCTAGTTTGGAGACACCAATTCCTTTTGATAGTGAATTGGAGAAACAGTATTTGGCTAAAGGTCGTTTTGAGGTTGAATTAAAATCGTTATTGGCATATTAATTTATAAAATGGTTATACCAGTAAGAAGCTATACTAAAAAGACACATAATTGCTGCTACTTTAAAAAATAGTCTAAATCCTTTAAAAATTAATGGATAATTCTTTACTAAATTTGGATTAACCTTCTCTAGTCCTGATTTAAAAATATCTATAAAAATACCTGCACCTATAAACCAGAATAAAAAGAATCCGACTAGAAAAAATAATGTTAAAGCCATTTAGAATTAGTTCAAACTGTTAGCAACAGCCTGACACTCATCCAAAACACGTAATAAATTACCTGACCACAATTGCTCGATTTGGTCTTCAGAATAACCACGACGTACTAATTCTAAAGTGACATTAAATGTTTCAGAAGCATCGTTCCAACCTTCAATACCGCCACCACCATCAAAATCGCTACTAATACCAACATGGTCTAATCCCATTTTCTCTACTAAATAATCAATATGGTCTACAAAATCCGAGACATTAACTTCTGGTGGGAAATCTGTCATGGTTTTAATCTTGGCTTTTGTTAAGTCATTAATTTTAGATAAATAGCCACTTTCTCTAATCGAGTCTTGTAATGTCTTATCTAAAGCTCTTAATTCTCTACGCCCATAATATGTGACGCCCATAGAATCGGCAATTTTATTTCTAATTTCTGTTGCTTTAGCATTTCTAGCTTCAGATTTTTCTGTGCTTATATAGCTTCTAAAAGCTACGGTTTGGACAACGCCACCGTTTTCTTTTATCCATTGTAACTGCTCGTCATCAAGGTTACGACTGTGGTTACATAGCGCTCTTGCTGAAGAATGTGAAGCAATAATAGGTGCCTTGGTTAATTCAATCATTTGTCGCATAGATTCCTTTGATGGATGCGAAACATCTATCATCATCCCAACTTTATTCATTTCTTTTACGACCATTTTACCAAAATCACTCAGTCCATTATGTAGCCATACGTCATCAGCTTCGCCAGTATTACTATCACATAATTGGCTATGCCCATTATGAGATAATGACATATAACGTGCACCTAAATCATAAAATTTCTGCACGTTTTCTATATCTAGTCCAACAGGATAACCGTTTTCTATCCCAATCATGGCGACCTTTTTACCAGAATTAATGATACGTCTAACATCATCAGATGTTTTAGCCAATTCAATCTTATCTGGCGCATAATCTTTAACTAGGCGATGTATGGCATCAAATTTAGACATGGCATTAGCATGTGCTTTTTCAAAACCTTCTCTAGATAACGAATCCTGACCTGTGTAAACAATAAACCATGGTACGTCTAATCCACCTTCCAGCATTTTTGGCAGATTTACTTGGTTATCTAAACGTTGGGTATAGTTTATAGAATCTGTAAAATTTGCGACATTAATATCACAATGCGTATCTAAAGTAATCACACGTTCATGGATGTCCTTTGTATACGCTATAAGCTCTTCTTCAGTTTTTGGTTCAGAATTACAGCTGGTTAATAAAATGATAAATGCAAAAAACTTTAGAAAAGGATGTCTCATAATGTAGAATTCTATTTTGCATAAAAATAACGTAGAATACTTTAAAAACAAAAAACCAGTATTATTACTAATACTGGTTTATTCAAATTTAATTCTGATTAGATTCATAGTCTAATATTTTCTAGGTCATCATCTAAACTATTAGATGTGTTGACAATTTTTGATAAGGCTTTCATCTTTTCTTTTTTATTTTAATAAATAAATCAGATGAAAATCGTTTTGAAAGTAAGTTTTCAGTTTGAGTATCCATCTTAACTCATTTTATAATTGATTGATTTAAAAAGATTATCTAAAACGTCTTTTACTATTCCAAGTAAAACTTTTAGCGTCTGAATTTCTGCTTGTTAACTGATTGTTGTTTAAAGTTCTCATGATTGTTCGATTTTAATTGATTACACTATAAAGACGGCCAAAAATAAGTTGTGTTACAATTAACCAGCTGATTTAACACACGTTAACGTTACATTAACTTAGTAATAAGATTAATTACGCTCGACTTTTACCTCAGATAATATAAAAGGATATGCTTTTTTTACAACTTGTAATTCTTTTTTTGTCAACTCTTCAGAGCTTTTATTTAATACTTTTTTAGCGTAGTTAGAACGTAGATCATAGTAAGCTTTACTGATTTCATCTTGTACTAGTATAAATGCACCATAATTAGTTAATGCATCGTGCTTTAAAAAAATAACAGCCTCACTAGGTTTATCTGATGAAGTTATTAATTGCTCTCCGGAACAGTAATCACAAACATTTTCGCCATTATTGTCTATAAATGCTTTAGTCAAATCTTTTAGGTCTGCAATATTTATAATTTCATCTTCAACCATGATTTCATCATTCCTATTTATAAAAATTCTAAAAACATTACGTTCGTTAAAATCAACGATACATGGAGGAGCATCACATTCTGCTGGTAATTTCCTTAACATACCTTTATCTGCAGAAATTGTTGTCGTCACTAAAAAAAAATAAGCAATAAAAAAGCAATGTCTGCCATTGATCCTGCATTAACTGTTGGGTTATCTCTTCTAAAATTTCTCATAATTGTTCAAGTTTTAAAATTAATGTTAAGAAAATCACAAAAACGATACCACTTTTAAAATCTTGTTAACAACGCTATATGAAACCGTTATTATGCGCTATTTTTGCGAAATTGGTTGTTACAAATATTGTGATGACCCAGCTATAAATACCATACATAACAAGATTTTATGTCTGTAGAGACTCAATTACATATAGAAAAGGAAAGCGAAAAGCGACTGTATGACTATCAAATCAATGACCTTAACCGCATATTTGATGTCATGCACAATTCGCCTGATGATTATAATTTACTTTACCAATTGCCAACAGGTGGTGGTAAAACGGTTATTTTCTCTGAGATTGTTCGTCGTTATATCAAGGAAAAGAATCAAAAAGTAGTTATTCTGACGCATCGTATTGAACTTTGCAAACAGACATCGAATGTTCTTTCAGGTTTTAATGTCAAGAATAAAATTATAAATAGTAAAGTCAAAACCTTACCGGACCAAGACGATTATCAGTGTTTTGTGGCCATGGTAGAGACATTGAACAACAGACTTTCTGAACAAGAATTTGAACTTAAAAATATTGGCCTTGTAATTATTGACGAAGCTCACTACAATTCGTTTAGAAAATTATTTAAGTTTTTTGATAACTGCTTTATTATTGGAGTTACAGCCACACCTTTGAGTAGTAATATTAAACTACCAATGAAGGACAATTACGATAAGCTTATTGTTGGAGATGATATATCGACCTTGATAAAAAACGGTTTTTTAGCCAAAGCAGAGACTGTTAGCTTTGATGTTGGACTTACGACCTTAAAAGTTGGTATTAACGGTGATTATACGGTAAAATCTTCTGAAGCACTTTATACCAACAGCTTTATGCAAACAAAGCTGCTTACTGCGTATGACGAAACCTCAAAAGGGAAGAAGACACTGATTTTTAATAATGGTATTCATACCTCTAAAGAAGTGTATTATACTTTTAAACGTGCTGGTTTTGATGTTAAACACTTGGATAATACAGCCAATAAAGAAGAACGAAAAGAAACTCTAAAGTGGTTTAAAAATACACCGGGTGCTATTTTATCCTCTGTAAGTATATTGACTACAGGTTTTGATGAACCATCAGTTGAATCTATTATTTTAAATCGAGCAACACGTTCGCTAACATTATATTTTCAAATGATTGGTCGTGGTTCTCGTATATACGGTGAAAGAAATATCTTTCAGGTAGTAGATTTAGGTAATAATATTGCACGTTTTGGGCCTTGGGACCAACCTGTAGATTGGCAACATATCTTTAAATACCCTGATTTTTATTTGGAAAATATTGTTGATGACGAAATGCTGGAGCGAGATTTTGTTTACGAAATGCCTGAATCACTACGTAAAAAATTTGGAAAATCGAAATCTCTAGATTTTGATGTAAAAAATGAGTATAAGAAAGTATTGAACTCAGGTAGAAAATCTTTTACTGTCATTGAATTATCCATCGAGCAACACTCTAAAATTTGTATTGAAAACTGTGAAGATGTCTTTGAGGCTAGAGCACTTATTAAGGAATTACAAGATGAAATTGCGTATCGCATAAAACAATATTGCTATTGTATTATGAATAGTACTCAGAATTATAAAGATTGGCTTTTTGAAGAGTATAACAGACGATTAAGACTGAGTTTCAACGGAAAGTTTTAACTTTTTTTTGAAAGGTTTTATATTTTTATGCGTTTAATTTGACATAGGTATGATTTTTGAGTCTAAGTTAAAAGACATAAAACTCTATAATATAAACAATATGCTTAACCGTTTTATCTTAATATTTTGCTTTATTGCTTTTGGCTTTTCGCTAAATGCTCAAGTAACTGATAAGGATAAGCGTAATATTAGAATATCAGCTGTTAAATCTAAAAAAGATAAGGATTCTATTCCTAAGAAGATAAAGGTGGCGCCTAAGAAAAATCCAAAGGCGGATGCAGACAATTCTGATAAAAATAAAACAGCTACAATATCTAAGACTAAATTAAAAGAGCTTGAGCGCCCATTCTCAATGACTGGTGGCGATGGTTTAAAAAGCCCAAGTGTTATTTTTGAAGAACGTTGGAGAAAAGAGGCTCAAGCTACAGGTATTAGACGTTTTATGAGTGACCAATTTTTAGGTCAATATGATATTGATACAGAATTTGTAAATATTGTTTGTCGAGATCACGAATATCCAGATGGTGATCGTGTTAGTGTATCTTTAAATGGAAAAGTTGTTTATCCAAATATCAGACTAACATCTCAATATAGACGTCTTAAAATAAATCTTATTCAGGGTATTAATAAAATTGATATTACAGCTCTTAATCAAGGTGATTCAGGACCCAATACCGCTGAATTTGTAGTCTATGATGATAAGGGTAATGTAGTGTCTTCAAAAGAATGGAATCTATTGACAGGCGTTAAGGCTATGATTACTTTTATTAATGAGAAGCCCACTATTACCGCTAAAAACGAGGGGAATTAATCGCTTCAATCTCTCCTGATTTTAATTCATTGAGTTTATAATCACCTATTCGTACTCTTACTAATCTTAATGTTGGAAAACCAATTGCTGATGTCATTTTTCGTACCTGTCTAAATTTACCTTCCGTGATTGTAATACTTAACCACGAGTTTTTTCCATGTCGCTTATCTCTAACAAAACGTTCTTCAATATGATTGGTGTTATTTAAAATCTCAGCTTTGCAAGGCTTTGTTGTATATGGTTTTCCATTTACAGATATCTCAATCCCATTTTTTAGTTTTTCGATACCATCTTTAGTTATGATACCATCGACCATGACATGATATTCTTTTTCAATTTTTGAACTTCTTATATATTCACTGAATTTTCCATCTGTAGTTAGTAATAAAAGGCCTTCGGATTTCTCATCCAAACGCCCAATTGCCATAGTTTCTCTAGGTAAATCATATAAATCGCTTAATAATTTCTTATTGCGGCGTTTGTTTTGATTATTCACAAACTGACTCAAAAACCCATATGGCTTGTATATTTTATAGTACTTGTGCATTACCAAAAAGTTATAAAGCATTTTGAAGTTTCACCAGTAGTGGATTTTAACCAAACCATTGGTGAATATTCTTCGTTGATATAATTAGATAGCTGAATTTTAATCTCGTCAAAGGGTTTCCATGCAATGTCATTATGTGGGATAATTAACCAATCTAATTTTTTTGGTATATAAAATTGATAACCCTTAAGAATTTCAATGTTAGAATATGATAAATAGAACCCATTTATACACGCTTTATTTAATGGCTCGATGTCAACAGCATTGTTCTTAAAAGGTAGAAACAATTGGGCTTTGTAACAGACAAACTGTTCTATTTGTCCAATGTCTATTTTTAAATTCTCTAAAGCTGCTTTGCATGGATTTGAATAGAGTAGTGGTAATTGTTTTTCTTTGAGTTTATTAAGCTTATAACTCAATGTATCCTTTCTGTTTGGTCCAATCCAATAATCCAAACTATTGTTTGAATTTATATTTGAGTCGTACAAATAGAATTTATAAACCACCTCAAGGTGTATGTGTTTTGATTTGTTTTTTAGAAGAAAATCTAACTCTCCAATTGTAATCTTTTCGTTTTTAATTTGAAGATTTTCACTGATGATGTCAATATCATTCGAATGTTTAAACTGAAAACTCAGGAATTCTTCAACACGTTTACCTAATCTAATTTCTTTAAAGTTTGTTGAATCTTGTAAAGAAAATTGTTGATTTTCAAATTGAAATTGTTTCAAACCAAAAACAGCTGAACTTAACCAAAGATAGGGTGTTTTTAAAAGACCATTATATTGGAGTTTGGTGTTGTTTTTCATTAAGATTTAAAAATACAAAGAAGCATTAATAATTAAAGCGACAGACCTAAATAAGTTTACCTTTGCAGGAAAATTATATGTAATGGCAACATTTTTAGAACTCGGCATATCAAAAGCATATGTAAAAGGATTAAAAGAATTGGGAATAAAACACCCAACTAAAATTCAGCAAGAAGTTATTCCCGTGTTGCTAGAGTCTAAAACCGATTTAATAGGTTTGGCACAAACCGGAACTGGAAAAACTGCAGCTTTTGGGTTGCCGGTTTTAAATGCTATTGATTCGCAAAACGATAACGTGCAGGCTTTAATAATAGCACCAACACGTGAGTTGGTTCAGCAAATAAAAAAGCAGCTTTTTAAGTTTACAAAATATATTGATCATAAAATTTTTGTCGAAGGTGTATATGGTGGTGAAAAAATGGACCGTCAGATTAAGAACTTAACACGTACAACACATATTGTTGTTGCGACACCTGGACGCTTATTGGACTTGGTAGAACGTGGTGCTGTAGATATTAGCCAAGTAAAGACATTGGTATTAGATGAAGCTGATGAGATGCTTAGTATGGGTTTTAAAGAAGATTTAAGTAAAATTCTTAAGTATAATACAGAGTCTCGAAAGACATGGTTGTTTTCTGCTACAATGCCTATTGAAATTCAAAAAATGGTAAAAAGATATATGTCGCATGATGCTATACGCATTGAAATAGACAGAAACTCTCTAGTTAATGAAAATATATCACACCATTTTATAAACACTTCAATTCCAAATAAAACTTTGGTTATTGGTAAACTATTAGATAAGTATTCTAATGATAGAGGAGTGATTTTCTGTAGAACCAAAGCAGGTACAAAAAAACTTGCTCAAGAACTAAAGAATGAAGGCTTCTCGGTAGATGCTTTAGAAGGAGATATGCAACAAAAAGAGCGAGATAAGGTTATGCGTGCTTTTAAAAATGAAAGTTTACAGTTTTTAGTATCTACGGATGTATCAGCTAGAGGAATTGATGTAAATAATCTAGCTTTTGTAATTCATCATCAATTACCAGAACAACTTGAATATTACACGCATCGTAGTGGTCGTACTGCAAGAGCAGGAAAAACAGGGCAATCTATTGCTTTGATTATTCAAGGTGAAATGCAAAAAATTATAGACATCCAAAAATCATTAGATATTACGTTTAGAGAAATGACGTTATGATTTTTTAAAACAATAGTTAAAGTCTTGATTATTATTCTAATCGGTATGATTTTTGATCAATTTTATAATATAAATTCAATGCTATGAAAAAGTATATTTCACTATCAGTTTTATTTTTAGTTTTCTCAAGCTTCAGTTTTTCTCAAACAAGAGCAGAACGAAATCAATTAAAAAAGGAACGTATAGAGACTGCCTACAACTCTACAAAAGAATTAATAGAAAGTGGTAGATTTCAGTTTGAAGCACTCTGGGCTAATCCTTTAGGTAATGATGTTGCTAATATTGGTCAGAATATTTCAGGTGGTGGTGCTATTTTTCAAGGTGGAAGAGTAGATGTTTCGAGCAATGATAATTTTGTCAATATCGATGGTAAAAAAACTGATTTATTTCTGCCTTACTTTGGACGTGTATTTTTCCCTAAACGAATCAATAACCAAGGCGGTATTAAATTCAAAGGTGATATTACTAACTATAGGATTAAAATTAATGAAGATAAACAAATCATAACTATTAAATTTGAAGCTAAAACTGAAAATGATTATTTAAAGTTTAGCTACAGAATTAATTCTGGTGGAAGCGCTACTTTAACTGTAAGTAGTACAAATAGACAGACAATTTCCTATAACGGCGATATCAAAATATTGAATGCCGACGCAAAGTCTAAATAATTAATCTCTTTTTCCAGGATTATAAGTCTCTTCGGCAACTTTTAATACGTCTTCTTTGTAATAAGGCACATCCTTGAATTGTTTATCTGCGTAACGCTGTGCTTGGTCATTAAAATGTGGTGAATTAACATCACTACTTTGTCCACCAGCCAGCATTGATTTTGCTTTTACTTTATCTCCAAACTCAACAACAGCAACAAAACTGTTACCACGAGTACCATAAATCTTTTTGGCTTCAGGGTTCGTATAACTTACACCATAAGCAGCTAAAGCTCCCCAACGGCCAGAAGCAAACCCAACAGGAATACTTGGTTTATTATCATCAAATTTTTGACTAATATCACTATTTAAGCGCTGATATCTATTGACTTCTCCCCAAGGTAAATTCCAAGTATCAAAAGTTTTAGTCAAGTGATTTATAACATTTTCAAATATTTCTATGCGTTCTTCCTCAGGAGATTCATCTCCAAAATAATTTAAAAATTCCATTGATGACATTGGTTCTGGTCTTTTACCATATCGTAAAACTGTCATACCATAGTAGTGTGCTAAAGTCATAGCTACAGATCTTTTTGATGTCGTGTAGTCCCATTTATTCAATACATCTATTGCTTCTTGATAAGCTAAGTTTTTATCATCTTGCTTGTAATATGCTTTAACTAAACCAGGAAGTAAAGCTTCAAATGCAGGTAAATTAGGGTCATGTGCCATATCAATAACGGAATCTAAAGTATAATTCTTTCCTTCCGAAAGTAAACCAATGGCATGTACTCCTCTAAAGTTTTCACGATTTAAAGACATATAATTTGGATAGTCTTCAGCTTTTGGACTAAATTCTGCAGCAGCTGTATATGGTGTAGAATTACAATTTTGTAGCCATCCGTTTTCTGGATTTAATAATGTAATATGATCTTCGACATCATGTAAACCTTGCCAATCTGTTTTTGGATTACTACCATCAACAGGTTGATTGTAATTAAATTTCGTATCACGTTTTGGTATAAAATTGCCGTGGAAATATCCAATATTGCCTTCTGCATCAGCGTAAACTGTATTATTTGATGAATTGGTTTTTATGTCCATCATTTTTCTAAAACCTTTATATCCATCTTGCTTGGTTCTAATATAAGACTGTTCTAAGGCTTTAATGGGCTCCCACATCATCGCTGTGGCAATCCATTTGCCATTTCTACTTTGTGTTATTGGACCATGATGTGTTCTGTAAAATGGAACTGTTTTTAACTTTACAGAATTACCATCTTTGTATTTTAAAGTAGTTTCAAAAGTTTTGACTTCTCGCAATTCTTCGCCATAACGGTACATCAATTTATCATCAATCTTAACTAAGTCTTCTTCAAATTCGTCGATAACATCAGTATATGTCGATGTATGCATCCAACCCGTTTTTTCGTTAAAACCTTGGTAAACAAAAAATTGACCCCAAGTCACTGCTCCATAAGCATCTAGACCTTCTTCACTGATGACGTGTACCTCTCCTCGAAAAAAGAATGATGTATGAGGATTTATTAAAAGTATTGGATTACCTGATTTTGTCAGTTTTCCATGAATAGCTATACCGTTAGATCCTGCTGGTTCTGCTTCAGCTATCTGTTTTTTGTCCTTTTCTATTTCAAATTGGCTGAAATCTGTACCTTCATAAAAAGATTTAATTCTTCTTGTAGAAACACGTTCGATATCACCACCAATTGAGCCCTCAGAAAAATACATTGGCATCCATGGCTCAAACTTTGTTAATAATCTTGGTTTTACTTCGGGATGTGTGTATAAATAATAATTGATTCCATCTGCAAATGCATTACAGAGTTCTTTAAGCCATTCAGGGCTATTATCATAGTTTGCCTTGGCTTCATCCTCAGTCATAAACATTTTTGCACGCAAATCACTATAAATAGCATCTTCACCTTCTACCTCTGCTAAACGTCCTGTAGCCCAAATATAATTTTGTTCCACACGATTAAAATCATCTTCGCACTGAGCATATAGTAATCCAAATACAGCATCTGCATCTGTTTTCCCGTAAATATGTGGTACACCAAAGTTGTCTCGAATAATCGTTATGTTATCTGCAGTTTCTTGCCACCTTTCTAAATCAGTATTTACCGATTTTTCAGTTTTACATGAGGTAACCGTTAAGGTAATAATGAGTAAAAATAAATAACGCATAATTGATTTTTTTGTGAAAATAAGATTTAATCACCAAAGCAAAAAGCAAGAAATGTTAAAGAGAATTTTATTATCTTTTAAGTCTTATAACAATCAACATAGCGATTATGAAATTATTTACCAGATTTACACTTCTAGTTTTCAGTTTATTAATTACTAATAGTTCTTTAGCTCAAGATGATATACTTGAAAGGCTATCAGAGATTGCTATTATAGACCAAAAGGTAATGATGCCGATGCGTGATGGTATCCGATTGGCTTCAGATATCTATCGTCCAAAAACTAATGAAAGAGTACCTATTATTTTTTCGAGAACACCTTACAATTTTAATTCGTGGGGTGATGGTGAACAACGCACAAGAACAGCACAGCGTGCTTATGAAGCTGTTAAAAAAGGTTATGCTTATGTTGTACAAAACGAACGTGGCAGGTATTATTCTGAAGGTGAATGGGATATTTTAGGAGTGCCGTTAACTGATGGTTATGATGCATTTACTTGGATGAAAAACCAATCTTGGTCTAATGGAAAAATTGGTACTATCGGTTGCTCATCTACGGCAGAATGGCAAATGGCAGTAGCAGCACTTGATCATCCATCTCACTTGGCGATGGTACCACAGGCTTATGGTGCTGGTGTTGGTCGTATAGGTAACTTTTTTGAACAAGGCAATTGGTATCGTGGTGGTGTAGAACAAATGTTATTCTTTTCATGGTTGTATGGTGTTGAACATGATAAATTCAAACCACGAATTCCTGCTGGAGCAACTCAAGAAGACTTAATTAGAATTTCAAGATTTTATGATTTAGCTCCTGAAAATCCCAGCGTAGACATGTCTGAAGCTATGAAACATCTACCGATTCAAGATATTTTAAAAAATATTAATGGTAAGCACGAAATATTTGACAAAATGGTGCGTCGTAAACCAAATCATCCTGATTGGTATAAAGGAGGCCTTTATCATGATGATATGGGCTTTAGCGTACCTAGCTTTTGGTTTGCTTCATGGTATGACGTTTCCATAAGTCCAAATTTGGCGCTTTTTAATCATGTCATTAATAACGCTGAAGATTCTGAAGTTAAGGATAACCAATACATGGTTATTGCACCTGTACTGCATTGTCGTTATACAAGAGCGACTGAAAACACTATTGTTGGAGAACGAAATGTAGGTGATGCTAGATTAAATTATGACGAACAAATTTATGCATGGTTCGATTGGTTGTTAAAGGATGAAGACACTAATTTTAAACAAAAAACCCCACGGGTACAATATTACACTATGGGAAGTAATAAGTGGCAAGCAGCAGAGCAATGGCCACCTGAAAACACAAAATTAGTAACTTACTATCTTAATAGTGGTGGTGATGCTAATAGCTTATATGGTGATGGAGAATTAACGACCAACAAACCGAATAGAGACAATCCTGATAGTTTTGTATATGACCCTATGAATCCAGTAAAATCCTATGGCGGTAATGTTTGCTGCACAGGTAATGCTGTACAAGGTGGAGCATTTGACCAACAGATTATGGAAACTCGAAACGATATTTTGGTATATACCACAGATGTTTTGGATTCTGGTATTGAAGTTACTGGTTTTATTGAGAGCTTACTTTATGTATCATCGGATGTAAAGGATACAGATTTCACTATTAAATTAATCGATGTTTACCCAGATGGAACTGCTTATAATCTTGACGAGACTATCCAACGAGTGAGATATCGTGAGGGTTATGACAAAGAGGTGTTCATGAAAAAGGGTATGGTCTATAAAGTGGATTTAACACCAATGGCTACCAGTAACTATTTTAAGAAAGGGCATCGTATTCGTATTGAAATATCAAGTAGTAATTTTCCACGGTTTGCCAGAAATTTAAATACAGGTGGTGATAATTTTAATGAGTCTGAAGCAGTTATTGCTAATAATAGTGTTCATCATTCATCTAAATATCCATCACAAATTAGACTACCAATAAAGCAATGAATTAGAGTTAAATACCAACTATAATTCTAAAACTAGCTTTTGACCAATACGTAATGTCGAAGTCTTATGAATAGAATTGGTTTTACATATAGCATTTATAGAAACATTATTGCGTTTTGATATTCTGGATAACGTATCGCCAGACTTAACGATATAAACCTTTTTGGTTTTTACTAAACTTGCTAAGGCTTCTTCTTTAGTTTTGTAAAGTTTTAGTTTAGATTGTCGTCTTGCATTATGAAAAGATGCTCTCGTCCATTCTTTGGTTACCCAAATTTGATTTGCTCTAATTTTATTCTCATTAGAAAAATCAAAAATATATTCAGGATGTATGTAATGACCTTTGTAACTAGTTACCAAATGTAAATGACTACCTGTAGAGCGGCCTGTATTTCCACCTTTACCGATAAACTGACCTTTTGATAACGTATCGTTTAGTTTTACATAAATTTTAGACAAATGTGCGTATGCAGTTTCTAAACCATTATAATGTCTTACCACAACAACATTTCCATGACCACGGCTATATCTAGCAAAACGGACTATACCGTCTAACATTGAAGCCACACTGTCGCCAGTTATTAAATCTATATCAATACCTTTGTGAGGTCTTCCATTGCGCCATCCATAACGAGATGTAATAACCTTTTCTTTTTTTATAGGTGATGCGAATGTTGTATCTTCGAATTTGATCTCAATAGGGAATTTTGCAATTTTGTTTCTGTAGGGATTAAAGTTTACAGTATCCCAAAATTCAGATTTTATATCGATATTATTTTCTTTAGAATCTAAATTAATAAGAGGAATAATAACCTCTTGCGGCTTTGTGCCTTTTTTTAATGTTGGATTAAGAATTATCTTTAAATAATCTTCAGGTTCGGTTTGAGAATGAGATAGAGTAGAAGCCAAAAAAAATATATATAAAGCTAATATCTGTTTCATTTTAAAAAATTCTATCATAAACATAAACGATTATTAAAATTCTATATTATTTATGAACTAAAGTTTATACTTTGTTACTAAATTCCTCTAAAGTCGTGGTAGATTAAATTATAGTTACTTTTTGTTTAAACTCAAAAATCAGAATCAAATAAATAAACTAAAATCTTTTCCATAAAAATATATTAAAATGGTCTACAGTTTAGTTCGCTTTTTTCTATTTAAACTTGAAAATTTAAAATATTACTTTAATCATGATTAAAGTAATATTTTAAGAGTTTCCCAGATAGTGTTGGCTACTATTTGATGACCTTCAACGGTAGGATGTATGCCGTCACCTTGATTTAATTCGGCAATACCACCAACATCTTTTAAAATAAAAGGGATGAACTCAAGGTTATTTATCTCTGCTAACTCCTTAAATATTTGACGGAATTTCATCGTATAATCTTGACCCATATTTGGTGGTAATTCCATACCTGCCAAAATGATTTTTGTATTGGGATTCTTTTTAGATACAGCATCAATTATGGCCTGCAAATTAACACGTGTTTCTGATAATGGTACACCACGCAAACCATCATTGGCACCTAACTCTAGTAAGAATATATCAATATCTTGATTTAATGTCCAATCGATACGGCCTTTTCCGCCAGCTGAGGTTTCGCCACTAAGACCAGAATTAATAACCGTATAATCTAAACCTAACGCATCAATTTTTTGCTGTAAAACCGCAGGATAAGCATCGTTACTATCATCGAGCCCATAGCCGGCAGTAATACTGTCACCAAAACATAATATGGTTTTAGTATCTGTCATAGTCGTTATTTTTGTTTCTGTTTGTTCTGTTGCTGACTCGTTTTGATTTTCAACAGGTATTTTTTCTGAAGATTTTTTAGCACAAGCAACGAATAAAATCCACATCATAAAATAACAAAACTTTAAGAGTTTAGAGGTCTTTACGATTGGATAAATTAAATGCAATTGAGTATTTTGAGCCTTGGACATAACCGTCATTAAATAATAAATTAATATGCCAAAGATATTAAAGATTAGTGATCTTGAAAAGACATATACTAGTGGTAACAAACAATTAACGGTATTGCAAGACATTTCGTTCGATGTAGAAAAAGGACAAACCTTTTCTATCGTTGGACCTTCTGGTAGCGGAAAAACAACCTTACTAGGCCTTTGTGCTGGTTTAGACCAACCCAATGCTGGTACGATCGAGTTATGCAACGAAAATATAAATAACCTTAACGAAGACCAACGTGCGCAATTGCGGAATAGGGAAGTGGGTTTTATTTTTCAGAATTTTCAGTTACTCCCAACATTAACAGCTCTAGAGAATGTCAGTGTGCCATTGGAATTACAAGGTGATAACAAAGCTTTAGAAAAAAGTAAAAACCTATTAGATAAAGTCGGCTTGGCAAAACGCATGCACCATTATCCATCACAACTTTCTGGCGGCGAGCAACAACGTGTCGCGTTAGCTCGTGCTTTTGCCAATGCGCCGTCTATTTTATTTGCAGATGAACCTACTGGAAATTTAGATGAAGAAACTGGTGAAAAAGTCATTCAGCTTTTGTTTGATTTGAATAAAGAAGCTGGTACAACCTTAGTTATCATAACACATGATTTAGAATTAGCCAACCGCACACAGCAAATATTAAGACTTAAAGGCGGACAGGTTTTAACCAACGAACGTACTGAAGTAGTGCTTTAATCCTACAGGCAATAATTATGACTCAAAATATAAATTGGCTAATTAAAATGGCTTGGCGTGATGCCAAAGCAAGTCGTGTACGCTTATTGTTGTTTATGGCTTCGATAGTTTTAGGTATTGCGGCTGTGGTTTCTATTCAGCTTTTTAGTAATAACCTTAAGGATAATATTAAGCTACAATCAAAAGCCTTAATGGGTGCCGATTATATTATCGATAGCCGACAGATACCCAATGAACGTGCACAGTTTATTATCGATTCTTTAGGTCCAGATGCTTCAGAAGTCAATTTTGTATCTATGATTGCTTTTCCCAAGAATGGCGGTACAAAACTGGTCAAAGTTAGAGGTATAGAAGGCGATTTCCCATTTTATGGCACTATGGATACGCAGCCTGTTTCTGCAGAAGGTACATATCAACAATCCGGTGAAGCTCTGGTCGATGCCACCTTGATGCTTCAATTTGACATACAACCAGGAGATTCTATTAAGGTTGGTAAACTGACATTGCCTATTTCTGGAGCTTTAAAATCCATTCCTGGTAGTACGGCAATTTCAACATCTGTAGCACCAACTATTGTTATTCCAAATAGATTGATTGAACAAACTGAGCTCTTACAATTTGGAAGTCGTAAGGAATACCAATTTTTCTATAAAGCTTCGGACACGTTGAATTTAAGACGTTTTGAAAATAAAATCGAACCACTTCTAGATAAAGAAAATGCCGATTTAGATACACATACAAGCACCAGCAGACGACTAGGAAGACGCTATGATAATGTCAGTAAATTCCTTAATCTAGCGGCATTTATAGCCTTATTATTAGGTTGTATTGGTATTGCTAGTTCAGTGCATATTTATATCAAAGAAAAATTAAGTGCCATTGCCGTTTTAAAATGCATGGGCACATCACGATTGTCTAGTTTTTTGATATATCTGATTCAAATATCTGGTATCGGTGTGATTGGCGGATTAATTGGGTCATTTATTGGTATAGGCTTGCAAGAATTATTTCCATATTTCCTTAAAGATTTTTTGCCCTTTACGGTAGAAATTGGCATTTCCTTTCAGCCTGTAATTATAGGTATTGGGCTTGGACTGTTTATGTCTGTATTGTTTGCATTACTGCCGTTATTAAGAACATGGTATGTATCACCTTTAGAAGTATTGCGTGTGGACGAAAAAGGAGTTCAAGAACCCTCAAAAGTAAGACTAACTGTCTTTTTTGTCATTATAATTTTCCTACTAGGGTTCTCATATTGGTTGCTTAATGATATTGGCTATGCTTTAGGTTTTGTATTTGGTACTGTCATTACTTTTAGTGTTTTAGCAGGTATTGCATTGGTATTTATTAGAGTAATCCGAAAATACTTCCCAAAACGTTGGGGTTATATCTCACGCCAAAGTTTATTAAATCTATTTAGACCAAATAACCAAACTGTTGTTTTGGTTGTTGCTATTGGCTTAGGCACATTTTTGATAAGTACTTTATATTTTTCAAAAGACATATTACTCGCCAAAACAAAGATTGAGCAAAGTGAACAAAATGCCAATATGATTATTCTCGATGTGCAGTCGGAACAACGTGAAGCATTCCAACAAAAAATTATAGCCAATGGTCTTCCAATAGTCGATAACATTCCTTTGGTGACAATGCGCATGCACAAAATCAAAGACCGATTGGTTAATGATTTACGTCAAGACACCACAAGACGCGTCCGTGGTTGGATTTTGAATCATGAGTTTAGAACGACCTACAGAAACGCATTAACCTCTTCTGAAGAATTACTAGAAGGCGAGTGGATACCGAGTTTAAAAGAAGGCGACCCGATAGTAATTTCTATCTCTGATAATTTGGCATCCGATGCTAAAGTTGCACTTGGCGATACCATTGTGTTTAATGTACAAGGTGTATTGATGGAAACCACTATTGGTAGTATACGTAAAGTAGATTGGAGCCAATTATCACCCAATTTTACAATTGTATTTCCAGCAGGTGTTTTAGAAAAAGCACCACAGTCTAATGTCATTTCTACAACCGTACCTGACGAAAAAACTTCTGCAGCAATACAAAGTCAACTGGTCAAACAATTCCCAAATGTGACGATTGTAGATTTACGACAAGTCTATACCATTGTCGAGGATATTTTAGATAAGGTCTCTTGGATTATTAACTTCATGGCCTTTTTTAGTATCATCACCGGTATTATTGTATTGATTGGTTCTGTACGAACCAGCAAATACCAACGTATTAAAGAAAGTGTATTATTAAGAACACTAGGTGCCAAGAATAAGCAGATTTTAAAAATCACAGCCTTAGAGTATCTTTTTTTAGGACTATTAGGCAGTTTGGTTGGTATTGTACTGGCGCTTATCAGTAGTTTTTGTTTAGCTGTATTGGTTTTCCAAGAACCCTTCACACCATCATTAATTCCATTTTTAGTATTTCTACCAGGAATTACCGCTTTAATTTTAGGCATTGGTTTAAGCAATGTGCAAACGGTACTGCGGAGTTCGCCATTAGAAGTGCTAAGACGTGAAGGTTAATATTTACACTTTTATATAACTGATCTAGGAGATATGTACAATGCGAAAAAAAGGTGTTTTTATAATTATTTTTAATTTTGAGGTAGGAATTTCTGATCTTAAGATGTTTTATATAAAAACACTATAACATTATGAAAAAATCAGTATTTATTTTATTAGCATTTTTAATTTTACACGCTCAGGGTTTAGGAGATTTTGATGAAACAATCTTTTATTGGACATCAACTAAAGATGGTTATCAACCATATGTAATGAGTTTTAATTCAAACTTAGGTGGTGAATCCTTTCTAGGTTCATGTTTTAATTCAAACAGTACTTTAATTGCAAGAAAATTTAAGTAGATTTTTATAACACATATATTTTATGAAAGCAGAATCGCCTGATAGGCGATTCTGCTATTTACAACTGGTTTTATCTGTAAATAGCTATAGTTAAACGGAATTCTCAATATTCATATATTTGTACTATAATTTATATTATGTAAAATAAGATGTTTAACTATATATAGTATATCCTCTGTTTCGATACCTTGGTTATTATCGATAATATCATCCATTTATTAACGCTTAGCGAAAAATTAATTATCTCAGCTATAATATGCTAAAAATAAAAGCATCTGTTTCTAAATTGTATGTGCCCACGATTTATAAAAACTTATGTATTATGGATAAAAATTTAGCATTATTCACGCAAATCAATAGTTTGTCATATTGGTTACTTATCGAAAGTAATTTTAAAAGCTCAATCGTTTTTAGATGCTAACGACGATAGTTTCTTTATATCTATCAAAGATGGTTTAGAATCTATATACAAACATCACATTGAGGATTTCAGTAGAAAAGACAGCCATTTTCTTAAAATTGAGCTATCTGCTTATGTTTCTCAACTATTACAAATAAAACTTACGATAAATGACCAAAGACAAGCGTCTTAGTCTTCTGGTGGATAGCCGTGAATATCTTCAAAGACTTTATTAAAATTAGCACGTATATACGAGTTTAGTTTCTTCTGGTAATCGTCCTTAAGCCATTTCAGAAAATTATATGTACTTTTACTAATACACTCCGCATAGACTTCGATACGTTGGTTAATATCGTCTTTAAGCAATTTGGCTAAAGCTATGGCATCGTAAACGTCTTCGCTATTTTTTATACATATCTTAGCATGCTGTTCTAAAGAACGCTCTAATACTACTTTTGAGCTTTCACCATTAGCAACGGCATCTTTATAAGTTACTCGAATATCAAAATACGTATTTTCAGACTTTGAGAATTCATCTTTGATATCTTCGTGTAAATCGTGTTTAAAATTGGCTTCAATCTTGTCGTCACTAACAATACGGTCCGCATACCAATTTGGCGATTTAAAAATCAATTGCCAGTCCAAATCTGCGCCCCAAGGTCCAAATCTGTAGGCGTTATTTCCTAAATCTACAACGGTAAACTTGGATTTGTTATTCAAAATACGAGACCCACGACCTATCATTTGGTAATATAAGGTCAAGGATTTGGTAGCTCTATTCAGTATAATCGTGTCTATCGTTGGCTCATCAAAGCCTGTGGTTAAGATACTTACAGAGGTTAATATGGCATTTGGTGTTTCATGAAACCAATCCAAAATTTGCTTTCGTTGCTTCTTGGTCGCTGTATTGTCCAAGTGCATGATTGGGATGCCAGCTTCTCTAAAGGCATAATACACATTAATACTGGTGTTTATACCATTATTAAAAATAAGGGTCTTCTTCCCTAGCGCATGTTTTTTATAGGCATCTATCAGCTTTTGTAACATCGCTGGACTTGAGTATAAATCCTCAGAAGACTTTACGGTATAATCACCGTTAGAACCGACTTCTAATGAGGTCAAACCCATATCGTACTGAAACACTTCTGGTCGTGCCAAAAACTCGTTTTCTATGAGGTTTTCAATAGTTTCACCAGTAATCAACTCGTTATAATTATCCTTCATAGGCAGCTCTTTATTAGAGCTTAATGGCGTTGCTGTTACGCCAAGAATAAAGGACTTTTCGAAGAACTTAAATAGTTTTGTAAAGGAATTGTAATGTGCCTCATCGATAATTACCAAGCCAACATCAGATATATCTAACACATTGTCATTCAGTCGATTATTCAGGGTTTCTACCATGGCCACAAAACAACTGTAATCGGCCTGGTCATCAAGGTTAGCTTTACTATCAACGACCTTATTGGTCACCCCAAAACTGGTCAACATTTTTGAAGTCTGCGAACACAACTCAATTCTATGCGTCATCACCAAAACCTTTTTATTATGGTTTTTTAAGTATTGACGGACCATTTCAGAAAAGATGACGGTTTTACCACCACCAGTTGGCAATTGGTATAACAAGTGATAATCCTCAGGTGCGTTATCGAACTTATCAAAGATTTGCTGGATGGCACCTTGCTGATAGTCGTAAAGCTCTTTATCAGTTTTCTTTTGTTGAATTGCGGTATTATTTTGAGACATAAAACAAGACTAGTTTGGGAGAGCAAAATTACTAAATATTTCATGTCAAAAATCTTTAAATTTCTTTATTTTGGATGTTTTAAACTCAATATTAATTCATGAAAGTTTGTATAGCTGAAAAACCTAGTGTTGCTCGCGAAATTGCCGCTGTTCTTGGTGCAAATATCAAACGAGATGGCTATTTCGAAGGTAATGGTTATGCGGTTACCTATACCTATGGACATTTGTGTACACTTAAAGAGCCGGCAGATTACAAGCCCTACTGGAAAAGTTGGGATTTGAATAATCTACCAATGCTTCCTGATAAATTTGAAGTTAAAGTTTCTGATAAAGACGGAATTAAAAAACAATTCAACATTGTAAAAAGTCTATTTGATAAAGCCGAAGTGGTGATTAACTGTGGTGATGCTGGACAGGAAGGAGAATTGATTCAGCGTTGGGTATTAAATGAAGCTAATTATAAGGGAAAAGTCCAGCGTCTTTGGATTTCATCGTTAACTACTGAAGCTATAAAAGAAGGGTTTAATAATCTAAAGCCTTCTGAAGATTATGATAACTTATATTACGCAGGATTTTCGCGCTCTATTGGCGATTGGCTACTAGGAATAAATGCCACACGATTGTATACAGTAAAGCATGGTGGCTACAAGCAAGTCTTATCTGTTGGTCGTGTGCAAACGCCAACATTAGCAATGCTTGTAAAACGTTTTAAGGAGATTGAAAATTTTATACCACAACCCTATTGGGAATTACAAACAACTTACCGAGATACTTTTTTTAGTTATGAAGAAGGACGCTTCTTAAAACAAGAAGATGGAGAAATACTAGCAAATAAAGTAAAGGAAGATCAGTTTGAAATTGTGTCTATAAACAAGAAAAAAGGAACCGAATACGCGCCTAAGCTCTTTGATTTAACAGGATTACAAGTCTATTGCAACACCAAATTTGGTATGTCTGCGGACGAGACACTAAAAACTGCGCAACGTTTATACGAGCAAAAAGCCATTTCATATCCTAGAGTAGACACCACTTTTTTACCAAACGACGTGTATCCAAAAGTTAAAGGTATTTTAAGCAAGCTCACCAATTTCTCGACTTTGACGTCTCCTATATTTAATAACAAAATAAAGAAATCTGCAAAAGTTTTTAATGATAAGAAAGTAACGGATCACCATGCTATCATTCCGACCGGAATGCAGATCAACATGCAATATAATGACCAACGAGTCTATGATGCGATTGTAAAACGTTTTATTGCTATCTTTTATGAGGATTGCAAAGTCTCAAATACGGTGGTTATTGGTAAAGCAGCAGAAGTTAATTTTAGAACCACAGGAAAAGAAATAATTTCTAAAGGTTGGCGTGTGATCTTTGAATCTGTTAATTCAGAGGATAAGAACGACAAACTTTTACCCACTTTCGAGCAAGGTGAAAAAGGACCTCACAAACCATCATTTCTAGAGAAACAGACCAAACCACCTAATCAGTTTACAGAAGCCTCACTTCTACGCGCTATGGAAACTGCAGGGAAACAAGTCGATGATGATGAGTTGCGTGATATAATGAAAGAAAATGGTATTGGTCGTCCATCAACTCGAGCTAATATTATTGAGACCTTGTTCCGAAGAAAATATATTAAACGTAATAAAAAGCAAATTGTAGCAACAATTACGGGTATTCAGCTGATTGATACGATACAAAATGAACTGCTAAAATCTGCAGAACTTACAGGTTCATGGGAAAAACAGCTGAAGGACATAGAAAAAGGCAAATATTCGGCTTCCGCTTTTATAAAAAGCATGAAACGTATGGTAGATGCTTTGGTTTACGAAGTACGTACCGAAAAAGTAATCAATCTTATTTCTGCTGTAAATAATAAACCTGCTAAAGCAACGAAATTAAAAGTAAAATCCTCTAAAACGGTTATAGGAAAAACTTGTCCGAAATGTAAAAAAGGACAGTTGATTAAAGGTAAGTCTGCTTATGGTTGTAGTTACTATGGAAACTCTTGTAATTTTATTTTACCTTTTAAATTTGAAAATAAAAAATTATCAGAAAATCAATTACTACGGTTATTAAGTAAAGGTTCTACTGTGAACCTTAAAGGTTTTAAAATCAGTAATATAACAATTGAAGGTTTTTTGCGATTTGATGATAATTTTAAACTTAAATTAGAACCTAAAATCAGTAGTAAATCCACTAGTTCAGCAGTAGAAAATACTTGTCCAAAATGTAAAAATGGTACTATAATTAAAGGAAAAAAGGCATACGGATGTAGTGCTTATAAATCAGGATGTGATTTTAGATTCAGCTATGACTTACTCAGACAAAAAGCCAATGGTCAAAACTTAACAAAAGCCTTGGTTTTTGAAATATTGAAAGGATAAATCTATCGATGGTACTATTGCATTCTGAACATACTGAAGAATATCTACTTAAAGCTAACTGTTGCGATTCTTTGACTGAACTCAAAGTGACAAGTAAAATAAAAAAAGCCACTATACAAGATAATGGCCTTTGATTTATAGTTTAAAAAGGATTTATATAAGCTTTACTTTTACAGCATTCATACCACGTTGTCCTTTTTCAAGTTCGAATTGTACTTTATCATTTTCGGCAATCTCATCGATTAAACCACTAACATGACAGAAATACTTTTCATTATTTTCTTCGTCAATGATAAATCCAAAACCTTTTGAAGAATCAAAGAAATTTACTTTTCCTTTACGGATTGGGTCAAACTCTACTTTTTCGCCTGGTAATGTTTTTGGAATGCTGACTTCAATATTCTCAGCTTCGATTTCAATCTTATTTTCTGGGTCTGGCGGTGTATCTGTTAAGTTACCGTTGTAATCAACATAAGCAATTGGAATACCTCCAGTGCCACCGTTTGCTTCTTTTTCAGCTTTGCGCGCTTCCATTTTTTTACGTTTGTCTTCGCGCTTTTTTAAACGTTTTTTTTCTTTTTCGCTTTTGTTGAATGTTTGTTGCGATTTAGCCATGTACTATTTAAATGTGTTTTAATTGGGCATAAAGGTACGGTATAAGATGAATTAAGCCTAATTTAACAATTACAAAATCAATAATAACTATTTGATTTATTGATTTATTAATGCTAACTCAACATCTGAATCTATCTTCTGCCATAAATAATCGGAGGTCAAACAAAAACTTCCTAAGTAATCAAAACTGCAGGTTTCAGGATTTATTATCGATAAAAATGGTTGTTTTTTTGAATTATTATATAAATGATAAATCTCTCCAATTATAGGCTCAAAACTAAATTTTGATGCCGTAATAAGCTCATTATATTCTAGAACTTGCATAAGTGCTTCATATTCTGATTTTAAAGCTTCGTACTTTGTTTTTAGGTGTTTATTAGCCTTATATATTTGAGAACTTTTCCAACTACCGTTATTTGGTGCTTTTATTTGTGGTGCACTAAAACTAGTTGCATATGGCAAAAATGCAGCATTATACTGCTGCTTTTCTTCATTAAATACAACCATATCTGGTTTCTTATTCGCCATTTTGTTTAATCTTTTTAATTAAATTCTACACAAAAATACATAATTTTGTATGTATTAAACTTAATTAATTCCTAAATATGGAAACATTAAATGTCTATAATAAACCGCTAATAGCTTGCAGTAACGATCCATTAACAGGTTATTTTAGAGATGGTTTTTGCAGAACATTAGCGCAAGACACCGGCACACATGTCGTTTGTGCTGTCATAACAGAAGAATTTTTAGTTTATACAAACTCTAGAGGAAACGATTTGACAACACCAATACCCCAATGGCAATTTCCGGGACTTAAGCCAGGCGATAAATGGTGCCTTTGTATATCTCGATGGTTGGAATCTGAAAAAGCTGGTGTAGCTCCAAAAATTGACTTGTATGCTACAAATATAAAAGCACTAGAGTTTACGAGTTTGGAACTTTTAGAAAGATATAGTATCTAAATCCACTCTGAAGATAAATCCTCGACCACTAATCCATCTTCTAAACTCATTATTAAACCTTGCGCCGCACGTTCTCCTGATGTCATAGCAGCATTTAAAGAGCCGTTTAATAAATAATCTCCGGCTAAGAAAACAGTAGGCTTTATCTGTGTCTCAGTTGGTGATATTTCATTTTGTAAGTTATCAATATTTGGCAAAGCTTGTTTGATGTGATATGTTTTTATATGTCTATAAACCAGAATATTACAGTAATTTTTTAACTCGGCTTCTACTTGACTAATCAACGCTTTTTTATCTATGTCGTGATTTTTTACGACAGTAACTGATAATAATTCTTTATTTCCAGTTTGTGATGTATCTAAACTATTATGAAAAAAGATATTATTAATTAATGCATCTTTATCTGCGATTAAACCAATCAATGGTTTTGAAATTCCTCTTTTTTCTGTCTCAAAATACAGATTATAACAAGATTTCCATTTTATTTCTTGATTCTTGAGATTATCAATCAAGTAGCTAGCACCAGATGTAATAATTGTAAAGTGTGTGTTAATTACTTTACCATTGGATAGTTTCAAGCTTTTATCACCAACTACTTCAACCTCTGTGTTGAATATAAATTCAGTGTTTTTTAACTGCTGTTTTAATTGCTCTGAAATAGCACCAATTCCAGATTTTGGTAACACTGCCAAACCTTCACCAAACATTTTATAGACAAACTCAAACATTCGACTCGATGTATTTAAATCTGGTTCTAAAAAAATTCCAGAGAAAAAAGGCTTAAAAAATTGCTGAATAATTTTATTTGAAAAACCTCTAGTTTCTAAGTAATCTATCGTTGAAAAAGATTCAGCATCGAATATTGAAGTAATTGATTTTTTTTTTAACTCCTTATTTAGTTTTAAGATTTTGAGTTTATCTGAAAAATTTCCAATCAAAGATGTCAACGTAGGAAATAATAAACTTAAATTCCGTAATGGATCACCAATAGTTGTCTTTTTTCCTTTACAAAAAATTGTAGCTCCAGGTAAAAATTCTTGTATTTCTAGTGCGTCAAAATCTAAATGTTCTTTGGCTTTTGGATACGCATCCAATAACACTTGAAATCCATGATCTAGCTGATAACCTTCAACTAAATCAGTTTTTACTCGACCACCAATACTGTCTGTAGCTTCTATTACTACTGGTTTATAGCCTTGACTCTCCAAGGTTTTTGCAGCTATTAATCCACTTATTCCCGCACCAACGATATGAATTTTGTAATCTTCTCTATTCATAATCCGAATAAAATCTATCTATTTTGGGTTTAAAATATTGTCGATACGTGCAATAGCATCACGGTAATGGTATTTTGTTTCTGTATTTACTGCAGCCTTAGTAGCTGTTCTTAATCTTTGTTTTAAAACATTAATCTCGCCACGAACCAAAGCTCTAACATCAGATTGATTTACATTGTAGTATTTGCGAGAACGCGCTCTATTCATTTTGTCAGTCATAAGGTTTGCTAATTGATCAATGTGCGCACGTTGTAAATTACGTCTATAAACAGTTATGTTTTGGCTTAAATTCGCTTCTGACCAAATACCTTTTCGCAAATCTCGAAGCATTTCTAAAGCAGAGTAATTATCAGAATTTAACGCATTGTAATCGATGAGTCTACCTAAGGTTTCGAAACTCATTAAACGGTTAAGGTGCCTGGCTTGTAAACCACGTAAACGTTCAGTATAGCCAGCATAATCGATTTTATTCAATATATTTTTATCAACTAACCATGTAGGACTAGCAAAAGCATTTTTATGTAACCACTGCATAGCCAATTTTTGTTGTACTTTTGGAACCATGGTGTATACATCTCCTTTTTGATTAGGGTTTTGGGTATCTTCATAAACACCACCAACGTGTGATGTTACATGACCAATATATCTACTCCAAACACCAAGCATTTCGCCATACAATTCTCCTAAGTCATCATAATTATTAGTTTGATCACTAGTCCATTGTGGCAGATTAGCTGCAACAATTTTTAAGTTATTTAAACCATATGTACTTGCTTTTATACTGTTATTACCAATATCTTCTGTTTGTGACCTAGGGTCAAAACGACTGCCTTGACTTCCAAACATATATTTAGGATCGCCAAATCTTGATGACACTAATTGGTCCAATACTTGACGTTCAGCATCTGCAGAATTAGCTTCAGGATAATAACGGTATCCAAAATTAATAGCATAATCATCATATGGTCCTAATTGTCTAATAAAGCGAATGTTTTGATCTCCTGGTTGTGCAATATAATTATAACGTGCATAGTCCATAATAGTAGCCGCAATTCCATTTTTTTGCGTAAAAGCTCCATCTCTATAATTTTCTACATCATAGGCATAACTAGCAGCCATATTGTGAGGTAAACCTAAAGTATGTCCAACTTCATGAGCAATTACCATTTTCATCATTTCTCCGATATCTTCAGCTGGTGTGTCTAAAGTTCTAGCAGATGGATTAGCTGCTCCAGTTTCTAACAAATAACGGTTTCTGTAAGAGCGCAAGTGATTATGATACCAGATGATATCACTTTCAATAATTTCTCCAGTTCTTGGATCAGAAACACTTGGTCCAGTTGCATTACGTGTTGTACTAGCTACATATCTAATGACTGAATAACGGATATCTTCTGGACTGAAATCAGGATCTTCTTCTTTTGTTGGTGGCTCTTTGGCAATAATGGCATTTTTAAACCCTGCAGCTTCAAACGCTTTTTTCCAAAGCTCAACACCTTCTTTCATGTAAGAACGAAATTTCTTTGGTGTAGCTGGATCTAAATAATACACTATTGGTTTTAACGGCTCAACCAATTCACCACGTTTGTAAGCTTCAATATTTTTAGGAACCAATCTCCAACGACGAATAAAAGTCTTACGGTCAGCCTTTAGTTTTTCACTACTATAATCGTATTTGCTTAAGGTAAACCAACCTACTCTTTCATCAAAATAACGTGGCTGCATTTTATCTTTTGGTAACAAAATCATAGATTGATTCATCTGAATACTTATCGATTCAATACCTCCGTTAGATGGTGGTTTAGCTGCATTGTAAGTGAAATCTTGAATCACTTCTATATTTTTAGGGAAGCTTTTCATAGAGTTTATAAAACTTCTAGACTTGTCTAAATTTCTAACTTTATATTGCTGCCTATATCTTGCTGGTAAACCACTAATTGCTTTAACATCTGTACCATAAAAAGAACTGACATCTACAACTACCGCAGAAGAATCTTTTGAAATTGTTTGAATATCAAAAGCAAATATTATTGGCTCATAATTATTGTTTTGTACAGAAATATTAATAGGTAAGCTATCGTCTGCTACAGCACTATAAGAGCGCTCTTTTATTAATATTTTATCTTTAAAACGTTCCCAACGAATCAATCTTGTATTTGTTTTTGTACCAGCATTTACATAACCGCCACCCAATCCTGTTGGTAATTTTGAAAATCGACTCACCAACAACATGTCCGTATCTAGATAACTGTTTGGGATTTCAAAAAAATACTTCTCATCAACTTGATGCACTTTAAATAGGCCTTCATCAGTAATCGCATCTTCAGTAATTACTTTATCATAGGCTTTAAATTGACCTTTCTTTTTTTGAGTTTCTTTAGGTTTTACTTGTTCAGTTTTTGCGTTTTTTTTTCGTTTACGCTTAGATTGTGCTTCAGAAAAATTAAAGCCTAAAAAGAGAGATAAGCAAAGCGAAATAATGAGTTGTTTTTTAATAAAAATCATCAGAATTTGTAGTTTATTTTAAAATAATATGTAAATATAATTAATAGAATATTAGTTTTTATTTTATTCTTAAAAGCTGTTAAAATGAATTTGTAATCTCCAATTCTACTGTATTTTTGTAATATTATAAATTTGAATTTTTATGGTTAATATTTTTAGAATTACTGCATTTTTAGAAGGCATATCATATTTGGTTTTGTTATTTGTTGCCGTACCAATTAAATATCTGAATGGCGACCCGCAATATGTGAAACTACTAGGTATGCCACATGGTCTATTGTTTGTCGCCTATATTGTTTTAGCTATTTGGTTAAAACCAGATTTTAAATGGTCTAAAAAAGACTTCATCATAGTATTGCTTGCCTCAGTAATTCCTT
>Ga0213868_10000117_pt1 | contig 68466 bp, 51 predicted proteins | sample PICome_9_FD_160087 | JGI IMG/M metagenome (GOLD analysis project Ga0213868, IMG submission 160087) | Coastal seawater microbial communities near Pivers Island, North Carolina, United States - PICO127 | ecosystem: Environmental > Aquatic > Marine > Coastal | place: USA: North Carolina... | reverse complement strand
GTTTTACAAGAAATAAAAGACACGGGTGTTATTGCACTTCCTGCTGAACTTCAAAGATTTTCAAATACACTAAAAACTAGTTTGGCTATGAGCGCAAGTGATGTTGCAGGAATGTTAGGAGTAGACTACGACACATTATTTAATAAAACTGTAGAAACATTACAAAAGACTGGCGATATATTCAGAGACGACGACGGAAATTCTATTAGTGCTCAAGAAGCAGCTAAGAACCAAATAAACAAACTTATTGACAGTATCGATACTGACGATTTATTATTTAGAATACTTGAGTCTATTAACGGAATGTGGAATTGGTTTCAGACTGTTTGGCCTTCAAGTTTCGGTGGCGCGTCAGCAACTGAAAGACAGGTTAGTGGATTTAACGAGATATTAAACCGTGCACGAGAAAGCATTAATAATATATCTTTAGGTCCTGGCGGCGACGATCAAAGAAGTATTTCAGAAATAAAAGATAACGCGATTGAAGAAGTACTACAATATTTGAGAAACAACCAAGATTCAAGATATGAAATTGCTGGAGATTATGGGTACACCGAACTTGAACAAGCTAGATCAATAAACCGTTTTATTAATAGTTTAATCCCGCTTAAAAAAGCAATAAATATATACGATACTCCTGCCGTTGCGAATGATGAAAATATAACATATGAAACTGAGAAGCTAAGTCAGGCGGTAGATAAAGTTATAGCAAGATGGGTTTCTGATGAAAAGTTAGATCAAGGAATCAGAAACATAATAATTGAATCAATTAACACTGGTGAGGTGATACCACCAGAAGTAATTAGGGATATTGGAGAACGTGTCATGCCTAACTCTTTAATAGACTATAATAATTTTCTAAAAAGCTTTCAAGAGGCTATAGATAAAATTGATCAGGGTATGAATAACTTAACAACAACTGTTGAACGCGGAAACCATAGACTAACAAATGCATTTGAAGAAGGTCCCCGATAACAAATCTATAAATACCATAATACAAATGAAAGAGATTATAAAATATGAGTTGGAAAAAACATTTTACCGTTTATCAGAGTAAAAATAGTCGCTCTGGTGGTGGAAAAGAAGGATATAATAGTAGATTTCAAAGTTGGCTACCAGAAGTTTATACTGGTATGCCTAACCGTGTTGAACGATATATGCAATATGACCAAATGGACATGGATAGTGAAATAAACATGGCTCTTGATACTATTGCAGAATTTGCTACACAAGTTGACGAAAAAACCGCTTCACCGTTCCAAATAAATTATAAGAGCAATCCAACTGAAAGTGAAGCAAAGATAATTGAACAAAGTTTAAAACAGTGGTGTAACATTAACGACTGGGATAGACGAATTTTCAGAACATTTCGTAATGTTATTAAATATGGAGACCAGCCTTTTATTCGTGACCCAGAAACTTGGGAATTACTTTATGTAAATCCGCAAGATGTTATTGGTGTTGTTATAAATGAAAGCGAAGGCAAAGACCCAGAGCAGTATATTCTTAAAGAATTGGATTTAAATGTACGCGACAAAACTGCGTCTACTCCCATAACAGTTAATAAAACAACTGGTGGAATATCTCCTACCAATTTTACAAAACCTAATAATCCAACATTGAACACAACATATGGTTCGCAAGTAGCCTATGGTAACAATGAAGAAGTTTATGTTGATAGTAGTCACATGGTTCATATCGCAATGACTGAAGGCATGGATGGCAATTATCCATTTGGTGCAAGCATTTTAGACCCAATTTTTAAAACATACAAACAGAAAGAATTGCTAGAAGACGCAATTATAATTTATCGTGTCCAACGTGCACCAGAACGCCGTGTTTTCTATATTGACACAGGAGATATGCCGCCGCACCGTGCAACTGCATTCCTTGAAAAAGTAAAGACTGAAGTTCACCAAAAACGTATTCCAAATAAAACAGGTGGCGGCAGTAATGTTATGGACGCACAATATTCTCCACTAAGTATGTTGGAGGATTACTTTTTTGCACAAACACCAGATGGTCGTGGTTCTAAAGTTGAAGTTTTACCTGGTGGCGACAATCTTGGCGAAATAAGTGACTTACAATTCTTTACAGACAAAATGATGCGAGGACTTAGAATTCCGTCAAGCTATATGCCAATGGCTCACGACGATAGCGGCCCAAACTTTACAGATGGTCGTGTAGGAACTAGCTTCATTCAGGAATTCCGTTTTAACAAATACTGCATGAGATTGCAAAATATTATTCAACCAGTGTTTGACCGCGAATTTAAAAGATTTATGAAGAATCGTGGATTTAATATTGATAGTAGTATTTTTGATCTAAGATTTGCAGAACCACAGAGCTTTAGTGATTATCGTCAAATTGAACTTGATAGTGCACGTGCTGGTGTATTTGGTCAGGTTGAAGGAACACAATATCTAAGTCGTAGATTTATTCTTAAAAGATATCTTGGACTCACTGACGACGACATTCTTGAAAATGAGCGTATGTTCTATGAAGAAAATGGCGACAAGTTTTCTGAAATCGCTGGCAGTGACCTTAGTGGCGGCTCTGGGATGGAAGACATGGGCTTTAGAACCGGAGATTTTGACGAAGAGATGGGCGAATTTGGCGAAGGCGAATTTGGTGGCGAAGGCGATTTTGGCGAAGGCGAATTTGGGGTAGAATCGCCCATAACTGGAGCCGAAGGCGGTGAGCCGCAAGATACACAAGGAACTGTATAATGTCTATTATTAACGAATATTATGAAGCACGAGATGATGAGTTCACAAAACATTATCCGGACGATACAAGAAAAGTTCATCTTACGCTGAGACATCTTAACTTATTGAGAAAAAGGCGTGAGCTACAGAACTTAGAAAATCAAGCTAGAATTGAAAGATTTAAAGTAATTTATGGTTCAAGTGGAGAAGAAAGTGGCGGCGGATTAGAATTTTAATAAAAATCGCATTTTTTTGTACAAAAACGCATTTTTTTTCGTTATTATATAAATAAAAACGATTGTATATGACAACGCTGTGTCACATATTTAAAGGAGTATTAGATAATGAGCAATAAGAAATTAGAGCGTGTATTGCAACTTATCATTAATGAAGAAAACGATAAAGCAAGTGATCTTCTGCATGATATTTTTGTTGAAAAAGCACGTACCATTTACCTAGATATGGTTAAAGAAGACGAAGACCTAGAAAGAATTATGTCAGAAGCAGACGATGATGAGTATGACTTTGACGTTTCTGATATGGAAGACGATTTAGAAGATGATGTTTCCGAAAGAATTAACACGTATGATTCTGAAATTGACTCTGAAGAAATGTATGAAGCCGACGACGACGAAGAAATGGACATGGATGACGAAATGGACATGGACGACGCAGAAATGGATTTATCCGATGAAATGGGTGATGAAATGGACGATGAAATGGATTTATCCGATGAAATGGGTGATGAAATGGGCGACGAAGGCGCATCCGATGCAGACGAGGTATTCATGAATGTTGAAGATGCACTAGAAGAATTGAAATCATATTTTGCCGATTTAGTTGGCGATGAACCAGACGAAGAATCCGAAGATGAATTCGCGGCTGACGATTATGAATATGACGAAGAAGGTGATGATTCCGAAATGAACGGCGAAATGGACATGGATATGGACATGGAAGACGAAGATGAAGAAGAAATCAAAGAAAGCGTTAACCTAAAGAAAGTTTCCGAACCTGCTATGAAAGGCGGAGACGACGGCAAAGCTTCACCAGTTGCAAAAGGCAAAGGTGACAAGCTTGGTAAGCCAATGAAAGATGCTATCAAGAATACTACTGAAACTGGCGGTAAAGCAGAAAAACCAAAAGAAATGGGCTATGATGGTCCAGAATCTGTTGGAACAAAACTAAAACCAGCATCAGTTCGTAAAATGAAAGGTTAATGTGATATGTTAACACCACTTAGGGAAATAATGACACCACAAAATGCAAATATTGTTACCGAATCCGTTGAAGATGGAAATGGCGGCAAGGATTTGTATATGCGTGGAATTTTCATTGAAGGTGGTGTGAGAAACCAGAACCAGCGTATTTATCCTGTTAATGAAATTGTCGGTGCCGTTAAAACACTAAAAGAAAAAATTTCAAAAGGATTTTCGGTTCTTGGAGAAGCAGATCACCCAGAAGACCTCAATATTAATCTAGACCGAGTTAGTCATGTTATTACAGAAATTAACATGAACGGAAATGATGGTATTGGCAAACTTAAAATGTTGCCCACTCCCATGGGCAATGTTTGTAAAACGCTACTAGAAAGTGGCGTCAAGCTTGGAGTTAGTTCCAGAGGAAGCGGCGACGTTGACGCAAATGGAAATGTAAGTGGATTTGAAATAATAACTGTTGATATTGTTGCGAATCCAAGTGCACCAAATGCTTACCCTACCCCGATTTATGAACATCTTATGAATCATCGTAGAGGTAATGTCATTTGGGACGCTGCAAATGCTGCGAAGTATGACCCAAGTGCACAAAAGCACCTCCAAAATGAGGCTGTGAATTTCATTAGAGACCTTGGGAGAAAATGATGAATAAAACATTCGAAAATATAATGAACTCCGAGTTTCTATCAGATGAAGTCAAAGCAAACATTTCTGAAGCTTGGGAAGCAAAAGTATCTGATATGCGCGAAGAAATCGCTGCTGAGTTGCGTGAAGAATTTGCTGCGCGTTATGAAAATGACAAAGCACAAATTGTTGAAGCAATGGATGCTATGCTTACTGATGTTATCAAAGAAGAGTTGAATGAATTTACTCAAGATAAAAAAGCACTACAAGAAGATAGAGTTGCATATCGCAAATCTATTCATGAACATGCAAAAATTCTTGACAAACACATCAACGAATCGCTGAAGAAAGAAATTGCTGAACTTAACGAAGATAGAAACCAGCAAAAAAACAATGTTGCCAACCTAGAAAAATTTGTTTTGGCAAAATTGACAGAAGAACTAAACGAATTCCATATTGACAAAAAAGCGTTGGTAGAACAGCGTGTCCATATGGCTAAAGAAGGAAAGCGTGTTATTGAAGAAGCCCGTTCTCAGTTCATAAAGAAAGCTGCTGCAAGAACAGAAAAACTTATCGAGAATTCTCTTCGTGGTGAAATTAATGTCCTAAAAGAAGACATTAAAACTGCAAAAGAAAATAAATTTGGTAGAAAGATTTTCGAAACTTTTGCAACTGAATTTATGACTAGTGCCCTTTCAGAAGGAACACAAATTTCTAAGCTTTCTAAAAAGCTTAAATTCACTGAATCTAAGTTACAAGAAAGCGCCAAAACTCTTGAAGAAAAGGATAAAGCAATTATGGAAGCCAAACGTTCCGCTACAATCGTTCGCGATTTGAGCAATCGTAAAGCTATCATGAATGAAATGTTGTCCCCATTAAACAAAAGTCAACGCGAAGTTATGGTATCGCTGCTTGAAAGTGTAAAAACTGAAAAGCTACGTGATACTTTCGACAAATACTTACCGACTGTATTAAATGAAAGTAAACCCACAACTTCAAAAAATAAGGCAAAGCTAACCGAAGGCAAAACCGTTGTCACTGGTGATAGAGCTTCACGAACCCAGCCAGAGACTGAAGGTTCCGCCGAAATTATTAGAATTAGAAAATTAGCCGGATTATAAACGCTAAGGAGATATAAAAATGGCAAACCTATTTGAACATTGGTCAGCTACTAAAGAAGCACTAACTGACGGGCTGACAGGAAATAAAAAAGTAGTTATGGAATCTGTATTGGAAAATACAAGAAGAAACCTAACTGAAAGCGCAACTGCAGGCGCAACTATGGCAGGTAACATCGCGACACTAAACAAGGTAATTCTACCTGTTATTCGTCGTGTTATGCCAACTGTTATTGCCAACGAACTAATTGGTGTTCAACCAATGACTGGTCCCGTTGGACAAATTCACACTCTACGTGTTCGCTATGCAGAAAGTGCTGCTGGTGTTACTGCTGGTCAGGAAGCACTAAGTCCATTCGCAATTGCAAATGGTTATTCAGGAAATGGCGCGTCCTTCCCTAACGGAAAACCGTCATCTACTAGTACCCTTGAAGGTCAGGTTGGTCGCAAGTTGAACATCCAGATCGTTAAGCAGACGGTTGAAGCAAAATCACGTAAGTTGAGCGCACGTTGGACTTTTGAATCCGCGCAAGACGCACAAGCGATGCACGGAATCGATGTTGAAGCAGAAATCATGGCTGCTCTTGCACAAGAAATCACTACTGAAATTGACCAAGAAATTCTTGCATCACTTTCAAGCCTAGCTGGTGGCTCCGCGTATACCTTTGACCAAGGTGCTGTTAGCGGAACTGCAACTTTCGTTGGTGACGAACATGCTGCACTTGCGGTTATCATCAACAAAGCAGCAAACGACATCGCGGCAAGAACGCGCCGTGGTGCTGGTAACTGGATAGTTGTTAGTCCAAGCATCCTAACTGTTCTACAGTCTGCAACGACTAGTGCATTTGCAAGAACTACTGAAGGTGCATTTGAAGCTCCAACGAACACTAAGCTAGTTGGAACTCTAAACAACACTATGAAAGTTTATGTAAACCAGTATGCAACTAACGATGATATTCTAGTTGGTTATAAAGGTCAGAGCGAAAGCGATGCGGCTGCATTCTACTGCCCATATGTTCCTCTAATGAGCACCGGAACTGTTCTTGATCCAAATACTCTAGAACCAGTTGTTGGTTTCATGACTCGTTACGGTTATGTTGAATTGTCAAACAGCGCAAGCTCACTTGGCAACGCTGCTGACTACCTAAACAAGATTGAAGTTACTACTGCAAATCTATCATTCTCCTAATAGAGAAGACACAGCAAAGATAGTGGAAAACGGCCTTCGGGCCGTTTTTCTTTTATAAATCGTTGACATAGAGTTCCTTCTGTGATATAAATATGCCTATGACTTATCGTAGATACTGGGATTGTGGAAATCTAGTATTTGAATACACTGCTCCTTAAATTATAAATACTATAATAATATAGGAGTTTCGCAATGGCTAATAATAATCAGACCAGATTAAGCCAAGATTTATTCGTTGATGGTGATATTGAATCTACTGGTAATATGCAAGTTAACGGTGACTTGCTCGTAAGCGGATTTGTTGGACAACCCCCTCAGAATGATAGTATAACTAAGTGTAGTGCTATCTTTACTGATTTAACTGGTTCTCTTTCAAAAACGCTAGAAAATGTTGAATTTGTTAACAATTTTAATAGTGGTGATAAAATTAGAATTTATAATGCATCTCCGCAAGGATTTAGTCAAACGCTAGATACACCAAATACTACAATCCAGTTATATTCCCCACCAAGCACACTAGATGACCCATTTAGTTCTACGTCATTTTATTATAAGATAGCAGATTTTGATTTAACTAATGGTCTAATATCACAATCAAGCGGCGCATATAGCATTAATGTTTTATTTCCAATTGATGAATTTTCTGTTGAAAGATTTATAAAGCTTACATTCACAAATACCCCAAACGAAAATAATGCAATTCTTGTTTACAGAAGTGTTGGCGATGCCAGTAACTATAAACTTTGTGCGGTTCTTGGTCCAAAAGATTATCAACAATCTTATATTGATTACTACACTTTTGATTATACCGCATGGTCTGGGAAAAATATAGGAGATAATACTTATCCTGATAGCATTGTGCATGTCCCCACAACTCCACCCACTAGTCCGAAAAAAGGATGGACGGATGCAACCATAGAAGCAGTTGATTATATTGGTAACACCATCTTTTTAACAGAAGACATTGTGGCAGATACTGGAAATTTGGTTGTTAATATATCTCACGATGACACCGAGCTATTACAAACTAGAATAGATACGTTATATAACGATTATAATCTAAAAAATCTAAATCTTGGTGGAAAAACTTATGCGGTATCTGGCCTTGTAATACCAGATGATTTCGCAATAAGCGGTGTCCCAAATCTATCAAAATTAAAAAAACTTCCATGGAGTGTTTATCGTGATGGAACAGTAGATAATATAATGCTTAATTGTGATACTACTGCAAACAATCCAAAAGTATCGTTGATAGATTTTGACATAGACGGAAACATGCTAGAACAAGTTTTGGCATCAGACGAATCTTCTGAACAAATGAATTACGCGGTTAATTTAGGGTTTGAAAGTAACCAATGTGTTCTGAATAAAAATAGAATATATAATGTAATCGGCGGTGGGGTTTATGCACCATATTCAAATAGATTCAAAATAACAGACAGTGAAATACGTGATAGTGCACTAAGTGACCGATATGACTTTAGTCCTATTGTGGCAAATAATTCAACCGATATTATTGTAAGTGGAAACGGATTTAATAATTTTTCAAACTACTTAAATTTTAGTTTAAGTTACAAAGGTGTAGTATTGAATAATATAATAGAAAATTGTGGGACCGGAGTATACATTTATGGTAGCAGATTTTTTATATCGTCTCCAAATGTTTTAATGGGTCCAGCAGATGAATTATTGCCTAACCCAGATATACTTAATAGCGAATATGATAGTGTAAACATAATACTAGAAAATAACACACCATTTCAAAGCAGTGTTATGTCATATAGCGAAAACGGTGAGCCATTTGATATTGTTTCGCATGAAAGAAATAATGTTCAATATGATGTATGGAAACTTGAAAAAACAAGTGATGGTATAGAACGACTGTATGAGCAATTGACAGATATTACTATAAGCAATGTAATAGATTCTGAAGTAATTCCAGAAGAAGGTGATTTCAAATTTGCAATACCTCAATTGAGTGTAAATTCTATTATTAATGATTATTCTGTAACTGATATGAGACAAGTAAATGGAAATCACGAAGGCATCGTTTACCGTGCATTATTAGAGGAATATGTCCCCGCAGGGACTATAATACCACTTGGGTCAGTAGCAGGAGAAATACAAACGCAGCAATATGATTATAAAATACTTGTTCAAGATGCAAGATACCTTTATGTGGGTGCACCCGTATTAATTGAAGGCCACGATGGCTTCCAACTCGATAGTGGCGTTAGTGAAATCGGTGAGATATATTCACTAAGTACGACCGCAGGACTAACAGAAGTAGTTATAAGATATGAGGGTAATATTGTCAGCATAGGACAAAATACCGAATCTCTCGGAAATATAACTATAATAAATAAATTTATAATGGCTAAAGGATTTGTATTATGAGCAGTATAACTAACATCAATAACAACAGCAGTGTTGTAAGTGTAGGAAGAACTACACCAGTTAAACCTGGCAAACAACCGCCAGAAAAATCTATTCCGGTCTATGTTTCTAACCAACCAGAAAATGCCATACCAGTTGTTGAACAAAACAAAATTCAAAGTGAGGTTGCATTATCACTATTAGGAATTCCTCGTGCAGAGGTTGCATTGGGCATTTTTGCAGACGTTAATACATATGATGTAAATCCAAGCGAATGGTCAACTAATCCAAGCAATTATGTTGAAGGATTTGGAATTAAGCATATTCCAGAAGAAGCTGGTGCAAGAATTGACGCACCTAGAAATGAAAATAGTATTCTAACATCAAAAAGATTCTTTAGGTATCAGCCCGGTCGTGTCAGCGCCGCAACATTTGGCATCAAATCAACCGTTAGTCGGCTTGCATTTGCAAAAAATCCAGTAATAAGAAAATATGGAATTTACGATAACTATGATGGTTATTATTGGGAAACTCGTCAAAGTGGTGAAGACGATAATTTTACTACTGTTCGTAGAACACAAAGCCTGTATAAATCCCCTGCCAGCACTTTTGGAGTTTCTGGAACTACACTACGCGGAAGTGATGTAAATGCACAAACCGATGTAATAACCGTGGACCAGTTAGATGATTATCGTATATCAGGAAAAGCACCAAATACTAACATATCAGCGAGTACATTATATCTAAAAGATAAATCAATATTAGAAGCATATCGTTTTGAATTTATTGACGAAGTTATCTCTACTGTAGAAACTGATTATGCTGCGGCAGACCCAGCGTTTGGGGCAGGATATACGTATTCTGGGGATTTCTATACCGACTTTGCTACGGTTGTTTATGGCGGAACACCAACACAAACACAAATAGACACAGTAACCGCAAAATGTCCTCGCGATGTTAATTATTGGATTGAAGTTTATTTGCTTGACATGCTATATAACAGTGATGGTCATACAAGTTTTAATACTAGAAATTTTGAAACTAGTGAAGCTGTGGCAAATGCAAAAGGCAAGTTTGAACACTATATGTATACCAAAATGAAAGCAATTGTTGATGGAGGATATACTAACTTTGCAGATATGGCTGCAAGTGGTGTCAGCAAACTTTCTGACCTAATAGATATAACTATAACATTCTTTAATAGTATTGACACGAGCGTAAGTTATCCAGCACCTACCGCTTTTGGAACAAAATCTCGGTTGGATACTGTTTTTGATAGTAGAAAATATTACTGGGCATATTATGTTAACGAATACGACGATGGTGGTTTAGTATTGACATACACGGACCCAGGAGCATCATATCCGTATGGTTCTACTGCCGATGAAAGAATTCAGGTAATTAAAGACAAATGTATTCGCGATATGGTATATGTTTGCGAAGGCTACCGTGACGACATAATTAGTGGCGGAAATGCTGCGACAAAATACAATGCAAGTATGTTCTATAATACAAACAGTTCAAATGATCTAACTGTCTACAGTCAGTTAGAAGGCGGATTGCCAGCAGAAATTTCTCGCCATACGCACCTAAGAGATAAAATTCAAACAGACTTGAATGATACTTATTTTATTGGAACGGTAAGTGCTACAATTGAGACAAAATTCTTATCACTCGCCAACCTTATAATAAACAATTTTAGCGTTGAAGACACGAATAACACAATTTACGGGGATAGAGGAATTGCTGGAAACGCAATACTGTTACGTGATGGCCTACTTCTCGTTCATGCTGCTGTGTTTGACCCTTCCCTTTTAAAAGAAAAAGTAAGAATAAAAGGATTTGCACAAGCATCAAACCGATTTAAATTAACAAGCGGAACTGTTACGTTCGGTCAACATATAAAATTATTCACAGAAAACGGTGGAGCACAATTAAGTGTAGATTTGCAAGATGGTGGATTATATAAAGTTGGCACAATTTATGATAATCGCGGAACAGTATTTGACCTAGAAGATGAAGATGGAAACGTTTTAACGCATAGTAGCACACAAGAAGTAAGTTTTCAATTGGTTAACCCGTTTGTATTCCCCAAAGATTATGACCCTACTACTTATATTGCAAATGGTTCGTATCCAGACGGAGACCCTTATCCAGCGGGCGCTATGTTCCCGTATATGTATAGTGAAACTGGTATACTACCAAAATCAACAGAAGACCAGCATATAGGGTTTATTGATACTGCAATTGATACATCTACTTCGGAAAATGCAATCACACTTGCTGCACAGATAGATAGCGTAAACTTTGTTCCAGAATATATAAACTGGATAAAAAATAATGTAAAACCAGAATATTACGGCGTATACGAATATCGTGTACCAAGAAGTAGATTCAGCACTGACCAGTTAAATGGTGAAGAAAATAAATTAGTGTATAGCGATGTTGCCGTAGGAACAAGTGGCAAAGTTAGACCTGGGCAGCCTGTCCTTAACGAATTGGGAACACAAGAAACGACTACTAGTGCTTATGATTTTGACTTTACAAAAGTCACCATGCTTAAAATTGAATTTAGTTGGTATGGCGCGGTTGGTGCATTGTTCTTGGCATATGTTCCTGTAAGTAATGGAGAGGCAAGATGGGTTCGTGTTCATCATTTACGAGCATCAAATCAATTAAAAATATCATCACTTGGGAATGCTACCCTTCCAATAACATATAATGTTTATGGCGGCGGGGATGAATTGTCATATGGCGACGCAGAAACTGAAAACTACGGTTATGGAAATGACAGTCACTATATTGTTAAGTATGGCGCATCTTATTATATTGACGGCGGAGACCGTGGAACCGTAAGACTTTATAGTCACAACAATGACGAACTTGCCGAAGTGTATGGTAGAATTTTTGACGCATCTGCCGGAACATTTAGCTCCGTTGATAATTCGATTGATACATCTGGAATAGCAAATTTTCCAGATAATACATTCTTTATGAATTCAAAAATAAAAACGAATAATAGAACAGACCAAAATATACGTGTTATTTTTGCAGATGCCACGAAACTGTATCTATCAAGACAGCCAAGCGATACTGTAAATATAAGACTTATACCAGATAGAGCGAACACTGTTTACGGAATAGAAACAAAAGAAGAAATAGTAAGTAAACAGGGACAAAAAGTAAGAAATCGTGTTCAGGTTTATCCTACCAAATTGTCAACTATTAATATTGGAAGCAGTGATCCATTCCGTCTAAGAATGAAGAAAACTCCTATATTCCAAACGAACGTAGTCCCAACTGGAACATTTACTCTTGATAGTGATTTCACAATTACATCTGAAAGAAATGTACTAGACACATCTTCTTCAACATATCTAGCAGATGGAGAAGAAATATATGGGTGGTTCCGCGCGACTCTTGGAGAAACAGAATCTATAACTGTATTTGGAAAAATTTATAAACTTGGAAATGATTATTATTTTGAGTTGAAAGAAACATACAATGGAACTGTTATTATAACTGGTGATTTCTTGGCAGATAAACGATTTGACCCAATTGGAACCGATCTATCTGGAACAACAAAAATAACAGAAGAAAAAGAAGGATTGAGTTCTGTTGTTATTTCAACAGATTCCCAAGTCCCTATCCCAAACACTGGTTCTATTATTGCTACACTTTATATACAACCAGGAACAGAGCATATGGACTTGGCTTCTTATTTTGATTATAATAAAGAATATCTGTCGTATCCTCTGACAAATGTTGCAGAAACTCTTTATTATGCAGTAGATAGTGATGATGAAATAAATCTGTCAAGTATCGCCAGCAGCGGGACTATTGGAATAGGAACTACTTGGGAAGAGCAGTAATATGAGTAAACAAATCAAACTGGGATTTGATAAAGTCCCAGCGCCATTACAAAAAAGTTTTGTTCCGCTATACGATATTAATAGCGGAACACCATTGCGTGATAATGCTGGAAACATACTTTACACTAACGAACAAAGTGAAAGCTTTGTTTTTCTTAGTGAGGATAGTTCTGCCCCCGTTCATATAAACAATGGAAGTGATTTTGCTAATATAAATAATTTGGCAGTTGAAGAACAGTTTGCAATTACTAGCGAAGTCAGTTCCTCAATTCTAGGCGTTCCTCGTGCAGAGTTACAGTTAAGTTTGTTTAGCGATGTTTCTACCTATGGAATAAACACAGATGATTGGGATTATTATACTTTTAATTCTCCTCTATATTATCCTTCAGAATGGTATAATAGAGTAAATCCGATACATGGGGAAAGAACAGGCGTCGAATTTAAGGAATATACTGAAGAACAGGCACTGGCGTTCCGTGCATATCCAGTTCAATATTCATTCCCATTTGGTCCAAAATGGGGAGGTGTTGGAAGATATAATGAAAATACATTCGTAGAATATATAAGATTTATTGCTATTGGAAAATTACTATATAATTATTTTTTTATAAATGGATATGAAAAATATGCAGAAAATAACTTTTTAGGAGATTTTGTTACTATAGTTGACAGCAATGATCAGGAAATACCCATATCCCAATATGGGTTAAATTCTAATGGATTCTTTGGAGATACTCTGTTTTATGATGTAAAATACGATGAAGATAATTTCCAATATGCTATGGACCAAATAGAAAGATTCACACAAACATATACCGATATAATAAATCAAGAATATGTGTCGCCGTTTAGTGGGTTCAATTCTAGAATTGATTTGTATCAGGGAATATTAGAAACTGCCAATATTACTCGTCTTGGACAAAGCAATATATCGTCTTACTATGGTATTTTACAAAGCCAAAAATCATATCGTTATCAGCCAGGAAGAATCAGTGGATTTACTTTTGGAGTTCGTGCAAAAACAACAACAGAATCTCTTAGTAATATTATAGAATGGGGCGCATCAAACGATACAGATCAGTATATGTTCCAAATAAAAGGTTCACAATTTAACATCGTTCGTAGGAGCACTATTAGTTTGTTCAATGGAAATCCTGGGATGGAAGAAAGATTGGGTTTTAGTGCAAGCGAAGAAAAATCTGTTTATGTAAATGATTTAAACAATTCACAACCATTATACGAGTTAAATATACCACGAAGTAGATTTAATGGTGATAGCTTGGACGGAAATGGGCCAAGTGGGTATATTCTCGATAATCAAAATGTTACTATGTATAAGATTGAATTTGGTTGGTATGGCGCAATTGGTGCAAAATTTTATGCTTATATTCCCACTGGAAATGATGGTGCAAGATGGGTGTTAATTCACACTCTAGTAATTGAAAACGGATTAGGACAACCATGTTTGAAAAATCCAGAATTTAAGTTTAAATATTCTATGTATATTCGTGATACCCAATATGTAAATGAGCCAATGTACATCTATAAATATGGTGCATCTTATTACATTGATGGCGGCGATGAAGGAACACTTAAAATAAATTCAGTTTCATCTGACACAAAAACTTTTGACACAGATACTGGCATTATCGCGCTTATGCCAAAAGAATACATTTATAATAGTGACGGCTTTCCTATTTTAAACAAGTCAATATCATATCCAAACGATTTAGAAATAAGAACCACTGAACCTGTAAAAATAAACTTAAAAGAAATAATATGTTCGCCAAGTGGGCAACATTATTGTTATAATCCAAGTTTGCACAATCAGATAAATACAAAAAGCAGAGAAGTAACTCTTTTAGTAAATGAGACAAGAGACCGTGTTACTATACAAGCACCTGAATCTTTTACTGAAGAAGACGATTATAAAAAAATAATATCAGATGGGTTATATAATTGTTATATAAAACTTGATCAAAATAGTGTTACTACGGGAGAAGCAAGTATCCTTAGAAAATCAAGACAGGGCGATTTGCGTTATCAAGAGGTGGAACGCGAGTTGGGAGACCTTGTTCAACTTACTGATGGAACTGAATTAGACCCAAGTTTGCAACTATTTTCGGGAAGATTGACTGGCGGCAATGATGCACTTTTGGCTTCTCCTGAAAAAATATCAAGCAATAAATTTAAAATACATTGGCTAAACCCGATTTCACGCGATCCTTCCTACAATAATAGACATTTTTCCGATTTTAGAATTTCAGTAACTGACAAGGAACCAGCTATTGTTACCGTAGTTGATCCCGAAACTAGCGTAGAAAGTGATGAACTTCGTTTTGGAATAAATGAAGAAAAATACGATATAATGAACGACCGTATATCTATGCATTATAGTCATGATACAGAAAATCTAAATAAAAATGGTGCTGAATATACAGAATGGGGACCAGGATATGGGACAAAATACGATATTGATCCGAGATTGCCAAATCCCAATGGGTCAGACACCGGAAAAATTTCTGAACTTTATGGGGAAGTAAAGATTGAAAATTATACCGTTACCGACGTTCAGGCAGATTCGCCATTTACTAGGTTGTATTTTCAGAGTTCTGGACTGGCACCAAGTATATCAGAAAATGATGTCGGATATATTAATATAGGCGTCAATGGGCAAATAACCGATATAATTGTTGAATCTGTATTACAGAGTGAAACTGTCGTTGAAAACTTAATAGAAGTCACAAAGTATTATTATCTTGTTTCTGGTGACACTAGTTCAATCTCAAATGGGACAGAAATACAAGTTAAACTTGTTTCGTTAGAAAGTAACTTTTTATTAAATTCTACTGACCCTAGTGGAAATCCTTTATTTTCTTATAAATTTGAAAAACAACAGAAAAACCTAAAATTTGAATCACAATATCTGTATCCTATTATCGGAATGTATGATTATGCAAAAATAAATGGAATTGTTATAGAAGAGTTAATACAGACTGGGAATTATTCATACAGTCCAACATGGATAACCAGCAGTGTTTCCGTTGATGAATTAGATAATCCAATTTCATATGTGGTTAATAGCGGAAACTCTTCTTCTGCACTTACGCCAACGAATTTCAACGACGTTGGAGAGAACAGCTATGTAAGATTTGACACGCAAACAACACAACCATTAAGACCGGGGACAACTGTGTATACTACCTTTGCCGATCAAAACATAGTAAATAAAATTAATATGAATAATATATTTGGGTCAGATAGAAAATATATAACAAGAGGTCTTAGAAATAACATCGCATATGTATTTTCTGCTTCTGACATTTCTGCAAGTGGTGATATAAGCTTGAGCGTAACTATGAGGGAACAATAATGGCTTCAAAATTTTACTATGGGTTAAATACCTCTAACTACCTTAACGATATTGAGGATACTCGTGTATCACTTAGCAATATAGGGATAGACATTGATGATGTAAACATAATTAGAGGCATAAATGAGGTCGGCGTATCCAGCAATGATATAAAAACTATAAGCGGATTAGAGGTGGATGTAAAAAAAGAACTTATAAGTTTGGATTTTGCAACAAATAGATATATACAAATTTTAGAAGAATTTCCTATAGCAAAAGACCCACAACCTTCTAATCTAAATGCAAATTCTAGACTAGCCGCAAAAGCTATAAAATATAAGTATATAGATTTTGAAAATGTTGAAATAAAGTCATCTGACATTTCTACTAGTCGCGTTTCTTCTTGGTCTTCTTTTGACAATCCCCCAACACCAACTTCTCCCATTTTTTATGGAGGTGATTTGGAAATAATACCAGATACTATTACGTCCCAGAGTAAACTAAGGGTCACAGGATTGAATACTACGCATACTCCATCTCCTATAAGATATTCTGCAGAAGTAGCAACACATTTAGTAGAAATGGAAATAAATGGAACTGTTCAAAAATTCTATGCAATGAGAGGAATTCCTCTATCGTTTACAGGGTTCTTTAAGTCTGCATCGTTTTCTATAAATGTGAATCCTGATGGTATCATAAGCCCATCGTGGAGAGTTCAAAACACTGAAAATAATATAGAATACGAATACGAAAATGTAAGTTCTACTTTTACTTTACAATTTCAAGATATTGCATCGCGCGAGAGAAATATTGAATTCTATTATGTTCCTAGTAGAATAACAAAAATACTTATGCCTTCTATGAACATATCTGAATTTCCGCTAACAACGATGGATTCTCTTATACAGGTAGACTTTTCAAATAATGATTTAAGAGAAATGCCAAATTTTGATAGTATAGCGCCTTCGCTACGTGTATTAAACATACTTGGAAATAATTTAACTAGAACAGATTTGACATTATCTGAACAAATATCTAGAATACCAAATACACTTGAAACCTTAAACATTAGTGGATGTTTTGATTATAATGAATTATTGGATTTATCTTCTTTGACCAGCTTGAAATCCGTTACTATGAATTCATACTATTACGGCGGAAGTCAAAGATTTATGGAATATGTTGACGAAACACCAGTTGTAAATTCTAGCACGATAGAGGAATACAGGATACAGAACCAACGATTTAGAAAACTTGAAGTTTCTATAGCTGAGGCAACAAACTTAAAAATTTTAGATATACATTTGAATAATATAACTGAGTTGAGCGAAGAATATCTTGGTAGCACCGAATTGCGGGTTTCTTCAACCAACATGACGTATTTTAAAAGTAGCAGTAATCCTCATAATATAATTGATATGAGTAATCAAAATAATCTGACTTATTACGAACATACTTATAGTAGAAATCTCACTGGAGATAAATCATTCGTTGGAAAAATAGCAAATTGTCCTTCTCTTGAAAAAATTACGATATACGCAACAGACGCAGAAGGTGATATTGCACAAGTATTTTCTGGACTAGACTCACTAACAACTGCTGATTTAAGATGGACACGGTTGAGTGGTTCTCTTGAAAATGCCACCTTTGCTACTGCGCAAAACTTACAAAATTTATATATAGCTGGCTCTCTTTATAGTGGTGATTTTTTCGAAAGTCAAACATTCTATAATACGCCAAATTTGAAAAATGTGTATGCTTATAGTAATAGAAATATAACTGGGCCACTCCCAGATTTTTCTAGAAACACAGACTTGTTCAGAATATACATAACCAATACCAGTTTGTCAGGGATAATTCCAAATTTTGATGAAAATATATTATTGCGATACTTGTATTTGATGAATTCAGAATTTTCTGGAAATGTCCCTAACATATCTTTACAAAACATATTAGTAATAGATATTTCCAGAAATAACTTACAAAGCGATTCTATCAATATTTTTCCAGAATTACTTTGTGCAAATCTAAGAAGATTGTATGTTTATTCAAATAATTTAAGTGGTCCGATTACATCAATGTCCGGTTGTCCTAGAATTCAAATATTAAACTACTCTAACAATTCATTTGATTTTTATAATAGTGGTTCATTTGTAGAAAATACTGAATTAAGAGATTTAAATATTGCCAACAATAATTTAACTACTTCATCTATAAAGTCTATAATAGATGATTTGTATGAAAATTGGAATTTGCGTAACAGAGCTAACGTTCGTGTCAATCTTTTAGGAAATAACTATAATCTTGCGGATATAAATTCTGACGAAACAGTAAATCAAAAAATAGAATTTTTGAGAAATACACAAAATTGGAGCATATTGTTATAACATGGCTATAGGACACATCATAAAACGCGCACTAAACGAAAGCGATACTGCCGGAAAAGACAGATTAATTCTTGACAACCTTACTTCCGAATCCGGTGTTGGGGCATCTGCAGATATTGAATTGTTTATTAACAATTTTAGAAATACTAGCACAATATACTCAGATGAGTATGAATTAGATGGTGAACTTATAATATTGACAAACGCTACAATAATACCATTTGCAAATAATAATAAAATTCAAGTAGATGGGATAACCGCGTATGTGTACGAATCAAACGGACTTGATAAATTTAAACTTAGAAGAGTAAATGGGTCTTCGTATATTCCTACTGGTGATATGGTAAGAAATGATTCAGTCACATACGAAAATATATTAAATTTATCTCCAGATAGATATCCACCAACTAAAACATCAAATGATTCAAATCAAACCGAATTGTCTGCCGCCAGCGTTGTATCGGAATCCGGAACAGAAAATATAACTGATATTTATGGACAATATTCTATAAACTCGTTGATAACAGAAATTGATAATGTTGTTAACAATTATATATACAAGAAAAGCAATTCTATATTATTAAATAAAGAAAACTTATTATATGATAAACTAGAAATTGAAGGCAGTGTAAAAGTTTTAAACTTGGACGAATTTGGAAATAAAGTCCAAATACAAGAAACGCTAGAAGATACAGATTCTGGCGTATATATTATATCTGAAGAATTGAACCCGTTACGGGCATTTGGCGACAATACAAACCCTTGGGACACAACCACTAACGGCGGTTATAATACTACCCAATCAACGCAAATGACAGTTGGAAATATATTTTTAACTGACCCAGATATAACAGGTCCAACTGTCACTACGATTCCGTCAACAAGTATAGATGCAACTCATAAAATACCAGTTATGGTAAATGGCGAATTATATTACCTATTACTTACTGAATAAGTAATTTATAATTAGCTCCTGCGCATATAATATCTATTGTTTTTGTATAATTGTTTGATGCACTTAGCAGTTCTTCAGTTGGATTAGATGTAGTTAAATTCATATTATCATATTTTATTTCATTTGCCCATACACCAGAACTAGATGATTGTGTCTTTAGTCCGGTATCTGTCCCCTCAAATGGTGGGGCAGTGTTCAGAACAACGGAACATTGTTCTCGGTTTACAGAATCTGGAGAAACTGTTATAGTAGTTCCGTTTGGGATATCCGATGTTATTATAGGTGTTGTTGAATTTTTAAGAGTAACTGTATTATTAATTTCGTCCAAACTATCTATTTGTGTTCCATTTTCAATAAATCCAGATAATTGCACATAATCGTCTAATTCTAATCCAGTAGTATTTGTTACACTTAATATATTTGTTCCAGAGGATGCTATTTGTGTTAATTCCTTTGATAATACTCCTTGACAAAATGCTTCTTTACTTCTATCCTCTAATCCCTTGTCGGAGTAGACAAATACTAACCCATATAGTCCAGAAAGATTGTCGGGAAGACTTTGAAAATTCTGATATTCATACGCGCCTGTTGAATAATTTATATTATTCAATCTATAAAAATCAGTATTTACACCTTCAAAAACAGATGCAAAACAAAATATGTGGTCACTTCGCAAATCATCTAAAGAAAAATTCACATTTTCTGAGCTAAAATTATCTATTAAAGAAAACACCGAATTTGTTTGTTGGTAATATATGCCAACAAGCCCGGAATTTTTTACTACACGGAAACTAAATTCTTGCGGATATGGCCCTATTAAATCTATTTCTTCTTTTAAAAATACAGACGATTGGCTTCTTATTTCTTCTATTTTATAAGCTTTTGCATTTTGATCACTTTCGTCAGATACGAGCAACCAATCTCCTTCTTTACATGTTGAGAATATATCGCTTGGTGCAATTACATGTTTTCTCCCATAATATGATGCAGTTGTTTTATTTTCATATATTACTTTTTCTGACATAAGAAGTGGCGGTTGATAAGTTATCAATAACTTGTTAGCAACAAAAAAATCATCTTCGGTATAATCATTGGTTCCGCTTAATCTAGAATCTATAAATAATTCTATTTTTTCTGGCGAATTACTAAAGTCTGCATTTTCAGAAGTTGTACTAAAATATGGAAAAGGCGCTGAGTTTCCTCCAGTGTTGCCCAGATAGTCAAATCTTATTGTTCGGTTATTATAAAATTGGCCAGATGGTAAATCGTCTGGCCACCAAACGGTTATTCTTATTCTTATTTTTTCGTTTTTTGAAAGGCTTAATAACCTAAACGTACTTCTTAAATCATCTTCGCCTATATTGCTATTTAATGTCAGTAAATTTATACCAGCAAAAAGAGTTATATCTTGGTCTAATATTATTGTATTATTGTCTGGATTAATGTTCGTTATAATTACATTTGGAAATTCATTTATAGTTTGACCTACAAAAGCAAATATAAAGTCATCTCCCAAATCTATTACATTTGTAGTAATTTCAGAAGGTACATCCAATGATATCTGATGTTCTTTTTCGTATAAAAATAGTTTAGTAACCCAGCCATCTACTGTATCTTCTCTATTTTCTTCTATTAATACAAACCCAGTAGTGCTTACCTCTATAGAATTGTTTATGGTTGCAAAATTAGGAGTAAAGTATCCATTCCATTGTAACATGCCTTTTTGATCTACAAATGTTGGATAAATATAATTGCTAAAATTAAATATACCGTCATCCCAAAAAACAAAAGGTTCAACAACATTGTCGTCGTCTGTAAAAATTGTATCACCGTTTGTTGTATTGTCTATTGAATTTACTATATTTGATTGTGGGATTGCAATAGCTTCTAGTCCAGTTCCCCCTGGGCCATATACTGGGTCTCCCGTGAAAACTTTATAATTCGCTATCCTATCATTAAGTGTGACATGTGGCCTTGCTGAAATAATTGACTGTATGTCTGTATCATATACTAGTTCATGCGTGTTTGCCAATTGAGTAAAATCGTTGGTTGTTATATTAGTTCCCTTTAACCCATTTATAACATAAATGTCTTCTGGAACAAATGATTCATTTTGGCTAATTGCCAAGTTGTCTAGTATATTTGCTAATACATTTCTCCCACTTGTGGAATCTGACAGGTTCTTATCTCTTCTGAATCCGAAATTCACATATTTATTGGCCACGATCACTTCTCCTAATCTATTTTAGTATTTATAGGATAAATAGTTATATTGTTAGGAGAATTTTTATGTCATTAGTAACATATCAAATAAATCAGATTGTTTCAAAAACAAACGAAGTTGAATACTCTATGACTGGTAATATTGTATTGCCTGTTGGTAATACTGCTGAACGCGCAAGCGAATACGTTGGTTCAATGAGGTATAATAGTGAAAAGGGCGTGTTTGAAGTAAAAGATGAAACAAATTGGATGCCAATTGGTAATTTCATATTAAATGATGATTTAGATACTGGTGTAAAAATAGAAAATGATGGCACAGAAGACGTGATAAACGTTTATAATGCTGGAAGCATAACTGCATCATTTACAAACAGTGGATATTATATGAATCCAACTTTTACTGGAAATAGTATAACAAACGCATCTGTTTTTGTTGATAGCGATACTGGTTATGTAGGATTTAATAAAATAGACCCACAAAGTGAAATAGATGTTGACGGAACCGTGACTGCCACACTGTTTGAAGGAAGAATAGAAGGCGGAACATATTAATAGTATAAATACTATAAACATCAATATAATAGGATAAAGAAGTATGTCATCACAAATAATTCAAAAACAATCTGGTGTAAACGGTAAAATTCCACTATTAAGTGATTTGGAATTGGGTGAATTCGCAGTTAATACCTATGATGGAAAAATATTTTTAAAAACATTTAAAGAATATTTTGATACCGAAATTCAGCAAACTGTAACAGAAGAAGAAATAGTAGAATTCCCCTCATCTGGTCCAGTAGAAAATACAATATATGTTCAAAAATTAGGAAGCGATTCAAACGATGGTGACACATGGGGTGCTGCTTTTGGAACCATAGAAGCCGCATTATTGGCCGCAGAACTTAGAAATGGGTTAACTCTTATAAAAATTGGCCCTGGCATATATGAAACAGAAGGACACCTAGATGTTCCAGATAACACAGTTATTCAAGCAGTCCACCGGAGTGTATTTGTAAGGCCGATTTCAGGGTTTGAAGAAAGAAATGTTTTTAGACTTGGTTCTGGTTGCTTTTTAGAAGGTATAATTTTTGAAAATTGGAGATTAGACGATTTAGAAAATCCGACCGAAGGATTTGCTGTTGTGTTCAGACCAGGCGCAAAAATAACAAGAGTTCCTTATGCGCATAAAATTGCAGTCAGAACTGTGCCATATTGGACTACAATTGCACCTCCGCTTGATAGAGAAAATGGAAATCCATTGGCTGGTCGTGGTGGCGGGGTTGTTCTCGCAGATGCCTCGGTATTGGACCCAGATAGCATATTCCCAAACATTATGACGTGGGGAGCAACACCAGTATCACACAATGGTATCGGATATTGTGCAAAAAATGGCGCACTAATAAACGCAGTTAATGCTATAAGTCTATGGGCGCATAAACATTTTTATGCCATTGATGGTGGTCAAATTATTCTTTCAGCATGTTCAACACAATTCGGAGATTATACTCTTGTGGCAAAAGGGACAAGAGATTTAATTGTTCCATATAATGTAAGCGCCACAGTTTCTTTAACCGTTGACGAAAGTTCTGCGCAGCTAATAAACACCGCAACCGACTTGATAATATCAGGATTAATAACTGATTTAAATAATAATAGTTTCACCACAGATTGGCCATCTGACTATGAAACTTTAACAGAGAGAGATGCCGGATTGTTTATTCAATCATTGGTGTGGATGTTGCAAACTGCTGATGAAACTCCTGTAAAAGATTTTGCCAAAGGATTTTTTGATACAACTGGAAACAGGGCGTTTGTAGAAGCGTCATATGATTATGATAAATGCTATCGTGACACTCTATTGATCAATCAGGCAATTGCCTATGACATTATGTTCGACAGTAATGTTAGAACAATAAATGCAGGATTGGCGTATTATAGACAAAATGCAAGCAAAGTAGTTAATGATCAATTAGATGTTACCATTCAAGCAATAACACGACAGCAACAAGTATTGGAATCTTATATAAATCCTAGCGACTCTGTTTCGCTTTCAAGATCAAATGCACTATTTACGGAATTATTAGATATAATACAAAATGGAACAACTGCAGCAGACCCATATGCGTATTCTTATCCGACTGGATATAATAATACCTATCTGATTGGATACGGGGATGCAAGAGTCTCGTTAACCACAAACAAAACAGAAATTCAAGATGATTTGGATACTTGGATTGCAGCCCAAATAAGTGGAAATATATCTCCATTCACTACGTCTTTCACTTATGATGCAGTCGCTTGTAGACGAGATGTTGGTTATATTATAGATGCAATTACTTATGATTTGACATATGGTGGAAATCTTGAAACTTACAATGCCGCAATTGCATATTTCGTCGGAACCCAGTCTCAGTTAGGAACAGGCGAGAAGGCAGCAACACTCGCAGCATACAGTGAGTTGAAAAATATAATTTCTGGATATTTCACAGCAGATGCCGTAACTGGGGATGGCGTGGCCTTTGTACTATCAAGAATTGATGATATAATTGGAACAATAAGTAGCGACGGAACACCACCAGTCAAACTATTGCCTGCAACAGATTGGGTAAGCGCAGATTACAAAGATTCATACGATCTTATTATAAACAATACTAATGATATTACCAACGATGTTCTACGATACATAAATGTAGAAAACAAAACACTATTGGGTGCATTCATATATTCTTGGGAATATATGAGAGATCAGATAATTTCAATAATATCTGTAGATATAAATACCGGCCCAGATACAGCAGATATTATAAATGAAACAATAAACGCAATAACAAAAACAATAATGAATCCAACTAAACAAAGTGAGCCTTCTACGATTACCGCAATAGGCCACACTTGGACTGGTATTATGGCTGGTGTTGCGCTTACAAAAATACCACCAGTTAATAACCAAAACACAATACAAGAAAGTATTCTAGAATTGGATCGTGGACAAGTTATTGCTAGTGGACAAGACGACAAAGGTTCCGCATTATTTATTGGCGGAATGGAAATAAATGCAGATACTGGTGAACTTAGCGGACCGCCGTTTGATACCGCAGTTAACAGAATTGCAACTAGAGCAGCAATTGCAAGGAGTTTTTAATTATGGCTAGAATTACGTGCCGCACACCATCTACTGGACGACCAATCAGCGTTACATCAAATACAGTAACTACAGATTATGTCACTATAGCAGAATCTTCCGATTTTTCTATACCAGATACATCAAATCGTTACGCAACAAGAGACCCACTTGATACTACCCGTGCAATTAGGCCCGGTGAAATTTTCTTTTTAACGCCACTTGCTGCGAAAAACAAAGACACAGTAACAAGATGGATAGAAGTTCAACTTGTAAAAGAAGATGGAACAATTATTGAAATGGCAAAAGTTTATGTGCCAAAAGAAGATACTGCGTTTATTCCACTACAAGGTAGAAGTATTTTTAAAAGAGATGCAAACAGTGCCAATGGAGATAGAATTCAAGTTCGCGCAGAAGTTGACAATATATTTAATGTATGGTCATCAGCGGAAGAAAAAGCAACTAACGAACACATCGGAGTAGAATAATAATGTCAAAGCTATTATCTGATAGAATAAGAAAAACGCCGAGTGCAGAAGCTGATCCAGAACGCTATGAGTTTCTTAGTCTCGACAATGCAGAACCGGATTTAGGTTTACCATCTGGTGATGGAAAAATACTTGCTGGCGATTTGGATGGAAGCAGGTATTGGATTGATGCAACTGGATATACGGGTTCACGAGGATTTGCTGGTTCGCGCGGCGATTTAGGATTCACTGGTTCTATCGGATATACTGGTTCACAAGGCAAAGGATTGTTTGTTTTAGATGTATTGCCAACTGTTGGGGATTTGCCAGCTACTGGAAATACAATTGGCGATGCCTATATTGTTGCATCCGATGAACACATTTATATTTGGAATGGAACACAATGGCAAGATGCTGGTAGATTTATAGGCTATACCGGAAGTCAGGGATATACTGGCAGTGTCGGCTACTCTGGTAGCCAAGGTGCAACTGGATATAGTGGTAGTCGTGGTATTCAAGGTGATCAAGGTCAACTAGGATATACTGGCAGCATTGGATACACCGGATCACAAGGTATTGTTGGATTTGTTGGCAGTCAAGGAACTCAGGGTGAAATAGGATATACTGGCAGTGTTGGTTATACTGGTAGCAAAGGTGAAGCCGGATATGCTGGTAGTACTGGTACTCAGGGTCTGCAAGGTGAATTGGGATACACTGGCTCTATCGGATATACTGGTAGCCAAGGTATTTCTGGATTTGTAGGTTCTAGGGGAACATTGGGATATACTGGTAGTGTTGGTTATACTGGTAGTATTGGTTTTACAGGTAGCCATGGTATCCAAGGCGAAACAGGATTTGCTGGTAGTGTTGGCTATACTGGTTCAAGAGGAACCGTTGGATTTGCTGGTAGTCGTGGTATTCAGGGTGAACTAGGATACACAGGAAGCATAGGTTTCACTGGTAGCCAAGGTTTGTCGGGTGAAGCTGGTTCTATAGGATATACTGGTAGCGTAGGTTATACTGGTAGCAAAGGCGATACCGGATTTGCTGGTTCTCAGGGCGTACAAGGAATTCAGGGTGAAACCGGATTTTCAGGAAGTATCGGCTATACTGGTTCACGAGGCGAAAAGGGTGATTCTGGTGATTTCGGCGCTGTTGGTTTCACAGGAAGTATAGGATATACAGGAAGTATAGGATACACTGGTTCACGAGGGTCTTCTGGAACAGACGGTGTTGATGGATTTATAGGTAGCGTAGGTTATACTGGTTCAAGCGGTGATTTAGGATTTACAGGTAGCCAAGGTTATACTGGTAGTCGCGGAGATACGGGATTTTCTGGTAGCCAAGGTATTCAGGGCGAATTGGGATATACTGGTTCAAGCGGTGAAGGATACACGGGTTCGCGAGGCGAACTGGGGTACACTGGTTCCCGTGGGCTAGATGGTATAATTGGACGTGATGGGTATACTGGTAGCATAGGTTACACTGGTAGTAAAGGCGACACAGGTTTTATAGGTTCCCAAGGTATTCAAGGTGATACTGGATTTGTGGGAAGTATAGGATACACCGGAAGTATAGGATACACGGGAAGCGTTGGGTTCGTTGGTAGTCAAGGTGTTGCAGGTTCTGATGGTGTAGACGGTGTAGACGGATACACGGGAAGTATAGGATATACTGGATCAAGAGGCAATGATGGTGGATTTGCAAATTGGTCATACTTGGATGTAACGGACGATGGTTATGTTACTAATAACATTGAAGGTATTATTGCAAATACAAGCGGAGGTTCTTTTACTGTTTATTTGCCAGAAACACCAAACGACGGTGATGCTGTTCTTTTCATTGATGGTGCAAATTGGAGCGATAATCCTCTAACTGTTGCAAGAAATCCAGTATCACTGGAAACCATTGAAGGATTAGAATTAGATTTCGTTTTTGATATTGGTGAATCTAGAAATGACTTCGTTTATGACGGTACAACATGGCAACTAGTTTCGAACATTGGTGAAAAGGGCGAATCTGGATATACTGGAAGTAAAGGACAACTTACTACTGATATTAGTGATATAAGAATTGTTACACAAACAGAATACGATGCGTTGACCCCATCGGCAAATATATTATATATAGTATCGGGATAAAGTGAATGGCAGAAGTTACAAAATTTAGATTTGGAAACACATATCCAGATGATTTATATGTAGGAAATTCACTAGCAGATAGGGTTTATTATGGTAGCGAACTTGTTTATGGATTCGCACCACCCATTCAAATTGAACTCGTTGAGATCATAAGTTTTACAAATGACACAGGCGGGGCTATACCAAATTATGTAGATGATACACATTTTGGAATATTGCTAGAAATGTCAGCCGTAAATGTTGTTTTTGGAACACAGCCTGGGTGGACATTGGTCGGTGATTATTCTTTTAGTGCCTATAGAATTGCTGCATCATTTAAAAAATTTGAAATTTCAGATCGAGGAACTAATATAAGTTTTATTAGTTCTCCGACTGTAAATGATTATGATCAGCTATATATTTTTAGGAACTTGGACGGAAATACTATAACGGACGTTTTTTATGGAAATTATGATTTTTCGAACTCAACTAATACTAATATATCTATAAATTCACCAACTATTAATCCAGATCAGGGTGCTATTTCTTTTCATTATTTTTATACAAATAGTACAACATTTGCTGCAACTTCAAATCCAAGTTCGGATCAGGTTGTTGATCATAGTAATTTTGATTATGTCGCAAGTCAGTATAAAATTTGGAATGGCCCAAATAATGATCCTATTAATACGGTGTATGGTGTTAGCGGAAGTGACCCAACAATACAGATAGCATTTTGGATAATTATAGAATGATAAATAAGTATAATAAAGTAGGAGAACTGTATGGCAACTATTAATGTTAGTGATTTTTTGGGAACTAGTTTTGTTGGCTTCACAGGCTCACAGGGTATAATTGGCTATACTGGTTCTCGTGCATATACTGGATCACGTGGATATACAGGCAGTCAAGGAATTCAAGGATTTACAGGTAGCCAAGGATTTACGGGTAGCCAAGGATGGACTGGTAGTCAGGGATATACTGGAAGTCGAGGTTTTAATGGTTCACAAGGATATACTGGAAGTCAGGGAATAATAGGATACACTGGTTCTCGTGGTGCTATGAACTGGAGTTTAAAAACTTCAGACTATCAAATGGAAAATTTAGAAGCAATTATTGCAGACACCAGCGGTGGATCATTTACGTTATATCTTCCACAATCGCCAACAGTTGGTTCAATTGTAGAAATAACAGATGGTGCTGATTGGGAATTAAATCCATTAACTGTGTCTAGAAATCTAATTTCATTAGAAACAATAGAAGGACTTGCAGATAATTTTACTTTAAACATTACTGGAATTAGAGTAGAATTTATTTATGACGGAGACACCTGGCAAATATTAACAAACATTGGCAAAAAAGGAGATACAGGTGCAAAAGGTGGATTCGCTGATTGGATTTACCTAACAGTAGCAAATGGTGGATATAATTCAAATGACTTACAAGCAATAATTGCAAATACTAGCGGTGGTTCTTTTACTGTAAATCTTCCTAATCCGCCAGAATTTGGCGATGTTGTTACATTTATGGATGGTGCAAATTGGGGACTCAATCCTTTAACTATAGACGCTGGTACTGGCGAACTCATAGAAGGAGCATCGCAAACGTATAATGCAAATGTTTCAAATAGTAGAATAGAATTTTTCTATGATGGGTCAACTTGGCAGCAAGTTGCAAACAAAGGTGATGTAGGGTTTGTTGGTTCTAGCGGTATTCGTGGATTTAATGGAAGCTTAGGATATAGTGGTTCTCAAGGTTTTCGCGCAGACGTTGGCGAAACAGACCCAACAGAATCAAAATCTGTTCTCACAGGACATATGTGGTTTGATACTACTGATGGAACATTGAGCGTATATTATGATGATGGAGATGGTAGTCCGCAGTGGGTTGTAACGAGTGGACCGCAGGGTCCGGTCGGAGAGTCCGGTTCTATCGGATTTACTGGTTCTACTGGAAACGACGGTGATACCGGATTTACTGGTTCTCGCGGTCTCACAGGAACACTGACAGATATTACAACTACACCAGAAGAAATTGTAGGAAAATTGTGGTTTGACCCAGATGATGCAACATTAAGTGTTTATTATAATGATGGTGATACAAGTCAATGGGTAGTTGTCAGTGGAAAACAGGGTCCGCAAGGTGTTCCTGGGAATTATATCACGCAAAGTGAAAAAACCAATGCAACGTCATTAACACCACAAGTGGGCGATAACGGTAAGATTTTTGCTTTCAATACTATTAATCCAACAACTGTGACCATCCCAAATTATACAAATACTCAATTTTCAGTTGGAACAACATTTCATATAATGCAATTTAACAGCGCAACTATTACAGTGAGCGGCGCAAGCGGCGTTACCATTTATAGAAAAAGTGGAACAACTCCAAGAACATCTGGTCAATACAGTGTTATTCGTGTTACAAAAATTGACGAGAATGAATGGGTATTAACTGGCGACTTAGGATAAGGATATAAAATATGGCAATAAATTTTCCAAATAATCCAACACTTGGCCAGATATATTCATTTGGTGAAAAGATTTATAAGTGGAATGGAAAAAAATGGATCACTGGTCCAATTGAAAATAACAGTTTAATTTCAAGTGAATTTACTGATTACAAAAGATATGAATTAACTGATAATGATATTCCTAAAATATCGGTTAATACCAATCTTTATAATTTTGTAGAATATGATATTGGAAAAAAATATAATTTTTGGGATTTTCCGGAAGATTTGTCTGGAAATAGTTGGTTCACGTTTAGTAGTGTATTGTATGGAAGTGTGACACTGAATCAAGCAGTAGCGATAGATGGTAACACAACTGCTGACTTGATAACAGAGGATTCTACTGCAAGCGTTGCACGATATTTTCAAAAATATGGCGGTCCGTATAACGCAGGAAAAAAATATACGCATAGTGTATACGTCAAAAGGTCTTCTGGTAACAGACATTTTGGAATGGTATTGAATAATGTAATATATGGTAATTACATAGGAGTTGCCTTCAATCTTGATACCGAAGTTGCGCATATTGCTGTATCTGGGGATTATAGTGCTGGGGTAGAAAATGTTGGCAATGATTGGTATAGATGCTGGATAACTGCATCAGCAGCGTCAAATGGAATATATTATAGTACGCAATTTCGTATAATAGAAAATGCAACTACAGGAAATGATGTATATTCTGCTTATAATGGTGATGGCAGTTCTGGTTTGTATGTTTGGGGAGCAGTTCTTGAAGAAGGCGAACTTAGTGATTATTATAGACCCGGATATAAAAATAAATTAATATATACACAAGAATTTGAAAACAATGTTTGGTTCAAAGCAAACACAACTATAACAAAAGATACTATTCTAGCACCAGATAATACACTCACTGGTGACTTAATTCTAGAAACCAACGGAACCGGGGTTTCATACTATTTGGTTTATAATCATACGGTAGATGATATAAATCAAGATTACACTCTTTCGTTTTATGTTAAAAAACAACAAAGACGATATGGTATGATTAGAATTGCAACAAACACATTTAATTCATTTATTGATGCTGAATTCGATTTCGGAAGTTTAACAGTAAATACGGTTACTGGGGGAGTTGATAGCGTAGGAAATGCCGTGATATCTGACTCTGCTATAACAGAAGAACCAAATGGTTGGTATCGCGTTTCTATAACTGGAAAGACTGGGTTTATAGGATACCATTATGCATTCATTTATACTGAAAATGATTCCCAACAACTGATATATGATGGGGATTCTACAAAAGGAATGTATGTATGGGGCGCACAGCTTGAAAAAGGAACACTAACTGATTATCAGCGTGTTATAGTTAACCCAGAATATACCGTTGATATAACTAGCGTTATTGGAACAGACAACTTTTTGTTAAAATTAAATAACAATGGAGAAGTAAATTATAGCATAAATTGGCCAACTCAAATTCTTTGGGCAAATGGGTTTGCGCCTAGCGTTGATACAAATTCTTCTCAAATAATAGAATTTTATAAGTTTGATGGAATACTTATTGCAGATACGATTTACAATGGATAAAGGAATAAACGATGGCTCTTAATTTCCCTACATCACCCACGCTAGGAGATATACACCAAGAAGGTTCATATTTTTACGAATATGATGGTAAAAAATGGCAACCAATTCGTCGTTCCTATATTGTTAGAAAAGAAAATGTCACGCCCGATGTAGACAATGATGCAATTTTGGATTTATCAAATGCAAACTTTTTTGATATAGATGTTTCTACGACTACTGCCATAAATTTTGAAAATGTATCTTCTGGCGATACTAATTCAAGATTTTTCGTAAAAATTAACACAACTGGCGATTATAGTGATACTAATATCACAAGTTATGATATTAACAATTTAGTATATGATAATATACAAACAGAAGATTTATCAGTATACAGTGTATTTAGTTTTAAATTTGGTGGACCAGTTACAGGCGGAGAATATCTTTATGTATTGGAAAGAGAAGTTGAAGCTGTAAGACGATATGAGCTAGGAAATCCATTTGATTTAACTAGTATAGGAACATCTACGGTATCTACCAGTCTTACAGGAACATTGAATGTAACTGACCTGTCAGATTTTTGCATATCCAATGACGGACTAAAATTATACGTTACTGGAGGAACCAGTGCAAACGCTATAAATGAATACGATTTGTCTTCTCCATGGGATATAACGAATCCGACTTTTTCCACCTATTTGGCATTCGCCAGTTCTGCATTTAATAGTTTCACGTTTTCCACAAATGGAGATTATTTATATATTTATGAAGTTGGTCAAACTAGCGCAGATGCTATCTGGCAATATGAATTAAATTCGAATTTTGATTTTAGCGGTGGTTCCACGCTAGTCGGAACATTTAAAATAATAGGAAATAATCCCACCATTGCATACAGTAAAATAAGATTCTCAGAAGATGGACGATATATGTTTATATCGGATAGAAATACTAATGAATTTCGTCAATACGAATTATCAGAACAGTGGCAGGTGTCTACTGCAAGTTTAGTAAGATTAAATTCTAATGAAAACAATATATTATCCAATAATATGTATAGTTTTGAATTTAATAGTGATGGTTCAAAAATGTATTATTTGAATAGTTCGCAACAAGTTAATCAATATAGTTCGTCAAATGTAACCGTGGATTCAGTGTGTGATGTAATTTGGCCTGAAAATGTAAAATGGGAATACGACACTACCCCTGATACGCCAGATTTAAATAACTCTGCATTATACGAAATGCAAACACCAGATAATGGCATTACTTACTATGCTAGACAGATAATAAATAATATATAATATGTTCAAAGGATATAATAAAATATGGCAATCAATTTTCCAAGCAATCCAACAGTAGGTGAAACCTTCACTGCTAATAATACAGTTTTTACTTGGAACGGTGAAAGCTGGTCACTAACACAACAAACATTCAGTACCACATCGCAGGATTATGGTTCCAATACTATAAACGTGGATATTGATATTGCAAATGGAAACAATGCCAGAATAGACTTGGATACAAATATTGGTTCAAGATTGCGTCTACAAAATATCCCACAAAACAAAAGCTCAAAATTAAGTATCACTATGGAACGAAATGGTAACATCGGTGAAATGGATATTGATACTAGTGTTTATAAGGGTAGCACTAATCTTTATAGCGAATTTTTGGAAACTAGTGTAGATCACATGTTTTTTTCTCCAGATGGAACAAAAATATTCTTAGTTGATAATATTGGACAAATACAAAGTGGTGCACTAAGTGATCCATGGGATATAAACACGATAGATAAAGTTGCAAGTGTTTCCGCAATAAGCGGAGTGAATGGATTATATATTAGCAATGATGGATTACACGCATACTTGACAAATAATACTCAATTTGTTTATCACGTTATTCTTTCAACTGCTTGGGATATAACTAGTGGTAATTTTATTACGCCAGACGAATCATACGACGCGAGCGTTCAAGGAACAAATTTACAAAGTGTATACTTTAGAGATGATGGACATTATTCTGCCGGAAAAACTATGTTCTTACTTTCTGATAGCGAAAACAAGATTTTTCAATATTCTCTTAATACTGCATGGGTTTTCTCTGATGGCAGTCCTACCCCATTAAGTTATGTTTTCCAAGAATTGTCGGTTACTGCGGAAGATAGTTCTCCCATACAAATGTATATTAGACAAAGCGATGGATTAAAATTATATGTATTTGGCGGGGCAACAGATCGTGTTTATATGTATGACTTAAATTCTGCTTGGAATATTTTAGGAAGTGCTGGCGCAGACGATAGTTATAGTTTTGCTAGTATTTCTACTGCTGGAAGAAGTGTGTTCTTTAATCCTGATGGAACAGAAATGTTTTATGCAGAATCTTCGAATTACCGAATACACAAATATACCATAACTGATTGGACAGTTTCTAGTGCATCATATTCTGGTTATTATAGCATGAATAAACATATGGAAACAATTGAAGGGTTATTTGTCACTCATGATGGAACTAGGATGTATGCAGTTTCAAGTAACGACGATAAGGTTCATTATTATGTTTTAAATACGCCTTGGGATATAACTAGTGCAAGATATCAACATAAAGAATTTTATATAGGTTCCGCAGAAACTTCTCCTACTGCGATATACGTCTCGCCCGATGGAAAATATTTTTATATTGTTGGAACAAGTACTGACCGTGTTAGAATGTATTTAATGTCAACCCCTTGGGATATAACAACTGCATCGTATGTAGATAATGGTTATATTGGCGCACAAGAAAGTATCCCATATGGAATGTGGTTTAGTAGCGATGGACTAAATTTTTATATTTTAGGAATAAGTGAAATTGTATATCAGTATGTGCTAGATGCTCCATGGACTCTAGGAAACAAAACTTTAACAAATACATATAGTTACAACTTAGGAACAACATATGGCATAAGTTTTCATGGTATATCGTTCACCGAAGATGGACGCCATATGTTTATTATGGACCGAACATTAAAGAGCGTAAGTCAATTTAGATTGTCTACGCCTTTCCGTGTTAGCACTGCATCTTTTACTGGAAAAACGATAGAATTTAGTGGAATAGGCGGGACTACATTTAGTGATATCTGCGTAAGCCCAGATGGAGAGCATCTATATCTATGTGATTATAACACCGACCGCGTATATCAATATGATATTGATTATGGTGAATGGGATTTAGAAAATTATAGCAGTGATGGAATAACATTTAACCCAACAACGAAAGCAGGGGATGAAGATATTATCGCATTTAGATGGGGCAAAGATGGATTCAGACTTTATGTTCTTGGAAACATAAGCCCTATAATACTACAATACAATTGTGATATACAATATGATTTGTCTTCTATATCTGCATCTGGTCCTAGTGGTTTCTTAAATGTTGGTTTACAGGATAGTAATTCTAGTGGATTTATGTTTAATGAAGATGGAACTATATTGTATGCGATTGGTTCTGCCAATGGAACAATTAGTCAATATGATTTAGATATTGCGTGGGAATTGGGATTTGATTCAGGCGGTCAATCATATTCTGGGACTACGGTTACACTTCCAAATCCAGCAGACTACCATGGTGAAGCAATTTACACAACACCCGGAACTTATAGCTGGACTTGTCCGAATGGAGTTACTAGTGTTAGCGCAGTATGTATAGGCGGCGGCGGCGGTGGTGTCGCGGGAGATGCCTATTACGCTCGTTCTGGTGGCGGCGGCGGGCTTGGTTGGAAAAATGACATACCTGTTATTCCAGGACAATCGTATACTGTTGTGGTGGGTGCAGGCGGTGCAGGTGTATATTTATCCAATTCTTCAAATTCTGGCGGAGCTAGTTATTTTACGACGACTGGCACAGTATTGGGCAGTGGTGCAAATCGGTACACTGGCGGCACATATGTCGGTGACGGTGGCGGAAATGGAGGAAATGGGAGTAGTAGCACATCTTCTTCATTTGCAAGTGGCGGTGGTGGTGCCGGAGGATATCTTGGAAATGGCGGCAATGGTGGCTTTTATACTGGATTAGCTACTGCTGGTGCTGGCGGGGCAGGCGGCGGTGGCGGCGGTGGTTCCAATGGATACCTTGGCGGCGTCGGTGGCGCTGTCGGAATCTATGGAATTGGCAGTGACGGTGCTGCTGGCGTGTATAATGGCGGAAACGGCGGAAATGGTTCCATAAATGTATCAAATGGAACACTAGCATCCGCCGTTTTTGGGTATGGTGCAAGAAGTGACGATAGAAATACTTCTGGAACAACTGACGGCGGCGATGGCGCGGTTCGCATAGTTTGGGGCCGAGGAAAAACATATCCTTATGACGCCTATTTTGCGGATATCAATGTAAATTACACGATTGACCCATATACAAAAATACAATTCAAGCCAGATGGAACAAGATTGTATGTAATGGGAACATACGATAATACCGTCGTGGAATACGTTTTAAACACCGCGTGGGACTTGAGTAGTATAGACAATTCTCAAACCGCAGTATTCCAAGAACATTTTAGAATAGATGTGAATGAAAGAAATCTTACAACATTCTATATAAGTCCACTAGGTGATAAATTGTTTATTTATGGTCTAGACCGTGACGATATATTCCAATTCACAATGTCAACGCCGTGGGACATAACAACTGCATCTTATGATGGAAAAGCATTTACCGCAGTTCCTACTATACCTATGGCAGATGTTGGATTTGATTATAGCGGATCAAAAATGTTTATGTTGGGAGACGGTAATAATTCTATATATTCATACACAATTGCAACATATAGTCCTATGATCATATGGCCAACTGGTATAAATTGGGAAAATGATAGCCCACCGCAGATACCAGCAAGAGGAAGTAGTACCATTGTAGAATTATATGTTTCGGACAATGGAAATCGTATATACGGTTTAGAAAAAATAAAAAATTCAGATAATCCACAATAAATATATGTATAAGGAGATAAATATATGTTACTTTTTGTAAAACTAAATAATGCAGGGGAAATAGAACAGTATCCTTATACTTTGGATATGTTTCGCGCAGACAATAAAAATACAAGCTTTCCAAAAGTATTGAATAACACATTCTTAATACAAAAAAATGTTCGTCCTGTTTACGAGGATGTTAAACCAGATTATGACAGTATCACACAGATACTTTCTAAAAAATCTACACCAGTATTAAAAGATAATAATTGGATTGTAGGATGGGATACTATTCAAAAATCGCAGGAAACTATTGATAGCGAAAAACTTGCATTGGAAAATAAAATTCGTTCCATAAGAGACGAAAATCTTACTGAGACCGATTGGGTTCCTATTAAATATCTTGAAGATGGTATCAGTGTTCCACAAGAATGGAAAGATTATCGTCAAGCGTTAAGAGATATTCCTAAACAAGAAAACTTTCCGTATGCAGTAACTTGGCCAACAAAACCCTAATGAAATAAATCACGGTATCTTTTTAATAAATATAACTAGTATACTTAAAAGGATAATTATAAATGAGATACCGTGAATTCGCAATTAATATCCCAATAAACATTCGCTTTGGAGAAAATGGCGAAGTCGATGTAGATATGGATAATTCATCTGAAACCAATGATGAAAAAGAGGTAATGGTTCCTCCCCTTCAACAAAAATTAGAATTGGCAAAAGCAGGTCTTGGTAAAGAATCTAAAGTTGCCAGTGAATTGCTTCAGGATGAGTTTTTGGATGAAGATGGCGAACAGGAGGATTAAGTTCTATGCCTGTTTTAAAAATCTGGTCTACAAACAAAAATTTATTACTTGACAATTTAAAAATTGACAAAGATAGATTATATTATGACACTGAAACAAAACAATTATTAATTGGAACTGGTGATGGAAACTGGGAACTGGTATCCACTGGTGGCGGCGGAACAGGTGGATTTGGATATACCGGAAGCCGTGGTTATACCGGAAGTGTGGGTGCGCCAAGTCCAATAATTTATGATGCAGGAACACCTTATACAGATTTTTCTGTAGGATTTAATATTAATTGCGGAGGTGTTTCTTAATGGCGTTTATTCAATTTCAATTTAGACGCGGAACCCAATTTGAATGGAATGATGCAAATCCAGTTTTAGCCGTTGGCGAAATAGCATTAGAAACTGATACTAGACAATTTAAAATAGGCGATGGTGTTACTGATTGGGCCAGTTTGCCCTATGGTGGTATTCGTGGGTTCAGCGGAAGTCAGGGTATAACTGGTTTCATTGGAAGTCAGGGTATATTGGGGTATACTGGTTCTCGTGCATATACTGGTTCGCAGGGATACACCGGAAGTCAGGGGTTTAATGGGTCGCAGGGATATACTGGTTCTCAGGGAATAATTGGATATACTGGCAGTCGTGCTTATACTGGTTCTCGCGGATATACGGGTTCGCAGGGATACACCGGAAGTCAGGGTATAATAGGATATACTGGTTCACAAGGATGGGCAGGAAGTCAAGGATACACTGGTTCACAAGGATGGACCGGAAGTCAAGGTTTCCAAGGTAGTCAGGGATATACCGGAAGTCAAGGTATAATAGGATATACTGGTTCACAAGGATGGACTGGAAGTCAGGGGTTTAATGGTTCGCAAGGTTTCCAAGGTAGTCAGGGATATACCGGAAGTCAAGGTATAATAGGATATACTGGTTCACAAGGATGGACTGGAAGTCAGGGGTTTAATGGTTCGCAAGGTTTCCAAGGTAGCCAAGGTTATGCCGGAAGTATTGGATATATCGGAAGTCGCGGATTCAGTGGAAGTAAGGGTATAACTGGTATATTAACTGAAACACTTAGCTCCCCGCCTAGTAATCCAGTTAATGGTCAAATGTGGTTTGACACTGAAGATGGGTCTCTGAAAGTATATTACGACGATGGCGACACGACGCAATGGGTAGTTGTTAGTGGACCAATTGGTCCACAAGGTGAAATTGGTTTCGCTGGAAGTCAAGGATATAGCGGAAGTGTCGGATATAGTGGTAGTCGCGGATTTAGTGCACAAGTAACTGACACGGCACCGTCAACTCCTGATATTTCAAATGGGTATTTATGGTTTAATTCAACAGATGCGAGTTTGAATGTTTATTATGATGAAACTTGGGTAGGTGCTACCGGACCAAGAGGATTACGTGGATATAGTGGTAGTCAAGGAAACATAGGGTATACTGGAAGTCGCGGGATTACCGGGTTTGTAGGTTCTACTGGGAAATTCCACGATTGGGTCTATTTAGACAACACAAACGATTTGTATGTTGCAAGTAACTTAGAAGCAATATTAGCAGATACAAGCAGTGCAAGTTTTAGTATAAGTTTGCCAGCATCGCCCTTACAAGGAAATACAGTTGTGTTTGCAGATGCAAGCAATTGGTCAATTAATCCATTAACAATTTTAAGAAATGGTTCTACTATTGAAGGTGTTAGTGACGACATAATACTTGATATCGGAAGTAATAGAACTGAATTTATATATGATGGAACAACTTGGCAAGTTATAAGCAACATTGGTGAAAAGGGAGATGTTGGATACACCGGAAGCCAAGGACCGACTGCCGATGTTACTGGTAAAGCCATTGCAATGACAATTGTTTTTGGAGGTTAACTATGAAAGCATTTGTTTATTTTTCGGATAAATATAATAATAATAAAGGATTGATTAAAGATGGCAGCACCTAATATAGTAAATGTAACAACGATAACTGCAAAAATTGATTTAACAGATTTAACAACTGTTGGGGATACTATTACGAGCAATTCTGCTGCTAGTGGAAGTGTATACAAAATAAACTCGGTAGTAGTCTCAAATATAGACGGAATAAATGACGCCGCTGTTACTATAAACATCATAAGAGGCGGAACAACTACGGTTGCGTTAGCATCTACTATTACTGTTCCTGCAAATTCTACATTGATTGCAGTATCAAAAGATATGGGCATTTATTTAGAAGAAGATGACTTGCTTCAAGGAATTGCTAGTGCAGATGGCGATTTGCAGGCAGTATGTTCTTATGAAATAATTACGGATACTGTATAATGTTGTGGAGAGGGTTTGGCGGTATTGTTGGGGATTCTCCTGACTATGCGTTGTCCGAAACTATTACTGTTTGGGGCGAAGATTTGACCACCACTTATACCGAAAGTGTTGCGTCCACATTTACTTCATATACGTCAACTGAACGTGGACAAAATGCGGTTTTTTCGTGTGACGTTTTATTTTCATCATCACCAGCAGATGGCCAAATCTTCAAAATGGGAGGTTCAGGAACTGGATGTTGGGTTGGTTTGCGTGATGGGGGAACCGTTTTTAGGGTCAGGGCTGGAGATGGCGTTTCCCTAAGTGGTAGCACGACAAATGCTGCAGTTTTAGATATCACGGATTTCCCAATGGACAATCAAGTTCATAATGTTGTTTGGGAATTTCAAACAAATCCGGGTAGAGTAAGACTTTGGATAGACGGAATGCTAAAAGGAGAAAGATTAACTACTAACGGTAGTTCTCTTGAGAATGGTAATTGGTCTGGATCAAACGCAGGAAACTATCTTGCAACCACTAATGACGGGCCTACTGGAGAACCATCTACAGTTTGGAGTGCTGGCACATCAGGCGCTTCTGTGTTGACTTTTTATGGAAATCAATTGGCGAATTCAACAGAAAATATCATTCAAACAGCGCAAAGTGGTATTTGGAATTTGTCTTCTACTTATTATAATTCAATACCGTTATGGCGGGGTTCCGCTAATAAATTCAATCTAGTAGGCAATCCAATAGATATTTACGGGTGGGTTGGTCGAGACGGAGCTATCACAACTGGATTAAATTGTAACATATCTAGAGATTCTTCAGTTACTGATTCTCCATTCGGAGGAATACCAATGAGAATGGATATTACTGGAGACGGAAATGATCCTCAAGTTGGAACATATTCTAACATCGGAGGATACACATGGAATATCGCACCGGCAGTAACCGGAGAGACGTGGGAAATGAGAGTATTAGTAAAGGCAGGTCAAACAGGATTGGTAGATGGTCAAATTTACCTATTTGGGACAAGGGCTGATGGCATTTGGGCTAATACAGGTGGTGATATAAAACAGGGAACGGTTCAATTTGATACAGAATGGAAAGAGATCAAAACCAGTTTCACTATCAATAACTCAGATGTGAGGTATATTCAGCTTAGGCTAGATGGTCCGCAAACAGGAGGGACGGGAAGTAGCATATGGTGGGACGGACTTCAGGTGTATAAAATATCATGACAAACGGTAAACTCATAGGAAAAGACATAACACCAACCGCAGACACGAGACCAAACGGTGTTTGGAACTTGGTGGACCAATATGTTTACAATAGACGAAGTGTTTGGTCTACGAAGTTTGTAACTCCTTATGGATTTCAAGGAACTGGTGCACATCCAATACACGCAAGCACTTCTGTAAGCGGAACAATAAATTTGGGAACCGCACATTCTGACAGAGAAATATGGATTATTGTCGGATCAATTACTAACGCAAGTGTAACACCCGTGAATTTCAATTCCTTCATCTTGGGTGGGATTGAAATGACTCCGGTAGAATATCAAACTTTGAATACTACAAACCCCACCATATATTTACACGCTATAACGTATTTTAGAATTGTTGATAACGGCTCACTTGGAACAACTTCGTCCTATAGCATAAATTACCAAAATAGTATGTATCATACAGGATTGGTTTCTTTTACGTCTCCGGTTACTTCAAACACTATTGATTATACCGGAAATGCGTTTGCTGGAACCCCGAATAATGTAACGCTCAACACTGGTGGGGGAAGTTGGGCAATATCAGTTACCAGTTCGCAGAATTCTTCAACAGGCACTCTGCCAAATTTCGGAAACGACGGGTCATTTGATTACGGGTCGGGTGAATGGTTAACATATGGCTATAACACCAATCCACTATCTTCAACAACAGAAATAACGCCTTCTACTGGCGCGGCATTAGAAGAAAACACAATAACAGGACTATGTAGGCTATGACATTATATACAAAAAACCGAGAATATCCAAATCAAATTCCGCATATGATTCGACTATCAAATGGAAAAATTAGATCAGACCGCACAACATTCACAGAACAAGAAATCGTAGATGCGGGCTACGTTCAAGTCGAAAATCCCCCTATTGCAGAATATCCCAACAAACTGGAATGGGATGGTGAAAATGTGCAATGGGTTGTCAGATCGCCTAATGATAGTGAGATAATGGCGCGTTGGGATGAATTAAGAAGAGAATGCGATAGATTATTAGCTGAAACCGATTATAAGGTAATCAAAGCAATAGAAACGGGCATTGCGATTGATCCAAATTATGTAGCCTATCGTCAAGAATTGCGAGATTTATATAATAACTTGAATGATATTGACCCATGGAATGTAGTTTGGCCAACTAAACCAATATAAATACTATAATAATATATTGAGGATTTACAAATGCCATTAAACTTTCCAGACCCGAATATAGCAACAACATATGAATATTCTGGCAAAACATATACATGGACCGGAACATACTGGGCGCTAGAAAATACTATTCCCATAGGATATACTGGAAGTAATGGATATACCGGAAGTAACGGATACACTGGTAGTCGTGGTACTATGAATTGGAGTCTAAAGACTTCAATATATCAATTGCAAAATACTGATTCTATAATCGCAGATACTAGTGGTGGTTCTTTTACCGTTTATTTGCCAGAAAGTCCTAGCGTTGGAAGCATAGTAGAAATCACCGATGGGGCAAGTTGGGAAACAAACCCTCTCACCGTTGCTAGAAATCTTACCAGTTTAGAAACAATTGAAGGAATCAGCGACGATTTTATTCTTAATATAAGTGGAATAAGGGTAGAATTTATATATGATGGAACAACGTGGCAGGTATTGACTAATATCGGCAAACAAGGAGATATTGGTTATACTGGAAGTCAGGGAGAAATCGGATTCATAGGTTCACAAGGGACATTGGGATATGCTGGAAGCCAAGGACCAGAAGGTGTCATACCAAGCACATTTAATACGGATATTAGTTTTACTGGTGCAGTTGCAGAACAGGTCTATGATTTGACTACAGAAGGTGCAACTCCATCATTAGATGCAAGTAATGGCACAATACAAACGCAAACAATTGCGGCAGATACTACATATACAGATTCACTATTAAGTGGAGAATATATTACTCTTATGACGGTAGATGCTACTGGATATGTAATTACTTGGCCAACTGGAACATCTTGGGTGGGAGGAAGTGGCCCAACACTAGCTACAACTGGTTATAGTGTTATAGAATTTTGGAAAGTCGGAACTACACTTTATGCTGCATATGTCGGAGATGTTGCATAATGATTCGTAGTAAAATTTTAAGAGCATCTAGTGTTTCTGGGTCTCCTATTGCATTAATATGGATTAATGTTTCTTCAAATGTTATTTCTTCGACATTGATAGAAAATGGCAATTCGATAGATACTGGCAATATTTCAACTTATAACAACGACATTTATATATATGATTTACAAATGAACCCTGAACAAAATGCAGTAGCCATGATAAGGTATAATGGTACTCCTTATGTGTTGCCTTTAAATTTCGACAAAAACAGTGGAGAATTAAGCACTGGTTTAACTTCAAGTACAGGTGGCAACAGATCACAGAGTGGCGCATTTTCTCCAAATGGGAAATATATTGCTACGTCTGGGGATTTGAGTGCAATATATTTGTGGAATTATACAGATTCTGTAGGAGTTGGGTCATATATAGGACCATACAGTACCGGAACTTTTGCAACAGTTTCTTTTAATAATTCTGGAACAGTTTTGTCAAGTTTCACAGGTGCAACTAATATATTATATTTTTATAGTTTTAACCAAACAACTGGAACAGTAGGATCATTGTATTCTAATCCTGCATCAAAACCATCTCAAGATTATGTAGCAACTGAACCTTATTGGTTTAAAGACGATTCACATGTTATCGTGGTTGATTGGCAAAATGCAATATATGTTTACGAATGGGACGATACTACTGGTTTCGGCACAGTTAGAATACATACAACTTCTGTTTTCAACTTTCCTGCTATTGTTAATGATGCTGGTGATACTATTTTTTGGATAACTACAACTGGGACGATTGAAGCAATTCAGTACACACAAGGAACTGGTTTCGGAACTTCTTCTTTAGATAATATAACATTTTCCGATATTCCCAACGCTAGTTCCGAAATAAGAGCGATTTTTTGGATAGAAAATGAAAGCAGGATATATTTTCAAGCAGATAAAAATTTTTACTATGCCGATTGGAGTAATAACCAATTTTCTAATATTACACAAATTTACGATGGTTCGTCTATTAGTGGAACTATAATCCTTCAAATTGTTGAAAAAATACAATAAATACTTATATCTGGAGAAACACATATGACAATAAATTTAAATGACTTTTTGAACCAAACATATACTGGATATACTGGTTCCCAAGGCAATTTGGGATACACTGGTAGCACTGGCGCAGGATATACTGGATCGCAAGGATCGCAAGGAACGTTGGGATACACTGGTAGCACTGGCGCAGGATATACTGGATCGCAAGGAACGTTGGGATACACTGGTAGCACTGGTTCTTTTAATTCAAGTGAAGCGATATTTACGGGATCAATACAAGAACAAACTTTCGCACTAACTGATGCTGCCACTATTACTATTGAACCAGCAAATGGAAGTATACAGTATCTGACCGCATTGGGAGCAAGTAGAACTATTGATGTAACAAATTTTGTTGATGGAGAAGTTGTTACACTAATGATTAATGATAATAGCGGTAGTGGAAGCGTAACAACTTGGACAACTGTAGAATGGGTTAATAATGGTGGTTCTGCGCCAGCATGGCCAGATAGTGGAAATTATACAGTTATAGCATTATGGAAAGTTAATGGCACAGTTTATGGCGCTTTAGTGGGAGATGGATCGTAATGTTATTTCATAGTGCAATTGGTGCAGCAGGGTCCAGTGCCTTAGAATCTAGTATTTTTGTAGATTCTACTAACATAACACTTAATACATATATCTGGGACACTGATTGGGAGTTTGTTACAATACCCACAGCTTGGAAGTCAAGTGCATATACTGTAATAATGCAAGTGTCAACCTGGTGGGATGGCACTTCTCCGACATCAGACACTATCGGAGTTGCTACTTCTTCAACTGCTACTTCTGCAAGCACATATATCTATGCTAACTACAATAGAACATCGGGAGGCTTTGAACACAGCGTTTTTGTTACCAGCGGCAGTACCTTGTCAAGTCACGGTGCGTTTGGTGTGACAGGGCCGGGACTGCAAGCAAACGGTGCAGGTCGCAGAACATTTCAAGCATTTGCAGCCACTGGAGTTTCGTCAGTGGAGTTGGTAGGACAAAGTGCCCAAAGCAACAATTTATCAATCAACTATCCTTCTACTGGTCTTACTCTAAACAGAACTCCTGCACTGTTTATGGCGCAGGTAAATACCAGTGATAACAGAAATGCTGGAAGTCTTTCAATTGATACTGGCGATGGATTTGCAAAAATCTACAGTGCAAACATATTTTCAACAGGAAGCTACGATAACTTGAGAACAACTGCTCTTATAGGCAATCCTGCTGCATTAGCAACTTCGCAAACTATCACTGGCACTGTTACAGAGTTTGGCGGTTTTCAAGGCAGTCAAGTAGCACTCAATCTAATAGGAGAATAAAATGTATATCAAACTAACAAACGGTGAACCCGAAATTTATACAATCGGAAAATTGCGCCGTGATAATAAAAACGTATCATTTCCAAAAACAATATCAAATGAGATATTAGCAAGATTTGATGTGTATCCATATATACAACAAGAACAGCCAACTTATGATAAAAAAACACAAAAATTAAAAGACGGTGGGTTTGTTCAAGATGAAAGTGGAAACTGGACTAAAATTTGGAACGTAGTTGAAAAAACTCAAACTGAAATTGCGGAATGGATAGAAGTAAAAGCCAATAGTATAAGAAGTCAAAGAAATCAATTGTTGTCAGAAACTGATTATCTTGCTTTAAGCGACGTTACACTAGCAGCAGAAATGGCAGAATATCGCCAAGCATTGCGTGATATAACCGATCAACAAGGATTTCCAGAAACAGTAGAGTGGCCTGTTAAGCCAATATAAATATATATATGGCAATTAATATAAAACATCCTACTAACGAAATTGAAACAAATGATGGTGAAGATTTAAAAATATCTTCACCATCATTAGATATTAATAGTCTCAAAGTTAATTCAAAACTTGTTATAGACAGTGATGGAAATTTTGTAGGATTAGGATTTCTTGGTAGTATATCTTTTGGAACAGGGGATGGGTATACTGGCAGTCAAGGTGTTTTAGGATATACTGGCAGTCGTGGATTACAAGGTCCAGCAGGTGCAGGGTACACTGGTAGCCGTGGTATTACTGGGTTTATAGGTTCACAAGGAATACTAGGATATACTGGAAGCACTGGGGCAGGATACACGGGCAGTCGTGGTATTACTGGTTTTATAGGTTCACGAGGAACACTAGGATACACCGGAAGCATAGGTTTCACTGGCAGCAGAGGTGACACAGGTTTTATAGGTTCGCAAGGCATTCAGGGAAATGTTGGATACGCTGGTTCTCGTGGGTATCTTGGTAGTCGTGGAGAATTTGGTTATACTGGAAGCCGTGGATCGCAAGGAGACTTGGGATTTACCGGAAGTCGTGGCGATGACGGAACCGTAACTGAAACACTAAATTCACCACCACTTACTCCAGTTAATGGTCAAATGTGGTTTGACACCGAAGACGGAACATTAAAAGTATATTATGATGATGGTGATACAAGTCAATGGGTAGTTGTCAGTGGACCAATTGGACCAAAAGGCGAACTAGGATATACAGGAAGTAAAGGAATAGGTTATACCGGAAGCACCGGATATAGTGGTAGCCGTGGATTTAGTGCACAAGTAACAGATACCGCACCAATTAACCCAAACTTAACAAACGGATATTTGTGGTTCAATTCAAATGATGCAAGTTTGAATGTTTATTATGACGGAACTTGGTTGGGTGCAACCGGACCGCAAGGCATTCGTGGATATACCGGAAGTCTTGGAATATCCGGATATGCAGGAAGTCGTGGTTATAACGGAAGCATTGGTCAGGTATATAATTGGAAAGTATACACAGTAACCGATGACGGAATAACTTCGCAGAATAAAGATGGTATAATTGCAGACACTACTGGTGGTTCTTTTACTATAAATCTTCCACCATCTCCTAGTGTGGGAGATTTTGTCATGATTGCAGATGGCGGTGATTGGTCCACAAATCCACTCACGGTTGGAAGAAACGGAAATCAAATTGAAGACATAATAAATGACGATTTGCTTTTAGATATAGGACAAAGTAAAGCTGAATTTGTATATGATGGTTCAATATGGCAAGTCATAACAAACGTAGGTTCAGTTGGTTATACTGGAAGTGCGGCTAGTGGGAATCGTGGGTTCAGTGTTGCAATGAGTATTCTTTTTGGATAAATATAAATATAATAATGGAGATAAAAAATGGCACTAAGTTTTCCTGATACAACTGGACAACCAACCGATGGAAGTTTTACATATACTGTAGATAGTAATACGTGGGTTTGGGATGGGCAAAGATGGAGTTTAAGGGAAGACCTAGAAGATAGTTCTGATAATATAGATACCACAGGACTCACGGATGGTGCATCTCTAATATATAATGCTGAAACCGAAAAATGGGAAGCAAAAACGGACACAAGTGCAATTGCTTTTGCAATCGCGCTATCATAAGGATTAAAAATGGCTAAGAGAAAACTTTTTATAGACAATTATACTTTTGACACTGCTAATGGAACTATTACTATTAAGGAAAAAATATTTCCTGAAAAATTTCTATTAATAACAGATGTCACCATAAATAAAGTAATCTATAATTTTGGTGACCCAAATTTTGGTTACAACAGCATAACACATGATGATAACGAATATACTATAATTAACCTAGTTGCAGATGTAGTAGCACTTGGTGCACAAGACACCGACCATTTGCAAATCTTTATTGACCACGATCATCAAGAAGTTGAATTTAGTGAATCTTTTATTGACCCAGTTAGTAAAATTCGAGTCAGTAATCCAGAAAACCTAATTGACACCGATTTTGAATATGGCCTGCAAAATTCAAAATGGGAAACACTTGAATTACTAAACAATGTTCCTAGTTTTTATTCTACTGGACAATCTATTATTGGTCTTCAAAAAGTTTCTTCTATAAATGGTTCTGATGTTATTCGTGTAGATTTCAATCAGCCGCATGGATTGTCTAAAGGTTCGCCAATTGATGTTAATGGATTGGATTCCAATACTGCAGAAGGAAAATATCTAGTTAGTAGTATCGTAGACGACTTTAGTTTCACTTATAAAGCAAGAAAACTACAATCTCGGGTAGCAACAATAAGCGGGCCTTATACTACCATTATACCTGGTGAATTTTATACGGGTAGTAGAGTTGCTTATGCAGAAGAAAACGGAATGACAACCGATACACTGACACCATCTACTATTACTATCACTACACCATATGAACATGGGTTTAAGGCAGGATCAAGCTTTTATCTTCTTAATACAGTAAGCCCCAGAACACTTGTTTTGGACGATGTTACCACAAGCAATGCGCCCGATGGCGAACCTTATGTTGACCCACAAGATACGGTATCTGATACACAATCAGTAAATGGTAGCCTTACCGAAACGAAACAACTGGTTGGCGCTTATAGTAAAAAGATACTTGCCGCTGACGTAGATGTGGCAAACGATAGAATACTTTGGGAAGGCCACGAATTTAGGGAAGACGATTGTGTTTTATATATAAAGCCCGCAGGAGATACTTCAATTGGTGGGTTATCGAGTTTTGATGTATATTATATCACAAATCCAACAACTGACGATTTTCAATTAAAAGCAACATTTAACGGAAGTCCTATAACAATCACTTCAGCCGGAACCTACAATTTTGGTCGCGGACAATTCATGATTGCATATGAAATAAGTAATGCAGACTCTGTGTATAGGCGTTATAATGAATATTGGAGAACACCAGGGCATCGCTTTGGATCAGGATCAGGATGGGATTTGAGAGCCAATGGCTACGGAAAAATGAGATCAAGGCCAGATTTCCTTCCTCTATTTTTTAAAGGCACTAATACTGCTTGGTATGGAACTAGCAGCTACGATGTTGTTTGGAACAAACCATATTACAGTCCTCGTTATGACGCAGACATGACAATACCTGATAACGGTGCTTCGCCAAATACATTTAATTTCATTGAAGATATAACTCGTTATACAGGCCAAGATACATTTAGAGCGAATAATGTGTCTTTTGCTACTACTTATTTGTACAGAAACCTGTCTTATTATTGGTCTAACGGAACCTATAATTTCGGTCGCGGAGAAATGTTCTTTATTCCTCTAAATTATGATACAGAACGTGATACGTTTTACATACAAGATCATGGACTTGAAGATGGCCAGAGCATTGCTTGGGCAACCACTAGCGGAAATACCCCAACACGTTCGACCACAGTTGTTAACAATTATACGTCAGTTTACAATCCTGTAAATATAACGGATTCTTCTGTAGACACCATAGAAATAGTTTCAAATGATAGATTCAGAATAAAAAGCGGTTCCACTGCATATAGAGTTCATGATGCTTCTGGGGTGTATGATTTAACTGCTATAGTTGAAAAACAAACTAAAAACAGTTTTTATATAGAAAATCATGGTCTGTCAAATGATAGTAGACTAAAAATAGATGTTGAAGCTTTGGGTGTTCTCCCAACTGCCGAAACTGGTGACATTACATATACTGCATCGGATTCTGATGTTGAAACACTTTATCAAATTATTAATAGCGGGATAGAAGATTTTATAGCAGAATCGGAAACAGCAACAAGCCAGACATATACAGATATGTATATGAATGGACCAAATGCTAGGCAAATTTTTAATACTGGAATGGAAACCTCCAGCACCATAAATTATGCGTATCTTGAAGGATATGTTAGCTCTCAATATGGAGCTTATAGTTTAAACAATGCTACAAACTTTTCTAATATGTTTACAGGAAATGTTGAAGATTTGGGAACAGGATTAGGAATGCAAGGAAGGGGATTCAAAATAATTGGAGAATCTTATGTGGTTGACAAAACTATTCCATATTTTAGCACATTAATAATTGGTCCGGAAAATATCGCACATGACACTAGAATGTATTTTGTTGTGAATTCTAATTATGCATCTGGGATATTAAATCAGTTTGCAGGAACGGTAAATCCTGCAGTTTATACAACAGAAGGAGCAGTTACTACTGATATTCGTTATGCAAGAACTGCTCAATATTTTCAGACCACAGGAAGAGATAGTTTCTTATTTTACAATATAGTTCTTAGAAAAAATGCATGGGATAGCGGAACATTTAATAAACCCGTATCTACCCGTGGTACAAACAACCATTATACATTCTTATATGGTTCTATGACTGACTATGTGAATGTAGTTGTTGCACTTAGGGTTCCAGATGCAATAAATATTGACAGTACATATATCGGTAATTTGGATACCAGAATACTAGAAAGACTAGCGAGCGATTACTCATACCCGTCCCTTGATTTGCTTGGCGAATATAATGTAGATGTTATTTCGAATAATAGATTTAGATTGAAAAATGATATAGGAACTGAATTGAATCTGACCAACAGCGGAACAGAAACAATTATATTCCAAGATGTTGGAAATCAATATGGAACTGCTGATGGTGTGTATGCTGTTACCGATGTTCCTAACGAAACTACTATGACATTTGAATTACCCTTCAGAGCAGATTCGAAACGGGTAGGAATTGTGGTTGATGACCAAACCGTAACCGACCATTTCTATTTTCCTAGTTATCATAACCTTGCTAATTACACTCCAATAATTTACAGTAATAACGGAAATGCCGATTTGCCTGGCCTAGTTGATAATACTACATATTATGCATTTGTTGAAGACCCAAATTATATAAGAATTGCAGCATCGCCGGATGACATACTTGTAAATTCTTTTATATTAATTGATTGGGCTAGTGTAACTTCTGGTGAAATACACGTATTTTCATCAGAATCTGTAAACGGTCTCATTCCTGTCCCAGAAGATATAAGTGTTACTGAAAATTCAAAAACTATAATTGGGGATACTGGCAGCATTTTTAAAACATATTATAAATCTGGAGATAAGATATTAATAGTAAATGATGGAACGACCCCAGGAAGACTAGAAGAATTTACAGTGTCTACTGTTGTTGACGATGTGGAAATGGTATTAACAGAAGCGCCTAGCTTTACTTCTGCTGCTACTAAATTGATGGTCCCTACTGCACTGTATGTCAGACCAGATGGCGCAACATTGCATAGGCCATTTGATGGCGGTGTTGAAATCAATGCTGGAACAAGTCCTTATAGTCAAATCGTTAGACAAACTCGTAAATATTTCCGCTATCAGTCGGGTAAAGGTATTCAAGTTTCTCTAGCTATAAACTTTAATCCTCCTATATTGGTAGAAGACATATTTTCAAACGGAACAACTGTAACAGTAAGAACAAAATACCCACATGGATTGACTACTAACAATAGTGTAACCATTAGAGACAGTTTAGATACGGAATATAATGGAGATTATGTAGTAGATACAGTCCAAGATGAATTTGTATTCACGTATGAATTGTTATCTATTCCTACAACATCAATTCCAAGAGGTCTAATATCTTTTAATATTAATGGATGGACTGGAAGTGCTGTTCGTGCGGGTATGTTTGATTTCCAAAATGGTTTCTTTTATGAATACGATGGTAGCCAAATATACGCAGTTCGTCGTAGTTCAACACAACAAGTTAGCGGAACCGGAACTGTGATCAATAATTCTAATTTATTGTTAGGAAATGGAACAAACTTTAGTGGACAACTTTCTCAGGGAGAAACCATTGTAATTAGAGGTCAGACCTATAAAGTTACAAAAATAAAAAGTAGAACAGAAGCAGTTATTCAACCAGCATACAAAGGTGTGTCTGCCAATGGAGTTGTACTTACTAAAACAGTAGACACAAAAATTCCACAAAGCGAATGGAATTTAGATAGATGTGACGGAAATGGTCCTAGCGGATTTGATTTAGATGTAACAAAAATACAGATGGCATATATGGACTATAGCTGGTATGGTGCTGGTAAAATTCGTTTCGGTTTCAAAGATAGAAAAGGTCACGTCAAATATGTTCATGAGTTTGTTCACAACAATAAACTCACAGAAGCTTATATGCGTTCTGGTAACATTCCAGCAAGATATGAAATTGAAAATACCGATACCGCAACATATGTACCAAATCTATTCCACTGGGGAACATCAGTCATCATGGACGGAACATTCAATGACGATAAAGCATATTTGTTCACGGCAGCATCAAATAATCTTTCGTTCACTAACGGTCAGGGACTTAGTGCAACTACAAACGCTAATTCTGTATTGGATAGACAATGGAACCGAGACAAAAGGTCATACGATTGGTATGTTCGTTTATCTTTTGCATCATCGGATGCAAGTAAATTTACTACCGGAACATCGTTATATACCGTTAACGAACAATTAAATGGACAGGTGGTTGATAGCGCAACATACAGTGGTTCAAGCTATCGTGTTTATATATACTTGACAACACAGTTTAATACTCCTTCTAATTATCCTGTTGTTGCTAGTGGAACGGCTGTCAGTATTGGACAACCAGCAAGCGGTGGAGATGGAACTGATTTGTCTAAATCTACTATTCCACTGATTAGTATTAGACTTGCGCCAAGTGTTGATAACGGTATTACCGGAAATCTTGGAGAAAGAGAAATTATTAATAGAATGCAACTTAAATTGAACGAAGTTGGTATGGTTCTTTCCCATGATAGTGAGGTTGCTCTAATACTTAACGGAAATCTAAGTAATATTGGATTTAGCAATGTTCAAGACCCATCTCTGTCAAATCTTATAACACATCAACAAGGCGATGTTGTTATTGGTGGAACTGAAATATTTAGTTTCCGTGCATCTGGCGGAACCGAGGATTCTACCGGAAGAAGATTATCGGCAGCATCAAACTTTGATTTGAGAGAAATTACTGACATGGGTAATAGTATTTTAGGTGGAGATGGTGTTTTCCCAAATGGCCCCGACCTTCTTACTGTTGCGGTAAGGGTAAGTGATACAAGTGATATTAGCGCAAATTCACCATACAATGCTAGTGCTAGAATTACTTGGAGCGAATCACAGGCATAAAAGGATAAAAATATGGCAGTAAGTTTAAGTAGTTTATTAGGAAGCGATTTTATCGGAGATACTGGTTATTCTGGTTCTCAGGGTGCAATCGGATATACTGGTTCTTTTGGGAGTCTAGGATACACTGGCAGCATAGGGACAGCAGGACAAGATGGACTCAATGGTTCTCCGATTGGTGGAATAATACCAGTATCCGTCAGCAGAACATTAATTCTAACAGATTCAAACAGTATGCTGTTTTCTACTGCTTCTACGACAGTCACATATACTATTCCAAATGATACAACTTTGGACTTTCCGATAGGAACAGTTGTCCACTTTACACGGGATGGAACTGGCTCTGTTACGATAGGAAGCGAAGCGGGCGTGACCGTTAGGATAAGAAATGGATTAACTAATCAACTCGCGGTTCAATATTCTATGGCAACCGCTGCAAAGCTTGCCGCGAATACATGGTATCTATATGGAGATTTGGCATAATGTTAATTTGTAGTGTTATTTCATCAAAACCAAAGCATATTGCCACGGGCGGAGCAATATCAGAACATAATATAAATGGAGTAATATACAAAGTTCACAGTTTCTCTTCTTCTTCTAGTATTAATATCATACGAGAAGGCGATATAGATAATCCGGATTTGGAATACTTGGTCGTAGGCGGTGGAGGCCGTGGAGGGAGCATTGGCCAAAGTAACACATATGCTCCAGGCGCTGGCGGCGGTGGCGGGGTTCGGCATACAATAGGAAACCCCATAATATTGCCTTCTGGAACTTATAACACAACTGTTGGCGGAAGTGGTGGTTCTTCTTCATTTAATGGATTAACATCAAGCGGTGGAGGAAATGGCGGGTCAACGACTTCTGGAAGCTCTGGAGGTTCTGGCGGAGGCGGCGCTGCTTACACCACATCTTTGGCTTTTACTGGAGGTTCTGGTATTTCTGGACAAGGAAATAGGGGAGGAAATGGCGTAGGAAGTTCTAATGGGAATTCACGTCGCGGCGGCGGCGGCGGGGGAGCAGGAAGCAATGGCGGACAACCAACCGGAGGTTCCCCGCTATTAGTAAATTTTAAAGGACAAAATGATACTTATGCTGGCGGCGGAACGGGAGCAACCGGAATAGGTAGAGCAAGCAGTGGTGGCGGAATTAGTGGTTCTGGAAGCGGCGGTGCTCGTGCTTCTGGTTCTTTATCTGGTGCCAGTGGCGGTGTCTACGTAAGGTATAAAAAATGAGATACGAGGCAAAAATAGAAAATAATATAGTGACTGATACTATTGTTTGTGATGACACTTATGTAAACAATATGGATGGACATTGGATTGTTTATAATAATTATGACGATGTTAGTGTAGGATACACTCACACAGAAACCGAAGGGTTTCGTCCACCAAAACCATTTGATAGTTGGATTTGGAATGAAACTAACAAATATTGGGATTCGCCAACACCTCTCCCCGACGAAGAGGATATTTACGAATGGGATGAAACCACTCAATCGTGGATAATGACTTACAAAAAAATATAATTTTATATTGACAGAATCATAAAAATGATATATACTATTAATAAATAACTTAGGAGTTAATAGTATGAAAGCAATGTGGCAAATGTGGCCGAATCAACTAAGTGATGATACGGTCAATGCTATTATACAAGAATGTGAAAAATATCAAGTTCACGAAGCTGCGCTAGGCGTAGAAAATACCAGACCAGACAGCAGCTATAGGAAAAGTAATGTTCGTTGGGTTCATGGCAATAATCCAGAAAGCAGATGGATAAAAGAATTAATATATGATTTTGCACAAATGGCAAATCGTAACGCTTTCGGTTTCCATATAGATACAGTAAATGATATACAATATACGGAATATCATGGAAGCGAAGCTGGTAAATACGAATGGCACAGTGATACTTTCTGGGATGCAAATAATCCATATGATAGAAAAATTTCAGTAATAATGCAACTAAGCGATGGTATGACTGATTACGAAGGTGGGTTCTTTGAACTTGACCCACAGTATCCGCAACCAGACCCAAACGCATTACGAACAAAAGGAACGGTATTTGTTTTTCCATCATTTTTGAGTCATCGTGTAACTACAGTAACAGGTGGAACCAGAAAATCGTTAGTAAGTTGGGTAGAAGGACCGAGTTTTAGATAATGAAAATAGCAATATGTGATAAGATTGGATTGTGTTATGATGGCACAACGCTAGAAAAAAATGGACTAGGTGGCAGCGAAAGTGCTGTCATTCTTATGTCAAAAGAATTACAACAATTAGGATTTAACGTAACTGTATTCAACAATTGCAATGATAGCACACATTCTAGTGAAGGAACTTATAATGGTGTTAGATATATTGATAATTCAAATGCAGCAAATCATAATGAAGAATATGATATAGTTATTGTTAGCAGAACCGCAGAACCATTTTTAAATAAAAATAGATATCCATTTTTGAAATCTGCAAAGATGAAAGCATTGTGGTTGCACGATACCTTTTGTGAGGGAGACCAACATGTTCAAAATTTGGCATTATCTGGTGAAATAGATTATATTTTTACACTCAGTGATTTTCATACTGATTATGTATTGAACTGCGATCACGGTCAAAAAAGAAACTATGAAGTTCTTAAACATAAAGTATTTCAAACAAGAAATGGCGCAGTAAAACATATAGATGAAGTTGACCTTAGCAAAAAAGATAGAAATCATTTTGTTTATAATGCAAGTGTGACAAAGGGTTTGGTTCCTCTATTAGAACACATATGGCCAGAAGTTAAAAAACAAATACCACAGGCGCATCTTACAGTAATTGGTGGATATTATCGTTTTCGCGAAGGTGCAGAACCAGATGCACAAGAAAAAACACTTAGAAAATTGGTAGAAGATGATAGACTAAAAGAACTAGACATTACTTTTACGGATGTGATTCCTCAACCAAAAATTGCTGAAATACTTACAAACGCAACTTTTATGTTGTATCCTGGTGCATTTCCAGAAACATTTGGAATATCTACACTAGAATCTCTTTTATACAATACGCCACTGATAACTACAAAATTTGGCGCACTTGAAGAAACTGCTGTTGCTGGCGCATGTTATACTATGGATTTTGCTATAGAACCAAACAATTTGTTTCCATATATTAACAAAGAAGGACAAGTAAAACAATTTGTTCAACTGACTGTTGATGCGTATAATAATCCTTACTTACTACAACAAAAGCAAAATTATTGCAGTGTAGTTCACGATGTTGCAGGATGGGATAGTGTTGCTATAGAATGGAAAAGATTTTTCCACCACAAGCTAGGAAAGTTTTTACCAGCAGAAGATTATCGTGTTGCTAAAATTATTAGTCAAAAAGTAAATCGTGTCTTTGGCAGAGTTAACAATATGCCAAACTATCGTGAATATATTAGTTTTGGAAAGCAGCGCGGGATACTAATTGTATCACCTTTTTATAACTGTGAAAAATATATTAGCAATTGTATTCTTAGTGTGGCACAACAAGATTATGATAATTACGTACATGTTTTGATTGATGATTGTTCAACTGATAATAGTTTTGAAGTTGCCCGACAGACAATAGATAGTTTGCCACCAGAAGTTCGTTCTAAATTTTCTCTACAAAAGAATCTTACAAATCGTGGAGCAGTATATAACCAAATAACTGCGATTGATATTCACGGCGAAGATGATGACATTGTTATGCTATTGGATGGTGATGATTGGCTAGTAAACAACAATACACTATTTCATCTTTACAATGATTATTATAATTATGGAGCAGAGTTCACATACGGTAGCTGTTGGAGTCTAGTAGACAATATTCCGCTTGTAGCACAAGATTATCCAGAAAGTGTAAAGCAAAATCGTTCCTATCGCGAACACAAATTTAACTGGAATATGCCATACACACACCTAAGAACTTTCCGCAAATCTCTAATCAATAGTATTGACCAAAGTGAATTCAAAGATGAAAATGGCGAATGGTATCGTGCTGGTGGCGATGGTAGTGTATTTTATAGTTTGATTGAGCGGGCCAATCCAGACAATATAATTGCGCTAAAAGAAATTGTTTATGCTTATAATGATATAAATCCAATAAATGACTATAAAATAAATGGCGATGAACAAAGTCGCAATGCAGCAAAGATACTTAACAAAAATAGTGGAGTTAAATTATCCGAGCACTTAGGCAAGCAATCAGAAAAAAATGTAATCAAAGAACAAACTATAAAAAAAGAAACCCATATGCAACGAAAAAAACGAATACTAATAGCAATACCTACTTCAAAATATATAGAACCGGAAACGTTTAAATCTCTTTATGATTTGGATATTCCAGAAGGATATGAAACTGAGTTTCAATTCTTTTATGGGTATCGCGTAGACCAGGTTCGCAACTTGATCGCAGAATGGGCGAAACATTACGATTACTTATTCTCTGTAGATAGTGACATTGTTCTTCCAAAAAATACACTAAGAAACTTTATTGCAGCAGATAAAGATATAATTAGTGGATTGTATATTCAGCGAATTCCAAATACACATACACTAGAGGTTTATATGGATACGCCAAACGGTGGATGCACAAATATGCCATATGAATTAATTAAAAATCGTGGTATCGTTGAGATAGCAGGATGTGGGTTTGGTTGTGTTCTTATCAAAAGTGAAGTATTTAGAACTATACCTTATCCGCACTTTGAATACCATTCTGCACTAAATCATCGCGACACAATAAGTGAAGATATTGATTTTGCTATCAAAGCAAGAAAGCATGGATTCAAACTGTGGGCAGACAGCAGTATACATTGTGAACATATTGGGAATACAAAATTCATAGTTGACCAAAACCCTAATGCGGAAATAAGTTCCATATCTGACGAAAAAAAAAGTCTAAAAGCACTGTCTAATAAAAGATTATTGCCAAAAACACATGTTGACTATCTTAATGAAATGTCGATAGAACCAAAAGTCATTTATGATATTGGCTCATGCGTAACTCATTGGTGTTCAGTAGCAAAAGAAAAATGGAATAATTCTAACTTTTTCTTGTTTGAGGCAATGGATGACGTGGAAGAAATATATCAAGAAAAGGGATTTCCAAATTATAACATTGGTGTTCTTTCTGATAAAGATGATAGAATTATAGAATTCTATGAAAATAAAATTCATCCTGGAGGTAACTCATATTACCGAGAGAACCCAAAACATTCAAATGATGCAAATATTCTTTTTGGTAAAGATAAAATTGTGAAAAAGAAAACATCAACACTTGATACTGTTGTGGAAAAAAGAAATTGGCCTTTGCCTGATTTTATAAAAATAGACGTCCAAGGTTCAGAGCTTGATATTTTAAAGGGTGCAACAAAGTGCTTATCCAATTGTAAAGATGTTATTATAGAATTACAACATGTTGAATATAACATAGGCGCACCAAATAAAGATAAAGTAATAGATTATATGAAAAAGTTCGGATTTGAATTAATTTCAAACTTTTCAAACACAAATGTAGATGGTGATTTTCATTTTAGGAAAATAAATGATTAAACACAGTTTTTTAAACAAGCGTGAAGACGTAATGAAATTTGCCAATCCCAATGGGGTTGGCATAGAACTCGGAGTTGCAGAAGGTGAATTCAGCGAACGTGTTTTGAGAAATACACAAAACTATTATCACTATAGCGTAGACATGTGGGCAGGAGACAGAGGACACGATGATGACCAATATAAGCGTGTAATAAAAAGATTAGAGCCATATCGTGATAGAAATACTATAATAAAATTAAAGTTTCAAAATGCTCTAGAATTATTCCCAGACAATTATTTCGATTTCATATATGTAGACGGCTATGCACATACTGGCGAAGAAAATGGAAAAACATTTAGTGATTGGTATCCCAAATTAAAAAATAGTGGAATAATGGCAGGAGATGATTATCATGATAATTGGCCTCTTGTTAAAAAATGTGTAAATGATTTTTCTTCAAAAGTGAATAGAGATTTGCATCTTATTGATTGCCACGAACCAAACAGTGTTTGGAGTGAATATCCAACATGGTTTATATTTAAATGAGAGATTTTACGAATAAAAGTATAGCGGTAATAGGAAATGCACAGTATCTTTTCAATAGAAGATACGGTGGAGAAATAGATAATCACGATATAATAATCAGAATGAATCGTGCGGCAATGCTGTATGAAAGATTTGATTCACAACTAACGCATGGTTCAAGAACTGATGTATGGGCGATGTGGAGACATCGTGAATATGAAAATGCGAATATAGTAGAACCCGAAACTGTAATACAAATGGCTTCTTGGATTCCCGTAGATGCTCCACACGTCGCCGTATATGATCCAGTTTATCTACATAACTTAAAAGTAAAATCGAAAATAGAAACACCAACAACTGGGTTGATGGTGTTAGACTTGCTTTCGCATTTTGAAACTAAAAATGTATCAGTTTACGGGTTTGATTGGAAAGAAACGCCAACATTTACAGACCCTAATCGTCAAAGTGAACAAGAAACGCTCCACGACTTTAATAAAGAAAAAATATATTGCAGAGAATACTTTTCAAATGGTTTAGGCTATCTTTTTAGGTTTTGAAAAATTTTCTAGATAGTTGATATCTTCGTTGTTTTCTTTTTGATTCTTTAAGATAGTCTTTATTTTTTCTGTCATTTTCTTGTTAAGCAAAACAGTCTTTGCTCCGCGATGTAGTGGTCTTGGGTAGATGCCAATATCTACCCAAGCATAGCCGCTACTTTCGCCATTAAGCTGTGGAACAAATTCTTCATACACAGTTAGAACATAAGAATTGTATTCAAAATTTTTGTCTCTGCTTATATACTTATGTAGTGGATAAACTTTTTCAACATCTGGAATAATTCCAATTTCTTCGGTTAGTTCTCGTAGAAGAGTTTCAAATGGTGTTTCATTTTGTTCCTGTTTGCCTCCCCAAAAACTCCAAGTTCCGCTATATGTAGAATTGTCGCTTCTAAGTTGCAAACAAACTCTTCCAGTATCTATTGCCAAAAACAAACAACCGCTTGCACTAATCATAGATACAATCTCCAATATCCTGCATTATATATTCCTTCATAACTTTTTTTCCATACTGTTCCGTCCCATTCGTATTGGTCCTGTGTGTTAGTATCGTAAACTATCTCTGGTCCAGTGCTTTCACTAGAATCAAAAAATAATTCCCACTCTGTGCCATTGAATTGTATTATATCGTTTTGATTAGCAGTTACGCCCCATAATCCATTTTCTCCGGTTTCATGTGTTATCAGATACTTTTGGCCAGTCTGTGCAGCAGGTAAGTTTCCATCACTAGGATATGTCTGTGTTGGCTCTATGATAGAATCAATAGTTCCTAATGTGTTTATAGGAAGAGTATCGGTGTCTACATTGAAAATAAGTTTTTGAGGATCAGTTTCGTCTATAGCTATAGTTCCTATAATATCCTGCGAGTCGTCGGTTATGTCGTCTGTTCTTCTTAGACGAATCTGACTTACATTTTCTCTAATATCACATTCATACAACTTAATTAATTCATCCCATCTTATACTTGTTCCATCCTGATTTACACTCGAACCAGTCTTTGACATCAGTGTAACACGATTCTCGTCAAATTGCAACTTGTAATTTTCTACAGTTATCACAGTATATGATGTGAATTGCGATGCAAAATCTTCTTTCTGTTTGAAGTAGTTTATATTTTCACTATCAACTACGTCTAACTTACTTATAATTGTATGAATTAGTCGTTCTCTTCTAATCTTTGCGGGTGGGTTTATGTATATTGGAATCATAAAATTAAAAGTTAAAACGTCTATAACATCATCTACCCCGCTAGGAATACTTCTTCCGCTAAAATTATTTCCAACCATTTCCATATAGCTTAATGAACTCCAATCAACGGGGCTACTATTAGTTTTCAAATTTATATGCGGATTGTAAAGCGCAGATATTTGTTCAAAAAGCTGAAACTTTTGTTCTAAGTTTGTAGTCCAAATATCAACACTAATGCTCATATCATATGGGACTGGATTATGTTTTATAACTTCATATCTATCGCCAGGTTCGTTACTATATTGTCCTGTAGTTTCATCAAACTTTTTTTCAGTAATATAACTACTGTGAGTAAATTGTTGATATGTTCTACGGTTCCCTGCCATTGAAATGTCAGTTATGTATATACTAATAAATGGCGCACTAGTTAAAACATTCTCGCTATTGTTTTTCATAATGTGAGAACTCATTCTGGACATATCACCATAGTTCACTGGAACTGTTCTGAATATAGGCTGTCCGTCAGCACTGTCACCAACTTTTACACTAAAGTCTGAAAATAATCTAATAACTTGTGCAAGGTATCTTCTAATCTGATTATCGTAAAAATACTGCATTATTCGCTCCCTTCGCTATCCACAATCGGCGGAACTGGATTGGTAATAGTTTGTCTTTCTGCAAAAATTCTATCATTTGTTGCCATAGTTGGTTCTTCGTTATTAACGAAACCACCAGCGTTGAATGTTTTTTGTTCCCAAGTATCTCCTGCGCCAGTTTGGTCAAAAATTCTGTGCCATCTTGTTCCACGTCTTACAAACAATCTATTTGGATTAAAATCTGTTCTAACAAAATAGTCTCCTTGATTTGGATCATTTGGAAATGATATTCCGGTTGGAATGTTAGAGTCATAACTTACTTCATTTGAATTACTTGTTCCGTCGTAACCAAACAAATGTTCTGCCAAACTAGTAGTATAAGATTCTGCATTATCTTTGGCATATTGAACTACTTGTTTGTTTGCATCCAAAACACGATTGTAAAGTTTGGTTGCTTCATCCCTGTCGTTTTCTCCGGGTTCTTTCAAAATTCCTGCAAACTCTTGGCTATCAGTTATTGGACCCATTTTAATTCTCCATATATGCGGCCACCAAGTTTGACTAAATCCTTCACCACCACGATTTGCATCTTGAACAACATAATATTTTGGTATTGGCTTTTCTGTTATTTCTAATCCTAAATCATCTGCAAGATGTGGCAATTCTATAACGTCGCCGCTCATCAATTTTCTACCAATTGTGTCTACCATGTCATTTATATGAAATGTCATATAAAGTGTATCGTTGGTTAGAAAAACGCCGAACTGTGTTAAATCAAAATCATTATCGGTGACATTATAAACACCACGCAATTCGTAAACATCAGCTTCATATTTTCTATCGCGATTTTCTAAGAACAGCAAATCCTGAATTTTAGTTTCATTGACCCATCCGTTTGGATTTGTTAATTCTCCAGTAATGGGATCAGTTTCATTTCCCTCAGTGTAGTTTGGTTGCGATTTATCGCTTTTATCCACGGTTTGATATGGGCCAATATACTTATGTATATACGCGCCAGTTCCTCCTACAAAGAATTGTTCTTTTATTATTCTATCCATATAATGATAGTCTTTTGTTTTTTGTGGTTTCCACATAGTTAATTTTGCCATAGAGTGAACTCCTTATCTTTATATTTATTCAATAAATAATACTATAATAGGAGTATTCTTTATGGCTATAACCCGCGATACTATAATAAAAGAAATTGAACAGCGCCTTGGTGGCTCTATGATAGATGTAGAATTAGACCCAGATGACTATCATCTTGCAATAACAAAGTCTCTTGAAAAATATAGACAGCGTAGTGAGAACGCCGTGGAAGAAAGCTTCCTTTCTTTGACCCTCCAAGTTGAAAAAACTGATTATACTCTACCAGATGAAGTTATTGAAGTAAGAAAAATTTACCGCAGAAGCACAGGGGTTAGCTCAGGCTCAAGTTATGATTTCGAACCATTTGAAGCACAATTTTTAAACCAGTATATGATGCACAGTGGTCGTGCAGGTGGCCTTGCAGTATATGACGCATTGGCACAACATCGTGAATTATTGGGCAGAATGTTCGGGGCGGATTTGAATTTCACTTTTAATCGCGTTACTAAAAACTTATTCATTCATCGCAGAATGCGTAGCGACGATGATGTTTATCTTCACATATATAATTATAGACCAGAAGAGAATTTATTTAATGACGTATATGCAGGACCATGGATAAAAGATTATGCATTATCACAAAGCAAACTTATGCTTGCAGAAGCCCGTGGCAAATATAATACTATTGCTGGCCCGCAAGGCGGAACAACGCTTAATGCAGATTCTCTAAGAAGTGATGCACTAGCAGAACTAGAAAAATTAGAAAATGATTTAAAAATGTTTGTTGCGGGTGGTGGCGGATATGGATTCATTATCGGTTGACATCTTCCTTTTGTTGTGGTATTTTTATTCTATATAACAAATAAAAGGAATCACTATGAGTTTCAGATATATAACACTCTTTGATAACGAAGGGTTTGAAAGCATTATAGATATTACATGTGATGACCATCATCGCGCCGAAGCAGCATTATACGATGAAGAAGACCCACAAAAAGAAATTGCATCGCTTATCAATAAGATGACATTACGTGCAAGATTCAATCCGCATCGTAGTCCAGAAATTTGGGTATTCTGGAGTGATGTTGACGAAAAAACTTTGTACCAATCTGCTTGTGAAAACCCGCAAGTGATGGCAGACCTTATTCGCGGCAAGGGGGTAAAGTTACATGGTGATTCAAAAACTAAAAGAGTTATTGAATAAAGTCTCAAATAATTTAAATTAAAGTATCTGGACAAAAGAAAAAGGGCAGGATTAATCCCGCCCTTTAAATTTGTATTATAATATTTTATATTTCGCCAGTATTGACCAAACGAATTGGAATATAGATAAACTCGATAGCTTTGGTTGGCACTACGGCGATATCAATCCACAATTCATTGCGATCAATTCTTAAAGGAGTATTATTGCTTTCGTCCACCACACATGCAAAGTCAGTAATACCGCGTTTTGCAAGAATATCAAACAAAAAGTTTTCATATGTTGATTTAGCACGATCACGAGTAGATTTGATGTTTGGTTCAAACAAGAATGGTCTGCCAATCACTTCAAATCTTTCACGCAAATATGCAACCAATCTTGCAACGTTAACGCGATCTAATGCAGAAGATTGATTGTAAAGTGTCTTGTTTCCAAACATAACAATTCCTTCTGCTGGGAAGTTCGCAATTGGGTTAATCTTTGACGTGTAAAGACTATCGCGCTGTCCTTTGCTTAGTGATACGGGTCTAAATTCACCAGAAGTAGAATCTAGATATCCAACTCCGCTTGCATTTGAAACAACGCCACGAGTTAGGCCAGCAGGAGCGAACCAAGGATACGCAACATTGTCGTTATATGCATACTTGTATAATGCTCCGTGTGATGCTGGGACTGTAGTAGTAAATCCATCTGGCGTAGTTGTACGAAGGCTTGGATAGTATATCGCACTATATGGATTTCCTTTTGACGGAAGACCGTTTTCGCCATCTTCGGACACATTGGTATTATTCATCCAGTTTACGACTTCTGATGGATTTTTTCTCATTGGTGCATCAAGAATAACAAAACCAGTTTCTCCACGGTTGACATTAAGTTCAATCAGTTCTCCAGCTAGTTCTGGGAAATTTGGTGCAGCCAATAGAGTAAAGTTATAAACTTCTTCTAGAAGATTTTCATTGCCAACAACGGCAGCTTGCATTCTAGTAGTGATTGCTTTGTGCTGTGCAAGTCTTCCAAATGAACCACTTCCGTCAACACTATTTGAAGCGGAATTAATCCATGCGCTAATGATTATAGTAGATTCACTATCAAGAGGATCAACTATTTCAACTTCACTATAAACTTTAACGGTGTTTCCACTTTTTGGCATATTAACTGCAAGCATACCTGTTGGGTACAACACTGCGTTGTTATTTGGGCTTGGTGGTGTTGCATATTCGGTTATATCGGTTGTTCCGCTTTCTATTGAAAGATCAGAAAACAATACGCCATATTCACTAGACTGGTCTGAATTTTCGTGAATTTCCCAAGAAGAAGAAGTAGAATTAAATTTGTAAAGAACGGGATATTCCGATTCGTTTGTATCTATCCAAACATCTCCATCTTGTAGTGCATTCCCGTCTGCACGGAAACTTGGAACAGTAGATGAATAAATTTTTTGATCACTATCTAAGTTAACCCAGCTTCCACCATCGTTAACATAAATGTCCAAATCGTCTATGGTTGAATCATACCACATCGTTCCAACTTCAGGATCACCAGTTGGCTCATCATTTTGAACTAAAAGTGTTGTATCCGCTGCAAAAGAATTAAAAGTTGTAGTTCCGTCAACTGTTACAATTTTTAATTCTACTACGTCATTTGTTGCAGAATCTATTTCTAAAACTACGTTACCAGAAATAAAGGCTGGTTCGGTCAGTGACGAACCATCAACTGGAATGTATGAAGAATCTGCTACTAACTTTGACCCAACAATATCTACATTCTGGAAAACCCCAGACAAATCAGAAATATAAAGAGGTATCGTTATACCATTGCTAGGAGTAGTGGTTTTGATCCAAACATCTCCATCAGACGGTGTAGATGGAACACCGTAGTGTGGTGCAAAAGTTGCGTCGGTTATTTTATTCCAAAGAGGAATACCACCGCCTACGCCAACAAAGTAATCAAATGTTACTGAGCCGCCCGTATCTTTGTGTATAAGGACTGCATATTCATTTTCTACAACAGATGTAGACGGTGTAGTTGTGCCAGCAGTTTCATATTCAACTACTACCGGAATTTTATAATCCCAGCGACCAGTAGTTCCATTATATTCGTGAATTCCCCATTTAGCAGCATCAAGATCAATCCAGTATGTAAGCGGGTCAATCGGACCAGTTGGTGCTACTACAGATGGTTCCAGTTGTCCTAGATCGATATCGGCGCGAAGAACATAAGCACGTGATCCCTGACCTAGATATGAATATGCAGCCAACAGCCCGTATTCGTTTGTCTCGTCGCCTTCTACAACACCACCGCCACTTGTTCTAAATGCGGCGTTACCAAAATACTGGGTTAACTCGCGCTGTGATGTTACGCTAATGATTTCTCCAGCGAATGATTTTTTTGTATATTGTGCAATCCCATCTGCAAAGGTAGCAGTGGGATCAACTTTATTTTCTCTTGTTGCTAATACAATAAGAGGGACCGTTCCGGTGCCAGGTGAAGCGTATTGGCTTTCGTCAACTACGGATACGCTAATTCCTGGTGATACTAATGTTTCAGCCATAGTTATTACTCCTTTGAACTATTCTTAGAAGTATTTAGCAAAAACGTTTAAAAAACCCCTTTTTGAAGGGGTTTTCTATGGTAATAATTTATTTTATGGTGTAACTTTTACTCTTTATGGGACAATTTTCTATTCCGTTGTCTATGATGAAAAAGTGCCAGTTTGAAAAATAATCATCTTTGTGACCTCGTATGTTACTATAAAATCCATCTGTTAGCACAAAAACTGCATCGTATTTTTTTTCTAACTTGTCTTTTTTGAAATCATCAAGAACGTTGCGTATGTTTGTTCCCCAACCCGAATACCCGTAATTTATTTTGCCAGATTGAGAAATGCTACACTCAGATACTCTGTCAGCAAATACAAAAATATCTTTTTCGTACTTACTTTCACTAAGTTGATTTATCATAGAAATAAATTTTCTACTAACTTGTTCGCACGAGCCACTAACATCGCAATATGCTAATACTTTGTGTTTACTATTTTTGTTTATCGTCTGACGAATTGGTAAATTCATTTTTGTATCTTTTAAAATACCAGAACTACGGCGATTTACGCCATACCATTGCGTTTTTATTTTAGGTGGTGCTGTCTGAAATGAAGTAGAAACCGCCAAGTCAAAGTACTTTTCAAGAGACGTTTTGGGTTTTACAACATCTCTCGTGACGGAATGATTGCTTACTGCTCCTTTGTTGATACTATATCCGTCAGAAGACTTTGCAATCATGTCATTGTCTAAGTCTGCCTCTTCGGTTTCTTTTTCATCATTTATTTTTTCGTCAATCATGGTTTCAATTTCTTCAAGAAGTTCTGGATCAATATCATTGAAACCATGTGTGTCCATAGAACGTGTTTCTAGTTCTTGAATAGAACCTTTGCCAAAAATTTCAATATATTTTTGATAGTAATACTGAAAGTTTTTTCCTTTCTCTATTTTGTCACTGTGTTCTTTAAAGACACTATCTATCAAACAAATCATTTCCATTATAGTGGGCATAGTGGAACGGGGAATATCACTAAGATACTGTTCAAGGATAATCTCATTGATACAAATATCCATCGCTACATTGAGCAAAGGATACGATTGAATTTTCTTATCAATAGAATCAAAAAATTCACTACCGCGTTTTCCGTGTGAAAACAAAACATGCAGGACTTCGTGAATAAAAACAAAAATCTTTTCGTTGTAATTTAATTTATCCCAAAAATCTGGATTAAATATAAATTTCACGCAAGGATTTTCATCGCTGTCTCTAGCAAACATAACTGCTGCTGTGGGAACCTGATCAGAAAATTCTGGTTTCATCATATCCTGCATAAACGTAAAAAAGATTGAATTGACCCTGTTAAGGAACGGGGTCAATTCTTGAATTATCTCTTGGCCATCTCTCATGTAAACAATCCGTTAAAAGCTGCTACTGGAAGGGCTGTTCCTTTATTTTCGATATTTTTGATAATCGCGTTCATTTTCTTCTTGTCTAGATTAAGAGGTTTAACAAAGAAACTAGAACGAGACATTTTTGCAATTGTCCGAAAAGCATGTGTATCATATGGTTTGGTAGCAGGGTTGCTAATATTTAGCATGTAGATAAGAACAGTAATGAAATTTTTAAAATCTGATATGTCTGTTTTTGAAATTCCAGCTATAAGATCGCGAATTTGATAGCTGCTCATCTGCGGATTGTAAATAAAACCAAAAAGATTATCAACCTCATCGGAATAATCTTTAACGGAGATAGGCAGATTGTCTAGTTTAAAAGGAAACTCACGCGAGAGTTTAGCAATAGTTGCAGAATGATATTTTTCTAGGAGTAGAATTTTCTTATTTCTTGAATTTTCAATAAACATACATTGTTCTTTTGAAAACGCACTAAGGTCAAGTTCTATCTTCATATAGAAGCCCATCTTGTTTTCAATATATTCTTGAATTTCTTTATCTAGGTAAATAAAGAATTTCTCAATAAGTTTATGATCTTTCTTTAGTAT